>Ga0163163_10003675_pt1 | contig 13056 bp, 10 predicted proteins | sample S65metaG_FD_119766 | JGI IMG/M metagenome (GOLD analysis project Ga0163163, IMG submission 119766) | Switchgrass rhizosphere microbial communities from Kellogg Biological Station, Michigan, USA - S6-5 metaG | ecosystem: Host-associated > Plants > Roots > Rhizosphere > Soil | place: USA... | reverse complement strand
TGAGGCTGCGGTGTTGGTGCCTTCGCGTGCTGTTGTAACCGACGCAGGAGTTAGTCGCGTTTACGTCATCAAGGATGGTCATGCTGAGCAGCGGCTCGTCCAGCTTGGCCAAACCGACGGCGATCTTGTTCAAGTGAAGAACGGAGTTGCGGTTGATGAAAAAGTTGCGACTAGTAACGTCGAGCAACTGGGAGATGGAATTCCTGTTAAGGGATAACGGCGATGGCTTTGGGTCTTTGGTCTTTGGGATCCTCAAGGTCATTCAAAGAGTTCAAAGGCCAAAGTCCGAAGACCAAAAGCCATTTTTATGCAAAAACTAGCTGAGATATGCGTTCGCCGTCCCGTCTTTGCAACGATGCTCATCCTGAGCCTCAGTGTCGTCGGTTTGTTTTCCTACAAGTCGCTCGGCGTTGACCTGTTTCCCAAGATAGACCTGCCGACCATCACCGTAACGATCGTAAACCCCGGAGCTTCGCCACAGGAGATTGAAACTGAAATCACCGATAGGGTCGAAGGCACGGTTAACACGATCTCGGGAATTGATGAGTTACGCTCGACATCTGTGGAAGGTGTTTCCCAGGTATTCATAACGTTTCTCCTTGAGAAGAATGCCGACGTCGCCGCTCAGGAAGTTCGAAACAAGGTCGATCTGATCGTGAACGATCTTCCAGTTACCGCCGAGAAGCCAATCGTTCAAAAACTCGATACTGACGCAACACCAGTATTGCGCATTGCGGTGTCAGCACCGCGTTCCTTGAAAGAAGTGACGGACGTTGCTGATAAACAAATCAAACAGCGCATCGAGTCGATCAATGGCGTTGGTGACGTTCAAATCATTGGAGGGCGCACAAGGGAAATCGAGATCTGGGTGGACCCGGACAAAATGCGTGCTTTCAACGTTCCCGTTGCTGAGATTTCCAACGCGGTGAGGTTGCAAAACCTTGAAGTACCCGGCGGTCGCGTTGATGAGGGAACGCGAGAACTGACGGTGCGCACGATGGGTCGTGTTGTGGAGCCGAAAAACTTCAACGATCTGATTATCGCTAACCGAGGCACCTACTCCGTCAAACTCAGCGACGTTGGCTACGCTGAAGACGGGTTCGAGGAACCTCGCACGGAAGCTCGTTTGAATGGTCAGCCGGCTGTGACGTTGGTGGTATCAAAGCAGTCCGGGCAAAACACAGTTGCGGTTGCCGACGCGGTAAAGCAGCGGTTGGCTGAAGTAGAAAAAACTCTACCACCTGGATTCCGTACTGAAGTTGTCGGTGATCAAACGATTTTCATCAAGGCCTCAATTGATGCAATCCAGACGCACCTAATTGAAGGCAGCATCCTCGCGGCAATCGTTGTTTTCCTTTTCTTGTGGAGCGTCCGCTCTACATTTATCGCAGGAATTGCGATTCCTACTTCACTGATCGCAACCTTCGGGTTGATGAATGCGATGGGATTCACGCTGAATCAAATCACGATGCTGGCCCTGACGCTCATGGTCGGAATCGTGATCGATGATGCGATCGTGGTGCTGGAGAACATCTTTCGTTTTATCGAAGAGAAAGGTGTCCCGCCATTCCAAGCCGCGATCGATGGCACTAAAGAGATTGGACTCGCCGTTACCGCAACGACCTTATCGTTGTTGGCAGTCTTTCTACCGGTTGGCTTCATGGGTGGAATCGTTGGCCGCTTCATGTCGTCGTTCGGATTTACTTCATCCTTCGCAATCGCGGTCTCTCTTTTGGTTTCGTTCACGCTGACGCCGACCCTCGCAGCCCGATTAATCAAACGAAGCGATGATGAAAAGGAAAGACCGTTAGAACTGGCTCTGGAGCCTTCAGATCAAGGCTCGAAGCAATCGAGATTTTATCGACCAATCGATCGCGCCTACACCCGAATGCTCGAATGGTCGATGGCGCATCGCTGGGCCATTGTCGTCGCTTGCCTGTTGGTAATTGTTAGCATTGTGCCTTTGTTCATGCTTGTGGGGAAAAACTTCCTGCCAGTCGACGACCAGTCACAATTCGAAGTCAACGTTCGCGCCCCTGAAGGGTACACGTTGGGTGCCACTTCGTTACTGAGTGAACGGATCGCTGAAGACTTAAGAAAGCTTCCAGGCGTCACGGATACGTTGACGACTATTGGCGCAGGTCAGCAGCAGCAGGTGAACCTCGCAAGCATCTACGTAAGGCTGAAGCCTATCGAGGAGCGTAAAGAGACTCAGAACACTTTAATGATGCGCGCTCGTTCAGAAATCATTGAGAAGTACTTGAAACTCTATCCGGATCAACTCCGCACTAGCGTCAATCAGGTGGCCGCCATCTCGGGTGGTGGTAACAGAAACTCCGACATTCAGTACGTGATTGGTGGACCTGACCTTAACAAGTTGTCGCAGTACACGGCCGACTTGCTTAAGAAGATGAGCACGATTCCGTTTGTTGTAGACGTTGATTCGACACTCATTCTCGGCAAGCCGGAGCTCCGCGTCGTTATTGATCGGGCTCGAGCTGCGGACCTGGGAGTAAAAGTCAGCGACATTGCGCAGGCCTTAAACACACTCGTTGCCGGTGAAAAGGTTTCAACCTTCAACGCCGGTCGCGATCAATATAACGTTCGTGTCCGTGCTACAGGCGAATATCGTGCAAGCGAAGAGGGCTTGAAGCGAATGATCGTCAGTTCCACCAAGAATGGGTGGATAAGTCTGGATAACCTGGTCCGCATTGAATCTGGAACGGGACCCTCGGCAATCGATCGGTTGAATCGTGAACGTCAGGTAACTCTGCTGGCAAATGTTCTGCCGGGCGGATCTCAATCTGAAGTTATCGGCAAGATGAAGGCGTTCGTTGACCAGGAGCACATGGATCCCGGCTACGAGAGTGCCACGACAGGTCGGGCCCGTGAACTCGGTCGCTCAGCCTATTACTTTGTGTTGGCGTTCGCTCTTTCATTCATCTTCATGTACATGGTCCTGGCTGCACAGTTCGAGTCATTCATTCACCCGATTACGATTCTACTAACCCTTCCGCTCGCCATTCCATTTGGCATCTTGTCGCTTTTAATGACCGGTCAGTCGGTGAATATCTTTTCGGGATTAGGGTTGTTACTTCTTTTCGGCGTTGTGAAGAAGAACGCGATTTTGCAAATCGACCACACCAATCAACTGCGGTCTCACGGAATGGAGCGGCTCGAGGCGATCATTCGGGCAAATCGCGATCGCTTGCGACCGATCCTTATGACAACGATTGCACTGGTTGCCGGAATGTTGCCGCTCACCATTTCTTCTGGACCGGGCTCGGGCACCAACCGGTCAATTGGTGTTCTGGTTGTAGGCGGCCAGTCATTGTGTTTGCTCTTAACACTCGTCGCAGTCCCCGTCTTCTACTCGTTGTTTGACGACTTGGCCAGAAGTCGTGTGTGGGGACGAATCAATTTGCTATTCCATCGACTCTTTGGCCGGATACGCCGTCGCGCTGTTAGTGCAACTGCGTCTCTGATTTCAAAGCATTAGAACAAAGTCAGGTTATAAAGATGCATCCAAGGTTTATTGATCCAACCAAAACGCTGAAGCTCGTTGCGTTTCTCGTCCTGCTACTCGCTGCTGTCGTTCAGATTTCGGCACAGCAAACGCAGCCTTCACCCGATCCCACCGACCCCAAACAGTTATCTGTGCCTTCGGTTGCTCCTGATTACCGTGGACAGCAGAAGCCGTTGCCGGAACTGAGACGCGTCGGCGTTGAGATGGATCGCCAACATCCGTTGTCGTTGCGTGATGCGCTTTCACTGGCGTTGGAGAACAACAAAGACATCGAGGTGGCCCGTGAGAATGTGAAACTGGCCGAGTTTGATCTTCTGGGTGCTCATGGAGCTTACGACCCACGATTTAATACAACAGCCTACTACGAGCGGCTAAAAACTCCGATTTCGAGTTTTCTTACCGGCGGACAAAACGGTTCGATAATTCAAAGCGATTACACTGGCAGTGCGCGGTTGGAAGGATTCTCACCCAAGCTTGGCGGTAGTTATCACCTCGATTTCTCGTCTGTCAGACTTACAACCAACAACTCTTTTGCGGCATTAAACCCCCAGTATCCGACCTCGTTCTCACTTAGTTATGTTCAGCCTCTGGTCCGCGGTTTGAGGTTCGATATTCAGCGTAGACAGATCGAAATCGGCAAGAAGAATCTCTCTCTGACTGATGCTCAATTCAGACAACGTGCGATCGAAGCAATCACAAATGTCCAACGAGCTTACTGGGATCTCGTATTTGCGTTACGCAACTTGCAGGTTCAGCGTGATGCAGTCTCGGTGGCGCGAACACAGTTGGATCACAACAGGCGCCTGGTGAATGAGGGCCAACTGGCGCCGATTGACCTTATTGCTTCCGAATCGCAGATCTCCACTTATGAACAGGGTGTTTATGCGGCTCTCGAAGATGTCACGCGTTTTGAAAACACACTGAAGAATTTGATTGCAAAAGACCAGAGTGCTTCGCTGTGGTCTGACTCGATATTGCCAACTGACTCGGTGGATTTGAGCGTCCCACAAATCGCCTTGCCTGATGCGCTAAAAACTGCAATGGATAATCGCCCTGAGCTTCAGCAGGCAGAGGTGCGGAAAGAGATCAACCAAATCGACCAGCGGTATTACAAGGATCAGACCAAGCCGGCGATCGATGTTATTGGTACATATGGTTCGACTGGCCTGGCCGGTACCGTCGCTACTGGGATAAACCCGCTCAGCGCATCAAGCCAACTGGTTCGTGATCGAGTCGATCAACTTTCGACACTTGCTAATTTACAGGCCCTGCCAATTACACCGCCAACTACGTTTTCACCTAACCTTATTGGTTCCTATGGCCAGTCCATCGAAAACCTGTTGGCGAACCGTTATAACAACTTCAAGGTAGGTGTTCAGGTTAACTTCCCGCTTAGGAACAGGACAGCGGAAGCACAACTCGGCAGGTCTCTGGTTGAAGGCCAACAGATCACCACTCAACGTGAGCAGCTCGAGCAAACGATACAAGTAGAAGTGCGTAATTCGTTGCAATCGGTACGTAGTGCAGAAACGCGTTTGCGATCAGCGGTTGCTGCGCGTGAATACAACGAACAACAATTTGCCAGTGAACAAAGAAAACTGGATGCGGGGCAGTCGACAGTCTTCCTGGTGCTTGAACGTCAAAATGCGCTGACAACTGCAAAGGGAATGGAACTGAAGGCTCAGACCGATTTGAACAAAGCTATTGCCGATTTACAGAAGGCGACCGGCAATTCGCTTAACATTAATAGTATCGTGGTGAGGGTGAGGTAATTTAGAACTTTGTACTCGTCGGTAGATTTCTTTTTGGTGAACACGGCACAAAGTACAAAGCACAAAGTTCAAAACTCAAAGTACCAGTTATGTCCAATCAACTTCTCGAAACCTGGCAGATCCATGATCGCATCAACCTTTATCTGCTCGACGCGATTGATGATGATTCTCTCAACAGCCATCCTGATTCAAAAGGACGTAGCGTAGGTCAACAATTTGCTCACGTTCACAATGTTCGTCTCATGTGGTTGAAGTCTGCCGCTCCCGACCTTTTGAAAGACTTGGAAAAGGTTGAAAGTGATCAGGCCAGTGATAAGAAGTTACTGCGCAAGTCGCTGATGCAGTCAGGCAAGGCGATCGGCTCTTTGTTGGAATCGAGTCTTGGGGCGGGCGGGAAAGTCAAAGGCTTCAAACCTCACGCAGCAGCGTTCCTCGGGTACTTGATTTCCCACGAATCGCATCATCGCGGACAAATCGCACTCAGATTAAAGCAAGCCGGCAAACCGCTCGATAAAAAGACTGCCTACGGTATTTGGGAGTGGGGTATTAGGTAGCTAGACGACGTATTCCAAGATCAAAAACGCCAAGTAGATGGCCAAAACGATAATGATGCCAGTCATGAAATACCAGGGTGGTAGTTTCGTCTGACATGCGGGGCATCTGGTTCTTGACCAGCTTGCATTTCGTTCACAGTTTCTGCACTTCAACTAAGAGTTCGCTCCAAACATTTCAAAATTCATCTTAGTAGGACGGACCAGATAGGATAACGTTGCGGGTGAGATGTCTCGCAACATCCCGGGCACCGACGGTTCCGAAGCTTACCTGATGTAGCGGAATTATCCAAAAGCATGATTGTTGCCCGACAAGCTAAAGTATATCGGACACCGCGGCTACCGTTTCACGCTTTGGAGCTTTACGTTCGTCCACAGAGGCCAGTGATCTGAGACTTTCACTTCACGATCAATTCCACAATTAATCGCCTCGAATCCGCGCATCCAAATCCAGTCGAGCCTCAGATCTATTGGGACCAACAAAACTTTTTGCGAGAACGTTTTTTCACTGCCGAAGGGTGTTACAAACCCGGCATCGGAAAAAAGTTTAATAGTCTTGGGTGCAGCGTCTGACTGCCATGTGTTGAAGTCACCCATAATAATGGCGGGTGTTTGCGGATTATGGCTTTTCAGATCTTCTAACAAAGCGCTTAGCTGATCGATTTTCTTATCCATCGATATTCGTGTCTCTGCGTGAGCTGAGTAGACACGTATCTCGACACCTCCAGCCTTTATTGACGCACCGAGCGCGACCCGACGCCGATTCCCAGGCCCTTCGTGAGGAAGTACGATGCGGCGCACATCGGCAAGTGGATACGCGCTTAGAATAGCCACCCCGGTTTCTTCTTCATCACCTGTCTTGGCTGTCGGCGGCGCAGCCCAGGCATAGTAAAGACCGAGTTCCTCAGCTAGTAGCTTCGCCGTGTTTGTGTTTCCACTTCGTTTCTTATGTCGGTCGACCTCCTGTAGGGCCATGATTGCTGGATTACCGATCACTGCGTCTTCACGGAAGAGTTTGATCAGTTCCTTTAGATCGTCGCCACTTCTCCAACGAATGTTGTAAGAGATGATTCGGATTTCAGCGTTGTTAGGTGTGGCGCGAAGTTTCGACGCCCTGCCTGACTCCAGCAGCGACGAGTCGTCTACATTCCCAGCAGACTTGGTGACAGCTTCTTTAATTGGTTGCTGTTGAGACGAAGGAGTTTGTTGATGGTAGAAGATTGAAATTACAGGCGGTAACAATAGGAGAAGCAGAATTGAAAATCCCATTGCCTGGTTCCCTAAACCATTATCTCTAAACCGTCCCTAGCTTCAATAATTCTACACGAGCAGAGTGATTTAGCTTCACTAACGACATCGATGTCGTCCCACTCAGGGTAGAGATGTGTGAGTACCAACGTTTCCGGATTAGAAGTTTGACCCAAGCTGGTAGCTTCAGCAAGCTCGAGATGTGTGTGCAAAGGTTTGTTTCTTCTGAAAGAACATTCCATCAGCAGCAAGTTGACGTTCCTGGCGAATTCAGCGAGTTCCTCAACATATCCGGTGTCTCCTGTATAAACGAAAGTCTTGTTGTCCAAGTCCTTCAAATGCAGTGCCAGGCTTTCCTTCGTGTGTGGAGTTTTCATAGTGGTGGCTGCAACTCCGGGTAGAATCTCGAACCGTGACGTCGGTTCGATTTCAAATACTTCGATATTGAAGGGTTGTTTGAACAAGCGATAGTTGTTGGCATCGTTGATCGAATTAAGAAGATTGCGAAGACCGCCAGGTCCCACAATGCGGAGAGTCTTTTTTCTTGTTCGTGTTTGCGGCGCCCATTTCATCGAAGACAAGAACGGTGCGAGACCGCCGAAGTGATCCAAATGAAAATGACTTACCCAGATGGCGTCAAGGTTGGGCCAGTCCAGTTTTTCTACGGCCATGCGGTGTGCTGTATCTGGTCCTATGTCAAGCAAGAGGCTTCCCGCGAGCGTCTCCAGCCAGAATGCCGGGGCCGAACGGCTTGCGTGCGGTACAGAAGTTCCGGAGCCAAGGATAGTGAGTTTCATTGCTATGTTCTGGACTGAGCCGAAACTGCGTGAAGGTGAGGAACAGTTGCAGTGTCAACCTCTCATTCTCCCCAAGCTTCAGCTTGGGGATCTGTGCCCGCATAGACTCTTGGAACCGTTTTTAACGGTTTCCTCTAAATTACAGTTTCTTTATAAACCGTTGAAACGGTTAACTACTTTTCTGGACTGGACCTAAACCCAGACTAAAGCCAGGGGAGAATGAGAGCTTCGATTTTGCAAAAGGCTCTGAAGCATATCCAACATGCTTTCCGACAAGCTGAAGCATATCGGACGGTAATACACTTGACCACTGACATTCATTAAGCTAAATCTCAAACATGTCTGCTACCGAAAGTCATCTTGATGTCCTTGCCGTTTTTTCGCATCCGGACGATGCAGAGTTGTCGGTGTCCGGAACGCTACTAAAACTTAAGGCCCTCGGTTACAAAACCGGCGTGTGCGATATGACGCGCGGAGAAATGGGGACTCGCGGTACACGTGAGGTGCGCGCAAAAGAAGCACTCGAAGCGGCGAAGATCCTTAAGCTCGACTTGCGTACTAACCTTGATCAACCCGATGGACATGTCTGGCCGACTGAAACTGCGCGCACGGCCCTGGTTCGTATAATCAGGCGCCACAAGCCTAAAGTCCTCCTGACAACACACGAGGACGATCCACATCCTGATCATGCGAGCACATCAGTCGTCGTACGTCAGGCAGCCAGACTCGCCACAATGAGACTGTATGACGAAGAGTCAGGACTGGGTGCCGTTCCGATGCCGGCAATTATGCACTCGCTCTTTTCTCGTCGGATCGTCCCCTCGTTTATTGTTGATGTTAGTGAGTTCGTCGAAGAAAAGATGAAGTCGATTCGCGCTTATGAATCCCAGTTTTATGATGCCGCCTCCACTGAACCAACGACGCGCATCAGTGAACGAGGTTTCCTGGATGAGATTCAGTCACGCATGAGATATTTTGGATCGCTGATTGGAGTAACCGCAGGAGAACCGTACTACGTTCGTGAGGCATTAAATGTCGACGATCCGTTGGCACTACTGACGAGGCCGATGAATATTTATTCTTGAAGTGGTCTGGGGGCTTAGGTCTTTGGTCAACGCCCAAGACCGAAGACCAAAGCCCAAAAACCCAAAGACTATCCGGCCCTACACCGCTATCACTTCAAGATCCGGATCAACTTCCTGTTTGAGCATGCCTTCAATCGCCATTAACGTCCCAGTTAGTGAACTCGGACAGCTGCCGCATGCTCCTTGATAACGAATGCTTAGGGTGTGGTCTGACAAACCGAGAACCTCAAGATAACCACCGTCTCCCATCAGAGCCGGACGCACTTTCTCATCCAAAATCTCGTTGATTCTCAATAACCTTGGATCATCGCTCATTACTGCTGCGATTGGTCCACCTACAGCGGCCGCTACTGCAGAAGCGGCAGCAGTGACTGATTCCGTGGCCCGGATTGGCACAGCAAGAGTGGGTAGCAGTTCGTCCCAATCGCCTTCGTCGTCTTTCTCAACAGTAATCATCTGATCCATGTAGAACACTGATGTCACGTGCCCTATTTCAAATAGAGACTTTGCAAGTGCGTCGTTCTCAGCTTGCGATGGAGAACTGAACGACCGGGCAACACCGTTGCTCACTGGCTCTCGCAGAATGAACTTCACTGCATTTGGATTTGGAGTCTCTTGAATATCACTGATTTTCGGCATTTAACTACCTTTCTTCTCATCCTAACCAATTGTTTTCATAAACATTATAGCTATTTTTCAATGGAATCGCAGGCAGCTGACGGTAGTCTGTTTACCAGCTGTCTTAGCTGCAAGTTACTCGAAAAAAACATAAAAATGTGACTAGCAAGACCCTTTGCAAAATTTGGCGACGCGCTTATACTCCCGCCCTCACTTGGCCCCCCTTCACAAGGTGAGACAAGTTGAGATAGAGGCAGGCGATAGCGAGGGTCGCCTGCCTTTCGTTTTTTCATTTGAACTTTATGCTTTGTGCTTGGTACTTTGACAGCACATTACAAGTTCAAAGGAAGAAGCTCAGCTCGTTGGTCATGAACATCGGCATCACCGTTTATCCGACCTATGGCGGCAGTGGAATCGTTGGTTCCGAGTTGGGAAAAGAACTCGCCGAGCGCGGCCATACTGTCCACTTCATAGCCTCCGCTCTACCGACGCGTCTTACTGAGTTGAATGAGCGCGTTCGATTTCACGAAGTGGAGATGATGTCATATCCACTTTTTGAACATCAGCCATACACGCTCGCGCTCGCGACAAAAATGGCAACGGTTGCCGAAGAAGAGAACCTCGATCTTCTACATGTTCATTACGCAATCCCACACTCCATTAGCGCAATCCTTGCTCGTGAATCTCTAAAACCGAAACGGCGGCTCCCGGTCGTAACTACTCTTCATGGGACGGACATCACTCTCGTTGGAGCAGATCGATCGTATTTACCGATCACTCGCTATGGGATTGAGCAGTCTGATGGCGTCACTGCAATCTCGCACTATCTGAAAGAAGCGACCAGGGAAACATTTCACTTCGATGACATCACTGTTATTCCAAATTTTGTTTGCCAGTACGATTACCAGCGCCAGCCAAATTCCACACTCAAACAGAGCCTGTCTCCGCACGGCGAACTGCTGTTAACTCACGTGTCAAACTTTCGCCCGGTTAAGCGTCCCGTAGATTGTGTGGAGATACTTGCGCGCGTCTTGAAGAAGGGAATCGCTACAAGGCTCGTAATGGTTGGTGACGGTAGTGAGCGCACTAATGCTGAGCATCGCGCACGTACTCTTGGTATCTATGAGTCGTGTTCATTTGTGGGAAAGCAACCTCGAATAGTCGATTACCTTTCGGTCTCTGATGTTTTGCTGTTGCCCTCCGAACAGGAGTCTTTTGGCCTGGCAGCGTTAGAGGCGATGGCTTGTGAGGTTCCGGTAATTGCTTCGCGTGTCGGCGGTCTCCCTGAGGTAGTAACTGATGGAGAAACCGGTTTTCTTAGCGACGTAGGCGACGTTGATAAGATGGCAAATGATGCAGCCCGTCTGTTGACTGACAACGGGCTTCGCTTAGAGATGGGACGTCGCGCTCGCGAGTCAGCAATAACGCGCTATCGGACCGATGTTGTGATTCCACAGTACATCGATTTTTATGAAAAGGTGATTGCTAAGAGCGGTCCTGGGTCTTAGGTCTTGGGCCTTTGATTTTTGTTCGAGCGGATACCGATCACTCGTTGACCTACCGGAGACCAAAGACCAAGTCCCAAGCCCCACACGTCCATGTCCTCCATCATCATCGGAACTGCCGGCCACATCGATCATGGCAAGAGCGCACTTGTGCGCGCCTTGATCGGTACAGATCCAGACCGTCTTCCCGAAGAAAAGAAACGTGGCATCACGATCGATCTCGGCTTTGCCGACCTGGAGCTCGACGGTATCCGCTTTGGTTTTGTCGACGTTCCGGGGCACGAACGATTTGTGAAAAACATGTTGGCCGGAGCACATGGCATTGACCTGCTCGCCCTGGTGATTGCGGCCGACGAAGGAGTGATGCCGCAAACTCGGGAACACTTTGACATCTGTAAATTGCTAGGCATCAACAAGGGGATCGTGGTGATCACGAAAACCGATCTGGTCGATGCAGAAATGTTGTCTCTCGTTGAGGATGATGCGGCGGAGCTGGCGTCAAATTCCTTTCTCGAGAGCGCACCTGTTGTTGCTGTAAGTTCACGAACCGGAGCGGGTCTCGCGGAACTGAAAGGAGAGCTCAAAAAAGTTGCCCGGCAAGTTCCGGCACGTTCGACGGATTTAGTCACGAGGCTTCCGATCGACCGTGCATTTTCCATGAAGGGTTTTGGCCCTGTTGTCACCGGCACACTAATCTCAGGAGAAATTTCTGAGGGGGCCGAACTGGAACTACTGCCGAAGAAATTAACGGTTCGCGTAAGAGGCACGCAGGTTCACGGGAAAGTAGTAACGAGAGCTGTCGCTGGCCAACGAACTGCGGTAAATCTTGCTGGTGTAGATGTTGCTCAACTCGAGCGTGGCATGGTGCTGGCTGAACCGCAGACACTGCGTACGACACAGATTATCGACGCCAGAATTGACGTCTTGCCGAACGCACCAAGAGGCGTGCGATCGCGTTCGCGAGTGCGTCTGCACCTGAATGCTGTAGAGGTGCTGGCCCGCGTCAGAGTTCTCGATCACTCTTCGGAGATTGGGTCTGGCAAGTCAGGGTTAGCCCAGCTGCGTGTGGAGTCACCTGTGTCAACCGTTCACGGCGATCGATTTATCCTTCGCAGTTATTCGCCCGCCGAGACGATCGCTGGTGGAGTTGTGCTCGATCCCTTTGCAGTCAAACACCGTGGCAAGGAAATGGGACAAACGCGTTCATGGATGAATCGTTTAATCGATGCGAATCGGGTTGAAAAGCTTGTGGCGTTTGTTGAGATGAGCGAGTTAGGTGGTCGAACCGTTGAGGATCTCATAGCCACAACTGGCTTGAAACGGGAAGTAATTAATGATCTCATTTCACAGGCCATACAACATGGCGGTGTTGTTGAAGCCGGAGGCCTACTCTTGTCGTCATCCAGCCTTACTCGTCTATCGCAGGGTGTTTTAAGCGAGTTGGAAAATCATCACAAACGCGAACCTCTTGCCCGCGGCATGCTGCGCGAGACACTGCGTGAAAAGGTTTTCACTCACTCGCCGCCCGAGTTGTTTGCGGCAGTAATCCAAAAACTGGAAGCGAGCGGTCAACTGGTGGCAGAAAAGGACATCGTTCGAGCAACCAGCCATAAAGTTGATCTCTCGGAAAAAGACTCGCGCTTGAGAGAGAAACTTGAAGAGGTTTACAGTGAAGCAGGTGTCGAGGCTCCCTCGATCGATGACGCTCTCGTGCGCGCAGGAGTGACGGCGCCGCAACGCGTTCAGGCGCGAAAGGTCTTGCAGCTACTAATTGAAGACCGTGTGATCCTTCTAGTACAGAATGATATGTTCATGCACAGTAGCGTGTTGAACGAGTTAAAGGCGAAGTTGCTTGATTATGCTTCGCGACACGAACCGGAACGTTTGATTGACGTGGCAGGGTTCAAGGATCTCGCTGGCGTGTCTCGCAAATATGCGATTCCGTTGCTGGAGT
>Ga0163163_10003674_pt1 | contig 13056 bp, 4 predicted proteins | sample S65metaG_FD_119766 | JGI IMG/M metagenome (GOLD analysis project Ga0163163, IMG submission 119766) | Switchgrass rhizosphere microbial communities from Kellogg Biological Station, Michigan, USA - S6-5 metaG | ecosystem: Host-associated > Plants > Roots > Rhizosphere > Soil | place: USA: Michigan... | reverse complement strand
AGTGACCTCAATTGCCACCACACCGCTATCAACAATTGTAAACCTGGCTGACTGCGATAAAAATGATGAGCCGTAATTTACCTCTCGTTTTTGGGTTTTGCCATTTTTGTATTTAATCAATAGAGAAACATCGTCGCGATTTAGAAGCAAAGTCTTGACTGATCTTTTTAGCGTGTACATCTTCAAACGTCCGCGATTCTGGCTTGCAACGATCAGCACATGGCCATCCTTATTCCTAAGCTCTGCGATAGCTTTTCCGTTACCCGGTATGAACCATCCGCTTTGCAAAATCGACAACGAGGTGAAGTTTCCTTTGCCATCACCTTTCAAAAAAACGCCATTGCCGGCGTCGTAGCGCCCTGTCGAAACATCCGTTCCATAGTCATTGCCAGACATTAGTATATCCAGGTCTCCATCACCGTCAAAATCATCAGTGATCATTCCGTTAATCCCGGACATTTGAGTTATTTCAGGCAATGGTTCAATGGAGAAAGTTCCGTTTCCATTGTTCCTGACAAATGAACTGGCAAAATAATTCGCCTTGCATTTTATCATGCCTTCCCGATCATCGCTTGTAAACAGTTTATCGAAACTTGCATTGGCAAAATCTTTGTATGACAGGAATTTCTTCTTAATAAATGGCATCTGGTCCACAACATCGTCCCGTACATGAGTGGTGAATTCCGTCAGTTTGCCGTTCACATCCTTAATATATTTTGTCGGTATACACTCCAACACACCGTTGCCGTCAAAATCCTTTGCATATAGTGAAACAGGGTATTGATCACTGGCCTTATAAAATGAATTTTTGCCGAGATTACCGACAACATAATCCATATCCCCGTCATTGTCAAAATCATTTGACACAATGCTGTTCCACCAGCCCACTTTGTTGTTTGTTCCTGCCCGCGCACTAACATCATTGAAATGGCCGCCAGCATTTCGCAGGAACTTCAAAGGCATCCATTCACCGGCCAATACAAGGTCCTGCCAACCGTCGTTATCAAAGTCTGTCCAAATAGCATCGCAAACCAATCCAACACGTATTAAGGGAGGTGCCACCACCCCTGTAACGTCAGTAAATTTTATCTCACCCTTTCTACTGTCATTCCGGTAAATAAAACTGGAGACGGATTCAGGATAATTCCACGGCTTTACTCTACCCGCGATAAATAGATCCAGATCGCCGTCCTTATCATAGTCACACGCCCGCACACAAAATTTGCTTGTAAAATTTGAAGGCATTGCCAAACTGTCCCTGTGAAAATTTCCTTTACCGTCATTCACATAGAGACGATCGCTGTAGGCATCCGTGTTGGGCTTCATTTCGTAACCACCGCTCGCGATGTACAAATCCAGGTCACCATCACCATCGGCATCGAACAATAAAAGGCCGAGGTCCTCATTGCCTTTACCCGGGAGTGAGTCAGCTCTCCCTTGCAGGGAACGTTGGACAAATTTGCCGTCCGATTGTTGTAAAAATATTTGTGTGTCAAAAAAGAAAGAACCTCCGCAGACTATGTCATCTAACCCATTGCCGTCGATGTCACCGCACGCAAGACCTGGTCCATATTCTGAGAACTTGTGCGGTAATAACTTTTGAACATTAAAATCGATATAGTCTCTTTCCTTTTGCGAATAGTCAAGGTTCACATTGCTCGTAATTTCCGTCAATAAAGAACCGGAGTCGAGTGGAGGAGTTGTATACGTATACCCTACATGGGCATTTTTTATGTCCGCCGTCAGTAATTGGTTCGCCTTTACGTTTTGGATTAATTGCATCTGGCCGTTTGGCCATTTAATGATGACCGAGTCTATCATCGCCACGCTTCCTAATCCAAAATGGGCGATCGGCGTTATTGAAGACAGATAGCCGCGATAAGGAGTATTTTCGAAGACCTGCTGCGCTCCCTTATAGTGAAGTTCTGCAAAGGCTCCCAGCCCGTTCTTATTCAAACTATCACCTGCAAACCCTATCTCGAGATAGTTTGATTTGTCTACCTCCCTGGTGTTGTTCTTATACACAAATGCCTTGTCATCGATATTGTTAACCACGTAATCAAGGTCACCGTCATTATCGAGATCAACATAAGCTGCGCCATTTGAAAAGGAAGGCAACGACATCCCCCACTCCTTTGTCACATTTTTGAAAGTCAGGTCACCGTTATTTTTATATGCGTAGTTGGAAATTTTGACTTGTGGAATTTGTGCGAGCAGATCCTTCTTCGATGCCAGGTTGTAAGCTTTACTTCTGAAGGCTCCGAAATCATGATCAGTCACGTCCTTTGGGAAACCATTGGTAATAATTATGTCGCGATAACCGTCATTGTCAAAATCGATAACAGAAGGCGTCCAGCTCCAATCGGTTTCGGCCATGCCAGCATAAAAAGAAATATCGCTGAACACAGGATCACCAATTGAATCGTTTTGTAATACCCTTGGCCCCTGGTTGATTTGCAGAGTATTCCTCACATATTGATATTGGTATCCATACTCCTCGTTGTTAAGATACCGCTGATAGCCTATTGCGTTCATCATCATTTTCTTCCTGTAATTATCCTCAGGGTCCATATCCAGTTCAATTACATCCGCCAAACCGTCATTGGTTATGTCCATCACGTCCATTCCCATGGCATTCTCTGATGTGTGTTTAAAATATGTTTTTACCCGATCAGTGAATGTTCCGTCATGATTATTTACATAAAGAATATCATTTGATATAAAATCATTTGCCACATAAATATCTTTCCAACCATCTTTGTTTATGTCAACGATGTTTAGGCTGTGCCCATACCCTTCGATGGTAATTCCGGCCTTTTTCGAAACGTCTGTAAACACGGGATGATGGAGACTATCGATCCAGTCGTTTCGAAAAAGCTTATCGGTGTTGGGATGTTCACTTTTTTTAAAGATTGGTCTAAAGGCTGCCGGGTTCTGCCCGTGAATGATCTCGTTGTTGAGAAGGTACATGTCGAGATCCCCGTCATTGTCATAATCAAAAAACGCAGCCATCGTCGAGTGTGAAGTATCTGCCAATCCATACTCCCGGGCCATGTTTTTAAAATGAGGAACACGATTCTCATCAACTCCCACATTTATATACAAAAGATTCTCCCTCCTTTTGGAATTTTTCATAAGCGTGGCGCAGACATATATATCCTGAAGGCCATCATTATTAATATCCACTACGCTTACACCCCGGCACCATCTTCCTTCACCTCCCGTTCCTGAAACCGCTGTTATATCATTAAAATGAAAATCTCCTTTGTTCATATATAATTTGTTGGGGACGTCGTTACCGGTAAAATAAATATCCATCAACCCATCATTATTAAAATCCCCGATCCCCACTCCTCCCCCGTTATAAATATTTTCCAGGTCAAGAATATTTATTGAATCATTTTCACGGATAGTATTTGAAAAATCAATACCGGTACGCTGCGATGAAAGCAGTGTAAATAATTTTGGTTTTTTGCTACAACCACAGAAACAACAAAAAATAATCCACCAAATGATGGTAGGATGTTTGTTCATGAAGGCAGGCATTTATTCCACTGTCCCTGTAAGGGTTAACATATTTTCTGCAGGATCGGTGTTCGTATGGACGTTTACCGTTCTAAATTGTTCACCTTTACGACCAGTGGTTTTAAAATAGACTTTTATGCTTTCTTCTGCTCCTGGCATAACGGGTTTTGTAGTGAATAAGGCGACTATGCAGTCGCAGGAACCAACTGCCTTGTAGATCAGCAGCGGCTCATCGCCCGTGTTCTTTATTTTAAACTCATGCATTACAGTATCACCTTCTTTCACTTTCCCAAAATCAAATCTTGCTTCGCTCAATTCCATTTTTGTAAAATAAGTTTCATTACTATTGACTTCAATGGCGCCATTGTATTTGTCCGGCTTCTTATTTCGATTAAAGAAGTTAAACTTTGAATCAAGTCCAATTAAAATGACTCCAATGATCACTCCCCCTGCAACCATCTGGAACCACGTTTTCTTTACTAAATTTTTCATACATATCCAATTTGAGCCTCGTTGAACTACACCGGCAGCTCACAAGAAATAATTTATTTTTTCAATTTAAGATATAACAATGATGAGTTGTTTCGTGCCAGCACTATAGCCTGTCCATTCATGGCCATCGTTATCTTTGCAGCATCTCTCACCTGGCCTTTTATGTGAACTCCGGTTTCCCGTGAGGATAATGCAGAAAAATTTCTTTTACCATCTCCTTTTAATACTATCCCGTCGTTTGCATCCAAACGGCCCACATCTGGTTTTACGTCATACATATTTCCGGTTAGCAACAGATCCAAATTTCCGTCTCCATCAAAATCGTCTGCAATGATTGAATAAACGGGCGCCACCTGTGCTATGGCAGGTAAAGGTTTTAATTCTGTTTGCCCATCCCCGTTACTCCATAATACGGCAGTTTCTAATGCCTCGATTTCATTTTGTTGTGATTTACTGACAGCATCCGCTCCGAACAAATCGACCATCGTTTTGCCGGCAAAGTCCTTATAGTATAAAAATTTTTTCCGAAGCGGCGGCAACTGCGACGTCATATCAGACTTAGAAGGATAAACAAAACTTTTGCCTTCCGGCCAGTAATAGGCAATAATGCTCTCTGAAGTACCATTTCCATCAAAATCATTTACAAATAACTGCATGGGTTTATCTGCCGACGCCTTAAAACGCGAATTCAAACCCCAATTTCCCAAAACAAAATCCATATTCCCATCTTTATCAAGATCCACTTGTGTAATCGTATTCCACCATCCCGAGCTGTGGGAGATTTCTTTTTTTGTTTGGAATTTTCCTTTGTCACTTACAAAAAATGTGATGGGCATCCATTCACCGACAATCAATAAGTCAGGGTAGCCATCCTTATTCAAATCGGTCCAGCATGCATCGGTAACCATTCCTGGCTGTTTTAACGCAGTGGGAGTAACATCAACTAATTTTCCCTTGTCATTATGCAATAAAAAACTTCTGGCAGGTTTTCCGTATTGGCCGGACACTGCTCTGCCGCCGATGAAAACATCAGCATAACCATCCCTATCGTAATCTGAGACGGCAACGCATCCTGCGTTCACAGAAATGTCATTCAAGGGCTGACCCTCCGCAAAATGTCCTTTGCCATCGTTTATATATAGTCGTGCCCTTAATAATGAAGAGCCCGCATCATATTGATAACCCCCGGAACCAACAAGAAGATCGGTGTCACCATCATTGTCAACATCAAAAAAGACAGCGGCTACATCTTCAAGGCCTTTGTCTTTCGCAAATACGGGTTGTGATAACTGTTCAAAATTTCCATCGCCCTTTTGAACAAAAATTCTGCCCTCATCACCTGCTGCTCCACCCATAAAAAGATCCTGTTTACCGTCTCCATTGAGATCTGCAACGGCCAGGCAAGGCCCCTCCCGGGAGAGCATATGCGGTAAAAGACGTTCAACATCAAAATCAATAAAATCATTTTCCCTGTGCTCAATATTTCCGTGCAGTTTGGCCACTGTTTCATCACTAAGCAACGGACCCGGCGATCTGGCCGGAGAATATCGCTGCTTTGCATCTGCCTGGTGTAATTGCAATTGATGATCGACGCTGACATTATATAAAGTTTGCGTTGAGAGGTCGGGCCAAACTATTTGTATTGAATCAACTTTATTAGTTTTTCCCAAGCCAAAAACAAGTCGCGGGTCCATACAGCTTTGGAAACTTCTCACCGGGATCATTTGCTTCACTTGCTGCATTCCATTTGCAAAAACGGTGACCATCGTCCCAATACCAAAATTGTTAGGGACTTTTCCTTCAAATGATAGTTCTAAAAAATGGTTACCCGATACCTGGCTTGTTTCGTTTCGATAAACAAAACACTCATCGTTCAGATTGTTCACCACCATATCAAGATCACCATCGTTATCAAGATCACCATAAGCAACACCGTTGCTGAAAGATGGTTGCCCCAGTCCTAATTCGTAGGCCTTATTTTTGAATGTAAGATCGTGTTGGTTAACATAGGCATAGTTCGAAAGCTTTTTTGAAGGGATATACGGGAGAAAGTCACGGAAATCAAAACGTCCTTTGTCAGTGATTACTTTGTCTACTCTCGCCTTGTTGGCGAGGAAGTCAGAGAAATCGAGATCAGTGATATCCCGGTTAATCCCATTGCTGATAAAAATATCGTTCCAGCCATCATTATCAAAGTCCATGAAAAGAGCTCCCCAGCTCCAATCAGTTGCGGGCACGCCGGAAAGAAAAGCAGTTTCTTTAAAGGTGCCATCTCCATTATTCAGTTGCAGCGCGTTTTGTACAAGCTGATAATGAAAGCTGGAACGAAATTTCATATTCTCAATATGATATTCTTCGAATCGCGTCATCGTTCGTTGACGGTACTCGTCTTCGGGCAGCATATCAGTCGTGATGATGTCCATGTAACCGTCATTGTTCATGTCTGCAATATCCGCACCCATGCTTGATGAAGAAATATGTCCTATGCGATCACTTAATTCATCTTTGAATGTTCCATTTTGCTGATTGATATACAAATAATCGCGTTCATAAAAATCATTACTGATGTAAATGTCAGGATACATATCACCGTTCAAATCACTTACTGAAACTCCAAGGCCGTAAGCGATCTTTGTTCCTGCGATGCCAGCCTGTTCGCTTACATCAGTAAAATGCCCATTATCGTTTCTCATTAGTTTATGGCCACCCATTGTATCGCGGACGCTACGCACGGAATCTATGTCAAATTTTCGAACGTCAACAAAGCTGTTATTAAGGATATAGCAATCAAGATCTCCATCCAGGTCATAATCAAAAAATGAAACGTGCGTCGTATAGCCGGGATCATTTAATCCAAATTGTTTCGCCTGTTCTTTGAATCTAAGATTCCCCTGGTTAATATAAAGTTCATTTTCCTTGTTATCTCCTTTAATATCGCCACTATTACAGATATAGATATCGAGCAAGCCATCTCCATTCACATCCGCCATCGTTACCCCCGTCCTCCATCCACGTTTACTTTTTATCCCGGATTGGGGAGTAATGTCTTCAAACTTGAAATTCCCTTTGTTCAGGTAAAGCTTACTTTCACCTAGATTCGCAGTCAGGAACAGGTCAGGCAGGCTGTCGTTGTTTATATCACCAATTGCTACGCCTCCACCATTGTAAAAATTACGGTACGTTAGAATATTGTAATTGCTGCTGTCTTCAACATCGTTTCTAAAATTTACTCCCGTTTCGAGAGATGATAATTGAATGAACAGCGGGTTTTTTGGAACTTGGTATTGTTCCTGCGTTTTGTTGGCACAGGAATAAGCAACAGCGAGAATCAACGCATACACAGAAGCATTACGCATTTTTTTCATCATGAAGCAGTTGTCATTTTCCAAACAATAGTATAAAATGAATTTAAGACAGTCACCGATATAGTCAACATTTTTTTAAGAGAAAGGGCACTCATAAACAGTGCCCTTGTAACTCTAACGATTGCCTATATTAGATAACTGCTCTAGAAGTTCTCAATACCCTGGATTTTGTTTAAGCTGAGCGACTCCATTTATCTTGCTCAGGTCAATTTCAACACTCGGAATCGGGTATAGATGATGTTTTGACGTGACTGTTTCTGCGCCGGCAAATAATGCTGTCCGCTTGGTTTTTTCAACGTTCGTATACGTATTTAGCACATCTACGTCGATATTCCAACGACGCAGATCAAATAAACGATATCCTTCCATTGCCAATTCCAGTCTTCTTTCCCAACGAACTGCCTCCCTCGCATAGTCCTTTGTCCAACCTGAAGATGGGTAAGTTCCAATCTTATAAGTAGCAGTTGGAAATATGCCAGTTCCAAGTGGTACGCTTATATCGGACATTGAAGTGCCAGGTCCCTGTACAAAGTTTCCCGCTCTTGTTCTGACCTGGTTTACGTAAGTCCGCGCCAGTTCAAGATCACCGTTTGTTTCAATTTCACATTCAGCCGCCATCAGCAAAACATCTGCATATCTGATAAAAGGGATGTCAATCGCACTGGGAACAGATTGCCATCCACTAGCGGTTGATAAAGTTCCTTTTTCGCCTTTAGCAAAAATATTTTTCTTAGGAGAAAATGTGCCGCAGTAACCCGCATCACGGATCCATCCGGCCAGAAATGGTCCCCAATCAAGGTATGGGCTTCCCACCCTTCCAACGGTCCAGTCTAAGCGCGGATCAACATTATCTGTTGCCTGATTATAGTCTGCATTATTAAATGTTGTGAATAGCGGCAATCCATTGGCATCTGTCTTAAATGCATTGACCAGGTTTTGCGACGGTTGATGAAACCCACAGCATTCTGTAACCGTCGAACTGTGCGGTGCATTCAAACGATCACCCCAATTCCCATTGGCACTCTCACCGGCGCCGTCATTTACTGAAGCCTTAAAGGCAAACAGTATTTCTTTATTATTCTGTGTTGCCGGATCAAAGTTGTCATGATAATTATCAACTAAACCATACTTTCCCCCTGCAATCACTGCCTGTAAAAGGGGTTTTGCATCGGCAAAACGACCTACAAACATATAGGCCCTTGCCAAATATGCTTGTGCCGCCCCTTTGGTAGCCCGCCCCGATGAAACTGAACTTACTTCAGGAAGTTTGGCGATCGCATCTTGAAAATCTGCTTCAATCTTGGGAAAAATGTCGGCATCATTTGGCTGCCTGAATTCGGTCGTGTTTTCATCGATAAAGGGAATATTTTTAAACATTTTGTAACCGTCAAAATGATAGTGTGCCCTCAGGAATTTAGCTTCGCCTGTTACCTGGTCCTTATCACCCTGGCTCATATCCTCTGCTTTTCCAACCAAACGCAACGTTAAGTTCGCCCTCGAAACGCCCCAGTATATTGCCTGCCATTTTGCGCGATAGTACGTTTCATCAGTCAACCATTGGTAGCGCCTGATGCGTTCGACCGGAACCTGGTCGTTGGGTTGAGAGCCAGGATAAGCGTCGTCGGATGCAACACTCCCAAATATCCAGTTGCTACCGGCGGTCGGCCACGGGTTTCCGGCAGCATTTCCCCAACCATTGTCTGTCCATCCGTCCAATGCCGCGTAAGCTGCGATCAGCGTAGCGTTCACTCCTTTGGCATTTGAAAGAGATGATTCGGTAAACGCAGCCTGGGGAAGTCTTTCAAGGAATGACTTTTTGCAGGCAAAAATGCTAAGCCCGATTATCAAAGCCCCAAAAAGTTTATAGATATTTTTTCGCATAGCAATTATTTTATTTTTTGGTTCATTAAAAACTAAGATTTATTCCAACCATTAATACTCTTGCTGTCGGATAGTTTCCATAGTCTACATTCGTAAAAACTTCCGTTGCATTTGAACCGTCGCGCGTTCCCATTGCAGGATCCAGTCCACCATAATTAGTAATAGTAAATAGATTTTGCCCCTGGACATAGATCCTGAGGTGATCAATTTTAGCCTTTGACAAGAGAGAACTGGGCAAGCTATAGCCGATTTGCAGCACCCGGCAACGAAGGTATGAGCCATCTTCTACGTAGTAAGAGCTGGGCTGAAAACTATAGTTATCCGTAATATCCAGTAAAGGAAGCTTAGCATCTGTATGTGTGGGTGTCCATGAATCATACAACATACGCTTGGATCGATTGCCGCTGAATCCGAAAAAGTCTGAAAAATAACGCGTGTAATTGAAAATTTGATTGCCAAGCGTTCCATTCAGGAACATTGAAAGATCAAAGTTTTTATAAGCCACATTGAAATTGAAACCGAAGATCAGGTCAGGGTTAGGATCTCCAATAACACCTTTGTCAAGATCGTTAATTACCTTGTCACCATTAATGTCCTTCCAACGGAAACGCCCGATCTTGGCACCCTGCTGGGTACTTGCGGCAGCTTCTGCATCACTTTGGAAAATGCCGTCCAATGTATAACCATAGAAAGTACTCATTGGGTGGCCTACTTCGTTTCTTACCACCGGCCCAATCCTTGTTTCAGGTATTGCCGGGAAGAAACTTGTAAGACCTAAGTCCGGGGCCAATTCGTCGATGTTATTTTTGTTGAATGTTAGATTAGTAGTAATGTCATATTTCCAATCGCCGGCGATGCGATCTCTCCATGTTATGCTAAATTCAAAGCCTTTATTTGATATCTGTCCCAGATTGTAATACGGAGGGCCTACCGCAGTGCCAAAGAGCCCGGCGGTACCAGGTTGCTGTATTTGGAATAAAAAGTCTTTGTTTTTTCTTTGATAAACGTCAAAGGAAAATTCAAGCTTGTTTCTCAATAGAACTCCATCCAAACCGATGTTATACTGCTTCTGTTTTTCCCAAACTACCGGTAAGCCAAGTTGGGTGATTGAGTATCCTGTAACCGCGGAAGTATTGGTTCCGTTAATATCATAAAAAGTGCTGCCGGGTCCCCCACCCAGTGTTGTATAATTTACATTACCATTAATGGCATCATTTCCCGTAACTCCCCATGCACCTCGCAGTTTCAGACTATTCAGCCACGTTACATTTGAAAGGAACCTCTCATCGCTCATCACCCATGCTGCTCCAAGTCCACCAAATGTTTGACCTTTATCCAATGCGAAATTCGAGGATTGGTCGTAGCGAACAGTTCCATTCAAAAGATATTTTCCTTTGTATCCATATTCAACTCTTCCAACATAGCTTTCTTTGGCATTGTTTGTTCCACCACTACTATAAACGTTTCGGGTGGCCGGATCAGCCAATCCCGTATTCAAATACCACAGGTCAGTCGATTGAAGGAAATAACCATTCAAACTCCCTCCTATAGTTCTGAATTCATTTAGTTGTGATTCATGAACTCCAACAGCTCTTACAGAATGATTCCCAAAATTGTTGTTATAAGTTAGCTGTTGGGCAAATATCCAATGTTTATACCTGTCGGTTTGCTCATTGAATCCATTTGAACCAGCCTGCTCGTTGGATTCGTAATCAATAAAAGTGAAGTTTTTCTGGAAATTGACAGTATAATCAACACCGTAATTGATACGGCCCGTGAAATGATTTAGAAATCTGACTTCACCAAACACACCCGCCAGCATCCTGTAGGTTTCTCCCCTGTTGTCTCTATTGCGGTAAACTTTTGCAAGGCCATTCTTTCCATTGCCAAAACCAGCCTTGGTGCCCCCCCAATTGCCCGCGATATCATAAACGGGGATGATCGGCTGCATCTTCATTATTCCTTCTGTGATAGTGTTCTGTTCTACCTGGTTGCCGTTTGGTTGCCCTACTCCATCTGAAAAAGCCATTGTAAAGTTTTCGCCGAACGTGAAGCCCTTCACTTTGAAATCTGAATTGGCGCGCAAAGTATATCTCCGGAAATCAGTATATCGCATTATCCCATCCTGGTCGAAATAGTTTGCGCTGAAAAAATAGCGGCCTCTTTCACTGCCTCCGGAGGCGCTTAGGTTGTATTCCTGTATTGATGCATCATGAAAAACAGCATCCCACCAGTTCGTACCTGGTGATGCTTTCATGATCAGGTTATTGGGGTAATTGTAAGTAGCGGGATCAACAACGATCGGAGTATTTGCGTTTGCAGGAAGAGGGTTTACATATTCAGGTAAGACCGGCTTCGGTCCGACGCCATAGATCCTGGCTACGATCGCGTCCGCCGGCTGAGGCCATTGCCCTGCGTTATTATAGGACTGGTACACGAGGTCAGCGTACTCCTGCGCGGTTCCCAACAACGTCTTATCTAATGAATTCGTTGCTCTTTGTGTTCCCACATAGCTGTTGAATTCGATTTTTGGCTGACCTGCTTTTCCTTTTTTCGTGGTAATAATAATAACTCCATTGTTTGCACCAATTCCGTAAGCAGCAGTTGTAGCGGCATCTTTCAAAACTTGTATGGATTCAATATCATTTGGATTGATAGTGTTTTGATAAGCGCCCCGAACCTGGATCCCGTCTATAACCAGCAATGGTTCACCTCCACCAAGGGTGAATGTTGAATTGCCTCTTATACGGATACTCGATGCGGCCCCGGGTTGTCCGGACGTGGTCACTGAAACACCGGACGCTTTTCCTTCGATTTGCTGATTGAAAGATGGAGAAGCGATCTTGGTCATTTCATCAGGTTTGACAACGGAGATAGCACCGGTTAAGTCTCGTTTTCTCTGAGCGGTATAACCAGTTACAACTACCTCTTCCAGGCTGTTCATAGACGTTTCCATAGAAATGTTAATGACGGGCCGGGCATTTACTGAAATTTCCTGGCTCTTATGACCTACTACAGTAATTACCAACACGGCATTATCATTGGCTAAAATTTCGAAACTGCCGTCATTTCCGGTGACGGTGGCATTATTCGTCCCTTTCACCTGTACCGTGGCACCTGAAACGGGTTGGTTATTGTCCTTGTTGGTGATGGTCCCGGTGATTCTTTTTTGCGCGAACAAATTACCGCCAACGAACAGCAGGATAATGATGCAAAGAAGCCTTGCGTAGGACTTGTTCTTTTTAAGCATAGCAGTGAGTGTTTATAATGGTTTATACTATGTACCCATAAAACACTATTTGCTAATGAAACTCAAAAGAACCTTAACTGGTCCTGCACAAGCAGCTTACGCTATAAAATCGAGGAGAATCGATTTGCTTAGCTAAGTTGATGTGATTAAGATGTAAGATTCCACGGTGAAATCTCACAGCAGTTGGTTTCAAAATTTAAATAGGGGCAAATCGTAAGCAAATCGAAACCGAATCTAAAGTTTAAAAAGCATTCGACAAAATTATTTTTCAAAAAAAAATAATTTTTTTTAGCAGAATTTCATTTCGGTGAAATTAGAACTATGAGGAGCAGCAGGAAGAAATTTATGACAGGCTTTTGAAGATACCCATCTCCAGTCCACGTAATTCAGCTAATCCGCGCAAACGACCGATGGCACTGTATCCGGGGTACGTTGTCTTCTTCAAATCGTCCAGCATTTGATGACCTTGATCCGGGCGCATGGGGATGGAAATATTTTTTCTTTTTTGCAGTAATACAATTTCCTTGAGCACACTGTACATGT
>Ga0163163_10003673_pt1 | contig 13061 bp, 7 predicted proteins | sample S65metaG_FD_119766 | JGI IMG/M metagenome (GOLD analysis project Ga0163163, IMG submission 119766) | Switchgrass rhizosphere microbial communities from Kellogg Biological Station, Michigan, USA - S6-5 metaG | ecosystem: Host-associated > Plants > Roots > Rhizosphere > Soil | place: USA: Michigan... | reverse complement strand
CTGAGGCGGGCGACCCCCGACGAGTTCCTCGAACTCGGCGACCTCGCAGCCGTTCGGCACCACGTGGTATTTGGACGCCAGCGCCGGATCGTGGTGCGCGGCCACCTGATCGAGGATTCCCCGGGTCGTGAAGACCACCGCGGCGGCGCGCCGCACGGTTTGATCCTCGAACCACTGTGCCGCCGTGCGCGTCGTCCACGGACGGCTTTCCCGCCATGGCAGCCGCGCCCACGGATCACGGAAATCGGCCACCCACGGGCTCTTCACGCGTGCGGCGATGGCCGCCGCGACGAGCTGGCCGGTCCACGGCGGCGCCGACGAGAAGATGACGTCGGGCCGATGCTCGCGCGCGTGCCGCAGACCGGCGCGGACGGCCGGCAGCCACCACGCGGCCTCCCGATCCGGAATCGCTGTCGCCGCATCGACATACGCCTTCGCGCGCACGAGGGCAGCCGGCCAGCGACGCTTGCGCGACGGGGCCTCCTCTGGCGTCGCCCTCTGCTTGGAACCGCTCACGACCTGCGCCTTCCGCATCGACGAGGCGCGGATGACCTCGACCGACTCAGGGACGCGCGCCAGCAACGCCTCGTCGACTGGCGTCGATGGCAGGTAGGTACGCGGGTCCCCCGTGAGCACGCTGACCTTCCAGCCGACGCGGGTCAGGTGGCGCACGAGGCGGAGCGTTCGCATGGTGCCAATCGCCGCATGCGGCGGAAAGTCGTAGGCCACCACGAGAACGGAGCGGCGATCTCTCACGCGCGCGCCTTCAGCATCGGCTCGGGCACGGGCATGCCGTGCTCGGCGAGCACCGACGTGAGCGCCGAGATCAACCTCGCGTTCTCTTCGGGCAGCCGGACGGCCACGCGAATCATCGATCGGCCCTCGAACTTGCTCGAAACGTCCTTCACGAAGATCGACTCGAGGGCCAGCAGCCGGCGCACCACGGTGGCCGCCGGCGGCGCATCCGGCGCCAGCTCGAACGTCACGAAGTTGCCGCCGCTTGGCAGCACCCGCGCCACGCCCGGCACGTTGCCGAGCCCGCCGACCAGCCGCGCCCGGTCCTTGGACGTGTTGACGTAGGAAGCCGCGAGCGAGCTGCGGTGCTTCAGGATGATTTCGAGCATGTACTCGGCAACCGAGTTCAGATTCCAGATCGGCACCCGATCGCCGACGAAGCGCAGGAACCCGGCGTTGGCCGAGTAGACGTAACCGAGGCGGATGCCCGGCACCCCCAGGGTCTTGCTCAGGCTCTTGATGCAGATCACGTTCTCGAGCGGCTTCTCTTCGAGCAGCGAGACCATCGAGGGATAGCCCGAGAAGTCGATGAACGACTCGTCTACGACGAAGGTCTTGTCCGGCCGCGAAGCCGCCAGGTCGTGCAGGCTCTGGCTCGAGAGCGTCGTGCCGGTGGGGTTGTTCGGGTTGACGAACACCACGACGTTGGCCGCGTCGATCTGCGCCATGAGATCGGTGAGAGCGATCCCGACGTCGTCTCGATACGAGGCAGCCTCCGGAAACATGCGCGGGTATTCGCCGAAGGTCGGATCAGGAATCAGCATCCGCTTGCCGGCGAAGTAGTCGCGCAGGATCGGAAACACCTGCGAGGCGCCGTTCAACGCGATCACGCGCGTGTGGTCGCACAGCAGGTGATACGCCATCTTCTGGTTGAGCACGTCCTGCCGCGAGCCGTAGTTCTGCAGCAAGAGTGCCAGGTTGCCGCGCATTTCCGACAGCATCGACGCGTTCGGGAAATACATGTTGCGGATGAAGCAGAAGTCGAGGACGTCGTGGCTCCAGTAACCGCCCGCCGTGCGATCGAGCACCGCCGCCCGCGTGTCGGGGTTGAACACGAACTCAGCGACGCGCAGATCGTTGGGATCGTCCACCTCGGCCCAGCGCTCGCCGTCGAGCACCTCGGCATAGATGGTCTCGCGCTGCATGTAGATGAGAATTCCCAGGATCAGCTCGTAGTAGCAGTTTGCGTCGATTGCGTTGGCGTAGTACGTCAGCAGCTGCTTGAAGACCGTGTTGCAGAAGTCCTTCGAGAACTTGTAGATGTTGAGCGTCTTGTACTTGTCCGAGAAGTCGAAGTTGCTCGTCTGCAGGTGCGGCGGAATGATGTTGCGGATGACGCCGTCGGCAACCGTCACGACGGTGCCGTCCATGCCGCTGCGGTAGCGGTCCACCAGCGCGACGTTCGGCTTGGTGGACTGGATGACGCGGCGGATGACGGCCGGCTCGTAGATCAGATCCGACTCAATCAGGATGATGTCGTCGTCGATGGCGACCTTGTCGAAGGCGAGCGCCATCGAGAAGATGTTGTTGGTCTCGCGATAGCGTGCGTTGTGGACGAACTCCAGATTGAGATGCGGGTAGTTCTTCCGCATGTAGGTCTGCAGCTCGTCGTGGCGATAACCGGTCACGATGACGACGTCGATCACCCCGTTGGCGGCCAGCCCGTCACAGATGCGTCCGATGATCGACGCCCCCCCCACCGTCAGCAGTGTCTTATGCATCTGATCGGTGAGCGGCTTCATCCGGTTGCCGTACCCGGCCGCGAGAATGATCGCTTTCATTACTTGGCCCCTCGCATATACGCGGTGTAGCGGTAGCGCGCCGCCTGGTACGACGGCAGCTTCAGGGTCGTGTGATCCACAATCGTGACGTCGAATCCCAGCGCCTTGCCGGTGCTCTCGAACAGCGATTTCGGCAGGTAGAGGTGGTCGAGGTCGTCCTTCGAGAGCTTCGGCTGGTCCTTGTGGCTCTGCGCCCGGATCGCCATCGCCTCGTCCTTCTTCGCCAGATCGGAGACCTCGCCGATCGCCAGCGTGCCGCCCGGCTTCACCAGGCGCGCCATCTCACGGATCGCCTTTTCGGCGTCCTCCTGCGAGTTCAGGTACTGGAACGCCCCGAACGAGATGACGTGGTCGTAGGCGGCTCCCGGAAACATCGAGAGGTCGCGAATGTCACCCTGACGGAAGTCGCCTCCGAGCGCCTTCTGGGCCACCTTCACCAGCGAATCGGAGTAATCCATCCCCGACACGGTGATGCCGGGATAGACGCGCAGGAGCGACGCGAGGAAGGCCCCCGCCCCGCAGCCGCATTCGATCACGTGCTGCCCAGCCTTCAGGCCGAGCGGCTGCGCCACCTTGGCCACCATCTCGTCCCATTCGTCGGCGCTGAGCAGGTCGTACCCGTTCAGATGGTGCAGGTGCGGGGCGTCGATCTGCCCCTTGCGTTCCCACACGCCCTTCCAGCTGGCGCTGCGATCCGTCGTCTGCATCGAATGTGTCCTTTACCTGCCGGTGTACCTACGCGGCCTGCCCGCGCGCGCCGCCGAGGACAACCTCGCCGGGCCGCTGGCGGCACCACAGTTCGAATTGCGCCGCCGAGAACAGCGGCGCCGAGAAGTCGCGCTCGCCGGCGTGATGACGATCGAGCGCAGTGCGGAGCGCGTGCACGTTGAACACGCCGCGCTCCCGGAACGACTGGCTCGCCAGCAGGTCGTGCATCGGCTCGTGCCAGGCCGACGCTACCCACTGCTTCGCCGAGGTTGGGAAACCCATTTTGTCGAGACGCGTGCGGACGGGTTCGGGAATCACGCCGCGCATGGCTTCGCGCAGGATGTACTTGTTCCAGGGCGCCCGAACCTTCCATTCCGACGGCAGTCCCATCGACAACTGCACGAGCCTGTAGTCCATGAACGGCAGGCGCGCCTCGACAGAGTGCGCCATCGAATTGCGGTCTTCGACCCGCAGGAAAATCGGCAGCGGCCGGAACCCGACGGCACGCTCGAGGGCGGACTTGAGATCGCGCGTCTTCGGCTCGCCACGCGGGCCGAGCCGCTCGATGAGATCGGGTGAGCTCCAGTCGGTGTCGGCGTCGGACGTGAGCGGTCGTGTCGGCATCAGCCCGGGCACCGCATTCGCCAACGCACGCCGCGCCGTCGTCGACAACACTTCGCGCATGGCCGGCAGCAAGGGCCGGTTGTGCGAGCGGCAGTATGTCGACATCTGGTGGACGGCCCGTCCGAGTCGGCCGTCGGCGACGAGCTCACTCCAGTACGCCTGCGCGAAATTCCAGTAGCCGGCCAGCGTTTCGTCCGCGCCCTGCCCGTTCAGAATCACGATGGTGTTCTGCGCGCGTGCCTGGCGCATCAACTCGTAGCCGACGAGCGCAGTCGGCGAGTGCACCGGCTCATCGTGATGCCACAGCACGCGGTCGAGGCCGTCCCACATCGCACGCGGATCGATCGCGACCTCGCGGAAATCCGCGCCCGTCTGCGCGACCGTGCTGCGGATGAACGCCGACTCGTCGTGAGTCGGCGACATATAGGAGAGCGCGTGAAGCGATCCGCCGGCGGTCGCGGATTTCTCACGCTCCGCGGCCATCGTGCAGATGATCGACGTCGAGTCGAGCCCGCCCGACAGGAACACACCCACCGGCACGTCGCTGCGCATCCGGATCTTGACCGCATCCTGGAACAGCGCGCGGAATTCAGCGACTGGATCTTTCAGGTCGACCGGCTCGAGTGCGGTGAGCGACCAGAACCGTCGGACGCGTTCGGCTCCCGCCGGCGTCAACTCGGTGACGGTGCCTCCGTCGACGCGCTCGATGCCCTCGAAGAACGTCTGGTGATCGACGTCGAGATCGCCGCGCAGCAGGAATCGCGACGCGACCTCCCAATTCGTCGAGCCCTGGTAGAGCCCGGAGGCGAGAATCGCTTTGATTTCCGACGCAAACAGGACGACGTCGCCGGCGCGATAACGGAACAGCGGCTTCACGCCGAAACGGTCGCGCGAAACGACGAGGGTCTGACGCCGCAGATCGGCGATCGCGAAGGCCCACATCCCGTTGAAGCGATCGACGCAGCGATCGCCCCACTCGTCATAGGCCTGGAGCAGGACTTCGCTGTCTCCGGTGGAACGGAAGCGCCGGCCACGCTGTTCGAGCTCGGCGCGGAGCTCGAGGTAGTTGTAGATCTCCCCGTTGAAGATCAGTGCCAGCGTGCCGTCGTCTGACAGCATCGGCTGATGCCCGGCCGGACTCAAATCCAGAATCGACAGCCGGCGGAATCCGAGCCCGAAGGCGCCAGACAGGAACAGACCGTCGTCGTCGGGACCGCGGTGGCGCAGCGACGCCGACATGCGGGACACGACGTCGCCGCTGGCGGGGCGCCCGTGGAGCCCGAACATCACGGCTATCCCGCACATCAGCGCACGTCCAGGCCAGAGGGGCTGGCGAAAAGAGAGGTACAGACCAGGAGCGACACGGCGTAAGCCCTCGAAGATCGCAAGACGCGAGCCATAAGTCTACGGCCCGGGACGCGATATTCAGGGCAAATCTCGCAAGCAGGGTGACAGAAGTCCGAGCTATGGCAGACTACTTTCCGGGAGTCCTCAAGTCGACTCATCCGTTGCCGAAGGCGGATGGCGCGCCGCCGCGTCGCCGCCGGTTTCTCGCCGCTTCAGTTCACGCCGGCGCGCGCCAGCATCATCTGCTCCCAGAGCTGTATCAGATGCGCAAATCTCAGCGTGTCGGTGTCGGCCAGCTCCCGAGGCCGGCTCCACGGACCCGTGCCAATGCGCGCGCGCTCCGATCGAAAGTCGTAGAGCACACGGCCGGAGAGCCCGACCAGGCCGATTTGCGCCGGGTGGTCGATCGCGCCCAGGTACTGAAAGACGAGTTTCTGTTCGTCGGGCTCGACATGAGGCGGCATCTTCGTGCCGGTCTCGGCAAGCGCGGCACGCACGGCATCTCGCAACTCGCCCTGGCCGAACGGCTCGACGATCTTCATCGGCAGACCTGAAACGATGAACGGAATGCGCGTCTGCGCCTCGTTGAGCGCGTAGCCGTGCCCGAGGAACCCCTCGTCGAAGAGGCTTTCGCCATGATCCGACAACACGATGACAGCCGGGTCCCGGCCGACGGCCTGGCGAACGCTGTCGAGCACGCGCCCGATCGCCGCATCCACGTTGGCTGCCGTGTTGAGATACATCGCTCGCACGTCATCGGCGCGATCGGGCGTGATCTCCGATTGTTCCAGCACGGGCGCGCTCAACAACGGCTCGATGGTCTGGTGGTGATAGGGAAAGTGCGTGTCGTGAAAGTTGACGTACAGGAACAACGGCCTGGCCGCCGAACGTTTCTTGAGGAATTCATCGATGCGACCCACGAGCACATCGTGGGGAACGGCCAGACTGCCAGCCGTGCTGAACGTGCTGTAGCGCCGACCGCGATCCTGCCGCGCGTCGTACGAGACGGAGGCGCGCCCGAAGCCGACGTCCATGTCGGCCCCGCCGAACGATTCGTCCTGCCCGGAAAAGTACGCGGTCTCGTAACCCGCGGCGTTGAAGTCGTCGACCAAGGTCGTGGCGCCGCGAAGCCCCACCAGGCTGCCGGCAAAGAAATGATGCCGTGACTGGACGGTGTATCCGTTGTGCGAGTACGCGTGCGCCGACGAGGCGCCGGCGTGGGCGAGCGCCTCGAGGACCGGGGTGACAGGCCGCCCCCCCAGACGCGCCCCGAAGGCGTCGGCGCGAAAGCTCTCGAGGGCCACGAGTACTACCGGTGGTGTCGAGACCCACTTGGGTCCGGGCCCCGCTGGCTCCTGATAAGGCGGCGATCCAGCCGGCAGGTCGCCGCCAACGCCATCCTCGTCGATACCGTTGCCTGGCAGATCGAGCGCGTAGGGATAGACATTGGCGTCGAACAGAGCCGGATCGCGCAGACGTCCGATGAGGCCATATCCGTCGCGGTCGAAGTCGGTGAGCCTCTCGACCAGCGTTCCCAGTATTCGCCCGCTTGGCTTACGCCGAAGCCCTTCATCCAGGACGTCGCTTCCAGCCCGAAGCGCGGCCACTGCCACCGAACCCACTGCCACGAGCGCCAGCGCGGTTGCGACTCCCATTCTGAAGGGCACAGCCGGAACGACCGTCGAGACGCTCGCGCGGTGCCTGCGCACAAGCCACGAGATGGACAGCACCGCGACAATCCCCCACCCGACGACGAGCAGGGTCCGCGAGGCATGCGCCGATCCAACGGCAAAGAACTCCGCCGGACTGCGCCCGGCGAGATCGAACATCAGATTGAAATCGAACGCGTCACCGAGGAATGACTGAATCTCATAGGAAACGAAGTCGATGGCCGCAATCGGGAACAGGGCGACAACAAAGGTCACGGCCATCGCCGGCCGAGCGCCAAGCCGCAGCCGGCGGGCAAACCACAACCCTGCCAGGGCCGTCACGCCGACAATGGCGACGTCGGCAACCAGGGATCCGATGAAAAACGCCATTGCTTGCCAGAGGCTGGTGATGTGCTCGACAGACAGGAATCCGCCCGTGAAGTAGGAGCGCTTCCTCTGCAGCAGCACGGCGTCAGCCGTGGTGGCCGCCAGCGTGGCCAGGAGCACGGGACGCGCCCAGACGCCCGCCCAGCGCGGTGCGGCTGAGGGCACCCTACCGGACCTGAACCGGAGACTTCAGGAAGGCGTCGATTGCGGAGAGCAGGACACGAGTCGAGGGGTACCGCGCAAGCGGCTTGTCCTTGGTGCTCTGGAGATCGCGCGCGAACAGCAGCGTCATGGCCTGACGAGGCGAGAACAGGAGCTGTCCTGCCGCACGCACCTGGAAGGCGATGGGGTTCTCGACAAAGCCCTCGCCGTAATGGAGTACGTACACCGCGGTGGAGGTTCCATCCGAGTCGCGGAGCACGTGAAGGGGCAGGTCCCGCTTCGTGTCCAGGCGTTCGACGTCATAGTGGAGGTAGCCGGTCCCGTAGGCGATGTCGAGCTCGGGGTGGTGGTACAGCTTCTTGAGGTCGTAGGAGCGGAGGACGGTCAACAGGACGTCGCCGTCGGCGAGCCGGTAGCGGCGCTCGGTCCAATCGAAGCTGTCGAATCGCCGCTGTCCCCATGCGGCATCGTGCTCCGTCGGCGACGAGGGCGCTCCGTTCAGCGACAAAGGGATCGCCGCGGTCGTCAGGCTGTCTTTGGCAACGGTGTGTGCGTAGCTGTGGATGATCGTCGGCACGAGGGCCAGCGCAATCAGCGCGCAGACGGCCGGTGCGTAGCGGGTGGAGATCACCCCTGCACCTCCGCGGCGGGGGCAACCGGCGGGGTTGGGGTTTCCGCGTGACGTTGCTGGTTGCCGCCGAGCCAGAAGATGATCGGCAGCGAGAGCGCGAAGGTCATCATGCCCGAAAGCGGGTGGATAAACGTCTCGAGGACGTCTGGACCGCGCCACACCACCATCACCACCAGCAGGATGACGCGTAGAACGTTGGACGCGATGGCGAGCGGCGCCGCCGCCAGCAACACCAGCACGCGCCGCGGCACCGACGGAGTGAGATACGCCGTGAGCAGGCTGACGGCGATTGCGGCATGGAGCGTCGAGAAGCCGCTGCAGGCGTCTGCCACCTGGAGCGCGCCGGCAGCCATGTGGAGCGTGGTGCCCTCGACGAAGACCGGAATCCCCAAGTGAGGCACGATCGCGGCCGTGCCGGCTGTCGCGAGGTGACGCAGTTGGAGATGAATCGTCTCGGTGAACGACAGCGGGATGGGCAGTGCCAGCACCAACAGAAAAAGCGGGAACCCAATCGCCTTGGTCCGCTCGACGCCGAGGAACAGGAGCGACAGGCCCGGAAGCGCCAGGACGAGTGCCACCGCTGCCAGCAGCTGCGTATTCATGCCGGCGTCGATCGCATGCAGAGCCAGCGCGGGGATCAGGATTGCAAAACCCCAGGGGGTCGAGCTGGCCGGCAAGTGGCGCTGCCGCTGGAGCTCTTCGTAGATGAAATAGCCAACAACCGGAACGAGCAGAAGCCCGTGGGCGTTGTGCCACACGCTGAGCGTCCACCGCTCCCAGAGCCACATCACCGTCGGCGCAAAGAGCGCAACCAGACCGACCGCCACGAGCCACGGCAGACGAGTTCGCAGAGCCATCATTGATCCAGCGCCCGCATTTCCTTCTGCGCGTCCTTGAAATCGGGCTGCAGCTTGAGCGCCCGTTCGAGCGATTCCCGGGCCTTGGCTCGATCGCCTCCCCCGATGAACGCGAGCGCGAGGTGGTAGTGGAACGTCGCGTTGCCCGGATCGCGGCTCACGGCCTTCTCAAACGGATCGATCGCGAGTAACGGCAGCTGTTTCCTGAAGTACACCCACCCGAGGGTATCCCAGGCTTCGGCATACTCCGGAAGCTGTTCGGTGGCGCGGCCGGCGAGATCCAGCGCCGCGTCGAGGTTCTGACGCTCGTCAGCGTAAATCCACGCCAGGTTGTTGGCCGCGATGACGGCGCGCGGTTCGACGGCGAGCAGCTCCGCGTACCGCCGCTTCGCCTCGGCTGGGTTGTTTTGTGCGTGCACCAGCGTCGCCGCCATGATGCGGGCACCGATGTTGCCAGCGTCCCGCACAACGATTGCGTCGTAATCCGCCTGCGCCGCGGGAAGCCGCTGCTGCGCGCGGTAGATGTCCACGAGCATCATGTAGGGGTCCGGCATTCCTGGCGCCAGCTGGATTGCCCGGCGCAACACTTGCTCGGCTTTCACCGCGTCTCCGGCGGCCAGGTACACCCTTCCCGCCAGCACCAGTACGTCGGGCCGCTTTGCATCCGGCCCGAGCCGCGACTCGACCCGCACCCGGGCCGCGTCGACCTTGTGCTGTTGCACGTCGAGCATCGTCAGGCCGGTCAAAGCCGCAATGGAATCCGGCGCAAGGTCGAACGCCTTCTGATAGGCCTGCCGCGCTGCGGCCGTATCACCCTTCAACAGGTGCAGCGTGCCCTTGATCGAATACACGCCGCTCGCGCGCGGATATCGCGACAGCAGCTGGTTGATCTCGACCTCCGCGCGTGTGAAATCGTGCTCCGCCACCAGGGCGCGGGCCAGCACCAGCCTCGCTTCGGGAATCGACGGCGCGTTGGCCACCGCTTCCTGCGCGAGACCCACGGCCGCATCGGACTCGCCGTGCGTAAGCCGAAGCTGCGCCACCTGGATCTGCGCCGCAGCCGCTCGTGGGTTGAGCTTGAGAACCTGGTTGAACGACGTCGTCGCGGCGCCGGGTTGGTTGTTGACTGCCTGCAGGATGCCCAGCAGATACAGCGCCTCGACGCTTCGCGGCGCCGCCGCCACCGCCGACTTCGCGCGGTCGAGCGCCTGGGCTGGCTGGCCGTCTGCGAGATACCAGCGAGCACGCACCTGCAACGCCATCGGGTGGCTGGGGTACGCGGACAGCACCTCGTTCAGCATCTTCTTGGCGAGATCGCGGTCGCCGGTGGCATAGGTCAGAAGCGCCAATCGCGTCTCGGCTTCGGCGTAGGTGTCCGAGGCTTTCGCGAGCGGCTCGAGGACGAGCCTGGCATCTTTCACACGGCCTTCGCGCGTGTAGTATTCCGCGAGGCCGAACTTCGACCGCGCGCTCTTCGTGACGTCGACGATCAGCTTCAGCGGCTTCTCGGCGAGCGCATGCCGGCCGGTGCCGAGATACACGACCGCCAACGTACGGTTCGCCAGCGGATCGTCAGGCGCAATCTTCAGCGCGTCGTTCAGCGTCTTTTCCGCCATCGGCAGGTTGCCGGTAGCCAGAAGGAAGTGGGTGAGCGCCAACCTCGCCTTGAGCGAGGTCGGATCCAGCGCGACCGCCTTTTCGAACGCCGACTGCGCCGCCTGACGCTGCCCCTGTGCCAGCTTCAGCAACGCGAGATTCGTATAAGTGGCTGCGTGCGTTGGATCCAACGCGACCGCCTCCTCGATCTCGCGGACGCCGCCTTCGAGATCCCGCAGTCCGACCATCGCATTAGCCAGCAGGATTTGCGCGTCGAGGTCCTTCGGGTTCTTGCGCAACACCGCTTCGACGCGCGTGCGCACGTCCTCGAATTGTCCCGCCATGAAGAGCAGGGTCGCGGCACGATTCTGGACCGACGCGTCGTCCGGCAGGAGGTCGGCGGCGCGCTTGTATTCGCGGAAGGCGCCTTCGGTATTGCCGCTTGCGGCGTACGCCTCGGCCAACTGGACGCGCGCCTCCGGGAACTTGTCGTCGATCTGCAGCGCGTTGCGGTATTCGAGAATTGCCTCGGTGTACTTCTGTTGCGAGGCGAACTTGTTGCCGTTTTCGAGGTAACGGCGCTTCGCGGTGTCAGGATTCGTGCATGCCGCCGTACACACCACCGCCAGCAACGCGATCCGCATGACCGTTGAAGCAGCTACACCCATGAGGCTCGAGTTGGTTTCGACGATTCCCCCGTCAGCCTTTGACCTGGGCGAGCAGCCTCTGCGCCTCGGCGTAGTCCGGCTTGAGTTTGATCGCTTGTTCGGCAGCCTGGCGCGCGCGCTGCGCGCTGCCTGCCTTCGAGAGCGCGAGAGCGAGGTGGTAGTGGTAGGAGGCGTTGTCCGGCGACTTCTCGACGCTCTTCTCGAAGGCCGGAACGGCGAGCGCGGGCAGCTCCTTCTTGAGGTAGATCATCCCGATTGTGTCCAGCACTTCGGAGCTCCCAGGCAGGCGCGCCGCCGCCCCTTGCGCCAGACGCAACGCGTCGTCCAGCTTGTCGCCGGATTCCTGATAGAGCCACGCGAGGTTGTTGGCGGCCACCGCCGCCGTCGGATCGGCATTGACGATGGCTTCGTAGCGCTTCCGGGCGTCATCGATCTTGTTCTGCGAGTGCACGATCATCGCCGCCATGGTGAGGGCCCCGATGTTCTTCGGGTCTCGCTGCCCCATCTGGTCGAACTCGACCCGCGCAGCTTCGAGCTTTCCGGACGAGAGCAGCACCGCCGCCAACATCGAGTACGCGCCCGAGACGTCCGGGTTCTTCTGTATCGCCGTGCGGAGAGTCGCCTCGGCGCGCGCGAAGTCGCGTTGGGCACCATACACCTGGGCAGCCAACATCATCAGATCGATGTTGTTCGGCTCGCTCGCGAGCCGCCGTTCCACGCGTTCGCGGGCCTCGGGCGCCTTGTTCTGCAGCAGGTCAACTCCCGTCAGCCCGGCAAGCGCCTCGATGGACTCGGGCGCGATCGAGAGCGCTTTCTCGTATTCCACCCGCGCGCCGGCCACATCCTTTTTCTGCAGCTTCAGCGCCCCGTTCAGCGAGTGAACCACACCGATTTGGGGATATTGCTTGAGCAGCGGCGTGAGCTCCTGCTCCGCCTTGACGCCGTCGCGGCGTGCGAGCAGCCCGCGAACGAGGCTGACGCGCGCCATCGGATTGGCGGGTTGCGCGCTCACTGCGCTCTCGGCAAACGTCACCGCCGACTCGGTCGACCCCTCGAGGAGATTCAAACGTGACAGCGCCAACTGCGCCCCGGTGGCTCTCGGATTGAGGCGAAGCACTTCGGAAAAGTCGACGATGGCCTCCTTGTGCTGCTTGAGCGCGTCGTGCGCGACGCCGAGATAGAAGTGCGCACTGACATTTTTGGGGTCGACCTTGACAGCCGCCTGTGCCGGCTCCAACGCTTCCTTCGGGCGCTTCTCGGCGAGCAGCCATTGTGCTTTCTGCAGCAACGCCTGCGAGTTGGCCGGCTCACGCTTGATGACCGTGTCGAGCATGCTATGAGCTTTGGTCTTGTCGTTCGAGGCGTAGGCGATGGCCGCCAGGCGGGTTTCCGCGGCGCCAATAGCTCGCGGGTTGGCGAGCAGCGGCTGCAGGACCGCTGTTGCTTCGGCGGTCCGCCGTTGCGACAGGTAGTAGTCGGCGAGCAGCAACGTCGGTTCGGGGCTGCCGGCGCCGGCGAGCGTCTTCAGGTACGGTTCGGCCTGGGCCGCACGATTCGATCCCATGTAGAACGCGGCAAGCGTCCGATTGGCGAGGGTGTTGTTGGGATCGGTCGCGAGGCCGGCCTTCAAGGACGCTTCGGCACCGACGATGTCCCCGGTCGACCAAAGGAAATATGCCAATGCCAGCCGGGCCGGAATCGACTTGGGATCGACTTCGACCGCCTTCTGGAATGCCGCCTTCGCCTCGGCCTGATGGCCCTGTTGCATCTTGACGGCGGCCAGGTTGCTGTACGTGAGCCCTCGTTCCGGTTGGAGCTTGATGGCTTCCTCGATCTCTTTGACCGCGCCGTCGAGG
>Ga0163163_10003672_pt1 | contig 13061 bp, 11 predicted proteins | sample S65metaG_FD_119766 | JGI IMG/M metagenome (GOLD analysis project Ga0163163, IMG submission 119766) | Switchgrass rhizosphere microbial communities from Kellogg Biological Station, Michigan, USA - S6-5 metaG | ecosystem: Host-associated > Plants > Roots > Rhizosphere > Soil | place: USA... | reverse complement strand
CATCGAGGCTCCCTGCCATCACTGCGATGAGTTGTTCAGAATCGCTTTGCCGCAGGGCTTGAACGGCCGATGTTTCCAAAATGCCAGGTGCCAGACCACCTTCCATGATCAGGTGGGGACCGCCCGGGGCGAAATCCTGGATCATGGCATCGGTCACGGCGACTATCCCGTCCATCCGCGGCAGCCAGAACTTGTGCTGGGCGAAGTCGAACCGCTGCGCCAAGGTATTGGGAGCGGTCTCGCCAGGTATATTAATATCGCAAACAAGCGGTACCAGGCGGGCGTTGCCCAGTATGGCGGCCAGCCACAGGAAAGCCACGGGCGGTACCGTAAGGTTGTAACAGCAGATCACCTTGCGGCTGCTCCCTCCTGTGCGACGGGCCCAACTGATCAGCGCGGCGCAGGCGAGTATTCCGAGCCAAGCCTGCTTGAGCGGCGTGATGTTAGGAAATCCCAGCAAGCGGACCGGCAGTGACTCCACCTCAACGGCGGCGCCGCGTACCCAAAGGGGCCCTTGCGGCCACGAAGGCGTCGCGACATAGCTCAAAACGAATTCGGGTTGGGATCCGGCCTGAGTCAGGGCCCGCAGGGCATTGGCTTGCAGCAGGTTCCCGGATCGGCTGAATGCGGCTGTCAGGAAGGGGGGCGCGTCAGGCACCACGCAACCAACGTACGCAAGGCTGAAAGGCTTGTCCTTCATGGCGTGATGCGCATCATTTGGCTCCCGCCTTTGAGTGGCGGCGCTCGCGCGAACATCGCCATAGAATCAGCAAGACCCAAAAGGTGGAGACGCCCTCCCCATCCTGCAAACACTGGTTATTGGCATTGAAGTAGAACAGCATGATGATGAACTGCGCGAAGATGGCAACTGCAAAGGGATTGCGCAGCATCAAGGAGTCCAACCAGGATTGAGCGAACAGCCGGCCGATCAGGAACACAACCACTAACACGCCGACAAAGGAGACGTCGGAGGCAATCCAGGGATAGATGGTAGCCCATAAACCGTAGGCGTTCCAACCGGTCTGTTGCTGCACACGATCCGGAAACGATAAGTAGAGCAGCGAATCGTCATCCAAAATGCGGGCAGTTTGCCGCGTCAGGAACCTCGAATTTCCGACGCCGTACATCGGTACGAATGGCTGCTCCAGAGCCATCGCCAGCCCGTAGTACCCGGCAGAAAGATAGAGGGCCGTGCCGAGGACACCCGCCCGAACACGCTCATCGCCAACGCTCAGGGCCGGATGGTTGTAGTTGGCCCGAACTCTCGCGCTCGGTATGTACCCGTAGGCGGCCATCGATCCGCTCCGCGTCGCCATGCCGATGGAGAAGAACTGATAGAGCAAATAAGCCGCCACCAAGACCACGCCAGTGACCAAGGCCTTCTTGAGCCATTTGACCTGGAGATCCCCAGCCAAGTATCGCAACAGCAAAAGGGTGGGAATTATCAGGAGGGCATCGGCCAAGGCCTTGTTGGTACCCATGGCGATAAATAGACTCAGGTTGAGGCCAACCGTGGTCACTCCTAACAGTCGCAGCGTCCTTCCCAGGCGTCTCCAGAAGACAACAAGCAAGGGAAGACAGAGTCCGATAAGCGGCCCAGCACCAACCCGGAGGTATTCAGCCACGGGACTGGACTCCAAGCGAAAGCTATAGGACGTGTTATAGGCCTGACCAGGATTCGCGATGCCCGTGAGGACATCGGGAACCAACTGCCCCGTGCGGAAGTAGGAGGTCGGAAATGTCAGGAGAAAGGTAACGGCAATCGCCACCAGCGCGAGTTTCTTGGGTTGAACAGACCATCGGCAATTCGTCGGGGCCTTGAAGGCGGCGCTCAGATAGCCCAGCAGGAGGCAAGCGTGCGCGCAGGCCAGGAAGCCGTACAAATCAAACGGTTTGAACGCAGGGTAGTCCCAGGGTCCGAAAGCGAAGATTAGCACCGACAAGGCGAGGTAAGCCTGAACGACAACGATTGGCAGTATTCGTGTCCAGCTTGTCAGATGGAGAGTGCGTGCTGCGCCCGGAGGAAATGCGACGCTGTGGAAACTAGGGGTGCATTCTTGGGAGAGTGGCATGGGAACGGGCTATCGGAACCGCGCAAGTGACTTGGGAGAGAAAGAGAGCAGGAGCCCGCGAAAAAACGCGTCTGTCCGGACAAGATAAATAAGAGCCATTGCCAGCAGTACACCCAAAAGACCCGAGACGCCGAGTCCACAGTTGGTTAGCCCGGCGACCAGGCAGCACGCCATGCCCACAACGAACACTGCCGCGTGCGGGGCAAACTGCTGCGTGCGTGTCGGGCTCGTCTCTACTGAAGGCTCCCTCCATAAACGGCGGCACAGGGCGTTGCCGGCCGTCAGGCTGACGATGGCGGTCAGCACAGCGGCAGCCTGCAGACCGGCGAGCCCAAAGTACTTGGCTCCCGCTGAAGACAGCGGCAGGCGACACACAGCTTCACCTACCAACAGTAGTGCGCCACCGGTAATGGCCCCCGTTGCGCGATAGAGGCTGTTGACCAGATACGATTGGCCGGAAAAAACGAAGTTCAGAGCGATAAGAGCCGTCACGACCGAACCTGCATAGTAAGAGTTACCGACCCACATGCCTACGAAAACCTTGTTAAGGGCCATGAACCCGGCCGCGGCCGTTACCGCCACGCTGATCCGCAGCCTCGTTAACTCGTCGAACACCCCGGGAGCCTTCTGGCGCTGCGGCGAGGCCGCGAGGTGCGAAAAGGCGCCGAATGAGGCGTGGGTCATCATGTCGACGAGGTTTCTCAGCACGTCCGCCCCCCTGCGTGTGATCGATAGGAGGACCACCGCATCCGTGCCGAGGATCATCCCGGTGAGCAGGTTTTCTGTCTGCGAGCCTGTCGTGTAACCGATTGTGCCCAGGGCCGTGAGAGGAGAAAGTTGCAGCAGGGATTTGAAAGTGCACCAGTCCGGAACGAAATTGTCTCGGACTGCAGGCGGTATGCGACGATACCAGAAGGCGACACTGAAGGCGGCTGAACACGTGGCGCGAGTCACCAGACTGACTGGAATTGAGTAGAGTCCGGCGCCGTAAAGAACCGACCCAATTGCGGCGCCGAATCCAAGCAGGCTGGAGACTACCGTGGAGACATTCTGATAAGCGGTCTCTTGCAAGCCCCGCGCAAGCGCGACGAAGGCTTGGTTCACCAGAGTTAACGCGGCAGCCGCGCCACCGAGGAGGAAACAACGGCTCAAGGTGACGGCGGCTCGTTCGTCAACGTTGAACCAGCCAGGCAGGCGTTGCGCCAGCGGGAAGCACAGCATCATCAGAACCGCGGCGCCTCCTGCGAGTATCGCCAACCCTGAGGCGGCCCACCTACCGACCGCGGCCAGGTCGCGTCGTGCCGAGGACGCGCCGATCTTTTGGATCATGAGATTGGGGATACCGAATTCAAGCGTGTTCAGATAGAAAAACAGATCTCCCGACGCAACCCAGGCGCCGTACAGTCTGGGCCCGACAAACCGCAGATACAACGGCATCAGGACGAGCGCTTGAATCGATACAACGAAGGTTGCGGCGCCGCCGGAGGCCATTATCCCGAAGGCAGACCGGCGGCGGCTCGGCCCGTTTTGCTCGTCCCCGTGAGCCGGATTCATCGCTGGTACAGGTAGCCGGTCACAATGCGGATAACCGTCGAACTAACACCCGGAGTGGTATATTCCGACGGTGGCGACCAAGTTGAATGTAGATCCAAAACCAGCCGGACCGACAGTTCCACCTGATTCGGATCGGCTCCAGTGAGCGTGTTGCTGCCGCATTCCAATGTCTCCGGGCGCTCGGTTACGTCGCGGATCGTGACATTGGGTACGCCTAGGATGGCGCATTCCTCCTGTACGGTGCCGCTGTCGGAGAGGACGCAAAAGGCGTTCTTTTCGAGTTGCACGAAGTCGAAGAAGCCAAACGGCTCCAGATAGTGCAAAGCGGGGGTCTCCGGCTGCATGCCGAGCGCCTCTAGTCGGAGCCGGGTCCGTGGGTGAGTGCTGACAATCACAGGATAGCCGTAGGCCCCACTTAGGCGGTGAAAGGTGGACACGAAGCTCCGCAGGCGGGGCTCCGGGTCCACGTTCTCGGCGCGATGCATAGTCACCAGGAAGTACTTGCCCTTCTCCAGCCCCAGCCTCTCAAGGATTGCGGAAGACTCGATGAGGGAACCGTAGTGCTGTAACACCTCGTAGATCGGGTTACCGGTCACGTAGATGCGGTGCCCCGGTATCCCCTCGCGCAGGAGGTTCTGGCGACTGCGTTCGGTGTAAGGCAGCAACACGTCGCTCGAATGATCTATAATGCGGCGGTTGACTTCCTCCGGCACGCGGTCGTCATAGCAACGGTTTCCAGCCTCCATGTGGTACACCGGGATGGCCAGTCTCTTTGCCATGATCGCCGCCAGACTGCTGTTAGTGTCGCCGAGAACCAGGAACCTGTCGGGCTTCTCCTTCGCCAGCACGGTCTCCATGCCGGCAAGGATTGTCCCGATCTGTTCTCCGAATGAACCCCGCGCGCCCAAATGGTAGTCCGGCTTACGCACACGGAGTTCGTCAAAAAACAACTGATCCAGGTTGCGGTCGAAATTCTGACCCGTGTGAACAAGTTTGTGGTCGCACACTGCGTCCAGCTTTTCGACTATGCGGCTGAGGCGAATGATCTCCGGGCGTGTGCCTAGAATGGTCAGGACCTTCAAAGGTGATTCTCCTCGAAACGATAATCAAAGCCGGCAAGCTCCGATACCATCTCCGGAACTGTCGGAGGAGTGTTATAACCCGCCGCGGCCCACAGTGTACGGTTCAACTCGTCACACGTTGTGGAAAGAGTGCGATCGACGACGGTCTTGGCCTCTGTGGGACTAATGCGGATGTCCTCGCGCCCGTACTCCTTGCCAAAGACGGTCAGAAGATCGCACTTCGAGATACTCCCCGACGGAATCACGTGCTGAAGATGCGGCAACGGAAGCCCTTCTTTGATTGCGCCGGCGCACAGCCTGGCGAAATGTAGCGTCGTCACCCCGTTCCACTGGTGATTGACGAACCCGTTCACCTGAGCGCCGTTAGGCTGGTGGCAGAACCACGAGATCAGGAAAACGTAGGACTTTGGCTCAGGTCCGATGATGGAACAACGCAGGCAATGGGTTCCTGGATACAGCACTTCACCGAGGCTCTTGGTTTTGCCGTAGACGTCAAGCGCGTCGTGAGCGGCGGGCTCGGTATACCGGCCTTTCTGGCCCGAATAGACGCAGTCCGTCGCGATCTGGAGCACACGAGCGCCGGTTTCGCCGGCCACCTCCGCCAGTTCATACGGAAACACGGAGTTGACGCGGATTGCATTCTCAACCTGTTCCGGATTGTCATCATGCACATATGGCTTGGTTATCCCGATCGCGTTGATGACCCACTGGGCGCCGGCAACCGTTTGCCGGATACTGTCCCGCGCCGTGCAATCCAGAAGGCGCCATTCGGCTTCTGGAATGCTCCGGGCGAAGCGATCGGCTAGAGCGCGGCTTCGAACGGTGGCTGCGACCTTGAATGCGGGATCGCGGCACAGGACATCCACAACCATCGACCCCAACATCCCGCTTCCCCCGAGAACAACGATATTTTTCACTCCTATTTCTCCTCGTTCTTGGCCGGGCCGCTATCTATCGTTCCGCGACTTGCCATGGATTCCAGTACCGCGCATCGTAACGAATATCGTCACCAATGCTCTCTTCAAGGCTGGAGGTCGAGAAGAACATCAGCCTGGTATCGTCAGTCAGCGACATAAAGCCATTCGCATGACCCGGTGGGATGAATAGCACCGCAGGCCTGGCCGCGGACAAAACGTGCCTGTGGACCTTCGTAAATGGGTCCGGCTTGTCCCAGTCATCAATGGACACTGCGGCAACGACAGCAGCTCCCTGGACTACGATGACGTACTTGGACTCGTTACGGTGTGCATGCCATGCGCGAACAAAGCCGGCCCTGTGATTGGTAACTAAGTAGAAACGCTTCACGCCTTCGAAACGGAAATCGTTCACGAATGATACCGAGCCCCGGTCGTCGACACCAATGTTGCCCTGCGTCAGTGAAGGTTCAGCGGTGAGGGCACTCATGCGGGGACTCCGGCCTCGACGGCCCTGGCGGTTACTTTGTGAGTGTTATACGTGGAAAGAAAGGCGTGATTTCCGTAGCGAGGATTGCCGGTATCCTTGAGGCGGTAGGTCGCTAGAAGGAACTTCATCTCTTCGATGCCTTCGTCGATAGAATGCACGGGGACGAAGCCCAAAGCGTCCTTCGCTTTTGCGCTGCTCACTCTGTAATTTCGCGAGTCCTGGAACTTCATCGGTATCTGTTCGATGACGAGGTCCGGGAAATGATTCCTGACCTGATAGGCAAGATCGACTATGCGAACGTTCTGCCGATGGATATTGAAAACGCCGGTCGCAGATGTTGAGATATTGTCGACTGCAGCCTGAGCCGCATCTCTGACGTGCAACAACGGCCGGAACTGGTCTCCGCCGAAAACGCTGATCTTTCCTTCTTGCGCGGCACGCATTACCAGCGTATTGACAACCAGGTCCAGTCTTACGCGCGAGAACTCGTCCCCCACTCCGAAGAGCGTTCCAAGGCGGAAAATGATGGCATTCTTGCTCTTGAGGTACTCTTCCGCAGCAAGCTTAGTTGCGGCATAGACAGAAAGGGGTGCCGTGGGCGAATCCTCATCGAGCACTACGTTGTCTTGCGCTCCGTAGACGGAGCAAGTCGACATGAAGACAATACGACCCCGGAAATTAGCGGCCAGCCAGTTCACGGCCAACTGGTTGACCTCCACGCTAATGTCGGGGTTCAATTGACAGGCTCCGTCGCCGACCAGCGCCGCAAGCCAGATAACGGCATCCGCCCATTTAAGATGCTGCAAGAGCCGATCGCGGTCGCGTATATCCCCAAATGCAAAGTCCATGGATTTTCTGTACGTTTCTTCGTAGAGAAGCGAGTCGTAAACTCGGCAATGATGGCTGGCACTCCCCAAGGCATCAGTTACCGCACCGCCGACATAGCCGGCGCCGCCAACTACTAGTACTTTCATAAAGTTGATCTCCTAAAAAAGGTCGGTGTCAAAAAACCGATGGTGATGACGTAAGCTCTAGGTGGAAAGAAGCGCCGTGACGTTGTACCCTGCGCTGTCGGCGGTCCGTGACAGCAATTCCAATAAGCGACCCCCGCGCGGTAAACGCAACATAGCAAAACGTCAACTCAAGAACATTTCTCGCGTGCCGCCGGAGTGCAGGAGGTCGTGGCCCCATTGGATTCACGTCTTGTTGGTCGCCCTCTGGCTATTCCTTTGAGGAACTGCCGCCTCGTTCCGGGTAGTAAGTCCAGAAACCAGACATGGACTTGCGGGTGAATGCTGCGCCGGTGGCGTGTTGCATCGGATGGCGGTCCCTTTCGCTCCAAGGGCCCACGTAGTACTCTCCAAGGGCTAGTCCTGAACCGGCCCCAATGAGCCCAGGGGGCGTTCGGTCATGATACTTCATCCAATACCGTTCCGAGTAGAAGAGCGCGCAGTAGTCCGTACCGACGAACTCGTCGATGAAGAGGTAGCCCTCGTTTACTAGTCGAGGCCAAATACTCAGAACACAGGTATCTAGACTAGCTTCAAGGTCAACATCAAGGAACGCCATAACAATCTGCGTATCAAGACTTGGAAGCGTGTCACTGAACCAACCTTTCACGAATTCACAGCAGCGGATATCACCATACCTGGCGATGTTGGCTTTGACCTCGTCGAGCGTGCCACGATAGTCTCCCGGTTGATATCCACCTGCTTCACGATCCAACGCATCTCCCCTGGGAAGGCCTTCGAAAGAATCGCAGATGACCAGTTTGCGGCCAACTAGTCGGCACGCGAGCGACAGGCTCGCGGCGGTCCCCCCTTTCCACGTGCCGCATTCGACGACAACTCCAGGCACATCGGGTGATAGTTCAAACAACTTGACCGCCATGACAAGCGCCGTCTTATAGCTAGTGCCGGTGGGGACGGAGTGCTTATTGCGCACGACGCGAAGGCCAAACACAATTTTCTTCCACCAAGTCATTCGGTATGCCGGATGAAGCTTCGTTGAATGCAGTATAAATCCTAAACTTACGGGAATCGTAAGTAAGTAGTAGAGCTTCATCAAAAACTGTGCCATGTCGGTTCGCTCCAATTCAGATTAAATGCAGAGGCATCCCCAATTTCCGCAGATCTGTAAGACCATGGCAGGTTTCATAACTACCAGGTTGCCGGTGAACAAAGTATTGAAGAACCCGATCCCGATAAACCACCATAGCTTCATGGCGGGAGGAGTGCTCTTTCCTAAGCGGCCAACCATTGCTTATTGATGTGATGGGCCCCGACAGTTGTCAAGTTAGTGTGTAACCACCGAGAGCACATGAGAGCATTTTTAGAATACAAGTTCCAAGACCTAATTGCCTCTATCCCCTACACCGTCGTCGCCTTGTAATACTTCGAATAGTACTTCCCGTAATAGCCGTAGTTGTAGTAGCGATCGCTCATGTCCTCACGAACTTCGTTCAAAACGACGCCAATCACGTTCGTCTTAATGCGCTTCAGGCTGGTGAGGACGCTTTCGACAGCCTTCCGATTCGTCTGGCCCGCCATGGTAATCACCACAACCCCATCGACAACCGCGGCCATCTGGAGAGGCTCCGCGAAGCCCAAGAGAGGTGGCGCATCGACGATCACCAGGTCATACTCCTTTTCGGCCTCGCCCAGGAGTTTGTCGAGCACCGTGCCCAAACGGTCTGCGGCGCGACGGGATGCCGGGCCGGCCGTGAGGACGTCGAGATCGGGATAGACCTCCGATTTCTGGAGTGCATCGCGCCATTCGACCTCGCCCGATACGACTGTCGATAGTCCACGCTCGTTCGGCAGTGCCAGGCGGCTCTGGATGCCGGGGCGGCGGAGGTCGGCATCGATCAGCAGGGTCTTGCGGCTTTGAAGACTGTGGGCGATCGCGAGGTGAACGGAGGTGGTGGTTTTGCCTTCCCGGGGAGTTGCGGACGTCATCAATATCGACCGCGGCCGGCGGCCCAGATCGGACAACAAAATGGAATCGCGGAGCGTCCGGATCGCTTCTTCGAAGGCCGCGGCCTGGTCGCCGTGGTGCCCGGACCGGACAAGTCCGCCGTTCGCATTGCTGTTCGTCGGAACCGGCAGCAGCTTATTGCGCCAGGACTTAACCACCGGAAGCGAGCCGAGGACTTCGGTCTTCAGTCCATGCTGAATCTGCTCGGGGTCGCGCACCGTATTGTCCAAAACGTCTGCGAGCACGGCAGCACCCACACCAAGAAGGATGGAGAAGAGCAACGCTAGCGCTGCGTTCAGCGGGATGCTTGGGAAGACCGGCAACAGGGGCGGCCGGGCGGAATCGGAGAGGCGAATGGAACTGTTCTGGAAACTGGAGTTGATGCCCGCTTCCTTGATCTTGCGGACCAGCTCGTCATAAAGACTCTTGTCGGCTTCCGCTTCGCGCTTGAAGGCTTTGTACTCGAAGGACCGGGCGTTGAGGTGATCGAACTCGTCCTTGATCTCGGCCACAGCCTTACGGAGCATGTTTTCCCGATTGGCCGCCTGTTCGAATTCGAGGCTGACCCGTTGTGTGATGTTGGCTTTTAAGGAAGCGAACTGACTTTCCAATTCGGTAACTTGAGAGAGAGTCTTCCTGTACTCGGGATGGTTGGCGCCGTATTGGGTTTTCACGCCGGCGAATTTTTCGCGGGCCTCATCGAGCCGGTCCGCGAGTTTGCGGAGTTGCTCGCCCTGGGTGGAGGCCTGTGCGGCCTCTAGCGAACCGCTTTTCACGGAATCATAGGCGGCCTGCTTGCGGACGCGGTCGCCCTGCGCGTTGGTAAACTCCGTATTGATCTGCAGCAGGCGGGCGGAGAGAATACTGGTTTTCTCGTCGGGGTTGATGACGCTCAAGTCCTTTTCAAACTGCACGAGGGCCGCGGAGGAGCGCTCCATTTTGGCCTTCAGCTCTTCCATCTGCTTTTCCATGAAAGCGGACAGGCCGGAACTGGCCCGGAATCGGATGTTATAGGTGTGCTGAATGTAGCTGTCGGCGATGCCATTGGCGACGTCGGCGGCCAGTTCGGGATTGGGCGAGCGGTAGCTGATGAGCAGCAAATAGGTATTTGGCGGGCGCGTGACCTTGAGTTTTTTGAGAACAACTGGAGCGTTCTCGACTCGCGACGAGGCTAGCTGACGCTCGGCTGTGGAAGCGTCGACGAGTTTGTAACGCTGTGCCACGGGGCGCAGGACCGAATCCGACTGGATGGTTTTGACCTGTGTAGCAAGAAACTGATCTGCGTCGTTGGGCGCCAAGCGCGCGGCATCCTGGCCGATGACGGCGGCGGGGGCTTGCCTATCGATATCGATAGTGGCGGTGGCTTCATAGATGGGAGTCAATCGCGAGGAGATCACTACCGTTGAGGCGACGCAGACCAGGACGAACGCGACGATTCTCCATTTGTGTCGGCGGAGAATCCAAAGGTAGTGGGAGAGGGGGACGACGTTCTCCTCTGGTTCCGGTTGGCCATATCCATAGGATGGCTGGACCGGGATGAACTCGGGAACCGCCGGAACGAAGCCATTGTTTTCCGGAGGGGGGAGCGCGCGCAACGAAGTTTCTTGAGGCATTGTGATTTCAGAGCGGCCTAACGGGTATAGATGAGGGCAGTAGCCCCGGCAGTTCCACCGAATAAGAGGATCTTCTCCAGGGCGGCCATACCGAAGCGTTTGCCGCGGTTGTCGGGTATATAAAGGATGTCATTGGCCGTGAGCGGGACATCCGGAGCCTGGCGTTTCATGATCTTGTCGAGCGGAACGGCGATTTCGTTCTTCGAGCCGGCGGCTTCGCGACGGTAAATAAAAGCCTGTTTGTTGGCGAAGGGCGACAGACCTTCGGCGAGCGCAAGCATTTGCATAACGGTGGTGTCTGCACCATCCTGGACGGGAAAAGCGCCTGACTTCTTGACGTTACCCATGACATAAATCTTGCCGATTTCCGGAACCCGGATTTCTTCACCGCCAGTGAGTGTGACGTTGAGTTCGGGGTCCGCGTCGTCGAAGAGGCTGCGCACAGAGATACGTCTGGTGAGCATGATGATGTTGCCATCGGGACCGGGCTGCGGGCGGCTGATGAGGATCTCGCGGCCGGCATCCGCATTCAGTCCCTGGGCACGGGCAATGGCCTCCAGAAGTGTCGTGGGGCCCTCAGCTTGAAAGACGAGGGGCAATTTCACACTACCCGAAACACTGATGGGGTGGCTGTGGTATTCGGCTATGGTGACGGTAACGACAGGGCTAACCAGGATTTCTTCGTCACGAAGGGCGGTACCGATGGAAGCTTCCAGGTCCGCGGGGTATAGACCCTTCGCCATCAGCCGCTGTTTGAGCATGGGAAGCGCAAAATAACCATCGGCGCCGACGCGGATGGTACGGCTTAGCTCGGGGGCATCGTAGATAGAGACCGCAATCAGATCGCTTGGGCCAATCGGCTGAGATGGAAGGTTGGCCGAGCCATCCGGTGCGGTGCGTTTGGCCGGCTGCGCAAGGACAAAAGACACGAAAAGCACGATCAGGAATGTGACACGCATAGTCCGCCTCTGCTAATACAATTAGGATGTTTTGAAGTCGACATTGGAGTTGGTCAAGGCATGAAACACGCGCGCCATGGAATTTTCGAGTATGGTGAGACGACGATCGAGGTCAACCAGTTGGTCAGCCACATTCTCGCCGTCGGTATTGAAAGTGCTAAGCACCATTTTGCGGGCAAACGCGGACAGGCAGCGGGCGCCGTGTCGATCAGAGGCAGTTTTGAGCAGAGCAAATTCGGCATCTGAAACGCGGAAATTTACAAGCTTTCCCCTAACATTCTGCATACCTATTTATCCTTGGGTGTTGTTTCTTTGGGGTCTTAAAGTGGCCTCGCGAACCGCCTGATCGGGAAAGAGACAAGCTTCGCCATTCCAGTCACAGGCAACCGGTTCTTTCCAGTTTGAGGCTGATTCGTGCAAACAAGGCGATATTTAAGACAAACGGATCGCTTTTGATTACTATGTTGTGATCCTGCACAATGTTTCTCACGTATTTCTCGAATATTTTGGCAATACCTGCCCAGGACGGGCAGCATGCAACTGTGCACGCAGGCGATTACCGCGACACGTCTTCGCCGGCGGTAACTCGCTGAACGGGCAGGCGCTGTTCGCGAAATACGAGAAATGTCAATGCGACGGTTCGGGTTCCATGTGAATATGGAGCGTGCGGCCGCCGGTCAACCAGCTTTCCAACACCCGATCCAGCGACCAGGCACCCGCCCCGCGCACCACGACAAGAACCGCCACCGCCAGTGCCAGAAGGTGATATTCAAAGCCCTCTCCTCGCTGGTTGCCCGACCAGTTCATAAACAACCCATTCTCGGCGTGCACCAGCGATACGGCCACGATCATATTCATGGCGATGCCGAAAGCCGCGATCCGGCTGAGCAGCCCGACAAGCAATCCAATGCCTCCGAGAAATTCCGCCAGAATCGCCATCACCGCAAAAAATGCTGGAATCCCCATGCCCTGGACGAAGGCCTTCATGGTCTGGTCGAACCCGGGCCCGCCAAACCAACCGAAGACCTTCTGAGAGCCGTGCGCGAGAAAAACTATGCCGAGGATCACGCGCGCCAACGTCAACACATAGTCGTCGCCCGTGTGCAAGATCTTTCGAAACCACATAACTGCCTCCGGCCGCCTAGCGGTCGCCATCCGGCCACGCGATAGTGAGTAGAAACGCACTGTCCTCAATCGCGTGAATATCGTACGGAACTGCCTGATCCACCACCAGGATCGTGCCTGACGGTAAATCGAATTCCTCGCCATTGGCGTGCATAAGCATATGACCACGCAGAATTTGCACGGCGAGCCGTCCGGCAGTCCGGTGCTCGTGAATTGTCGTGTTGGCTTGAATTGCTGTCACCACCATCCGGAAGTCCTCGTGGTGGACGATTGTTT
>Ga0163163_10003671_pt1 | contig 13063 bp, 11 predicted proteins | sample S65metaG_FD_119766 | JGI IMG/M metagenome (GOLD analysis project Ga0163163, IMG submission 119766) | Switchgrass rhizosphere microbial communities from Kellogg Biological Station, Michigan, USA - S6-5 metaG | ecosystem: Host-associated > Plants > Roots > Rhizosphere > Soil | place: USA... | reverse complement strand
CGGCGAGGCGCTCGCGAACACCACCTTTTCGGTTCTCACCCCGGGCGGCGACGTCATTCGCGAGTTGATCGGCGCCTTTCCGTCGCTGGTTTTGGCAGAAGGCGAATATATTGCGATTGCACGTCACGAGGGCAAAACCTTCCAGACGACGTTCAACGTGCAATCGACGCTCGATCGCGACGTCGAGGTTGTCGCCAACTAAACGCTAGGCGCCCAAGCGTGCCCGAATCCGTTTGGTGGAAGCGCGGCATCATCTATCAGATCTATCCGCGCTCGTTCCAGGACAGTAACGGCGACGGCATCGGCGATCTCGAAGGGATTCGCCGCCGCCTCGACTATCTGCAATGGCTGCAGGTCGACGCGCTCTGGGTCTCCCCGGTCTATCCTTCGCCGATGGCGGACTTCGGCTACGACGTCGCCGATTATTGCGGCATCGATTCGATCTTCGGAACGCTTGCAGATTTCGATCGCCTCGTCGAAGAGGCACATGCGCGCGGCCTTAAGGTCATTCTCGACTTCGTTCCGAACCACACGTCCGATAAGCATCCGTGGTTTATCGAGAGCCGCGCCTCGCGCGACGATCCGAAGCGCGATTGGTACATTTGGCGCGATCCAAAGCCCGACGGCTCCCCGCCCAACAATTGGATGAGCAATTTCGGCGGTTCCGCCTGGAGCTTCGATGAAGCGACGGCCCAGTACTATTACCACGCCTTTCTGCGCGAGCAGCCCGATCTCAATTGGCGCAATCCTGCTGTCCGCGAAGCGATGTACAATGTGCTGCGCTTCTGGCTCAATCGCGGCGTCGACGGCTTTCGCGTCGATGTGATCTGGCATTTAATCAAGGACGCGACCTTTTGCGACAATCCGCCGAATCCAGGCTGGACGGAAAGTCAGCCGGATATCGGCCGTTTGCTGCAGGTAAATTCCACCGACCAGCCGGAAATTCACGATGTCGTCGCGGAGATGCGGCGCGTGCTCGATGAATATGACGAGCGCGTGCTGATCGGCGAAATCTATCTGCCGATCGAGCGGCTTGTCGCCTATTACGGCCGCGATCTCTCCGGCGCGCATCTGCCGTTCAATTTCGCGCTGATCAGTGCGGGGTGGAAAGCCGAGGCTATCGCCAAGCTGGTCGAGGAATACGAAGCCGCGCTGCCGCCGGGCGGCTGGCCGAACTGGGTGCTCGGCAATCACGATCAGCCGCGCATCGCGACGCGCGTGGGCGAGCGCCAGGCGCGCCTCGCCGCGATGCTGCTCATGACGCTGCGTGGTACGCCGACGATGTATTACGGCGACGAGATCGGTTTGGAGAACGTGCGGATCCCGCCGGAGCGCGTACAGGATCCGTGGGAGAAGAATGAGCCGGGGCTGGGACTTGGACGCGATCCGTACAGAACTCCGATGCAATGGTCGGCGGAGCGCAATCCCGGCTTCAGCGAGCGCGAGCCGTGGCTGCCGCTCGGCGCCGACTACGACAGACGCAACGTCGAGAGGTTGCGCGAGGAACCGCGTTCCATTCTCACGCTTTACCGCCGACTGATTGCGCTACGGCGCGCGCACCTCGCGCTCAGCGTCGGGGATTATGTGCCGGGAGCGGTCGTGGGCGACGTCTTCTGGTTCGAGCGCCGGTACGGCGAGGGCCGGCTGATCGTTGCGCTGAATTTCGGACATGAGCCCGGGACTGTGCACTTGCCGAACAATTCGCGCCTCCTCCTCTCGACGCATCTTGATCGAGAGAACGAACCCGTCAGAGCGGAACTGGAGCTCCGAGGCGATGAGGGCATCGTCCTCGCGGCGTGATGTCATTCCCGACGCAAGCCCGCAGCCAAGTGTAGGCAGGCTGGGCAAGCTTGCCTGCGTTGCGATCGGGAATACAGGTCAATCCAACAAAGTTCTGGATTCCTGTGTGTGCCGGGAACGACACGCCGATTTAAGCCGCCGCCTTCCCCCGCTCCGGAAAAGCGCGCGCTAATGCATCGACAGTTGCGGCGACAACACCGCGCTCCGTGATAAGCCCGGTGACAAGCCGCGCCGGCGTCACATCGAAAGCAGGATTGAGCGCCGGCGAGCCTTTGGGCGCGAGGCGCACGGTTTCGATGCGGCCTTCGGCCGTCGCGCCGGTCAGGTGCGTCACTTCCTTCTCGCCGCGCATTTCGATCGGCACATCGGCGCCGTCGAAAGTTGCGAAATCGATCGAGGAGGACGGCGCGGCGACATAGAAGGGCACGCCATTGTCGTGCGCGGCGAGCGCCTTCAGATAGGTGCCGATCTTGTTGCAGACGTCGCCTGACGCGGTCGTGCGATCGGTGCCAACAATCACAACATCGATCTCGCCGTGCTGCATCAGATGCCCGCCGGCATTGTCGGCAATCAGCGTATGCGGCACGCCGTGGTGCAGAAGCTCCCATGCGGTGAGCGCGGCGCCCTGATTGCGCGGCCGCGTCTCGTCGACAAACACATGCAGATCGAGCCCGCTTTCGTGGCCCTTGTAGAGCGGCGCGGTGGCGGTGCCCCAGTCGACCGTCGCCAGCCAGCCGGCATTGCAATGCGTGAGGATGTTGAGCCGGCCATCCTTGCGTGCGGCAAGCTCGCGAAGAATCGCGAGACCATGCACGCCCATGGCCTCGTTCACCGCGACGTCGGCATCGGCGAGCTCGCCGGCGCGCGCAAAGCCGCGCTCCACCCGCTGTGACGGCGGCAACGGTGCGAGCACGCGGCGCATGTCCTCCAGCGCCCAGGCAAGATTGACGGCCGTCGGCCGTGCGGTCGCGAGATAATCGGCGGCCGCCACAAGATTCGCGTCCGAGGGATCGACACGCATCGCCAACGCCAAACCATAGGCCGCGGCGATTCCGATCAGCGGCGCGCCGCGCACCTGCATGTCGGCGATCGCGCGCCACGCGTCTTCGACGCTGCGCAATTCGGCGATGACAAACGCGTGCGGCAGTTTCGTCTGGTCGATGATCGCGACGTTGCCGCTGGCAGGGTCACGCCAGATCGTGCGGAAAGGTTTGCCGTCGACCTTCATTGGGATTGTCCTGCACCCAAAGCCGGCTTAGCGCAACGGTCTCGGGCCCGGCTCGGCGGCCGTCTCCGACAGGATCGGCGGCGTGTCCTCGCCGCGCTTGCGGATGATCTCCTCGGCAAGCGCGTGGTACACCCCGCGCCGCGTGATCAGCTTCGACGCGGCGTCGGCGATCAAGGCGGACAGCATCAGCGGGATGATCATCGCGTGGTTTTGCGTCATCTCCGAGACGATGACGAAGGCGTTGATCGGCGCCTGCACGACGCCGGTCAGAAACGCCACCATGCCGACCAGCGCCAGCGCGCTCGCCGGTACGCTGGAAAACAGGCGCGCGACATCGGCGCCGAGCCCCGCACCGATCGAAAGAGACGGCGAGAAAATACCGCCGGGGATGCCGCTCAGCGCCGACAAAACCGACGCGATGAATTTCAGCGGCATGAAGAGCCATGAAATTGTGCCGCCGACGTGAATGATGCTTTGGGCCTGCTCGTAGCCGGTGCCGAAGATGCTGTTGCCAGACGCTAAGCCGCAGATCGCCACGCCAAGCCCGCACAGAGCCGCGAACGCAACGGGGTAGCCGGCAAGCAAGCGGCCGGCCGCACCTGGCAGGCCGTGCGCAACGAAGATCAAAGCGCGCGAGAACAAGCCGCCGAGAAGCCCGCCGAGCATGCCGCATAGCAGTGTCGCGATCCAGCCCGGGCCGAACGGCAATGTCGCCGGCGTCGAGCCGAAATAATCGTAGTTGCCGACGAGGGCGAGCGACGTGAGGCCCGCCGCAATGACGGTGCCGATGATGATCGTGCTGGTGCGCTCCTCGAACGAGCGGCTCATCTCCTCGATGCCGAAGACGATTCCCGCAAGCGGCGTGTTGAACGCCGCCGCGACGCCGGCGGCGGAGCCGGCCAGCATGAAGCCGCGCTGGCGGTGCGGCGCCAGCCGCCCGAGCGCGAACATGATCGAGGCGCCGATCTGCACCGTCGGCCCCTGGCGCCCGCTCGAGGCGCCGCAAAGCAGACCGAGCGTCAACACCACGATCTTGCCGAAGGCGATGCGCATCGACACAAGCGAGCGGCGGAACGCATCGTCCTGACTTTGACGCGCGGCGATCACCTGCGGAAATGCCGCTGCCTTCCGCGCCCTCAAAAATTTTTCGCGTCAGCAACGAGGCGAAAGCGAAACCGGCCGGCGTGACGATCCGCGGCGAGCAGCGCGATCAACACCGCAGCGCCGCCGATGATGAAAACGAGACGCTGCGAGCGGCGGTGTACGGCTTGACGCGAGATGCGCGGCTTGAAACGCACTTACGATCTAGGCGGCCGCTTTCGCGGCACCATTCTCGACGATGCGCACAATGTCGGCCATGATCGTGTTCAGCTCGAAATTCTTCGGCGTGTAGACGGCGGCGACGCCCTCTTTGCGCAAGACGCTCTCATCTTCCGGCGGAATGATGCCGCCGACGATCACCGGCACATCGTCCAAGCCCTCTTCGCGCATGCGCGCCATGACGTCGCGCACCAGCGGCACGTGCGAGCCCGAAAGGATCGACAGGCCGACGCAATGCACGCCCTCTTCGAGCGCGGCGTTGACGATCTCGGCCGGCGTCAGGCGAATGCCTTCGTAGACCACTTCCATGCCGGCATCGCGGGCGCGCACCGCAATCTGCTCGGCGCCGTTGGAATGGCCGTCGAGTCCGGGCTTGCCGACCATGAACTTGATACGGCGACCGAGTTTCGCCGAGACGCGCTCGACCTCGCCGCGCACCTCGTCGAGATTGCCGGGGACCTGCCGCGCGGCGCGGCCGACGCCGGTCGGCGCGCGATATTCGCCGAACACTTCGCGCAAGAGCATGCCCCACTCGCCCGTTGTCACGCCGGCTTTCGCTGCCGCGATCGACGGCTCCATGATGTTGCGGTTCTCCTGCGCCGCGGCGCGTAACGCGGCGAGCGCGCCCTTCACCGCCTTATCATCGCGCGCGGCGCGCCATTCGTTGAGCCGCGCCACCTGCTCTTCCTCGACATGGTGCGGCACGACCGTGATCGCGCCGTCGCCCGCCGTCAGCGGCGAGGGCTCCGCCTCGACATATTTGTTGACGCCGACGACGATCTGCTCGCCGGCCTCGATCGCTTCCAGCCGGCGCGTATTCGATTCGACGAGCTTCGCCTTCATGTAGCCGCTCTCGACCGCAGGAATGGCGCCGCCCATCGCTTCAATCGCAGCGAGCTCGGCGCGTGCTTGATCCTTCAGCTCCTCGGCCTTGCGCGCGACTTCTTTGCTGCCGTCGAAGAGGTCGCCGTATTCCAAGAGGTCCGTCTCGTAGGCGACGATCTGCTGCATGCGCAAAGACCATTGCTGGTCGAATGGGCGCGGCAGACCGAGCGCCTCGTTCCACGCCGGCAATTGCACCGCGCGGGCGCGGGCGTTCTTCGAGAGCACGACGGCCAGCATCTCGATCAGAATGCGGTAGACATTGTTTTCCGGCTGCTGCTCGGTCAGCCCGAGCGAATTCACCTGCACGCCGTAGCGGAAGCGGCGGTATTTTTCTTCCGCGACGCCGTAGCGCTCGCGGGTGATCTCGTCCCACAGCTCGCAAAACGCGCGCATCTTACAGAGTTCGGTGACGAAGCGCATCCCCGCGTTCACAAAGAACGAGATGCGGCCGACGACCTCGCCGAAACCTTCCTCCGACACTTCGCCCGAGGCTTTCACCGTATCGAGAATGGCGATCGCGGTCGCCAGCGCATAGGAGAGTTCCTGTACCGGCGTCGCGCCTGCTTCCTGCAGATGATAGGAGCAGACATTCATCGGATTCCATTTCGGCACTTCGCGCGTCGTGAAGACGATCATGTCTTTGGTGAGCCTGAGCGACGGTGCCGGCGGAAATACGTAGGTGCCGCGCGACAAGTATTCCTTGATAATGTCGTTCTGCGTCGTGCCCTGCAGGACCTTGCGCGAGGCGCCCTGCTCCTCGGCGGCGGCGATATAAAGCGACATCAGCCAGGCGGCGGTCGCATTGATCGTCATCGACGTGTTCATCTCGGCCAAGGGGATGCCGTCGAGCAGCGTGCGCATGTCGCCCAAATGCGAGATCGGCACGCCGACCTTGCCGACCTCGCCGCGCGCCAGCGTGTGGTCGGAATCGTAGCCGGTCTGCGTCGGCAGATCGAAAGCGACGGAAAGGCCGGTTTGGCCGCGCGCGAGATTGCCGCGATAGAGCTTGTTCGACTCGGCCGCCGTGGAATGCCCGGCATAGGTCCGGAAAATCCAGGGCTTGTCGCGTTTCGGGCTTTCGGCGGACATGGGAGACCTCGGCGGACCTCGTCCCAGGCGGGATTGTGCAGAGCACAATAACGCGGTTTAGCGCGATTGCCAGCTTCGCGGCCTTCGCGGCGCTCAGCGCTGGCCGTAGCTCGTGTTCTAGAACAGGTCGGAATATTCGCGCGGCTGCGAGCGCCAATATTGTTTCGGCGCGCCGACTTTGGCGCCGAGCTTCGCCGCGGCGTGCCAGGGCCAGCGCGGATCGTAGAGCATGGCGCGAGCGAGCGACACCGCGTCCGCCTCGCCGTTGGCGATGATCGCCTCCGCCTGTTCCGGCTCGGTGATGAGCCCGACGGCGATGGTCGGCAGGCCGACTTCCGCCTTGACCCGCTGCGCGTAGGGCACCTGATAGCCCGGCCCGATCTTGATCGCCTGCTGTGGCGACACGCCGCCCGTCGTCACGTGGATGGCGGCGCAGCCGCGCGCCTTCAGCACTTTCGACAGAGCGATCGTGCCATCGATATCCCAGCCGTTCGGCACCCAGTCGGTCGCCGAGATGCGCATCCAAACCGGCTTTTCCGGAGGGAATACGGCGCGCACCGCATCGTAGACTTCCAGCGGAAACCGCATGCGGTTCTCGAGGCTGCCGCCGTACTCGTCGGTGCGCTTATTGGCGATCGGCGACAGGAATTGATGCAGGAGATAGCCGTGCGCGCCGTGGACTTCGATTCCGTCGAGGCCCAGTCGCGCCGCGCGCTTCCCCGCCGCGGCGAACTCGTCGCGCACGCGCGTGAGGCCGACGTGATCGAGCGCCTCGGGCGGGATTTCGTCCGCCGCGTGCGGCACCGGCGAGGGCGCCTCCGTCTTCCAGCCGCCGGGCGAGTCGGAATTGATCTGTGCGCCGCCGTCCCAGGGGGCGCGGCTCGAACCTTTGCGGCCGGCATGCGCGAGCTGAATTGCGATCTGGATCGGCGAATACGTGCGGATCGCCTTGAGGACGCGCGCCAGCGCCGCCTCGTCCTCATCGGAATAAAGCCCGAGATCCGCAGGCGAGATACGGCCCCGCGCCGAGACCGCCGTCGCTTCGAGGATCATCATCCCCGCACCCGACAGCGCCAGATGACCGAGATGGATCATGTGCCAGTCGGTCGCCTTCCCGTCCTGCGCCGAATACTGGCACATCGGGGCGATGACGATGCGGTTGGCGAGTTCGAGCGAGCCGAGTTTCAGCGGCGTGAACAGGTGGGGCATGAATTTCCTCTAGCAAGCAAATACGCGAACGGACTTACATCGCGCGACAGGCTCAGCGGTCCAGTTCGGCTCGAACTGCAGCTCTGATGATCGGCAGTTCGGTCGTTGCTGTTTTCCAGACGGCTTGTTCGATCACCCGCTCGTAACTGTGCCGATAGAAGTTGCCGGCATCTGCAATCGCCTGCCATGGCACCTCCGGATGCCGGGCCTTCAGCTCATTCGGCAGCCGCCGCGATGCTTCCGAGATGATCTCCAAAGCACGCGTCACCGCATAGAAGGTCTTCCGGTCATCACAAAAGGTTTCGTACGTGAAGCCTTCGAGGAAGCGCGCGGCGAGACGATATATTCGATGTTGACCAGCGCCGCGTAAGCGCGATCAAAAGGCATAGAGCGCTTCGGCTGTAATCGCGGGTCCAATGACAGGTTTCAGCCCCGCGCGATTGACCACATCGACGGGCGCGCCGAAGAACCCAGCGATGTAGCTCTTCAGCGCCACATACTCGTAGACCGACAGAATGACCTCCGGCTCGAATTCCAGCATGATGTCGATGTCGCTCTCTGGCCCATTGCCGCCACGCGCCGCCGAGCCGAACAGCGCCGCATGCGCGATGCCGCGCTCGCGCAGCGCAGGCTCGAACTCCCGTAATCTCGCAAGAATCTCGTCGCGGCTCATGCCCGGAATATAGCACAAAGCGTGGCTCCGCCCTCTATTGTGCACCGCGGCAGAAAGGGGCATGATCGCGCCCTTTCGAATGCGGGCGGAGCCAAGCCATGTCGAACATCAAACTCGTCTTGGGCGGCGCTGCCGCGCGCGCCGAAGGAGCCGCCCCGGCCGCGCCCGCCCTGAAAGACCTTTACGAGCTCGGCGAAATCCCGCCGCTCGGCCACGTCCCGGCGAAAATGTATGCCTGGGCAATCCGCCGCGAGCGCCACGGCCCGCCGGAAGAGGCAATGCAGGTCGAGGTCGTGCCGACCTGGAGCCTCGACAGCCACGATGTGCTGGTTCTCGTGATGGCGGCAGGCGTCAATTACAACGGCGTCTGGGCCGGCCTCGGCACCCCGATCTCACCCTTCGACGTGCATAAGGCGCCGTTCCATATCGCCGGCTCCGATGCGTCGGGCGTCGTGTGGGCCGTCGGCTCCAAGGTCAAGCGCTGGAAGGTCGGCGACGAGGTCGTCGTCCACTGCAATCAAGACGACGGCGACGACGAGGAGTGCAACGGCGGCGACCCGATGTTCTCGTCGTCGCAACGCATCTGGGGCTACGAGACGCCGGACGGCTCATTCGCGCAGTTCTGCCGCGTGCAGGACCGCCAGCTCATGCCGCGGCCGAAGCACCTCACATGGGAAGAAGCCGCCTGCTACACGCTGACGCTGGCGACCGCCTACCGCATGCTGTTCGGCCACGAGCCGCATCGGCTGAAGCCTGGCGACAACGTGCTGGTCTGGGGTGCCTCGGGCGGCCTCGGCGTCTTCGGCGTGCAGCTCTGCGCCGCCGCCGGCGCCAATCCGATTGGCGTCATCTCCGACGAGGCAAAGCGCGATTACGTGATGTCGCTCGGCGCCCGCGGCGTCATTAACCGCAAGGATTTTAACTGCTGGGGCCAGATGCCGACCGTTAACACGCCGGAATACGCGAACTGGACTAAGGAAGCGCGCAAGTTCGGCAAGGCGATCTGGGACATTACCGGCAAGCAGGACGTCGACACAGCATTCGAGCATCCGGGCGAGCAGACGTTCCCGGTCTCATGCCTCGTTGTGAAGCGCGGCGGCATGGTCGTCTTCTGCGCCGGCACGACCGGCTACAATCTCACCTTCGACGCGCGCTATGTCTGGATGCGGCAGAAACGTATCCAGGGTTCGCATTTCGCGCATTTGAAGCAGGCGTCCGCCGCCAACAAGTTCGTGCTGGACCGCCGCGTCGATCCCTGCATGTCGGAAGTTTTTCCCTGGGAGAAGATACCGGCGGCCCACACCAAGATGTGGAAGAACCAGCATGCGCCGGGAAACATGGCGGTGCTGGTCAACTCGCCGCGCGCAGGTTTGCGTACCGTGGAGGATGTGATCGAGGCGGGCCAAAGCCGGTAGACTTTGTTTTCCTGCCTCTGAAGCGGGCATTCGAGCGGCGTCAGTGGAAATTCGCGAGGCCACATTCGACGACGCCGTCGAAGCATGTATCGTGCTGAAGCGGTCTATCGCCGAGCTTTGTCATGCGGATCATAAGAGCGATCCGATGATTCTTGCACGATGGCTCGGAATAAGACGGTTGTTTAATCTCTGGGTTCAGCAACCCGACAATTCATTGCTCGTGGCCGTCGAGGTGACCGGATTCTCGGTGTTGGCTCTGTCACGGACTCAGGGACAATCTGACTGAACTACGTTTCGCCAGACGCGCGATTTCGCGGTGTCAGTCGGGCTTTGTTGCAAAGTTTAGAAGTCCGCGCAGCCCGGCGCGGGAACACGCAATGCAACTTGATCAGTACGGAAACTGCTCGCCGTTTCTACTTGTCAAACGGCTACGTGGAATCGGGAGAGCCCAGCAGCGCTTTTGGAACGACTTCCGGGTACCCGATGAGCAAGCCGCTAACTTAATTGCGGCGCACTCTCCTGTTATATCCCGCGATAAACACATCCCTCGCCGCAGCTGTCGCGATAGACGGCGACCTCGCTCAAACCCGGCACGTCGGCCGCGATCGCGCGCCAGATATAGGCGCAGATGTTTTCGAGCGTCGGTAAACCGAGACCGTCGACCTCGTTCAAGAAACGATGGTCGAGATTTTCCCGCACCGCCCCGAGCCGGCGCTCCAATTCGCCGAGATCGACGACCCAGCCGTGCGCGTTCGGCTTGCCTTCGACGGTGACGCGCGCGCGAAACGAATGGCCGTGCAGCCGGCTGTAGCGATTGTCGCCATCGTTCGGATCGATCAGCGTATGCGCCGCCTCGAAGCGGAATTCCTTGAAAACCTGAAACACTATCTGATTCCGATTGCCTTGTGTGTCTGTACGCTCAACCGCCAGCGCGGATGGCTCATGCAATAGTCGATCGCCGCGGCCGTGTTCTCCGCGATCTGCGGCCCATCCATCGGCTGCAGCAGGAAATGCGCGAAGTCGAGCGCTTCGAAATCGCGTGGGCGGGCGCCGACCTGCGGATAGACGAGCTTCAATTCGTCGCCGCGCGTTTGCACGAGCGGAGCGCCGGCCTTCGGGCTGACGCAAATCCAATCGATGCCGGCCGGCGCCGCCAGCGTGCCGTTGGTTTCGATCGCAACCTCGAATTTTTCGGCGTGCAGGCATTCGAGCAGCGGCTCGTCGACCTGCAACAGCGGCTCGCCGCCAGTCAGCACAACAAGGCGATTGTCGGCGCCATCGCCCCACTCCTGCGCAATGGCGTCCGCCAAATCCTGCGCCGTCTCGAATTTGCCGCCGCCGCTACCATCGGTGCCGACGAAATCCGTGTCGCAGAACCGGCAGACCGCATCGGCGCGATCGGCTTCGCGGCCGGACCAAAGATTGCAGCCGGCAAAGCGGCAGAACACCGCCGCGCGGCCCGCATTGCGGCCCTCGCCTTGCAATGTCTTGAAAACCTCTTTCACGGCGTAGGCCATGAACGCGGCACTCTTAAATCCCGGGAATGCGAGGCCAGATAAGCCCGGCGGGCTCCGGGCGCAAGCAGCCCGCAAGAGCGGCCGTCAGACGCCTGATCGGCTGCGATCCTGCCATTCGCGCCAGCCGATCACGTCGCAGTCGAGCGCCGCGCTGGTGGCGGTATTATACCACGCGTTGCCCTCGCGGCGGCACGGGAACGGCAGGACATAGGTCCCGACGTGATCCTGGCAGAGCGCCTCGACGATAATTCCGTCCGGCGCTTCCCGGTCGGTGATGAACTGCGAAAGCCGATCGCTGCGGGTAACCATGAGCATGCCAATAAGAGCGGGCCGCGAGCGGCGTGAAAGCGCAGATAAGCCTGGCGTGCCCGCCGAACAAGCGTGGCGGGCGAAGACATGCCTCGCGCGAGATGCTCAATCAACTCCTGTAGTGTGCGAAGCAAGATGATCTCGCCTCGCCGGCTTGATGCCGCTACCATCGCGTCATCGCAGCGGCGCGCGTCCGAGGGAAGCGAATCCAGAGATGATTGCAGCTCCGCAACCGATCGGCGGCGTCGCAACATCGATCACGCTGTTCATTGGGGGCGCCGCGGCAGGGCCCGACGATCGCGCCGTGCGTATCGCGAGCTTCGCCGATTACGAGCGTAGCTTCGGCGGCTTGGATGCGCGCGCGCCGCTCGGTTATTCCGTGCGGCAGTTCTTCGACAATGGCGGAACGGATGCGTATGTCGTTCGCCTTACGCGAGCACCCGGACGGTCGAACGGCACAAATCAGTCGGCGCTGACGCCCGGAAGCGCCGATTTCCACGCCGCGCTCCTCTCCAACGCGATTTGGGGCGCGGACGGCATCGTCGATGCGATCGATCTCTTCAACCTCGTCTGCGTGCCGGGCGAGAGCGATCCGCCGACGCTTGCGGCACTGCAGATTCATTGCGCGAACAGGCGCGCATTTCTGCTCATCGATGCCGACGCGGCGGCAAATGTCGCATCGCTCAGAGAGGGCCCGCCGGCCGCTCTTGTCTCAGATGCCGCGGCAAATGCCGCGATGTTCTTTCCGCGGCTGCGCGCCGCGGATCCGACGCAGCCCGGCGGGCCTGCCGACTTGCCGCCGTCCGGTTTTATCGCCGGCCTGTTTGCCCGTAACGATCGCGCGCGCGGAGTCTGGACCGCGGCTGCAGGCGTCGACGCGGCGCTTGCCGGCGCGAACGGAACCGCAATCGCGCTCCGCGACACCGAAACCGAGGAGCTCAACGCAGCTGCCATCAACTGCATCCGCACGCTTCCCGGCGGAGCAATCGTGCTTTGGGGTGCCCGTACCTTGGCCGGCCGGACCGGGAGCAATTCCGATTGGACATACATCCCGGTGCGGCGCTTTGCGCTTTTCCTCGCAGAAAGCATTCAGCGGGGAACGCGCTGGGCAACATTCGAGCCGAACGGTCCGGCGCTCTGGGCAGCGCTGCGATCGAGCGTCGAAGCGTTCATGCTCGACCTATTTAGAGGCGGCGCGTTGCAAGGCGCGACGCCGGCGCAAGCATTTTTCGTGCGCTGCGATGCGACGACGATGACGCAAGCCGAGATCGACGCGGGCCTCGTCAATATCATCATCGGCATGGCCGTCGTCAGGCCCGCCGAATTCATCATTATACGAATCCAGCAGCGCGCCTCGAAGCCGCCGCCATAAGCCCGCCGCGCCCGTCTCGCTTGCGCCGGAAAGCGCCGCATCCCACTTGACAGGCGCGGACGCGTCGGCAGAAGCAGGCGCAAGTTTTTACAGGGATTTCAAGGAATGGCGTCGCTCGGCGGAACACAGACGGCAGAGGCTCTTGCCGGCGACAAGGCCGCGGCGCCGCTCGTCAAGGAGACGACGACCGCGACCTTCCGCGAGGACGTGCTCACCGATTCCCTGCGCCAGCAGGTGCTGGTCGAT
>Ga0163163_10003670_pt1 | contig 13064 bp, 16 predicted proteins | sample S65metaG_FD_119766 | JGI IMG/M metagenome (GOLD analysis project Ga0163163, IMG submission 119766) | Switchgrass rhizosphere microbial communities from Kellogg Biological Station, Michigan, USA - S6-5 metaG | ecosystem: Host-associated > Plants > Roots > Rhizosphere > Soil | place: USA... | reverse complement strand
TACGCCATGGTGGAGAAGAACGAGGGCGGCTTTGTCGCCAAGGACGGGAGCTCCGGCGGCGGGGCGATTTACGGGATTAACCAGCGCTGGCACCCTGAAGCCTTTAATGAAGCCAAGCGCCTCACGGACACAGAGGGCGAAGCGGCGGGAAAAGAGTACGCCAAGCAGTTCTACAAGCGTGAGTTTTGGGACAAATACGGCGTCGGTGACCTTCCCGAAGCGGCGCAGACCGTGGTCATGGACGGGGTCGTCAATCACCGTTCAAAGTTCGCTAGCGAACTTGTCGCCAAGGCCAAGGCGGGCGCCTCTGCGGACGATCTCATTGAGATGCGCAGAGGCGAGTATGAACGCCTGGCGAAGGCCAATCCCGAGCGCTACGGGGCAAGTCTTCCCGGTTGGACGGCCCGCCTTGAGAACCTCAAGGCCCCAGTGGTTGCGCAAGCAGGCGCCTCCGGCCTGGCTCAGGGGGTTGTCTCCGTCCTTGGCGCCATCGATAAAGCGACGCAGGTTGCAGACAAAGGCGCCCTAGGCGAGGGGGTTGTTTCCGTCCTTGGCGCCATCGATAAAGCGACACAGTTCGGGAATAAAGAGGATGTCGTCAAAGCGGCGGGCCGCGTGGTCGTAGGCGGCGCGGGCGACATGCTCTCAGGTGTGCTCGAAGGCGCCGACAAGCTAGCACAGGCAGCGGGCGTCAGTACGCCAGAGGGCGGGGAGCCCACCTTACTGGGGCAAGCGGCGGAAGCGGTGAAGCCACCCGATCCCAAAGACACGGCTGAGAAGATCGGCCGCGGGCTGGTCCAGTTTGCCTCCTTCTTTTTTCCCGGCCGCGCCGCCATGATGGGTATCGGGGCTTCGGCCAAGATGGCCGCAACCGCGACGTCAGCGCTAGGCGCCTTTGCCATTCACAAGCCTGATGACGAAACGCTCTCGACCTTTATCACCAGCGTGGCGCCAGGACTTAAAGACACGCCGGTTCTCGGTCCTATCCTGCAATTCTTGAAATCAGACCCCAATGACGGCGAGATGCTGCGCCGGACCAAGTTCGTGATTGAGGATTTGGTCATGGGGGGTATGATCGAGATTGGCAGTAATCCTACAGCCACGATCCAGTCGCCCACGAACAGCTTTGATGCCGTGCGCCAGTCGATAGGCGGCAAGGTACCCACGAGCATCCGAGCCGATGAAACCGGCGCCTTGTGGTATGGCGTGGAAAAGAACGCGTCTACGGTTGCGGCTAGGCAGGGGGCGCAGGAGGAGTTACAATCGCTCGCACCGGAGGCCGCTGAGTCTCTGCCTTCATCTGTATCCGTGAGACCGACACCCGGCCCCGAGCCCATAGCTCCTGGGGCCAAGCCAGGGGCGTCGGTGCCGACCGCAGAGGCAGGGGCAGAGGCGGCGGCTCCTCTTCCCACGCCTGGGGCCAGAGAGCCCAGGCCTGCACCCATTGCACCCACTGCACCCACTGCACCCACTGCACCCACTGCACCCGCGACAGCGGCGACCGCGAGGGAGGCTGAGATCCAAGCCCGGGTAGAGGTGCCCTTGCCGCCGCCAGATAGCCCGACACCCTTCCAAAGGCCCCAGCCCCTTCCCACCCCTGGGAGCCGCGTTACCCCGTTTACCCTAGATGAAAAGCTTTCATCTCTCAGCTTTGATTACGCGGCCGAGATCGAGCGCTTTAGGCGTGGCGATGTGCGCCACATTGCCGACGTCGCCAACGAGGCGAAGAACCTCGGCATCACCATGGAAGACGTCGAGGCCATGGTACCGGGCGAGGCCCGGAGCGATACCGTGGTCGCCGCCTTGGGGCAGATGCGCGTCGACGCCGCCGAGCGGGCAAGGCAAGCGGCCATTGCCCACACGGCGAACCCAAGCCTTTATACCGGTGACGTGTTTCACCAGGCCTACAAGGATTTTGGGCTCATCGATTCGCGCCTCATGGGCGCCGGGCGCGAGGCGGGACGTGTCGTGCGCTGGTACCAGGAAGCCGACGTGAAGGCGAACGCGCTGGTACGGACGACACAGGAAACCCTGGCGGAAGTACAGGCGACCGGACGCATGGACATTGCGGCCAAGATGCTGGCGTCATTCACCGAGCCCGAGCAGGCAGCCAGCTTCCTCAATCAAGTGAGCGCCGCATCTCAGAAGACCAAGCGCCCGATACTGGACAGTATGCTGGAGTGGTACGCCAACGCGCTCACGTCTAAGCCCACGACGTTCGTCAAAAACTTGACCAGCAATTTTGTTTTTCTTGAGGGCCTCATTGCCGAGCGCGGCGTTGCAGGCCTCATCGACATCCCGGTACAGATGTTCGCTGGCCACAACGGCAAAGGCGTAGGCCTGGGCGAAATGCGCGAGATGTTCCACGGCCAGTTTATGCTCAAGAAAAAGACGCTCTCGATGATGTCGGCAGCCTGGCGGGAAGATCCGACCTACACCGAGCAGCTCGGTAACTCGGTCTACACCGTGACGCATAGCGAGCGGCCTAAAGCCATTACAGCGGTCAACTACGGCCTCGACCCGGATGGCGCCCTGGGCAAACTGGTGAACTTTGCGGGCAGACAGGTGCGTCTGCCGAGTCGCATCATGAATGTGGCAGATGCGGCGGCGTGGAGCATGGCCGAAGAAACACAGCTTCACGCTCTGGCCTACCGCAAAGCGCGGGAAGTGAGCACGGTAGCCAGGCAGTCAGGGAGCACGCGCAAGGAAGCGGCGGACCTAGCTGGGCAGACGTATCAAAGCATCATCGCCGAGCCACCTAAACACATCCGCGAGGCAACTGAGGCCTTTGGGGCCATGGCAACGTTTCGGGACAAGCCTGGCGCTGTGGCCAGTGCGATGCTGGCCTTTGTGGATAAGATTCCGGTCTTGCGCTTTCCGTTCACGTTTATCGCCACGCCGAGTCGCGCTATCAGCCAGGGCATGCAGCGCGTCCCGGTCATAGGTCTGGCCAACCGCGATGCCTGGGAAACCATCCGAAGGGGCACCTTGGCAGAGAGAGAGATTCTAGCGGCTAAGCAGGCTGTCGGCATGGGCCTAGCGGGGGTGGTGTGGTACATGGCTTCACATGGGCGCATAACCCCATCAGCGAGCCGCAATAAGACGCTCAGAGAGGCACAGCGGGCTTCTCAGATTCCCTCGGGCGCCATTGGGGTTGGCGATGACGGCACGGGGCGGCCAAAGACATGGTATAGCCTCTCCAATCTTATCGAGCCCTACGCCACAGCCATCACAGCTATAAGCGATCTCGTAGGCGCCACACCTTATTTGCTCGACGATGTGCGCGACAACAAGAACCTTTTGCCCGCGTCTGCAGCCGAAGCTGTTGAGCGCGTCGGCGCCATGTACAACGGCCTGGTGGCGCAGAAAAGCTCGCTTACGGGCATGAACAATCTCATCGACACCATGATGGACCCCTCTGGCGAGAAGTTTGGACGCATGCTCGCCGACATTGCGAGCGGCTTTATCCCCAACATCGCCCAAGGTGTCGACGATGAACTCTACGGTTACATCCGCGAAGCTAAAAGCGCCATGGACCGGTTTCAGCGCAATGTGCCCATCTGGAATGAGGGCATGAAGGTGAGGCGCGATCCCATTACCGGGAACTTCGCAGCCAAAGAAAGCGTTTTTAGGGTGCCTGATGCCTCAGACCCTTTGCACGGTATGCTGGCGCTCATAGCCGATATCACCAACCCGGTTATCCCTGGGATGCCAGGGCACGACCCGGATACCGAGCGCATCTATGAAGCCATTTGGAGGGACAAGCTCTCCGGCATCGGCCTCCACCCCCAAGACAGCATTGAGACGGTGAAGCTTGAGCCCGACGAACTGGACCGCTTGGAGGTGCTGCGTACCGGCATCAGACTTACGGAGCAGGGGATTCTCTCGAACGGCGGCAAGACGCTCAAGGAAAAGCTGCTCGAACACGTGAACTCGACGCGCTATGCGGAGTCAGCGCCCGGTCCGCAAAGCGGCCGGGAGATCATCATCCGCCAGGCCTTTGACGCCTATGACAAAGTGGCGCAAGCTGAGCTGCTCCGTGAGCGTCCTGAGCTGGCGGCCAAAGTCGCGGCCAAGCGCATCGAGCGGGTGGTGAAACGCACGCCAGGGGCAGCCTCCCCTGCCGGACAGCGGGCAGCCGATGAGGCGAAGGCCCGCGCTAACCGCATCCTCATCCCGAGGTAGCATGGCAAACGACAGTGGCAAGCACGGCACAAGCGGCGGCTTTACGGTGCGCTGGGGCAATATCACCTTGAGCGTGGTGGGTATCTACGTGGTGGCGATTGTGGGTATGCTGGCCATTGCGGGGGCATTTTTGTGGATCTTCAAGAGCTACCTCGATGCCGTCCACGTGGAGCATGTCGCGCTCCTGAGGAGCCTAGACCGCATCGAGGGGGAAGCCAAAGAAACGCACGACCTGGCGGCCGCGTGTGCCGCCAGGCTGAGAGAAGGGTTTAACGCTGCACCGTAATTAATCCTCCTCCCCAGACTGCCAAAGCACATGGCTCTTGGTAATCTCGTAGCGTTTGCGGGTGTCGCTCTCCATGTACACCTTCATCTGTTCGATGATTTCCACCCATGCCACCGGAATATAGGTAAACGAACAGCGGGCCTTGTAGAGATTCGAGATGTCGTAGCCGTGCTCTTGTGCCTCTTTCAGGGCTTCAGGGATGGTTTCGGCATCGGCTGAGTAAATGACGTTATCGTCGTCGTCGTAAAGGGTGATGATCATTATTTGGCCTCTTCTTGTGTGTCGGGGGTGTAAGTACCGTCACCTATAATGATCCCTTTAAGTTCAGTAAAACCCTTAAAGAACGGGTAGCGTACCAGCACATCTTCATAGTAGCCATCGGTATAATTGAGGAATATGAGCATGGTTCCGGCATCATTCATGCCGAGGATGCCCGAAGTAGTGACATCCGGGCGGTTCAGAATGTACCCTTTTTTCCCATCGTAGAAAAAGGCGTGCTCTGTTTCGTTAGGGAGATAGACATAACCCCAAGCAACGCCTCTTTCAGTTATGCCTTGAATGGTTATCTGATTCCCTTGCGCCGTAGAAAACCGCATAATCCCTTGCCCCGACTTCCACGGTAGGGCAAAAGCGCTAGAAGCCACGATCATGATCCCGAGGATGATACCGACGATTTTCTTTTTCATTTGTCTGTCTTTCATGGTATAAGTAAAAACCTCGCACACACTGATGATCACACGGGAGGGGCGTCTTCGCTCTCTGGACACCCCTCTTGTCTCTTTATCTCTCCTTATGCTACCTTAGTGTTCGTGAGTATGGGTGGTACGGCAAGGGAGGGCCGGGGGTTCATGCAAAGCCTCCGGCCCTTTCAGCCCGCCGGAAACATCGGCCTAAGAATGGGCGACATATCTGCAATGTTGTCGGACATTATTCTTCCCTCGTCTCCATATTTGCGGTACTTAATGAGTTCCATATTGCACACGCAGTCTCTATAGATCATCCCTCCCCTGTAGGTGTAAAGCGGGAAAAACCCTTCGAGTAGGCAGCCATTAAACTGCGCCCGGCGCAAGTAGGTCTCCCATAGAATGGGGAATTTAAAGTCGCAGTGTTCAAATATAGCCTCTGTCAAATTCGTATTCGATAGGTCAGTTTTGACAAACTCGCATTCGATGAAGTGGGATCCTTCTAGGTTGACACCCATAAGTAGGCGACCATCTAGAGTCTCACCTCTTTTGTAGACTTTGATGGATTCCATTACAGGCTCTGGATATCAGACACATAGTTCAGTACCTTGTCGAGAAACCCATCCCCGTCCTTCACCAGTTCTGCCTCGACTTCAGCCACCACCGATTCGGGCAAATCTTCAGGCTTAGCGCGCTTCACCCCTTCAGGCGCCATCTTGTCAGAGATGTAGATGGCGAGATCCCACGGGGCTAGCTGGATGGCATCTGCGCCTGCCCAAGCGGTCACGTTTGCCCAGGTGTCATACTCGCCAAAAAGCTCGCTATAGCTCGGGCTGGGCAGGGCCGCAATATGGGCCAAGATGTACTCTTGCTGCGGCTCGGTGAGATAGCCAGAGGTGTCAGGTTTTTCGGTCGTACCCCAACCGCGGCGGACGATCTCGGCTTTAACCTCCGTCTTCCATCCTTCCTTCCAGCGTCCAAGGTGGTTGGCCTTGGCATTGAAACGCTTGCGGACGGGTTCCGTCATAGGCAGTCGCTCATCTGCGACCTCTTGCGACTGCGTCTCTGCCTCTGCCTTCTGCCCTCTGGGATCGATCCCCGCTTTAAGCTGGCCGATGGCATCGGAAGCCTGCTGCACGCTCACAGCATACGTGTCCATGAAGGCCTGCGTTTCAGCCGGTGCCCAACCCTTTTGCTCGCACAGGAGGCGCAGGAAGCTTAGCTGCTTATCGGTGGCTCTGGGACCATTTGCCTCAGATGCAGGCTCTGTAGGCAGCGCGTCCCCAAACATATTGCCTATGGCCTGCTCACCTTCAGGGGTAAAGCCTCTTGCCTGGCGCCGCTGAGCGTCTTCGACTTCTTCAGCCGAGGCGATGCCACCACCGAGAATCCCGTAGCCCAGAAAGCCCAGCGCTCTACCCACAGCGCTCGTTTCGGCATTCTCAATCGGGTTGGTTTTATCGACCCCTGTACCGCCAATGTGAACAGACGCTGTCCCTTGTGCCGTACCTCTAAGCGTTGTCATCTCGACACAGCATGTAAGGATGTCGCCAACCATGTCGAAATGGCTGGTCATATTCACTTGTGTACCCGCTTCTTTGGCTTCATCGTGAGCCATGAGGACGCGGCCGTTAACCTGCATGTACGGGGTCCCGTGGATGCCCACGATGAAGGGATGGTACCTAGAATCCGTATCCTCAAGGGCTCTATCCATTTTTGTCTGTGCGCTAATAGCCCCGTTTCGCTCCATCTCTTGTGTCTCCTTCATTCTTAATCCGTGCCTCAATGTCGTACAGCGGCCGGGGAAGCAGCACCCCTAAATACTTCTCAAGCTGGCGGATCTTACGCAGATCCTGTGCCGTTTCGACCTGGTACCAGATGCCGTCAATCTGGATATCGCCCTCTGATTCGCTGCTCTTCCTCATCACCTACCTCACATCATTAATATACATCTAATATGATCATGTGTCAATGGCTAATATGAATTAATTACCACTTCCCCTTCCTGAATATCGGATATTGCACCTGCGCCCTGCGCCAGACCTCCAGGTCTCTCACGCGGCGTTTTTCCTCGATGATCAGCGTGGTGCAGACGACCACGACGATAGCGATATAGACGGCGCCAAGGGCCAAAGAAAGCGGCTCTTGCAGGCTTCCCAAGCCGTGCATGTATGAGTTAAGCGACAACATTAAATCTTCCCCTCTCTATGTTTGTCCAGTGCTTCAAAGCCCTTTAGGAGATACAACTCAAACTCCCCGACCCATCCCGAAATGATCTCGCCTCTCTTTGCTTTGTCCCCGACATAACCGGTCGCCACGCTCGAAGCCGCTTCGATGAGCACATCTCGGATATAGACGCCCAGCCCTTCGCCCTCAGCTTCGTAACGCTCAGCGCTCAGGTGCATAAAATGTTCCAGGAACGCCCGCTCTGGAGGTATCCCCTGGCGGCCCTCAGACGGGGCCCTATAGATGTCCGCCTGTCCCGTCTCTTGGTCAATGACCATGTGAAAGTGGCCTTCGCCACCATCCACGCTGGCTTCTAAGTCCTTCACCAACTGCGTGAGCTGTTCAATCTGCCTGAGCTGTTCAGCATTCATTTGATTTTCCCGTATAGTTAGAAGCCAGCCTAACCGTAACAGCTAGGCCATATCCTGTTTCAAATGAATTAACCATCTCGTCACTAAGGGCTACATATTCGCTAAAGCTTGAGTCCTTTGTCAGGGACTCAGGAGCAAATGAACCTATAATGGCAATAATGTATTTGAAATAGTCTGGCAACGTCGCGTCACCAGCAAGTTCAGCATATATGTGCCTCATCTCTCCCAGCGTATCCCATAATCTGCGAGCAATCTGATTGACCTTATCATGCAACTCAGGGTTGTTTAGTAGTTCTTCATAGGTCTTAGGCATTCTTTGTCCATGCTCCTATATCCACAGTTCTAGAATCCTGCAAAAGCGCATCTAGAGCGAGTGACTCCCTCTCTAGGGAGACATGTATGTTTGTATAGAGAGCCAGCCTGCCCTCCATCCATCCCCTGATATAGATGCGTTTAATAGCAGCCAGATAAGAAGGCACCTCTGTGCGTAAACAGTTTAAGCACGTCACGTCCTCAACCTTATCTGTGACATTCCCACTTTGCCCACAAGCTGTATTTGAAGGGCTAGAGCCCATCCAGAAGTGGCGTTTAGTGTCCATCTTTCACCTTGTTAAAAACTTCAAGAATGTAATCCTGTAAAGTAAATCCCCATCCTTATGCGATCTTCTCGCGATCTTCTATAGGTCCGTTGTAGCTACCTCCTAACATTCCAGCCAATAAAATGAGCATATCGTCTGCATAATTCACGACAGAGAAACCACTATCTTTGTAAGCCTGCCCAATGATCCTCATGAAATGTTGCATTTGCTTCTGTTGATCATTCATATTAGTATCTACACTCATACATGTACTGCGCGATCAGCAAGGCTTCTGCCCGTCCTTCATCTTTCATCCGGTCCAGAATCACGCTGGGAAAGCGTTTTTGCGCCATCTGGCGGGCTGCTTCCTTCCTGTCTTTGCGAGACACTTTGGCCCCCAAGTCGAGGGCAAAATGCCCTTTCCACACGCTCGCACGCACGAGGTATACACGCGTTGCCATCACGTGACAGATACCCTCGATGAGTTTGGCAGTGCCAATGTTCTTCACGGTTGAGGGTAGGTTCTGATACGGCCTGCCGCCCTGTTCTTCGATGCCGACCACGATTTCTCCGTGGCACGACTGCTTGAGGTAACTCAGAATGGCGATGAAGGAGCGGATATCAAAGACGCTCGCCACCTTAGCGCTCACGTAATCGTGGGTGTAAGGGAGATCCCACACCCACGGCCGCCAGATCATGTCGTGTTCGAGAAGAAGGGCACCGACGGCCCCTGATACGCCGGGATCGATGCCCACCACCGCCCGTTCAATACCCTCAGGTGTGTCCATGTCAGACCTTATGGAATCAGTATGAAGCCAAGCCCGGCGCCTAGACATAAGCCGAGCGTGAAGGCCAAGGCGATCGCCTGTGCCACTTGTAGTTGCGTGTATACGGGTTTGCATGCTATTCTCAGTGCCTTCATCTATACCTCTTCTGGTAAAGGTTGGGTGCTGTGCCCTGGCACCCGGCCTTGCTTTTTGATCGTCTTCACATCTGACTCCACGTCATCACCAGCCAAATGAGGCAGGTGATCAGCGCCAGGACAAAGAGGATGGTAGCGGGCTCCTCCTCCATTCTCTCTACTTCTCCTCCTCTATCTCCATCTCCACTTGGGTGATGACATAGTAAGAAACAAACGCATCCCCCGGAAGAAAAGCCGCGTAAAACCGGCCCTCTGCGTTCGCCTCGGCTCTGATATCGGCAATATAGTCCGGCTCATTCTCTCCTAAAAGCCAGTACTCACAAGATATCTGGTTGAGTCTGTGGTGGCAGTCCTCTATATGCAGACCATCAACCAAGACCGTGGGCTCAGGTGTCCAGCAGCCTGCTTCTTCGTCAAATCTCAAGCGGTAAAGCTTAAAGTGTGTGTCGTACATGATCGCTCCTTTATGCAGCCTTGAGAGCCTGGTTCTTGGCAGCGTAAACTTCCCTGAGCGCCAGGGCAAAAGCGGTGCGGTAGCTGTCACAGGTGCCTCTGATTTCGCGGGCAATGGCATGGGCAGCTTTAAACAAGTCAGACTTGGCAGAGGGCGCAGGCTTTGCCATCTCGGTTTCACTGCGCAAGTTTTGGATAGCTGCCATGACTGCCATTTTGCAGCGCTCATGAATCACATCACTCATGGCCATGCTCTCAAAACGCTGCGTTCTCAGGTTGTAGTAGAAGTCGCCGCGTTCCAGGGTTTCTACCCAAATGCGCGCTTCTTTTTGCGACAGTTTGCGGCCGTCCAGGGTAGCAGACTTCACCTTGCCATTCTTAAACCACTGGACATCCATGCCCATGAGCACCCACAAGCCCCGGAAGTAGACCACGTCTTCGTCCAAAGGTTCTTCGTTTGCAGCGATGCGATAGGTGCGAGATCCCCAAACCTTCAGCAGCGTTTCTTTGTCCATTACCCATGTCTCCTTTGCGTGTTGTGCTTGCATCCCCTTCACACTCATTAATATACATCTAATGTCACTTGGTGTCAACGTCAAATATCACTTTGACAAAAATAAATCTAGATGCTAATATACATCAATAGATTATGGCCTGCAACAGGAAAGAGGACAGTATGAGTTCAAGGTATCCAGAGGTGAGAGAGGTATCGCTACTGGGTCGCAACGTCAGGCATCTGCGCCTAATGGGGAACATGACCCAGCCGGAGCTGGCGGCAAAGGCGGGGGTAGGCAAAACGGTCATTGCCAACGTGGAGAAGGGCTTTTCGCACGACGTGAGGGCGCAGCATGTTTTGGCCCTCGCCCGCGCCCTAGGGCTCTCCATGGAGTCGCTCATGACGGTCGACCACACGCCACCGGCTGGGGCGGAGGACCTGGAAGCTTTTTGGCGCCACCGGCGCAAGGGCCCGACGCTCTCCCCAGCAGAGCGGGCCTACTACGAGGAGCTGCGGGGTGGAACATGAGGGCCTGATTTACGTCGTCGGGGTGGACGGTTGGCCCTATACCAAAATCGGCTTCACCAAGGGGGCCTTTGCGGCTAGACTCGCGGTCATACAGACGGGCTGCCCCTTGCGCATCGTCCCCTGGCTGGTGTGGAAGGCGCGCACCAAGCGCGATGAGATGGCGCTACACAAGGCGTTTGCCCCCTGGCACCTGCAAGGCGAGTGGTACCACGACTGTGAGCCCATCCGCCTTTTTTGCCAGTCCCTCATGCGCCATGACTTAGAGAGTGTGGTCACGTTCACAAAGATCGTTTGGGGAAAGGAGGTGAGCGAATGACGGATATTCGCATTGACATTTACACGGCGGCCAGGCTGGCTAGGGTGAAGAAGCTTGAGTCAGGACCCATGGAAGAGGTGGAGATGCGGCGGCACATCTCGAGCCTGGAAGATTTGGACCACCGGTTGTGGCTGCTGAGCGCGCGGGCACAAAGCCAGGGGGAGAAGGACTGATGGTGAACGTGGAGATCGACACGGAGATGCATCTGCTGATCGAACATATTTTGACGCTCGAAGAAGGGCCCATGCCTGACGCGGAGGTGCTGGCCATACGCAAGAGCATTCAGCGGCTCATTCAGCGGCTCAAGGACCAGGGCAGAAGCGATAAGCGCGGGCGGCCGCGAAAAGTACGTCAGAATGCCCCATGATATTCGCTGTAGGGGTGAAATGAGGCGCCAAGCCTGAAAGGAGATACCAAAAGACATCCGATTTTTTGACAGCTTATTTCGGCATTAGAGACAGCGAGAGAGGGTAATCGTGGAAATCGGTAGGGAAACCGGGTCTTAGCGGGGTATGCCGGGACCCGGTCCTTGCCTCACTGGAGACGTAAATGACTGACAAGATTATACAGTACATGATTGAGAGTGTCTACAAGAACGCCGCTGAATGCGGCTCGAATCTGAATCTCCTAGGCGATGAACTGAACCGGCGCATCGAGAATTTAGAGATGAGTCAAGGCGAGGTGGACGCGGCGCTCACTGAACTTTTTGCCTGCGGCCTGAAGCACATGCGGGACCATCCCGGCAAGCGGTCTATGTACGAACGCCTGGTTCTGACCGCGTACACGTGGGTGAAAACGTATCAGGGGGAAGACGGCGCGCCGCCAGGGCGCGCGCGTACGCCGTCTATGCTACGCAGCACGCTCCAGTCTCTGGATGAGGTAGGCGACTATGCGGACACCGAGACCGAGCGGCGTTTTTGGCGTCTCATCCCCGAACTGGGTCCCAACTTCAAGGGGGGCAACGGAACCCCGCCACCCGCCGAGCCCGTCTATGTGGACCGCGGCCCAGAGGCGTCGGCCTACAATGCGCAGGCCAGGCAGACGATGGTCGAAGGCATGCCCGCAGGGATGGATATCGGTGAGATTCAGCAGTGGACCGCTACGGTTAAGCCCAAGGTCTCGGAGCTCATCATGTGGGGGCAACATGCCCTGGCGTCTTATGCCCGAGATGAGGCGCTGTGGATGGCGCTCTGTGAAGCGATCCATACGCACGATCCGAGGCGGCGCCCTGCCGATCTCGCCAAGCTTTACACGCTCGTTTTGCAATCGGCCTATGCGGCACAGGCCGCTAGCGCCACGCCCAAACGCCGGAGGGATATCGTGAAGAGCGACAGGACTCAGGATTTGATCCAGGGGTTGCTGCCCAGGCAAGGCCTCGTTATCTTGGCTGGCCGTCCCAAGGTGGGCAAATCGTTTTTGGCCCTCGATGCGGCCCTCGCTGTCGCGGGTATTCGCCCGTTCTTAGGTGTTTATACATGCCATGATCCCGGCAGTGTCCTTTATCTCGCGCTCGACATGAATCTCAACAGCTACATCGATCGCTTTGACCGCATGATCGGCGCCGCATATGCTGACAATGATCAGTTATATGTTCAAGATCAAATCCCTAAGCTGGCATCAGGGCGCTTCACTGAACGCGCTGAGCACTGGATACATAACGTGCAATCCCCACGTCTTATCGTTATCGATATGATGACAAACTTGCTCTCTCAGCATGCAAAGGAAGTCAATCCCTATTTGGCTGATTATGAAGACATGCGCAAACTCGATGAGCTCTGCACCGATCAAGGCCTTGCTATACTGGCGCTCACCCACGAAGGCAAAGCCAAGTCCGGTATCGAGGATATCTCCCGCGCCATTATCGGCACCACCGGGATTGCAGCGGTCGCTAGCGGGATATGGCTCATCAGCGCGACCGATAATCAGGGCGGGGCCAAGCTCGCGACCACAGGGCGGGATTTGCCGGAACAGGAGATGACGGTCAAGGCCCAATACGACGGACCTCACGGGTGGTTTTTTT
>Ga0163163_10003669_pt1 | contig 13064 bp, 10 predicted proteins | sample S65metaG_FD_119766 | JGI IMG/M metagenome (GOLD analysis project Ga0163163, IMG submission 119766) | Switchgrass rhizosphere microbial communities from Kellogg Biological Station, Michigan, USA - S6-5 metaG | ecosystem: Host-associated > Plants > Roots > Rhizosphere > Soil | place: USA... | reverse complement strand
TTGCGGTATTCAATGAATTTGAAATTCGCGTGTTTGAATATGCGACGACTAACAGTTGTGAAGTATTCGAAGTGACGGTTTTTATTCGTCCAGAAATCAGTAATCAGCCTTGAGATCAGGATACCGCAGAACAAGCTCAGCAGAATACCCAGGATCTGTGTGGTGGCAAAACCAAGCACCGGACCCAATCCAAAATAAAAGAGAATAATTGCGGTCAACAAGGTGGTTACGTGCGCATCCAGCACAGGTGGCAACGATCGTCTGTAACCATCCGCAACAGCGAGCTGGTAACTCTTGCCCCGACTCAATTCTTCCTTGATCCTTTCAAAAATAATTACGTTGGTGTCCACCGCCATACCAATGGTGAGTACAAGGCCTGCGATACCGGGAGCCGTAAGCGTTGCACCCAGCGCGCTCAGCACACCGATGGTAAAGAGGAGGTTCAATATAAGTGCGATGTTGGCAACCCAGCCAGCAGTGTTGTAATACAGCAACATCAGACCGAATATTACCACGAATGAAATCACGAATGCAAGCGTTCCACCTTTCACAGCGTCAGCACCAAGTGTGGGTCCTACTACCTGCTCTGCAACGATTCTTGCAGGCGCCGGCAGCTTACCACTCTTCAGGATATTTGCAAGATCCTGCGCTTCCTGAACATTGAAATTGCCGCTGATTTCTGAGCTACCATTTGTAATCGGGTTGATTACATTAGGTGCAGAGTAAACCAGGTTATCTAAAACGATCGCGATAGGACGATTGACGTTTTTCGTTGTCATGTCTCCCCAGATGCGTTCACCTTGTTTGGTCATCAGCATCTTGATTGCGGGGCGGCCTTTTTCATCATAGTCCTGACCTGCGTCCTGCACGTCACCACCTTCCAATCTTGCTCTGTCGCTACCGTCAATTGTTTTCAACGCATAAATAGGCAGGAAATCTTTTTTTCCTTTAGCGTCCGCTTCAGCAATGCCATATACGAATTTTACATTGCTTGGGAAATTCCTGCGAACAATATCAAGGTTGAGCCAATCGCTAAGTTGAGCAGTGTCTTTGGCGCTAACAATACCGAGATAGGGATAGAAGGAATATTGACCATTCTTTCCCTGTTGAGGCATGGCAGGTGCCATGATAGAGAACAGTGATTTCTTTGGTTGCGTACTGCTTACAGTTGATTCCTTCTTTGTTGTATCTGTCTTTGAAGAAAGAATGTCGGAAAGATTTTTCGAACCAGAAGTGTCCGGTGCTTTTGTCGCGGCAACGGCAGTATCAACTTTCTTCTTCGCCGTATCCGTGCCCACCGCGCCGCCGTATGTGTTTAATGCAGTTTCGGCATCACTCAAAGCCTTTTGTAATTCATCAATCCTGTAAACTTCCCAGAACTGGAGGTTTGCAGTTGCCTGCAGGTATTTTCTAACTCTTTCAGGATCGTCTTTTACGCCTGGCAATTCCACGGTGATAATACCTTTCTTGGCGTCGAGGTTGATATGAGGTTGTGCAACACCGAACTGGTCGATACGCTTGCTCAATACATTGTAAGTATTGTTGATTGCGCCCGTAGCGGCAGTTCTGATCTTCTCGATCACCTGGCCGTCGGAATCTTCAAGCTTAATATTTTTTTGTGCGGCACCTGCAAACAGCGTTGCCAGCTTACCGTTAGGATTGAGTCTTTTATATGCCTGTGCAAATAGTGTAATAAAATCTGCATCGCTATTTACACGGTCAAGTTTGGCCTGGTTAAGTGCCTGGTTGAAAACAGGATCCTTTGCGTTGGAAGCCATTGAACGAAGCAACCCTTCCAGTTCGACTTCAAGTGTAACGTTCATACCGCCTTGAAGATCCAGGCCCAGGTTGAGTTCCTGCTCCTTAGCTTTCTGGTAAGAAACGCCGCCGGTAACACCGTAGGTGAGTACTTTGTCTTTTGTGCTGTCGGTTAAGCGTCTGTATCTGATCTTATAGGCTGAATCAATCGTTTCCTGTGAAGCGCCGGGATAGTTGGATTTAACCCAGGATTTCGCTCTGGATTCCAGTTTGCTTTCGTGGTTGTGAACAACCCAGGTAAAGTGAAGTTGATACAGGGATATCAGGATCAATGCAATCGCAAAAAATCGAACCAAACCTTTCAGTTGCATAAAATAGAAATGTGGTCAATAAATTTTAAGGAGTGCAAAGATAGGGTTTTGGGCAATAAATCCCCACCGCTTGGAAACTTATTTCTGTACAGGGTTTCAACGGTTTAGGAAGGGTGAAATGGGGGATTATTTTTACCTTCCGGCATGGAAAAATTTTGCCTTTTCGGGGTGCTGATCCTGACCCTGATCTCATCTGCCTGCCATGCCCCCAAAAAACTTACAAGCGAGACTCATCCTCCTCAAAATGAGACGTCCACGATTCTGCCTGAAATTGTTCCGGATGCGGCCCGAACGGATAGCTTTTTGAATAATATGCTGGTGCAGCACCGGGAATTTGATTCTGTTTTGGTTAATCGCAAGGCCTGGAACGTACAAATCATTTATACCCGGATTGACCGCAATGCGAGCAACGAGCCAAGATTCACCGACTATTACTGGAACGTGGATCCAAAACGCTACTTCTATCCAGCCTCTACAGTCAAGATGCCTGTAGCCCTTCTTGCTTTGCAAAAGCTCAGGGAGATCAAAGTGGCGGGTCTGGACCGGCGAACCACGATGATCACCGAAACAGATTATAGCGGCCAGACGCCGACCTACAATGACCCTTCCTCACCCGATGGCAAACCCACCATTGAACAATATGTTAAAAAAATTTTCCTCGTCAGCGATAATGAGGCCTTCAACCGCCTTTATGAATTTGTAGGCCCGGCGACTATCAATGAAAAATTAAACCGGATGGGATATGATGATGTTCAAATCAGGCATCGGCTAGAAGTGACGTTAACTGAAGATGAAAACAGGCACACGAACCCAATCAGGTTTATTGAAAGCAATGGCAAAATTATATATCAACAGCGCAGTGAGCTTGATGAAACGTCATATCCAACACGAAATGAGAAGCTGGGAAACGGATTCTACAATGCGGGCAAATTGACAAACGAACCGATGGATTTCTCTTTGAAAAACCGAATCTCACTTGAAGACCTTCACAACATTTTGAAGAGTATTTATTTTCCAAATGCAATGCCGCACAAACAACGATTTAATCTCTCTGCTGAAGATTTGCAACTTGTTTATAAATCGATGTCGCAATACCCAACAGAAAGTAAATTTCCTGCCTACGATACATCAATTTATCCTGCTTTTTGTAAATTTTTCATGTTGGGTGCTGACAGGAATGCCAAACCCCCGGGGAATTTGAGAGTATTTGACAAGGTGGGTGGTGCGTATGGATCATTGTTGGACATCGCATACATTGTTGACTTTGAAAACAAAGTTGAATTTCTTTTGAGCGCAGTGATTTATTGTAATTCAGACGGCATCTTAAATGATGATCATTATGACTACGAGAGCACAGGATATCCTTTCATGCTAAATCTCAGCAAAACGATCTACAATTACGAACTGCAAAGGCCTCGCGAATTCAAGCCAGATCTCAGTTCGCTGCAATTTGATTATTCGCGATAGTCTTAAAATTTAGTTAACAAACTTATTTTCCACATCATTGATTTATGGCACCGATATTGGAACCGTTGAACTTGTTAATCGACCTACTAAAAACACAAAAATTTATTTCATGAAAAAGCCGTTGCTAACCACATTGGGCTTGGCGTTATTGTCAGGCTCACTTTTTATCGCTTCGTGCGATAAGAGCGACAACAACCCCACCCCTCCGCCATCAGGCGGTAATTCAAGGGTTGCTGCCGTGCATGCATCACCTCTGACTGGTCCGGCGAGTTTTACGCTCGGTAACGTGACCTTAACCACAAATCCGCTCACCATTGGCCAATCAAGCGGTTCCGCGGGTAATCCCTACGTGTCTGTAACATCTGGCACACCCACCATCCAGGTTTCAGCGAATGGAAGTAATGTAGTTGATGGCACAACAACCATTTCAACAGATTCAGCATATACCATTTTTGCTTACGATACCGTTGGAAGCGGTGGGGCTGGGAAGGTCAGGGCGATTCAATTGAATGACAACCTTGCTACGCCCGCATCGGGCTTCGCTAATGTTCGGTTTATTCATTTGAGTCCGGATGCCCCTGCTGTAAAAATTCAGTTAATGAGTGCAACTGACAGTATCACGCTGGTAGACAGCGCGGCATTCATTGGTCAGCCGAGTGACGTAACCACGCTGTCGCAATTCACTTCCGTTCCTTCCGGGGACTACCACGTAACTGTGAAAGTTCCGTCCCTGGGAGATTCCACTGTCGTAGACATTCCGACACTTTCGCTCACCGACCAAAAGATTTACACGGTGTATGCGATGGGTCTGAACAGGTTCAATGTGGCGGGATCGCCAAATGACCCGAATGCGTTGCGCGTGGGCGTATTACAACATAATTAAGTTGTGTTCTGTTTTAGTGGAACCCTCTCCCCATCTCTACAATACTGTAGGGATGGGGAGAGGGTTTTCCTTTTAAAAGATTCCGTTTGGCCAACAATCGCTTTGGGTGTAATTTCGCAGCCGTTAAAAAAACACGAAAGCAATATGGCACTCTCATCGATCCTATCCCGTTTCAGCGAACCCGAGACACTCAAAATGGCGAAACTGGGAAGAGAACTCAGGGCAAAAGGAATTGACGTTATTGATCTTAGTTTGGGTGAACCGGATTTTGATACTCCACAACACATTAAGGAAGCAGCAAAGAAAGCGATCGACGATAACTGGAGTCATTACACACCCGTACCAGGATTTCTTGACCTGAGAGAGGCCATTTGCACAAAATTCAAGCGCGACAATAATCTCGATTATAAGCCTGAAAATATTGTCACCTCAACAGGTGCCAAGCAAAGCCTGGCAAATGTGATTCTTGCCATTGTTGACGAAGGCGAAGAAGTAGTTATCCCAACGCCTTATTGGGTTACCTATTCCGAACTGGTGAAAATCGCAAAGGGAAAAGTGGTTGAAGTGAAGACCGATCTTGAAAACGGATTTAAGATTACGCCTGCACAGCTGGAAGCAGCCATCACAACAAAAACACAGGCATTTCTGTTTTCATCACCCTGCAATCCTTCGGGTGCGGTTTATAGTAAAGCTGAACTGGTGGCCCTGGCAGAGGTGTTCAGAAAACATCCACACGTATATATCATCAGCGACGAAATCTATGAGTACATCAATTTCGTGGGCAAGCATGAGAGCATGGCGCAGTTTGCAGATCTGAAAGATCGCGTCATCATCGTGAATGGACTGAGTAAAGGTTTTGCCATGACCGGCTGGAGACTCGGTTATATTGCTGCTAATGCAGAAGTTGCCAAAGCCTGCGAAAAACTCCAGGGTCAGTTTACCAGCGGAACCAACTCGATCACGCAAAAGGCAGCCGTGGTAGCACTGACTGCAGATCTGCGTCCGTCTTTTGAAATGGTTGAAGAATTTGCCCGCAGAAGAAAACGTACAATGGAGCTTGTGAAAGAAATACCCGGCATCAAATGTTTTGAGCCCCAGGGTGCATTCTATATTTTCCCTGATGTTTCATACTACTATGGCAAGTCTGACGGAACTACCAGCATTCAAAATTCCGCTGATTTCTCTATGTACCTGCTCAATGTAGCGCATGTATCATCTGTGATGGGTGAGGCGTTTGGTGATCCGAATTGCGTTCGTTTCTCTTTTGCGAACAGCATGGGCAATATCGAAAAGGCATGGAAGAGAATCAAGGATGCCCTGGCGAAGCTGAAATAATTCAACCCTCCTGTTCGGTGGTCACCGGCTTTTCCTCGGGCTTTATTTTGAAATGGAAGACGAAGGTGATGATCAGGCCTAATACACAGCCTGCCAGCACGGCAATGATCCGTTGAAAGGCAGTATCCCAAAAATGTTTGCCGGTTTCATGCATCATGATGATGATGGTTGCTGCAAGTGCTGACCTGATGCCCGCGTCCAGTTTCAGCAGGTAGCATATCCCAAGGGTCACTACCAGTGATGCAGCAATCAGCCACATATTGGGTACAGCGATCAGCAAAAAACCAACGCCAACCCCGGCGCCTACGAGATTTGCCTTAATGCGTGTAACCGCCAACGTTAGTGAATCCTTTCCGTCTGGCGAAAGTACCAGCATCACGGAAATCAGGCACCAGCCTACGTCGGCATATTGAAAATAGGAGGAGAGTGTAAACACGGAAATGGCGCCCGCAGCAACTTTACCCGCATAGATGAGCCAGCTTTTTACTCTATCGGTCATGCCGGCAAAGATAAGGAGTGGTGGGCCAGTGGGCCAGTGACTGGTGTAATTAGGTTGATTAGGTTGATTAGGTTGATTAGGTTGATTCGTTGATTCGTACTGATCACTAATTAAGCTCCAGGTTCCGCAAAACCAACGCCCGGTGATGTTGTACATGATAGATGGTAAAATATAACATCTCTCTGAGTGTCAGTTTACCTAATAAAGGATGTGGGAGAATGTAGTAATCGAGTTCCTGCTCTTCATACCTGTCTATTCTTTCTGAAAGCCTTTCGATATTTGTAATCAATTTGTCTTCCCAATCTTTTCTTTGATCAGACCTTATCGACTTCGGGATGAACCGACCTTTTGCTTTCCCGCCTTCCTGCAGTTTTTTGTGATACTTGTCGACCAAGCCATCGTAAGACTTTGAATGTCGGTTTGCTTTTCCAAAAAATACCTTCAAGAATATTTTCGGAATTCCGAATGCCAGGGCAACAGGTTGAACGGCCCGGTGAATATGATCGAGTTGCTGTGACGCATTCCATTTTCCCGGTGGCGTGGAAAGAAATTCGGTTTCATTCAATCCGTTAATGGTGTGGATGAAATTTTGGTGGTGACCCAGGATTGCCTCGATGATTTCAGGTTTTTTCAAGAGCACTAAGTTCCGGAATATCCTTCAAACTGTAATAAACCGGGATTCCTCTTTTAATCGCTCTTTTCACGTCTTCATCTGCCCCTTTTGATTCGCCTGGCAGTCGCAAAATTGCATCGACTTTTTCAAGGAGGCGGTGGGCAACAGGGTAAAGGATTTCTTCATAAATCTCATCACCCGGCCGCTTACTTCCGGCCAGCTTTAGCAAAGGCAGGGCAACCCATTCGCCAATCATGGGAACGTGGCCTTTTCGAAAGAGTGGCAGGGCAACCGATTGTAACCGCTCGAGGTTCGCCTGCATTTTCCCGGGATCATCGTTCGTGCCGCTGCGGTATGGGCCGGCAATTAAAATCAACATCTGTTTTTTTGACAAAGTAAGGCAAGTAAAGCTTCAGGAATCTTAAAGTAGATTAAGAAATTCTATTCTGACTGAATTGCCTGCGGATGGTACTGAGAAATTCAGGCGTAATGCCCAGGTAGGAGGCCAGTTGCTTCTGCGTGATCTGGCTAACAATCTGTGGGTATTTTCTGAGGAAATTCTGATAACGTTCAGATGCCGGTTCGGAGAGGTTTTCAAGCACCCGGATTTGTTCCCGGATATAAGCATTCTGCATCAGGATTCGAAAGTATTTCTCGAATACAGGTTGAGCCTCCAGTAGTTGATCGAAATTGGTTCGCGAAATCTGAAGCACCGAACTGTTTTCAAGCGCCTGAATGCTAACCATTGCTGGCCGCTGGTGAAGGAAACAATACATGTCTGTGATCCACCAATCCGCAACCGCGAACATAATGGTCGTTTCTTTTCCTTCCCTATTAAGATGGTAGGCTCGAAACGCGCCTCCAACAACAAACGAAATGTACCTGCAAACCTGGCCTTCGCGCAAAAGGTATTCCTTCCTCGCGAACTCCTTCTGTTCCAGCAAAGACAAAAAATAATTCTGTGCTTTCTGGGTAAGAGAGATGTGCCTGGAAAGATTTGCAATTATGGCTTGCGATGGATCCATTTACCCAAAGTACAAAATTCAGGGCTTTGATGTTTTTACCTATTCATCTCTCAGGTTTTTCACGGGGTTGATCATTGCAGCCTTGATGGTTTGAAAGCTTGTGGTAAGTAATGCAATGGCTATCACCGAAATTCCCGTGAGCGCAAATACCAACCAACTGATGTGAATCCTGTAGGCAAAAGATTCCAACCACCTGCCCATGAAATACCAGGCAAGAGGCGTGGCAATTAGCATGGCCAGAACAACGAGCTTCAGGAAATCTTTCGACAGGAGGGTAGTGATATCTGCAACCGAAGCGCCCAAAACTTTTCTTATACCAATTTCCTTTACACGGTTAACAGAAGCTAAGGCTGTAAGCCCAAACAAGCCCAGGCAGGCCAGCAAAATGGAAACGCCACCTGCCCAACCTATAATTCTGCTCCACCTTTTTTCAGACCGGTAAAAATCGTCCAGCTTTTCGTCAAGAAAGCTATAGGTAAAGGGTGAACCGGGCACCAGTTGCGACCAGGTCTTTCCAATTTCAGCGATTGCTGGTGCTGGATTACCCGGGCGCAATCTAACAAATACGGCTTTTGTTCCCCGCTGCGGAAATTGATGAAACAATTGTGGTTCTATTTCGCGCGACAATGACTGGAAATTGAAATTCTTAACAACGCCAATCACAACCGGCGAGAAATCATTTATGTACCCTTCCACCTTCTGCCCAATGACATTCTGTGCGGTCCAACCAAAATCATTCATCATCGCTTCATTGATAATAACGGCATCTGTGCTGTCGGTGCCAATTGACGGGTCAAAATTTCTGCCGGCTACCAATTGCATGCGGAGCACTTTAATGTAATCGGGATCGACTGCATATTCATGAATTTTCTTGTGAACATTTCTGTACATGAAGCCATGGTTGTCGATATCCGAGCCTTCACCGAGGCTTGCGCCGGATGCACTGATTCCAAGGATAGCCGGGTTGCCCGCCAGTCTTTGTTTGAAAAGTGGAACAAACCGGGTTTTGCCCGCGTCAGTGGCATCCACCACCACCACGTTTTCTTTATTGAAACCGGGATAGGTATCGGACAAATGCCTGGTTTGCTGTAAAATGATGATTGTTGAAACGATCAACCCGATAGAAAGCGCAAACTGCAGTGTTACCAGCGACCTGGTGAAGAAATTTGAACCACCCATCCTGATCTTGTTTTTCAATACCTCATTGAGTTTGAAATTCGACAATAACAGTGCCGGGTAACCGCCGCTGAGCAGGGCTACAAAGAATACTAGCGCGATCAACAACCAAACCAGTTCCGGGTATTGGACATTTGAAAATTCAAGGCTGCGGCCGGCAAGTTGATTGAATTGAGGCAACAGGATCTTTGCCAGGAGGAAGCCAATTACCATTGATAACATGCTCAGGAGAAACGCTTCGGCAAGAAATTGGAAAATTAAATGAGCTCTGCCAGCGCCAGCCACTTTTCTGACACCAACTTCCTTTCCCCTGCGGGCAGATCGACCGATAGCCAGGGTCGTAAAATTGATGCAGGCGATTAAGAGCACCGCTGTTGCAATGGCAAGTATAATCCATATGGTGGTTGGACTAATGGAGCTGACTTCAGCCATTCCATCAAGCCTGGTATCTGTATGAATGGAACGAAGCGGTGCCATGCCGTACGTGATCAGCTTCTTTGTTTTTTGATTGATCGTCGAGCCGTCGTCATTATACCTGTGATGAAAATCTTCCAGTTTAGCAAGTTGTTTCGGTAGCTGGCTTCCGGGCCTCAGTTGAATATAGGTTCTGAAGGAAGAGACATACCAATGATTGAGCATTTCGCCCATGGGTGTTGTTTGCAAAAAATCGAGATTAGCCATGGCCTCAAATTGAATGGAAGAATTGGCTGGTTGATCTTTGGCGATGGCCGAAATGACAAAGGGTCTGAACGAAGGTCCCACTTGCACTTCAATCGTTTTTCCAATGGGGTTCGTATTCCCAAAGAAGGCTTTTGCCTTGGTGCTGCTGAGCACAATACTGTTGACGTCTTTCAAAGCGGTGAGCGCACTTCCACTTTCCAATGGGAAATTGAAAAACTTAAAAAAGTTGTGATCTGCAAGCGATATCCTGAGATGCTTTGCGTCATTTTCCACATGAACCAACATGTCCTCATCCGACTTCTTGATTCTTACAAAATCAATGATGTCAGGAAAGTCCTTTTTGAATGTCGGCGCCATGGGGAGCGCCATGGCTACATCATATTGATCATTGCCGTCGATTCCGCTACGCAATTCGTACATCGCAAAAATGTTCTTCTCGTCGCTGTGAAACCTGTCGAAGCTCAATTCATTCAGGGAATAAAGCAGCAACAAAATGAAGCAGGCGATGCCAAGCGAAAGACCGAAGATGTTGATGAAAGCAAGCGTTTTCTGGCGCGTGAGATTTCTCACCGCGATTTTGAGGAAATTCAGTAGCATAGCAGGTAATGTTGATTTGCGGCTTCGGTTGAATGAAGAGCAGCCGGAAATTGCCGCTCAAATTGAATGCCGGATCTATATTACTTTAGAAATGAAGGTGAAACAGGAAAAATTGAAATATGAATTGTCCGCTGGAGGACAACGATTGTCCGGAATTGACGAAAGGTTATTCGGCTGGCGGTAGGACTGTCCGACGCCGGTCTTCGGGTTTTTTGATGGGTGGTTTGGCCGAGTCTGTGGTATCCCGTGAGTTGTTTACAGGGTTGGATACATCTTCAGACCGGTTTGAAATCGGACCGAAGATCATAAGTATAATGATGATGATCAGCAATATGAAAAAGCCAACCTTGTAGAATTTGTAGTTCATCAATGATATTTCGGAGCCAGCTGTGCAAATCCTTCAACTCACGATTGAAGAATGAATTTCAAGCCACTTCAAAATGCCAGATGAATAGGAAAGGTAAATGGAAAATGGTTTCACGCCCGGTGTCCTCCCGAACCTTCCAAAATTTTCGAGTTGCAAAATTATAACACCCGGCCCCCGAAGTCAACCACTGTTTAACGGGCGGTCAGAATACTTTTCAAGTCAAGTAGATAAGTTGGATAAGGAAACGGAGATTGGGGGCCATTTTGCCTTCTGTGTTTCAATTTACAAAGGCGTTTTGGTGTTGAACAAGCGGAAGATCGCGCAGCCTTCGGCAAGTTTATAGAAATAGGAATGACGATGGTCTTTTTTAATTTTAACGATCAGGTCATCGACAGTTGATTTGTCGCCTTCCAGGATCTGTATGAATTGCCCATGATGAAAGAGCAGGCATCCTGTGATGTCGCGGGATGCTTGTGCGTGCGCGAAGTGCACAATATTGACGCAATATCCTGTCCGGAAATTCCCGGATTTGCAATGGAGTAGTAGGTGATTTCATACATAACGCAAATGTCATGTCAGGTTAAAAATTTGTGTTCAGTCATTTCAATTTCTCATAACTCACAAATGCGATCTGCCTGCTGTCGGGACTCCAGGATGGAACATTGATCGTGCCCTGGCCACCGAAAAACACACCGGTTAAATCTCGTATCGTGCGGTCCTGCAGGTTCATCAATCTCAACTTCACATCTTTGCCAAATGGATGGGCCGAACCCTGGTCCTGCAGGTAAGTGATAAAGACAATCCACTTGCCATCGGGGCTGGGATGCGCAAACCAATTGGCGAAGGCGTCGTTGGTGAGTTGCTCCGGATTCGAACCGTCTGGTTTCATCCGCCAGATCTGCATTCGGCCACTGCGCATGGAATTAAAATAGATCCATTGACCATCGTAACTGTATTCAGGACCGTCATCAAGTCCTTCTGTGGTGGTTAAGCGTTTTTCTTCGCCGCCATTCACAGATATCGTGTATACGTCGTAGTTATTATTGCGCGCAGCGCAGTAAGCAAGCGTTTGCCCATCGGGACTCCAGCCATGCCAATACGATGGCATGAGTTGAGTGACCTGCCGTGGTTCTCCGCCGCTGATGGGAAGAACATAAATGGTAGACTTCCCATTTGGCGCACGGGCCGTGTCCTTTTCATTATTGCTGCTAATGGCAAGCCATTTTCCATCGAAAGAAATGCCGTGGTCATTGTTGCAGGTTTTCGCGCTGCCTGTATTAAGCAGTGTTTTTGTTTTGCCTTCGCGCGGAATCGTATAAAGCTTGCCGAGGCTGTTCACGACAAAATATTTCCCATCACGGCTCCAGTTGGGTGCTTCAAAATGGATATCTTCTTCGTAAATAATTTTCCGGTCTCCTGTGGCAATATTCACCGTTTCAAGTTTACTGTGCACACTGGTTTGGTTTTGTGCAGATAGCAGCAATGGAGAACACAGCAGGATAAGAGTCAATAAACGCATAAATTTTATTTTATTCCCATTTAAATACCTTAATTGTAATTACGCCAATGATCACAGTCCAGAGGCTTAGTCCGATTAACTCGCGGGGCAATTCCCAAATGTGGGTACCCTCAAATGCGATCTTTCTCAATCCATCCACAAAAAAAGTGAGGGGTAAGAGCTTGCAAAAAAATTGAAGGGCGTGGGGATAGTTTTCAATGGGAAAGAAAAGTCCGCATAATAATATTTGCGGCAGCGTAATCGTATTGGCGACCGGTGCAATGCTACTTTCGTTTTCCAGGAGGCCACTGATGATGAAACCAATACCGGTAAAAATAACCAGTCCAAAAATACTGAGTAATATCATCTCCAGGAATGTAAAAATTCCGTTCACGAGGGTAAAATTGAACGCGAAGTAACCCAGCGCCACCATCACCATGAAACTGATAATTTGGAAAAATAACCTGCTGAGCGCTTCGCCAAAGATCAGGGACGGTCTGCTAACGGGTGTTGCGAAGAATCTTTTCAACACAAGGCTCTGGCGCAAATTGAAAAGAAGGAATGCTGATCCGAAAACTCCGGCCATCAACAGCGAGAAACCAAGCTGGCCCGGAAGGATGAAATCAATTTGACGATATTGCCTTCCGGAAATTCGTTGTATATTCAGTTCTGCCACAGAGCCGGCCTGCGTGTATACGACACTGTTAAGTTGATAGATGATGTCACCGAGTACGGATTGAAGGAGGGGAAGTTTTTCAACCGCCGAATTTGAACTGAGCAGGTTGACGCGGTAG
>Ga0163163_10003668_pt1 | contig 13065 bp, 18 predicted proteins | sample S65metaG_FD_119766 | JGI IMG/M metagenome (GOLD analysis project Ga0163163, IMG submission 119766) | Switchgrass rhizosphere microbial communities from Kellogg Biological Station, Michigan, USA - S6-5 metaG | ecosystem: Host-associated > Plants > Roots > Rhizosphere > Soil | place: USA... | reverse complement strand
TCGGCCGAGACGGCAAGGTTCGCAGGTTGCCCGCGAAGGCAGCGGCCAAGCCGACCACGCCAACGCCATTACCCGCGCGGACGCGCAAGCTATCAGTCCGACGACTTGTCGTCGTCGACCAGGTGGCGTTCGGGCAGCATGCGTGCGTGCAGAATGCGCACCACATGGACGTCGCCGGCGTCGGTGACTTGGTAGAACACCGCGTGCGCGCCCTGCTCGAGTCGTCGATAGCCAGTGGACTCGATCGCGCGGCCCATGCCAGGAGTCCGCGCCACCTGCTCACAACACGCATGAAGCTGGTCGAGGTAGCGATCCGCCTGCGCGTCGCCCCACTGCTCACGCGTAAACTGCGCAATCTCACGCAGATCGGCGCGCGAGTCGCGTGAGTAAATCAGCTTGGCCATTCACGCCGACTTGCGGCCGAGGCCGAGCTCTTGCCTCACGCTCTCGAACGGGTCGCCCTCGAACACGCCACTTGCTGCACCGGCGTCGAGCGCCTTGACGAGCGCCTCGAGCTTGGCCTCGTACACGCGCTCGTCGCGATCGAGCGCCCGTAGCGCTGCGCGCACCACCTCGCTGGCGTTTTCATAGCGGCCACTGCCGATCAGGGAATCGACGAACCTGTCCAGCTTGTCGGTGAGGCTCACGTTTCGGGTTGGCATAGCTGAAATATGGACTATTTGGCAAACCTTGCCAACCCACCAAACAGTGCCCGATAATCAAGCTTATCGATCACCGGGCGCCCCGGGGGCAACTGGATGATTCATCCAGTTGAGCGCCGGCTCACCTGCCGAAGCGTCGCGCGAACTCGGCCTGGTCGCGCGCCCGCAAGTCGTCGAGCTCGGCGAGCAGCCGATCGTACGTGCGCTCGTGCATGAAACGCGGCTTGCTTGCACCCCCGAACAGCCCCCACTCGGCCCCACTGCGCAGCCGCGCATGGATCCGCTCGGCGCGGTGCTTGAGGCGGTTCAGCTTGCTGCACTGGCGTGTTGCGTGAACCAAGCCGAGGCACACCCGGCAGCCCCAGCGCCCGGACCACGAAAGCACCGCACAACGCCTCGAGCAGTTCGGACAGCGCGCCCACCAGCGCACGCCGCCGAAGCGACAAGGCTGCGACTCGAGCGCAACAGACGTCACCTCGCCCCGGCCGCCGATCGCGAGCGTGGCCCGCTCGGCCCGCCCGAAGTCGAGCCCCACCTCCACGCGCACGCTACCGCCCGCCCATTGCCGCTGGCCACGAGCCGATCGCACGAGCTCGAGCACGTCGAGCCTGGGCACCGACTCGACCGCCCGCGCCGCCCGCCAGGCTTGGCGCCTACCGCTGCGGAAGCCGCCCATGCCTCGAGCGTGACGCAAAAGCGGCCCAGGTGGCCGGCTGCGCTCGGGAAAAAGTGAATTTTTGTGAACCGGATCCTGCCCGAGCCGGCCCCGTATGCCCAAATAGTTTGGGAACCCGGCTCTACTCGGGCCAGGGCGTGGGGACTTGCCCCCAGGCAGATCCGCGCGCCGGGCGCCCCAGTCGCCCCGCCAGCGCGCGCCCTACCGGGGGGGGCGCTACCCACCCAGCACCACGCCACCGCGCCCGCCACAAGCCAACGTCGCGTGATTTTGCACCTACCTACCTCTCGCTAGCCATGGGTTGAGTGCGCTTTGGCGCTCTCGCGGTTCCCCGGTCCCGCAGCTCCGCGGAGGGCCGGCGGGAACCGCCAAAAAGGAAGTCCCTTCCTTTCCCTTCACGACGTATGGCCATTTTGCTTCACGCCATTTCACGAAAACTCCAATGATTTCGCGGAAACCTGCGCGCCAACGTAGGGAGTGTTGAGCGTCCAACGTAGGGAGTGTTGCCGCTCAACGTAGGGAGTGTTGCCGCCCGACGTAGGGAGTGTTGTCAGGGCGAGCGCCGCCGTCGGCGGCGACCTTTTGCCTTGGCAGCTCGCCCCAGGACTCGACTTTCTCCCCCGGCCTTTATGAAGTCGCGTTCCGGCGCATGGGGCTTGGCGAGCGTCCAGCTGTCGCGATCGACGCGCTCGAGCAGGGCAGGCGCGGTCTCGCTCTCGCCAGCGACCCACGCGCCCAAGGTGCGGTCAACGATCGACGTTGCCACCCCAGCTTGTCGCGCGAGCTCTCGCCAGCGTTCGGCGGTGATCACAACCGCGCCCTCGGTGTGCAGCTTCTCAGCGCGATCAACCAACTCGACGAGCAAGAGTCGGTGCAGCGTCCAGATCCGTCCATGGTCCAGTTCACGAGCGCCGCCCATTGGCGGCTCGTATCGAAGCTCGGGAACCAACCGACGCGCTATCCGGGCGGGCAAGCTATTCCCACCTGTTCTTTTGAGCTGCTCGCCGAAGCCAGGTGTGAGTGCGTCGCCCAACACGAAAGCGACTTCACCCGTTCCAGCCTTCGAGCCGCGCCGCTCGCTCCACGTCCATAGCCCACCAGCCTTCAGGTGTGGCGTCGTCCAAACAATGCATTGGCCGGCATGGACGATCTCTTTCACGAGGGTGAGCTGTGCTTTCTCCGAGGCCCCAATAGCCTTGACCAAGCCCGACCAACCGCCCTCGAATGCCACGCGACGCGGATCGTTCTCTCCCCGATTCCATGCGTCGTGTGACCTGTGAATGAGCGAGCGAATCAGGCGGTTCCCGGGCACGGTTCCAAGCGCGTAGCCGCCGCGGCGAACCATTTCGATCGTTGTGTTGGTGGTCAACGATACGTTTGCCAAAACTCGGCCCTTGTCGTCGCGAATGCTGTCGTCGTCCAGCTCGGGGAACTGCGTTTGCCTCGTCATCATGGGAAGCAACCGATCCATGCTCACTGCCCGGACGACAGCAGGCCGCCTGTAGGCAGTACGCGTGAGCTGGGCCTCGACCTGATCGGCCCACAAAACCTTCAGCAAAATCGGCAGAAAAAGCGGCGCCCGATCTTGGCTCACGTGCCACCAGCGCCAGACGTTGGGCTTCATTCCCTCTGCGATCATTTCTCGAGCGCCGGCCGCAAACTGCGCTCCCGTTTTGCCGAGGCGTGCAAGGTACGCTGCGAATCCTTCGTTCAGCTCCGCCGCGCGCGCAGCGGCCGCTTCATTCGACACCGGCGGCTCGCCCGTGAGCTTGAGCGCGCTGCGCAGTAGGCCGGTGTGTTTCATGACAGCCGTGGCGAGCGCGTCACAGCGCTCGTTCGTTGGCTCGGCGAGCTTGTATTCCGCGAGTACCTCGCGAGCGGCAGCGTGCAGCAGCTTGAAAGCGTTGCGGTTCACGACGTCGTCGACGAACTGCCACAGGCGCCAGGCCTCGAACACCGGCAGCGTCGAGAGCCAGAAAGCTCCGCGCATGTATTCCCAGCGCATGAGCGGCGGCATTTGCAGCAGGTCGGCTTCAGCGGCCGGCAGTCGTTCGACGAACTGCTCAGGGAAGCGCTCGAAAACTTTCGGTACCGCGCGCCCCCAGGCTGGCGGCGTGGCTATCGAGTAAAAATACGTCTCGTTTTCTTCGGTTAGGCAACGGTTGACGTCGCACTCGGGCCCTGGGCACGCGAGTTGCCAACACCGATCCAGTCCCGGAAGTGCTCGCATCGTTTCCGTGATTTGCTCGTGCTCAGCAGACGTCAGCTCAACAGGAATCGTCTCGACGCGCCCCAGGTCGATTGGATCGGTCGTCATAAGCTCCCCTTGACGTACTCGAGCTCGCCGGCTCCGTTGGACTTGCTCGGGCTCTTGCGCGCTTCGGACTGCTCGAGCCATTCGTTGAAGGCTCGTTGCTCGACGGGCGAAGCTACGCGCAGCACGCCGGTGCTCTGCGCGCCAGGTGACGGATCGGGCGTGAGGTGCATTCGCGGCATGGCGTCCTCGCTGACGGCGTTGGCTTTCACGACTTCGAAGAACACGTTCCGGCGCGGACAGCCGTATTTCTCAACCTCTTCGACTGAGGCCGTCAACTTGCCGAGCATGCCAATCCACCGAACACTGCCGCCGAGCGCACCTGTACCACGCACGTTGTCGGCGGCCATGAGCGACGCCAAGCGCTTGAACGGTTTGTCGGTTGCGCTGCCCTCTTTCCGGTTGTGGTGGACGAGCAGCACAGTCGGCGCCCCTGGCAGCTTCGTCCACTGCTCGAGCTGTTGGATCATGTCAGTTGCGGCCTCGGCGTCCACTTCGACGCCGCCTCGTGCGGCGCGTGCCAGTGTGTCGACGACGATCAGCGCCCAGGGCTGGCCGTCCTCCAGCGTCGCGCATGCGCGCAGGTATAGATCCGTCGCGTCGAGCCCGACACGATCGGCTCGTGGTCGAAACAACACGCGCGCGCAACCCGCTTCGATATCGTCCCATGCCACCACTCGCACTTGGTCGAGCGCCTCCATGGTCGCCGCAGCCTTTCCGCCGCGCTCCACTATGCGTCGCAAGCGACGGCCGACGGTGTGGCGATCGTCCTCGAGCGAGAGATAAAGCACGCGCCCAGCGTCGGGCGGCTGCACGTACGGCACATTCGAAAGTGTGGTTCCGAATAGTCGGCCGCCGCGGGCCACGGCGAGAATCATTTCGAGCGCCAGAAAGCTCTTACCCGAGCCAGGTGGCCCAGCGAGCAGCCCGACGATCCCACGCGGCATAATGCCCTCGCCGAGCATTTGCGCGTCGACATGAAACAGGCACGGCACCCGATCCGATATCGCCTCGAGCTCGCTCCATGTGAATGCCTTGGCCGGCAGCGGCTCAGGCTTCGGAGGCGCGCCCGGCAGCGGCTCGTCGGTGGCAATGCCGTTGTGAAGGCCGCCTGCCGAACTCACGTCGTCGCTTTTGGTCGCCATCTCTGCACTCTGAGCTTTCCGGCTCGCCTCCTGGCAAGCACTGTTTGATTGATTCGTTCGCGGTACTTCTCGCCGCCGGCGTCGTTGTCGGTGGCGATCACCAGCGTCGAGCCGTCGGGTATGCGATCGGCGATCGCCGCACTCCACGAGCCGGCGACAATGCCCAGCGACGCGGGCGCGCACTCGTCGCTGTCGCTCCAACCCGACGCCGCATACAAAAAATCAACTTCGCCCTCGAGCACGAACACGCACAGCTCGGTACCGCGTGGCCACCAGTCCGGCGCGCAGCCCGCTCGCAAGAGCTGACGAGCCAGGCCGCAGGCCATGACGAGCCCACGTGGACTTGGGCCGCGGGCCTTCGGCGGCCAGTCGGCGGCCTGGTTCTCCCATGGCCGGCGCCAGCGCATGCCGCGCAGCTCGCCCAGGTGATCGTACAAGGGCACGATCACGCGCAGCCCAACGCTCGGCCATGAGTGCCACTGGCCTTGCTTCGTGAAGCCGCCCGCCCAGCGCTCCACGTCAAACCCCTTGGGCAGCACGCGGGCGAGATCGGCGTCGACCAGGCGGTGCAGTGCGTCGCGTGAAAACCCGCGCTGCTCGAGCAGCCAACTCGAGGCCTCGGCGTCGGTGTCGATCGGCCCGCACCGATCCCACAGCACGCGCAAGTCTGCCACCGGCGGGCGTTCGAGCGGCGCCTCGAGCAGCTCGTCGGCCTGGTCGAGGTCGACGACGGCTGCGCCCATGGTCGGCGCGATCGGAGGGAAGCGCACGCGATCGAGGTCGGCGTCGAGCTCACTCGGCAGTTTGCGCAGCGACTTCTGGCCGGCCGCCCACGCCGAGCGCCATGTGGCGTTGAAGGCGCGCACGCCGCCCTCTTGCCTGACGATCGAGCCGTTGGCCTGGGCGGCCTCGAGCGTGCGGCGGCAAAGCTGATCGACGCTGTCCAGGCGCACGCCGCGGCCACCGAGCGTTGCGTGTAGCGAGCTCAACCCATGAACGGCGCGATTGAGGGCGTCGTTGCGACCGCCTGGTGGTGCGTTGCGCAAGTCGGCCAGCTCTCGCTCGGCCGCGCTGTCGAAGTAGCGCACCGCGCGCTCGTGAACCCGATCGGAGTCGCTCATGGCTTGCGGCGCTTGCGGCGATCGAGCACTTCACCGAATCGGTCGAGCGCTGCGTGCGCACGCTTGAGTGCGGCGCGAGCCTTCGTTGTGGCTTGCGCTGCACTGCCCGGATCGGCGTTGAGCGCTTCCCACGTGGCGGCCTGCAATGCGTCGACGTGCTCGCGCAGCTCGACGTGCGCCGCACCGTAGGTCTCGACGACGTCGGCCGACGGCAGTGGCGCGCGCTTCGTCATGCGCGTCGCCGCCGGCGTGCAAGCCTGGTTGGCTTGCCGGGGTGCTCTTGTTCGATCACGGCCAGGCCCCGGAGCATGGCCATGCGCAGCACTGCGCTACGCGAGATCCGCACCCCGCTGTAGGCCGGCGAGGCAGCCAGGACTTCGGCGAGCGCGTCGGCGCGATCGGCTTCGGCAGGGAGTACACCGACGGTGGTTTGAGGTTTGCCCATGGTCCCATGGTTAGGGGAATGCGGTTTTTGTCAATGATTTCCGCAGGAAAGCGCAGCCAAGGTGGTGGTTCTCGACACCACCCAAGATTCAGCTAGCCTGTGTTCGGTAATGAGCCTTATCGATCACCGCCCCCAAGTTGTCGAGCGGAACCCGCTCGCCCGCCGCCCAAAGGCCGCGGGTGCCCTCCAAAAGCTCGTGGAAGTCGCCGCCGACGCGGAGGCCTTCGCAGCCGCCAGCCGATCGCCGAGCACGCGCAGGTGCTACTCGCGCCAATGGCAGGCGTTCGTGGCGTGGTGCCGCGAACACGGGCTGGCGCCTCTGCCGGCCGAGCCGGAAACGCTGGCGCTCTACCTGACGGCGCGTGCGCGGGCCGGGTTGAAGGTGGCGACGCTGACCCAAGCGCTCGCCGCGATCGGCGCGGCGCACAAGCTCGCCGGCCATGCGTCGCCCCAGGGCGCACCTGCCGTCCAGCAGGTTTGGGAAGGCATCCGCCGGAAGCTCGGCACGGCGCAGCGGCGCGTTGCGCCCGTCGTCGTCGACTCGCTGCGCCGCATGGTTGGCGCGCAGCCGAAGTCGCTGATCGGCACTCGCGATCGGGCGCTGCTGGTGATCGGCTTCGCCGGCGGGTTCAGGCGCAGCGAGCTCGTCGCGCTCGACGCCGAGCACGTCACGTTCTCACCCGACGGCCTGGTGGTGCGCGTCGTCCGCTCGAAAACCGACCAGGAGGGCGCGGGCGAAAGCGTCGGCCTACCCTTCGGCAGCAGCCCGGCGACGTGTCCAGTGCGCCTCTTGCGCGCCTGGCTGTCGGCGTCCGGCATTGAGCGCGGCGCGCTGTTTCGCTCGGTGCGCAGCGGCGGTCAGCTCGGCGAGCGACTTGGCGGCGTCGACGTCGCGCGCCGAGTGAAGGCTGCCGCGGTGGCCGCTGGCCTCGACCCGTCGACCTTCAGCGGGCATAGCCTACGCGCAGGCTTGGCGACGAGTGCAGCGAAGGCCGGCAAGAGTGATCGAGCGATCATGCGACAGGGCCGCTGGACGTCGCGCAGCACCGTCGATCGGTACGTGCGCGACGCGCAGCTGCTCGACAGCGACAACGCCGCCAGCGGGATCGGGCTGTAGAATGCCAAGTCGTCGGTGGGAGCGAGGCACGATCACGGGCGACGACGAGGGCGCGCTCGACCGCGTCGTCGACGAGCTCGAGCAGCAACGGGTAAAGAGCATCCGCACCGTCGACGAGTGGGGCGTCGGTGAGCAACGCATGGTGAGCCTATGCCAGCGCTTTCCGACGCTGCGCACGGCCGACGGTACCGACCCATGGAACCCGGATCGCTTGCTGCGCTGGCTGCTGACGAGCGGCGCGCCGACGGGTGGCAGCCGGCATGCTGCCAAGTTCGTGCTGTCGGTGTGGAACACGTCGACGGACTGGGGCGCTTATGCTCGCCAGCCGGTGAGCGAAGGCGGGCTCGGCCTGGTCGACGTCGAGTTCGAGGCGTTCAACGTCGTGCATGCCATGGGCGTATGGGACGACGAGCACCAGGCGGCGTTCATGGCGTGGTGCGAGCTGCCTTTCTGGCCCTGAGCGGCGGGTGTCGAGCAGCGCTTCGCGGCTCATGAAGCGCGCTCCTCTGGGCAGCCTGGAAAGCTGCCCAGGCCTTGCGCTCTCGAACCTGCCGACCGCCACGACGCCGCCCACGGCGACGGCGTCGTGTTTGCGAGGCGTTGGCGATCCAAGCTGTGGCGCACGGCGAGCCGCAGAACTGCGGCCAGCGGACGTGGGACAAGGGCACCACGGCCGGGCTGAGGGGCAAGTTGCAGCGCTGGCAGCGAAGGCTTAGTGCGGGCATGGGAGCTCCTGCGATCGCGTTCCACCCCTGCGCGCCGCCGCCGTGCCAGCCGAGCACGACGGCGTTAGCCAGCGGGATTTTGCCGGCCGGGACTCCTGCTCGCGTGAGTCCGCGCGCGTCCGGCGGTGGCCGCTTCGGGTTACGGCGCCGGGGAATCAGTTGTCCTGGCTCGTGGCGAGCGGCTTTTGCCAGTCGGGCACGTCGGCTGAATCAAAACGAACGGGCTCGCCCTTGCTGTCAGACAGCGGCTCTTGCCAGGGCAGGCGCACGTTCGAGTCCGCTCGCGTGTTTTGTGGCCCTGGCTTGCGCTCGAGCGTGGCCATTATCCCGTCGAAGGTGCCGGCCACGAAGTCGTCGCTCTTGGTCGACAGGTCGAGTTCCGGGCGGAACCGCCTGATCACGTCCTCCTGCACTTGGCGGACGGTTTGACTCGGCGTGGTCGGGCCCGCGTCGGTTCGGGATGTCGGCGGCAGTCGCTCGGGTGTACTGCACCGCAGCACTCGTGTTCCGGTTTTCATGCGTCACCTCCAATAGCGTGGCGTGGTATCGCGCCACCTGAATCAATCTCAAATCGCGCGTACTTCGTGCGGGGCGCTCATTGGCCGGCAGCCTCGCGCAGGAACTCCATAGCTGAGACGTTGACGACGATTTGACCTTCACCGCGCTGCAGGTAGCCGGTGATTCTGTCGGGCACGGACCTGCGCCCTCCCAAGGCGTGCAGAACCCTTGCTTGCGGAAACGCTGAGGCAAGACCTGCTTGCAGCCGGCTATTCAACTCGTCTAGTGCGACGGGGCGCGGAGCTGGCCCGGGCATGCCGAGCGCGTAGATCAAGCGTGCACTCTCGGCCGCCGCAGCGTTCTGGGCGTCGAGGTTCGCGACCAAGCGTCGCGACACGCTTGCCAGGTGAATCTGCAGCTGCGCCACGAGAGACTGGACTTCGTCGACCGCGCTGGACAGAAACCGCTCGGCGTCCGCTGCAGGCTCGATCTCACGCCGCCGCGCAAGCTGCCCTCGGCGCACGTGCTCCGCATCCAGGCGCGCAAGCTGCTCGCCGCATGGCCGGGTGAGCTTGCGGGCGTTGATCGCGAGCTGTCCTGCGACCTCCCTCGCAGCAAGAGTGTCGGCGCTCGGTGCGCTGCTGAAGAGCTCGGCGGCGTCGGCCGCGCGCTGCTCAGCCTCGACCGCGTCGGCCTCGGCACGCTCGAACTCGCTGCGCGCTGCGTCGAGTGCTGCGTCGAGGGCCTCGTCGCTCTCGGCTTCGTCGGCAAGCTCGACATGGACGGGCTGATGGATCGGTGCTGACGTGTGGCGTTCGGTATGCGTGGTGTTCATGGGCTCCCCTGGGTTGCTTGATAAGTGTCGTTATCGATCATAACCGCCCTTCCCTACCCTTCCGCTCGTCAAACGCGAGCTGGCCCAGGTGGTTGCGGAGTTGACGTGGACGGGTACGACTGGCGGTGCAGCGCGCGGCGGTGAGCGTTGCGCTCGTCATGGCAACCCCACCCGAGCGCGCTCAAGCGCGAGGTGATTCTCAAGCGACAGCAACACGCCGAGGGACTCGAGCGCTTCGACTCCCCACATTTCGCTCTGCTGCTGGTGCGTGACGCCGGCGAGCCTGCGCTTGAACGCTTGCCACGAGTAGGACCGCAGCGGTTCGGATACCTGGTGGGTGCCCAGGCTGCGCCAGGTCGTGAAACCGTTGCCGAACGAGTCGAGCCGGTAGACTTCGAGGACGAAGCATGGACTGAGCTCGCTCATGAAAAAATCGGCCCGCGACTCTTGGCGACGGTGGGCCACGAGCGCCTGAGCGTCGGCGTCGTCGACGCTTTCAATGCGCCTTCCGAACTCGCCAAGCTCGTTGTCAGCGTCCATAGCTGGGTGGCTTCCGTGCGTTGAGCGCACCTGGCCGCTCCCTACCGAGCGACGGCGCCCACCGACTGCTCGAGCGCTTGCGCAACGACTGCGCTCACCGTCCGGCTCGAGTTCGCGGCCTCCACTCGCACGGCCCGTGCGAGATCCGAGCGCACGTACGCCGTGAGACGGTCCACGGGCGGACCGTCTCGCCGGGCGCGCCGGCGCGTGCTGTCGTTTACTGCCTGCGTTTTCGCGGGGTTGGGCTCTGCTCTGCGCATGCGCCCAGTATAGAGATTTTGATCAACTAGTACACTAGTAAACTAGGTGACTAGTTCGTTAGGGGACAAAGAAACTAGTCACCAAGTCAACAAGTGCGGTAGTGCTGCAGCCATGACGACGTTCGCGATCGCCGGGCAGAAGGGCGGCGTTGGGAAAAGCACGGTGGCGCTATCGCTGACCGCCGAATGGCTTGCGCGTGGCCGGCGGGTGCTGCTCGTCGACAGCGATCCGCAACGCACGGCGACAACTTGGGGCGAAGTGGCGCTCGAGCAGGGCAGGCCGGTACCGACGCTCGTGGGCATGGGCGCCACCATGTGGCAGCCCGACCAGCTGCCGCGGCTCGCCGCCGGCTTCGACGTGGTGATCGTCGACACGCCGCCACGCCTGGGCGATATCCAGCGCGCGGCGCTCATGGTCGCCGACGTCGTCGTACTGCCGTGCGGCCCTTCGGCGCATGACTGCTGGGCGCTCGCCGAGGGCCTCGAGCTCGTCCACCAGGCGCAGACACTCCGGCCGAACCTGCTCGCGAGCGTGCTGCTTACGCGCAAAGTCGCGGGTACCGTCATTGGCCGCGACGCACGCAACGTGCTCACCGGCACCGGATTGCCAGTCCTGTTGAGCGAGCTTGGCTACCGCACCGACTACCAGGAGGCGAGCCAGGCGGGCCAGGGCGCGAGCACCTACCGGCCCTCGAGCGCGGCTGCCGCTGAGATTCGCGCGCTCGCAACCGAGCTCGAAACCTTCGCCGAACTGCCCACCGCCAGCCCGCCCGCCAACGGCCAACCCAGGCTGCACGCATGACAGCGCGACCAAAATCCGAGATCCGAGCCCCGTCGAGCGTCGCCGCCTTCGTCGCCCAAGGTGACGCTCGGCCAGTCGTTCAATCGATCAGCGAACCAGTCGACCAGTCGACTAAGCAACCAGTCGACCGGGAACCCAAGGCCCGCAAGGGTGTGGTTTCTCGCGTCCGGAAGGGCGATCTCGATCGGATCACGGCCTACCTGCCCGTCGACCTCGGCGCCCAGATCCGCATGACATGCGCTGCCCAGCGCCTCGAGCTGTCGGAGGCGATCGCCGAAGCGGTACGCGCTTGGCTGGCCAAACGATAGGGGCTCAGGCCTCGCCCGCGTCCCCGGGAGCCGTGGTCCACGAAAGGGTACTTTCATGAACGACACGAAGGATAACAAGCGCGCGCAAGTTTCTCGCACGGTCGAGGTGCCGTCATGATGCGTGCAGAGCCGCAACCCCCCCGACCGGCCAAGTTCGACGCGTACGCCCGTGCACAGATCGCAGCTGCCGGCGACGACCCGCAGGCTCGGCGTCGCGTAACTTCGCGCGTCGCCGTGGCGGTGGTCCGCTCCTATCAGCGCGAGGTGAACGCGTGCCTGGAGCGCCTGCTCGCGCGCTTCGACGAGATGGAGCGCGGGGCGACTGATCCGAGCGCGATCCCCCCGCTCGTCCGGACGTATGACGACATGCTGAGGGCGATCGAGCAGCGCTGCGAGTTCTTCCCCGAGTCCGAAAACCCCAACTGGCGCGCGTGCCCGTGCGCCGTCTGCGCCACGCGGCGGGCCTGCGACGACACGTTCGGCACGGAGCTGCCGATCGAGGACCTGTTTCACGTTGCCGCCATGGTTTCAGTCGACGTCTTCCGGCGGTCCGCCCTTGCGTCGATTTACTTCCTCTCGGCCTCCACCGAGGCCCCCGACCCGAGCTTCTGGGAGCGCGTCTACACGGGCGCGCTCGAGGCGCTGACCGGCACCAGGGGCAAGCCATGAGTCGCCCGGAGTTATGGGCGCCCGCCCTGGACGACCGGCGCCCAGTACTGACCGGCGCACTGCTCTACCGGGGCGCGGACAGGGACCGGCTGCGGCTCTACAGCGAGGGTGAGCCCGCCGGTGAGCTGGTGGTGCGCGGCGGGCTGGGCGCGGCCCTGCTGCAACGCATGGGGTTGATCAACGAGGGCTGACACTCCTGCCCCTGCCGCTGGCGAGTAGCTGATCGTCGAGGCGATTCGATCGCACGGCCTGCGCGAGCCGATCACACGCATGCGGTTCAAGGGCAGGCGCGTGGTGCTCGACGGCCGCAACCGGTTGCGGGCGTGCCTTCGGGTGGATGCCAAGCCGCACTGGCGCGAGTTCGAGGGCGACTCGCCGGCGCACTTTGTGGTGTCGCTCAACCTCAAGCGGCGCAACCTCACCAAGTCGCAGGCCGTGGCGTGCGCCGTCGAGATGCTGCCGGTGTTCGAGGCCGAGGCAAAGGCGCGGCACCAAGCCGCTGCTGAACGCAGTCGGTTGCAGCGTGGGCGGAAGGCTCCGGACCTGGGTCCGGAACCTAAGCACAGCGAGAACGAAGCGCGTGAGCGGGTGGCCGCGCAGTTCGGTGTCAGCGGCCGCCATGTCCAACGCGGTAAGAAGCTCAAGCAGACAGCCCCGCAGCTGCTCGACGCGGTGAAGGCCGGCAAGATGGACCTCGGCACGGCCGTCAAGGCGAGCCAGCTCGAGGATGAGCTGCGGCGCGTGGTGCTGGGCCAGGTGTCCTCGAGCGAGAAGCCGGTCGATGGCCACAACTGGCGAATCCCGCCAGTTCACCAACGTCACGAATCGGCCGAGACGGCAAGGTTCGCAGGTTGCCCGCGAAGGCAGCGGCCAAGCCGACCACGCCAACGCCATTACCCGCGCGGACGCGCAAGCTATCAGTCCGACGACTTGTCGTCGTCGACCAGG
>Ga0163163_10003667_pt1 | contig 13065 bp, 9 predicted proteins | sample S65metaG_FD_119766 | JGI IMG/M metagenome (GOLD analysis project Ga0163163, IMG submission 119766) | Switchgrass rhizosphere microbial communities from Kellogg Biological Station, Michigan, USA - S6-5 metaG | ecosystem: Host-associated > Plants > Roots > Rhizosphere > Soil | place: USA: Michigan... | reverse complement strand
CTTGAAGTAGGCGATGTGCCCGTGGTGCAGCGGGTCGAAGGCGCCGTCCACCATCGCCACCTGTCCGCGGTAGTCCGCGAGCTGTTCGAAGGTGAGAATCATCAGTTGACCAGCAGCCCCTTCTGCTTCAGCTCGTCGAGCGCCTGGTCGAAGAAGTCGGCGGCGACGTCCGGCGTCGTCTGCGCCCACTCGACGAGCTCGCGGAAGCCGTCCTCGAGCGGCACCTTCGGCTCGAAACCGAGCAGCGTCTTCGCGCGCGTGATGTCAGCGGTGTTGTGCCGGATGTCGAACTTGCGGCCGGCCTGGGTGACGTCGGGCTCGATCGAGGTCCCGAGAATCCGGTTCAGCATCCGCGCGATCTCGAGAATGGTCACCGTCTCGCCCGAGCCGACGTTCACCGGCAGGTAGTCGGCGCCGGATCTTTCCAGCATGAGCACCAGGCACTCCACGACGTCGTGCACGGAGACGAAGTCGCGGAGCTGGCCGCCGTCCTCGAAAACCACCGGACGCTTGCCGTTGAGCAGTCGGCTCAACCAGATGGCGGCGACGCCGGCGTAGGGGTTGCTGAGGCTCTGGCGCGGGCCGTAGACGTTGAAGAAGCGCGGTGCCACGGCGGGGATCCCGTAGGTCTTGCCGATGAGCAGCACCATCTCTTCCTGGTGGTACTTCGTCATCGAGTAGATGTTGTCGCGGTACAGCGTCTTGTGCTCCGGCGTCGGAATCGATTCCACTGGTGCGCGGCAGATCGGACAGCGCTGCTCCCAGTCGCGCGTCGCCAGCTGCTCCTCGGGCCGGATGATCGGATCGACGGCACCGTGCGTGGCGCAGCGATAGGCGCCCTCGCCGTAGACGCCGATCGAGGAGGCCACCAGCATCTTCTGCACGTGGTGCTTGGCGTTCACCAGGATATCGAGCAGCAGCGCCGTGCCGCGCGTGTTCACGTCCACGTAGCGATCGATCTGGTACATGCTCTGGCCAATGCTCACCGCGGCGGCGAAGTGCACCACCGCGTCGGCCTCGAGCACCAGCGGCTCGAACACGCCGCGGTCGCGGACGTCGCCGCGCACGTAGCGCGCCTTGGCGTTGGCATACGAGGGCCAGGTGCCGGACCGGTGTACCTGCGGTTCGAGGCTGTCGAGGACGGTGACCTGATAGCCACGCGCGATCAGGCCGTCGACGAGATGCGAGCCGATGTAGCCGGCACCGCCGGTGACGAGAACGTGTCGGATGCTCATGTCAGGGTCTCACTGGGACGACATCGAACCGGTCGGCGACGCCCAGCGACGCGAACGCCGAACGCGCCATCCCGAGGTGCCGCGGCGAGAAGCCGTGGTTGGCGTAGTAGGCGGTGGTCCGCACGCCGAGGAACGGCGCCAGGTAGGAAAAGCCGCCGTAGGTGCCGACGAACGCCGACGCGCCGGCGACGATGGCCGCCTGCACGCCAAGGTTCTCGCGCGGAGGCAGCTCCGCCGGCAGCGGCTGCACGCCCGGCAGGCCGTGCGCCTCGCCGTCGTGATCGTCGATGCGCAGCCCGGTGGCCAGCGACACCACCGGACCGCGTGATGCCAGCTCCTGCAATGTCCGCCTCACGAACGCCCGCGTCTCGTCGGTGGCCGGAAAGCAGTCGTTGAAGTAGAACTTCACCGCGGTATACGGCCGCTCCGGCAGCGTCACCCCCGCCGGCGGCGCCACGGTGAGCCGCGCGTACAGGGTGTGCGCGTGCACCCACGCCTCGTCCAGGTGGTGCCACCAGAACGGGTTGAACAGCCCGTACATCGTGGACGGGTGCAGCATCGATCGGTGCTCGACGTCGGCCGTGAGCTCGCGCAGCAGCTGCCGCTCGAAGGCCAGGACCTGCGTCTGCTTCTGCTCGCCGTTGGCCGCCAGCCGTTCGTCGTGCCGGCGCCGGAAGTCCTCGGGCGTCAGGTAGTCGAAGATCTCGCGGTAGTTGGCGGCAAAGGGGCGATACCACGCCGCTGTCCCGCCGCGCGACACCACCAGCAGACGCTCCGGCGCCACGTGAAACCGCTCCGCGAACCAGCGCAGGAAGGGTACCCAGTACAGCAGCTCGAACCCCACTTCGCCGAGCCACGGACCGGCGACGATCGTGTCGGCGCCCGAGGCCAGCGCGGCCAGGTCGCGATCGAGCCGCACGCTGTGCACCCGCGCCAGCTGCGCGCTGATTCCGCGTCTCACCGCATGGGGAACGAGCTGTTTCAATCTATCCACGCGCGGCCAGGATCCGTTCCGCCGCCGCCCAGTCTTCCGGCGAGTCAATCGAGAGCGACTCGGCCGCGTCAATCACCAGCGGACGACAGTTCTCGCCGTAGATGGTGCCGTGGCGTGCGATGGTGTCGCGCCTGAAGGCGTACACGGTGCCGTCACGAAAATACGCCGGCCGCACATCCTGACGCCGTGTGATCCGCGCCCCCTCGGGCAGGAACGGGCGCAGCACGCCGTTCTCGATCTTCATCACGTAATCAGGAGAGAGGTGCTTGGGAACTTCCACGACCGTCACCACTGAGTCCGCGCGCGAGGTGACGAGGAGATTTACGACGTCGTCGATGTGCTGGCCGCGCCGCAATGGCGACGTCGGCTGCAAGAGCACGATGAACTCCGGCGTCCCGCCCTGAGCTTCGACCCACGCGACGGCATGGCGGATGACGTCGATCATTGGGGTGTCATCACGGGCCAATTCGGCGGGACGCTTGAACGGTACCTCCAAGCCGACCTTGAGTCCTTCCGCGAAGATCTCGTCGTCGTCCGTCGACAGAATCGTCCGGTCGAGCCGAACGGCGGCCTGCGCCGCATCATGCACGTACTGGAGCAGGCTCCGGCCCGCGAGCGGCAGCACGTTCTTGCGCGGCACTCCTTTGGATCCCCCTCTCGCCGGCACGATGGCCAGCACGCCGCCGGGCACTCCGCTCATTACGGTCGCGGCGCGTTCTGCACGAAACGGATCTCGCGGAAAAGGTCGCGCACCGCGACCGGATCGGGCAGCGCGTCGGGCGACGGCGCCGCCTGGCGGCACAGGTAGCTCACGTGCAGATGATCGGCGGCATAGTCCACGGTCACGATGCCGAAGCCCGCGCGCCGCAGATACGCCTCCATCGTGTTCTGCGTCAGGTAGTAGGGATGATCGATCTTGGTCGCGTCCTCCACCGACCACCCGCGCAGGTAGGCGGCGCGGAAGTCGACGATGTCGATGAAGAGGTGGCCGCGATCGGTCAGGATCTCCCGCACGCGGCGCAGCGTGCCGCCGATGTCGAGCAGGTGATCAACGGTCTGACAGACGATGACGAAGTCGAACTTCCGGCTGCCGAAGTCGTGCTCCTCCACCAGCCCGGTAATCGTCTCGAGCCCAAAGGCCTGCGCCTGCTCCACCTCGAGGGGGGCCGGATCGATCAGCGTGCCGGTGAGGCCGAACTCGCCGGCGAAATGCCCCGCCACCACCCCGGTGGACCCGCCGATGTCGAGCATCGAGTGCAGACCCAGGTCGCGGAGGAAGGGGCGGATCATGTCGGCCCGATCCGCCGCGTAGGCCCGCTGCTCGTCCTGAATCGTCCGCGCGTCGATCAACCGCCCGTGGAACGCGCTCACGAGCGGCCGGTAGATGCCGTCGTAGAAGCGACCGTAAGCGCGGGCGCTCATGCGCGGGTTCAGGAACACCAGCCCGCACCGCGCGCAGCCGGACGCCGTGGCCGGGTAGCCGTAGCGGTCGCGGTGGGTCAGCGTGACGAAGCGGGTGCCGTGGCACAGGTTGCACGCGTCGATGCGCTCGCGCGGCTGCGCCGTGTAGTCGAAGGCCAGCGCCTCGATGCGCTGCCTGCGCTCGGGAGGAATGGTCGTTTGCATCAGTACGTGAGCCGCTTCTCGACGGTCAGCGCCGTCGTCGCCAGACAGTCTGCGATGCGCGCGCCGGCGCGGCCGTCGCCGTAGAGGTGATCGCTCGGCGTTCTGCCGCGGCGCACGTGCTCGGCAATGGCGCCCGCGATGGCCCCGCGGTCGTGATCCACGTCGATCACGTTCGGGCCGCGCTCGCGCCCCTGCTGCCGCGAGCCGATGTTGACCGCCGGCACGCCGAGGTATGAGCACTCGCGGATCGCGACGCTGGAGTTGCCGACGATCGCGGTCGCGTGCACCAGCAGCCGCAGGAAGTCCTCCGGGAACATGTTGCGGAACAGGTGGAAGTTCCCGGGCTTCTCCCTTTCGCGGAAGACGCGGATGCCCTTCGAGGTGCCGTCGGATCCGGCGTCCACGTTGGGCCAGAACCACAACACCGGCAGGCTCGCGTCGCGCACGGCGTACAGGGTCTCGTCCACCTGCTGCCGCGCCTCCTCGTACTCGGTTGTGACGGGATGCTGCATCACCACCAGGTAGCCCTTGGACAGATCGGTCGTCGGGCCCACGCCGCCGTACTTCACGAACGGGTCGAAATCGAAGGCGGGGCTGGCCGCCACCTCCGCGGCGATGTCGATCGACGGGCAGCCGGTCACCACCACTGTCCCAGGGGCCTCACCCAGCTTGCGGACGCGTTCGGCCGCCCCGGCCGTGGACACCAGGTGCAGGTTCGACAGCTTGGTCACCGCGTGTCGCACCTTCTCGTCGATCGAGCCGGTCACCTCGCCGCCCTGGACGTGCACGACCGGGATGTTCATGTAGGAGGCGGCCACCGCCGTGGCCAGCGTCTCGTAGCGGTCGGCAATCGTGACCACGGCGTCGGGCGCGAGGTTGTCGAACACGGTGGCGAGCTCCACCAGTCCGAGCCCCGTGGACTTGGCCGATGTCACCAGGTTCTCTCCCTCCACCACCATGTACACGCGCGCGGCCACTGGAAAGCCGTCGCGCTCGATCGCCTGGATGGCGTTGCCGTAACGCTCCAGGAGTGCGGAGGCGGCGACCACGAGCTGCAGCTCGAGGTCGGGGTGCTGGTGGATGGCGTGGAGCGCGGTGCGAATCCGTGAGTAGCTGGGCCTCGCGGTGACGACGACGCAGATTTTTCGTTTGCAACAGTGTCTCTTATGCAGGGGCCGCCTTCAGGCGGCCCTCATAGTCCTTCGACGTCGGCGGCGGCGAGCAGTTGATCGGCCTCGACCGCGCGTGCGAGCTTGCGGCCCACCACGTCGGCGAGACGCTCGGGCGCCAGCCCCGTTCCCGGCTTCTTGATTGCCAGGTCCGCGGCCGCGAGCACCGCGCCGGCGGGCAGCGCCCGGCGCGCCACGATGCTGCGCGTGAACAGCCGCCGGAGCGGCTCGGTGTCCCTGGCCGCTGCGTCCTTGTCCACCGGATGGGCGCGCATCCGCTCGATGAAGCGGACGCCGTCCACCAGCTGGCGCAGCTCGCCCGTGGTCACCGACGCCACGACATCGGGCCCGAACATCTCCCGCGAGAGCGCCACATGCACTTCGAGCAGATCCAGCCCCAGGGCCGCGCCGGCCAGGCCCGGATACATGGTGGCCGAGTGATCCGACAGCCCCACCCAGCACCCGTAGCGTTCGCGGTAGACGGGCACGAGGTTCAGCCCGACGCGCTCGGGCGGGCACGGATACGCCGTGGTGCACTGCATCACGCCCACCTGCCGGCCACGCGCCTTCACCCGCGCCACCGCGGCGTCGGTTTCGGCGAGCGGGCTCAGCCCGCTCGAGAGCACCACCGGCGCGCCGGTGTCGAGGACGCGATCGAGGAGCGCCGTGTTCGACACTTCACCCGACGCGATCTTCCAGAACGGCTGGCCGCCCACGCGTTCGAGCAGCTCCACGGCTTCGAGCGAGAAGGGCGACGAGATGAACAGCACCTGCCGCTCGGCGCAGTGCTCGGCGAGCCCGCGCCACTCGTCCGCGGAGAACTCCATCCGCCGCCAGTAGTCGTAGCGCGAGGCGTCCTGCCGGCTGAACTTCACGCGGAAGGGCTCGGCCGGGGTGCTCTCGGCGGCGGCGATGTGGGTCTGGAACTTCACCGCGTCGGCGCCGGCATCGGCAATCGCGTCGATGAACGCGTGCGCGAGCCCGAGGCTGCCGTCGTGCGACAGCGCCACCTCGCCGATGACGAGGCAGCGGCCCGTGCCGAGGGCGGCGAGCGCCGGATGAGAGTGCGAGGCGTTCATGAATGACGAAGGGTCCACTCGCGGCGCTTGGCCGGATTCCAGTAGATCCGTTCGAGTCCAGGCAGCCGGCCGGCCAGCACCAGAGCGTACACCAGCGGGCGCAGCGCCAGCACCCACACCGGCACCCGCTGCGGGACCGGCCGCGCACCGCCCGCCATCGTCTCCACCGCTTCCACGAACACGGGCGTGCTCGCCACCGTGGTCCCGCGAGGACGGATGAACTGCTCGACGAACGGCCGGTTCGGCCGCACCGCGCCGCCGCCGAGCATCGAGGCGAGCTGCGCCACATGGTCGTCGAGCGAACGCGACACGTTCAGGAAACCGTCGCCGACCTGGAGCAGATAGTGGAAGTGGAGCGTGCCCTCCTGGTTGTCGCGGAACTCGGGGAGCAGCACCGTGAACACCGGCCGATCCACGATGGCCGATTCCACCAGCGCGCTCGTGTTCAAGCCGATCACGGCCCCGGCGTGGTACATCGAGTCGAAGTAGTCGGCACGGCTCTCGGCGTCGATCGGGTTCGCACCCCACATGGCGACGCGCGGATCTCCCCTCAGTGCCGCCTGCACGTCGGCCGGCTGCCACTCCTCCATGCGCTGCGGGTGCGGACGCACCAGCACCGGCATCTCGCGCAGGCCGCCGTCGGCCGAGCGCCGAATCGCCGCGATCCAGTCGAGGACGAACCGCGCCTCCGACGGGCTGCCCCGGAAGAGCGCCGAGCAGACGTAGAGCAGGAACGGCGCGGCGGACGGCAGCCCGACCCGCCGGCAGAACGCGTCGCGATCGCGCGACGGCTGGCGATCGAACCACTGGTCGAAGCACTGGGCGCCGGTGACTACCACCTGCTCTGGCGGGATGCCGTGGAAGCGCTGCGCCTCGGCCCGCTGCGTCTCGTTCCAGACCAAGACGCGATCGGGCACCACCCGGATGAGCGCCTTGCTCGACAGGTGGTCCCAGCTCCACACGCACAGCGCGCTGCGGATCCCGAGGGCCCGGGCCGCGCGCACGTAGTCGAGCTGCGGCGAACCGAGCTCAATGAGCGGCGTGATCAGCAGCACGTCGGGCTGCAGATCGGTGATGAACTCGTCCACGCCCTTCTGCCGCGGCACGGCCTGCTCGAGCCGCTCGAGTGCGCGCGTCACCAGCCCGCGAAACGGCAGCCGCGCCAGTGCCAGCACGAAGAACGGCGTGCGCGCGTAGGCGCGCGCGCGGATCTTCGGCGTGGTCTCGTAGCGATCGTCCGAGTAGCGCAGATAGTCCAGCCCGAGGCGCAGTGCGCCGGCAAGGCGCCGGTAGCGGCCCCACCGCAGGATCGGCGTGAAGCCCACCGTGACCTGCGCCGGAAAACGCGCCGCCAGCCGGTCCACGAGCTCGCGCCCGCCGAGCGCCTCCTCGCGATCAGCGGCCAGGTGCACCTGGTGCCCACGCTCGGCCATGGCGGCGACCACCGACTCGAAGTTGCGGAAATAGGTGAAGTGCCGCGCGATGAAGAGCACCGTCATGCCGGTTCAGTGTCTTCTTGGGCAGTCCCACGTGACTGCCCGGCCGCCAAGGCGCCGAGCGGGTCGATGGCGCGCAGATCGGCCACCGAGAAGCGGCCGCCGCCCATCTTGTGATAGGCGCGCATCGCCACCGGCAGGTGCGCGTGCAGCCACTTGGGATCGATGAAGAGCGCCGAGGTATCCACGCCGAGCTGCGGCGCCAGCCACGCGATGCTGCCGCAGGTGCCGACGAAGGCGCGGGCGCCGGCGACGATCTGCGTCTGGACGCCGAGGTTGTCGCGCGGCGTCATCCACGGCCTGGCGCTGATCACGCGGCCGCGCGCCGCGATGTCGAAGTCGGCGTGGTCGTCCTCGAGCACGAGGCCGGTGTCGAGCAGTACCACCGGCATCTGCTCGGCCAGCGCCGCCACCGCGCGCCGCATCCAGTCGCGCACGGCTGGCGTGTCGGGCAGGGAGCGCGCGGCGTAGAACTTCACCGCCACGTATTCGGGCGGCAGCAGGCCCGGATCGATCAGGGCCGGCGGCGCCGGCGGCTCGAACCGGGCGTGCGCGTCCACGAACCCCATGGCGCGCTGGCCGGACCAGTAGAGCGTGAAGAGCCGGTACATCAGCCCCGGGTGGATCACGTCGTAGTCGGAGGTCCCGATCTGGCGAGCCACGCCCGCCAGAATCTCGTCGTCGAGCGGCGATCGCTCGTAGTGCTTGGTGATGCCGCGCGCCGCGTTCTGGCGCGCGAACTCGCCCGGCTCGATGACGTCCCAGATTTCCACGTAGCGCGAGGCGACGCCGGTGTACCACGACCCGACGCCGCCGCGCGACACCGCGACGAGGCGCCCGGGATCGAGATGAAACGCGGTCTTCACCCAGCGCAGGAAGGGCACCCAGTAGAGCGCTTCGAAGCCGACCTCGGAGATCCACGGACCGGCCACGAGCGTCCGGCCGCGCGATATCAGCCGATCGAGCTCCTCCTCGACCTGCCACTCGACGCGGTTGAACCCCTCCTGCTCCTTGAGCTGGGCACGCCGGCGCGACGCGGTGCGCAGCGGCTTGCGCACCGCCTTCAGCACGCCCTTGGCCTGGTTGATCACCTGGTCGCGCACGCTCTCGCCGGCGCGCCGCGTGGCGTGCATCGTGTCCTTCACGCCTTCTTCCGTCACCGCCGCCGCCCAGCGCGCTCGGCGCGCGGCCCGGCGCTGGAGCTTGCCGGCCAGGTTGCCGGCAGCGGTGAGGGGTTGTTTCTTCACGTTGTCTATTTCAAAGCGGTGTCGAGACCGGCAGCGACCGCGGGGCGCCGAATCCGAGACGCAGCGCCTCGGTGGCCCGCAGATCCACTTCGGTGAAGGTGCCGCAGCGCAGCGCGGCGAAGACGCGCTTGGCCACCTCGAGGTGATCCACGCGGAAGCCGCTGGCGTGCGAGTAGAACGCCAGCGTGTTCACGCCGCACAGCGGCGCCAGATAGGAGAAGCCGCCGTAGGTGCCGACGAACGCCTCGGCGTGCCGAATCACCTCGGTCTGCACCGCCAGATTCGTCTCCGGCGTCATCAGGTGCTCTATCGAGTGCAGCCGGCCGCGCAGCCCGGACGGAAAGTCCTGGTGATCGTCGAACTGATGGCCGGTGCCGAGCAGCACCACGTCCACGTTCTGCGCCAGCTGCGTCAGGTAGTCGATGACGAAGGCGCGGTTCTGGACGGTGGGCGGCAGCGCCACGTTGCCGTAGAACTTGGCGGCGACATAGCGCTCGGGCAGCTGGGCGCGCACCCCGGTCGGCGGCGCCGGCGGCACCGGCGCGAAGCGCGAGAAGGCCTCGATCAGCGTCACCGGCGTCCGCTGCAGCCAGAAGTTGTCGAAGAGCTGGTACATCTGCGACGGGTGCAGCACTTCGGCGCCGCTCAGCCCGCGCTTCGCCTGGACGCGCGCCAGAATGTCGCGATCGAACGACGTGATCTCGACGTGCTTCTGGCGCCCCGCCTGCTCGGTGATGCGCTGCTCGTTCCGGAGGCGGAACTCGTCGGGCGTATAGAACGAGAAGATGTCCTCGTAGTGCGGCGTGATGTGGCTGTACCACCCCGCTGCGCCGCCGCGCGAGACGACGATCAGCCGCTCGGGGTCGAAGTTGCCGTACGCCTTCGCCCAGGCGAGGAACGGGATCCAGTAAAGCAGCTCGAAGCCGGTTTCCGACAGCCACGGCCCCAGGATGATCGGGCGGCCGCTGCGGCCGAGGACGGTGACGAGCTCGCGGGTCTCTTTGGCCTCGCGGAATTCGGTGCCGGCCAGCGTCTTGGCGGGATCGCGCTGGCGGCCCGCCTTCGGCGTGAGCGACGACTCGACGATCGGCGTCGCCACCTTGCGCCGCTTGCCGGAGGCGATGAACTGATTGGTGACGAGCTGCTTCACCGAGCGGAGAACCGCCAGCTTCCTGCGTTCGTACCACTTGCGCGATCGGTTGCGCGTCCGCTTCCGCCACGGCTGGGTCCGCAGACTCAGCGAGACGGAGGCCGCGTACGGAAACAGCAGCGCGTAGGCGAGCCCCGCGGTGAGCCCGCGCCGCACCGGTACCGGAGCCGGCAGCGTCGCGGCCGATTCGATCGCGGCCACGAAGCGTGGCGTCGCCGCCTCGTCGCGGCCGAACGGACGGACGAACCCGGCGACGAACCGCTCGGCTTTGTCGTCGCCGCCGCCGTGGCCGGTCAATGCCGCGGCCAGCTGCGGCACGTGCTCGTCGAGGCTGCGTGACACGCGCAGCAGGCCGCCGTTGACGTTGAGCAGGTAGTGGAAGTGGAGCGTTCCTTCCTGGTTGGCGGCCGAGATGTCCGGCAGCATCACCGTCAGCACCGGCTTCCCCACCACCGCGGCCTCGATGAAGGCGCTGGTGTTGATGCCCACCACCGCGGCGCTGTAGTAGAGCGAATCGAAGTAGTCGGCCTTGGCCCGCGCATCTACCGGGTGCGCGCCCCAGAACGCGACGTTGCGGTAGCCGGTGAGATCGATGCCGCGCCATTCGTCGAGGCGCGCCGGGTGCGGCCGCACCAGGATGCCGATGTCCTTCAGTCGCGGATCGCTGCTGCGCCGCACGGCCTGAATCCAGTCCAGCACGAAGTCCGGCTCGCTGACGGTCCCTTTGAAGAGCGATGAGACGACGTAGAGGATGAACGGCTTGTCCGGACGGAGCCCGACCTTTTCGCAGAACGTCGCGTAGGGTTCGGAAGGCGCCCGATCGAACCACTGGTCGTAGCACTGCGCGCCGGTCACCACCACGCGCTCGGCGGGCACGCCGTGCAGGTCCACCGCCTCCCTCCGCTGCGACTCGTTCCACACCGTGAGGCGATCGGGATAGGTGCGCAGCAGCGCCTTGCTCGACAGATGGTCCCAGCTTCCGACGGGCAGGACGGTGCGAATGCCGAGCCGGCGCGCCGCGGCGAAATGATCGAGCTGCGGCGAACCGATGTCCACTAGCGGCGTGATGAGGACGACGTCGGGGCGCTCGCCGCGGATGAACTGCTCGGACTGGTTGGCGCCCGGCAAGCCACTCTCGAGCCAGCGCAGCACGCGTCCCAGCCGCTCCGGTCCGACGCGCCCCTCGGCCAGACGCACGACCAGACGCGGCGCACGGTCGCGCGCCCGGCGACGCAAGTGTGGCGAATCGGCGTAGCGGGGATCGAGGAAGCGGAGGTAGTCGAGCCCCAGCCGGATCGCGCGCGCGAGTTCCGACCACGCGCCGGCGTGACGTCCCGGCGCTTCGGTCAGGCGGACATTGGGGTGGGCGGCGGCGATCCGTTCCACCATCTGCCGTCCGCCGAGCGCTTCCTCGCGGTCCGCCGCCAGCACGAGCTCATGGCCGCGGGCGGCCAGCTCCGCCACGGCCGATTCGAACAGCCGCAGATAGGAGTAGTGCCGCGCGATGAACAGCACCTTCATCGGGGTTCCGGCTTCCCGCGGCCGCGCAGGCCGAGACGGTGCATGGCAACCAGCACCTCGTAGAGCGTCCGGCGCGCGCCCCGGCGCACGCGGCCCCACAGCGCTCTCGAACCGACCAGCGCGTTGTAGATCGCGTGGTGCCAGTAGTGTTTCGTGATCTTCTTCGTCCAGACGACGTTGTCGATGCCGCGTCCGATGGCGTGCGAGGCCTCGGTCTTGCGGAAGTGGCGCCAGCCGTAGGTGACCTGATACCGCGCCAGCATCAGCGCCCACTCGAACTTCGAGAGCCCGAGCGCGGCGAGCGTCGCGTCGTCGCGGGTGTACTCGCGCCACAGCACACGCGCGTGCTGCCACCACGGCGGCGCACCGAACCCGGCGGGCTCATCTCCAGCCAGCAGCAGCGTGTGGCGCTGCCGGTCGACGCTCGCCCCGCTGGCGTCGCGCCGGAACCACAGCACGTCCTGCACCTGGCGGAAGCGCCCGCGAAGCGCGAGCTCGGCGATGAGCAGCCGGTCGGGGCGCAGTACGCGGCGGAACGTGCCCGCCTGGACGAGCGCGTCGAGACGCATCAGGCCATACACCATGTCGCCGGCGCCGATGCCGTAGTGGCACATGTGCGCCCACCGGGCGCGCACGCCATCGCACGCCGAGGTGTCGAAGAGCCGCGGCCCTTTGTCGAGATCGGCACCGCTCGCGTCGATGCGCCGGGTGATCGGGTAGGCGAGCACGGCATCGGGATGCGTCTCGAGCTCGGCGAGCAGCCGCGCGAGCCACTGCGGATGCCACCGGTCGTGGTCGCTGACCCAGGCAAAGTACCGCGCCGACGGGCACTCGCGCGCGGCGAGCCCAGCCACCTCGTGCCAGGTGGCCACCATGGCCTGCCGCGTGTCGTGGCGATGGTAGCGGACGCGCGCGTCGCGGGCGGCGAACGCTCGTGCGACGCGCTCGGTGTCGTCGGACGAGGCGTCATCGAGCAGCACCAGCACGAAGTCGCCCGCGCTCTGCGTCAGCAGCGACTCCAGCGCCTCGGGCAGGTGGCGCGCGTGGTTGTACAGCGTCATGCCGAGCACGACGCTCGGCCCCCCACCGCTCGCCGGCGTCGCCAGCGAGCCGGCCGCCCGCCGTTCACCCTGGGCGGCGGGGGCCAGACGGCCGACGAAGTGCCGGTAGTTGAACTCGGTCCGCTCCACGGGCTTGCCGGCCTTCGGCGCCTTCTTCATCGCCGTCGTGTAATCGGTGCCCAGGACCTCCACCTCGGTGAGCGCATAGTGGGCCGACAGCTCCCCGCTGACCGTCACGAGCTCGGTGTTATATGGCGAGCGCTCGCGGTTCATGCTGTAGAGCCAGGGACAGCGGGCGGCCGCCGCCATCGCGGCGTAGCCGCGCACCTGCGGACTCGTCATCTCCTGGAACGACACCATGTTGAGAGTGAGGTCGAGCGGCACCTGCTCGAGCAGGTGCGCCAGCGTGTGCGGCACGAACACGAAATCGGCGGCGGCGGCGGCGGCCATGGTCGGCGTCGCGGCCGTTCCGACGAACGCGAGCGTG
>Ga0163163_10003665_pt1 | contig 13071 bp, 14 predicted proteins | sample S65metaG_FD_119766 | JGI IMG/M metagenome (GOLD analysis project Ga0163163, IMG submission 119766) | Switchgrass rhizosphere microbial communities from Kellogg Biological Station, Michigan, USA - S6-5 metaG | ecosystem: Host-associated > Plants > Roots > Rhizosphere > Soil | place: USA... | reverse complement strand
TTCTCGGTGGCCATCACCGCCAGTGTCAGGCTGCCGGTCTCGAACTCGGCACCCGGCATTTTTCCGTAGCGCGCCGAGCACGGCAGGCCGAGCACCGATCCGTAAAACTCGACCGCCCGGTCGAAATCCCTCGTCGGCACGACGACGAAGTCGGTGCCCGTAATCACCTTCTGCCGGCCGTTCGCTCCCATTCTCATTCCCCCTTATCGGCGCCTCTTAGTCGAGCCCACGCTCGGATATCTGCCGCCTGGCCTCTTCGGTCTTCTCGAGCTCCTCGATGCCGAGCTTGCGCTTCACGCCGTCCACCCGGTCGAACTGGATGTCGCCGTAGCCGACAACCTGGAACCGGTTCCCCCAGGGATCCAGGAAGTCAAAGCTGCGGCGGCTCTGGCCGACGATCGCGAGACCCTCGCGTGTCACGGCCGCCCGGGCCGCCGCGACGTCGTCCACGACCAGGCCGAAGTGGCGCGAATCGTCGGCCGGCTGGCTGCGCGGCTCGGAGATCGCGATGAACTGGTCGCCCATGTCCACGAACGCCATGTGCGGCACCCGGCCACGCAGCTCGTAGTCGAACAGGCGGCCGTAGAGCGCGAGCGCCTGCTCGACGTCGCCCACCTCGACCGCGACATGGTTGATGCCGACCAGCCTGGCCCGATCCGCCATCAGCCGAGCCTAGCAGCGACGCCACCTTGCTCAGCGCGTGGCACACGGCAACAGCCTATGCTCGGTCCTGGTCGCTCACAATCACGTTGGAGGAGAGCAATGTCCGACACCACCTGTCACATGTCGATGTCACTCGACGGCTTCGTCGCCGGGCCGGATCAAAGCCGCGAACACCCGCTCGGCAAGCGCGGCCTCGAGCTCCACGGCTGGCACCTTGGCGACGAGCGGGCGAACGAGGCGGACGCCACTGCCGAGCGCCGTTTGCTGCGCCCCCGCGGTGCCTACGTCATGGGCCGCAACATGTATGGCCCGATCAGGGGCGAGTGGGACGAGGAGTGGTCGGGCTGGTGGGGGCCCGAGCCGCCCTACCACGCGCCCGTGTTCGTCCTAACCCATCACGCGCACGCGCCGATCGAGATGGAGGGCGGAACGACGTTTCACTTCGTCACGGATGGCTTCGACGCCGCCTACGCCCAGGCCCGCGAGACCGCCGGCGCAGACGGCGTCGACATCGCGGGCGGCGCCTCGACCGTCCGCCAAGCGCTGCAGGCGGGCGTCATCGACGAGCTCTGGCTCGACATCGTGCCCGTTCTGCTCGGGTCAGGCGAGTCGATATTCAACGGCGTCGCCGAGTTCGATTTCGTCCCCGACGATGTCCTCGAATCCCCACTTGCGACGCATGTCTGCTACCGCCGGGCGGGATGAAACGATGGCCGCGTACGCGGTCGCCGGATTGGGCGATATCGGCGAGATCGGCGGCGGTCTGCCGTGCCGACCGGTGCGCCACCACTTCGGCATCACGTCGTTTGGCATCAACGCCTGGACGGCGGCGGTCGTGGGCGACCGGATCCTGAACGCGCATGACGAGGCTGGCGACGCCGAGGAGCTGTACCTCGTGCACCGCGGCCGAGCGACCTTCGAGCTCGACGGCGAGCGGGTCGACGCGCCGGCGGGTACGTTCGTCTTCGCGGCACCCGGGGTGATGCGGACGGCGTTCGCCGCCGAGCCGGACACGACCGTGTTCGCCATCGGCGGCAGGGTTGGCGAAGCATGGCAGCCGGACGGCTGGGAGCTATGGACACCGGTCGCCCCGCTGTTCGATGACGGCCGCTATGCAGAAGCGGCCGACCTCAGCCGCCAACTCGTCGACGCAAACCCAGGGCTGCCGATGCTTCCCTACATGCTGGCCTGCTGGGAGCTCAAAGCGGGCAGGACGGACGAGGCTATCGAGACCCTACGGGCAGCGCTGGTGACGAAGCGAATGCGCGTGATCGCAGCCAAGGACGCCAACCTCGACCCCGTCCGCGACATCCCGGCGTTCAAGGAACTCGTAAACCCCGCGTAGTCCCGGAAGCGCTGCCGCGACCCGGGTAAGCTAGGCCGGCACCTGCCCGCTAGCCCTTGGAGTTCGATGGCCGGCTCGTTCAAACCGCCAGTGCTTCCGCCGGGGAATGATTGACTTGGTGAAGACCGGCGACGGGCGCGTGCATCTGGCGTTGGCTGGGCACATGCCCTACCCGAAAACCGCGACGCTGTCCTCGCAAGCCGCGACGGAGATCGGCAATGCCTACGACCTGATCTCCGCGAACCCCAACACCTTCCAGGGTCACGAGGCCGAGGTCGAGGCGGGCGGGCCGCAGATGCTGCTGTACACCAAGGCGGCGGCGGTTCAAAACGCGAAGCTGCCTGAGGCGATGTACGCGCACCGCGTCGGCGGGTCGATGAGCAAGGCCGACCGCAAGTACGACTCGACGTGGCACGTCTTCACGGCGCAGGCGGGGTCCGACGCCTGGCGGACGTACCGCCTGGATCAGCTACGCGCGGGGCCGTCGTGGGCGCAGGGCTACTTCTGCGACGCCGTCGTGATGTCCTGGTCGCAGGGCGGCGCCAAGCCGGGAAAGCCGCCGTCGTTCGCCTCGGGGTACACGCTCGAGGAGTGGCTGGCGTTGATCTCAGGCGACCTGGACTACTGGGCGCAGCAGACCGGCAAGCCGCCGCTGGCGATCAACGGGCTGCGGACGCAGACGCTCGCAGTCCTGTCCCCGCGTGTTGCCATGGTGGAGAACGCGTGGCGGTCGCAAGGGGGTGTCCTGCCCGACGCGGACCAATGGGTGAAGACGATGGACACGTTCGCCGAAGCCCAGGAGCAAGGGTGGGTGCCCTGGGCCTTCGTGAAACTGTTCGACATGAGCGCGAGCCTGTGGGATCGGTGGCGGAGGATGGCCGCGCCGTCGGCGCTGCTCGCGGACGCGGGTTCGTTCCTGCTCGGGTTCGGCGGGTCGGAGGGCAGTCCGCCGGCGTGGGTGACGAACGAACACCGGCAGGTGTGCTGGACGCCGAACATCGGCAAACCGACGTCGCCGCCGTGGCCGATCGAGGCCAGCGCGGACGGCACGTACCGGCGGGCGTTCGAGCAGGGCTTTGTCGTCTACAACCCCGGCACGAACGGCGTGAGTGTGAGCCGGGCCTCGGGGACGCAGACGTTCCCGGTCGGGCCGCAGGAGGGGATCATTCTGCGGCACACCGCGGACGGTTGGGTGCTGGTGGCCTGATTCCCGGCCGAGATGGACGCATGGTTTCGGCAACATGGCATCAGGTTCGCGGACGCAGGTTGCAGCGCTCGTCGCTGGTGACGCGAGCCGGGGCAGAGCGTCTGGTCGAGATCACAAGCGCGGTGGGCGGCGTGCACGCGCAGATCCAGGCCTCCGCGGAGTTGCAGCTGGGCGTACGGGTGGCGGACGTCACGCATGCGGACATCCGCGCGGCCTTGTGGGAGCGTCGCGTGCTGGTCAAGGCATGGACGCTGCGCGGCACCCTGCACCTGCACCCCGCCGAGGAACTGGCGGTCTGGCACGCCGCCCGTCGGGCTGGGGCGAGCACGTCGGCCCAGGAGCAGCTCGAGGCATGGCGCGACCCGGCAGGGGTCGTTCACCCGCCGATCGGCGTCGAGCAGGTGCAGCAGATCCGCGACGCGGTCTGGGACGCGCTCGACCGCCGCTGTCTGACGCGCGAGGAGCTTGCCGAAGACGTCGTCGGCCGCGTGGGGCCGGGCCCGCGAGGGCGACTCCGTTCCGGGTTCGGGTTCTTCCTCGCCGACCTGTGCCAGGGTCCGCCCCAGGGGGCGAAGGCGACGTTCGTTCGCCCAGACCAATGGATCGACGGCTGGCGGGAGATCGATGCCGAGCAGGCACTGCTCGTGGCCTGCCGCCGCTTCCTCCACGCGTACGGGCCGGCGCGACCCGCAGACTTCCGCGAGTGGATCGGCGGCCGCGGGTTCGACGCCGAGCGGGCGCAGTGGGCGTTCCAATCGCTCGGCGACGAGATCGAGGAGGTCGACGTCGAGGGACGCCGCGCCCACGTCCTGGCGGGCGACACCACGTTCGCCGACGCGCCGGGGACCGTTCGATTGCTGCCCGAATACGACCTCTACGTGATGGGCTTTCGCGAGCGCGGCGAGCTCGTACCCGACCCCGTCAGGGAGCTGATGGCGCGCCACGGGCGCGGTCGCTACGAGGGTCCCGCAGGTACCCGCTTCCTGCTCGCAGGGGGCCTGCTCGCCGGGCTCTGGGAGCGCCGGCGCAGCGGCAGGCGGATCGAACTTCGGGTGTTTCCCATCCGCAGGCTGACACGGGCCGAACGTGCCGAGCTCGCCGCGGAAGCGGAGCGGATCGGAAACCTGCTCGATCTCGAGCCGACGCTCTCGGTCGCATGACGGGCGTCTGCGCAAATCCGCGGAGCGCTCCGTCTCAGCGAGTAAACAGCTTCCAGTGACCCTCGGATATGACGTCGACGGTGCCGTCGGCCACTTTGATGGCGGTCTCGTCGTCGATCGCATACGCCGGACCTTGGATGCCGGCCGCCCATCGTTCCGCGTCGGCCATGGTGTTCTCCGGCAGGAGTTCGTGATCCAGGTGCGGGAAGATCGAGAAGTCGACGACGCCCAGCGTGCTGTCGCCACCCGCGGGTGGCTTCCAGCCGACGAAGTCCTCCCCGATCCGGGGGGTCATCACCATGCTGCCGCCGCTCAGCCCCACCCAGACCGCGTGCAGCGACGGCAACAGGTCTGCGAGTCCGGACTGCAGCATCCAGTGGCACAGGTACAGGGCGTCGCCGCCATTCACCAGCAGGACGTCGGTCTCCTGGACCCAGGAGACCCAGCGTTCGTTGTCGATGCTGGGAAGCGCGGTCAGCTCCAGCACTCCCAACGACTTCCAACCCAGCTCGCACATGGGGGTACTGGCTTGTCCGGTGATGAACCGCCATGCCCCACCGGGACTGCCCTGGGGGTGCCCGTACCCAGCAGTCGGGATGCAGAGGGCGTTGCTGTCGGCGATCGGTTTGCCCAGGAGGTCGACCAGGGCGTCGTGGATGCTCGTGTTCTTGATGCCAGCGGACGTGAGAAGAAGCTTCATCGCGTACTCCTTGTGAGGGCGAGGCGGTTCCAGCCCACGTTAGCCCGGTCAGCCAACCCGGGCTGCCCAGCGGTGCTCACGGCATCACGCCGCGGGAGGATATCTCCAGACCACAGCTGTTCGTCCTGAATCTGAAGGTGTCACAGTCTCGGCAGGGATCGCGCCGAGTCGTTCCGCGACGCGCTGGGAGCGGACGTTGTCGGGCGTTATCAGAGATACCAGTCGATCGTCGGGCCGACGTGCATGTGCCCAGTCCCGGATTGCCGAGGCTGCTTCGGTCGCATACCCGCGGCCCCAGTGCTCGCGTATCAAGGCCCAGCCGAGCTCGAGCTGGGCATGGCTGCCTGCGTCCGCCCGCGTCGACGGCGTCCAGCCGCGTGTGTCGAAAATCATGAGACCGGCTTGGCCGACCACGCGCCCGGGTGCTGCGGCGGTTTCGAGAACGAACGGGCCGAGTCCGCCGGTTCTCCACCCGGCGATGCCATCCTCGGCCCAGGCGTGAGCTTCGTCGAGCGATGAGACCGGCTCCTTGCCCAAGGCGTGCATGATCCCCGGGTCCGTGAACAGGTCGTACAACGCCTCAGCGTCCGCCGAGGTTGGCATCCGCAGGCGAAGCCTCTCCGTGGAAAGCCGGAGCTGCTGCCAGGATGAGGGGTCGTCGGCCACGCTCGGACGCTACCGGCGGCGCGCCGATCCTGCTGGGGAGGGGAGCTAGAGAAGAGCGAGCCGAGACGCCAGGTCTGCGCCCGCTGTGTCGAACGTGGTTCTGAGGATCACGCGGGTTGAGCCTGCGCTGATCCACGTGGCCCCACGCCCATCTAATCGGCCCCCAAGCCAGAGACGATGAGCCGCGGCGGCTCAATCCAATGCGAGTTCCTGCTCGTCCTCCCAACGCGTCGGCTGCTGAATTTCCGGCTAAACCCCCGGCCTGGCGGTGGCAGGAGCGACAACGCTTGTGCCGCAGCTACCACGGAATCGTCCGGGGGAGTCCGAAGTGCGGTAGGGCGCTGTTCGCCGCGAAGCGGGTGATGCGCGAGATGCGGTCGCCGTCGAGTGTCAGCACGAGCAGCCCGGAGGCGCGGCCGACGCCGGCGTGCGGGTCTTTGGCGTACTGGACGAACGCGGGTTGGGAGTTGGCCCGCGTCGGAATCAGGCGGCGGGGGCTGTCCCCTCGTGTCGCGAACGCATGTGCGATCAGCTCCTTGATCGCTGCGAGACCTTGGTACTCGTCAGGCTCCGGGGGCATCGTCCAGCACGCATCCTCGGCCAGCAGCGCGACGATCGGTTCCACGTCTCCGCGCTCGAACGCGTCCGCGAACCGCGTGACCAGCTCGAGTTCCTGGGCCGATCGGGGCAGCGGCGCTCGGTCGTGCGGCGCGCGCTCCTCAATCGTCGCGCGGGCGCGTATGAGCGCGCTGTTCACCGACGTGGGGGTCGTATCGAGCATCGCCGCGACCTCAGTGGCGGAGAACCCCAGCACGTCGCGAAGCACGAGCACGGCGCGCTGGCGGGGCGGGAGGCGATGAAGCGCGGTGAGGAACGCGAGGGTTACCGCCTCGCGGGTCTCGTAGCGGGCCTCCGGACCGGCCGCGCCGCCGGCGATGCCTTCGAGCAGCGCGTCGGGATAGGGCTCGAGCCACAGCACCTCGCCGTAACCGGTGGGCTCCGGCGCGGTGGATGCCCCGACCGCGATCGCGGGGCGTCTACCGCTGTCGCGCAGCATGTTCAGGCAGCGGTTGGTGGCGATCCGATACAGCCAGGAGCGCAGCGTCGAGCGCTCCTCGAACGAGTCCAATGATCTCCACGCGGAGAGCAGTGTCTCCTGCATCGCGTCCTCGGCGTCCTGCACCTGGCCGAGGATCCGGTAGCAGTGCAGCTGCAACTCGCGCCGGTAGGGGTCCGTGAGCGCGGCGAACGCCTGATGGTCGCCCCCACGGGCGCGGATCAGAGCGGTGTCGCTCACGAGCGAAGTATGGCATTCCGGTTCACAACGATTGTGACACCACCGGTGCTCGAAATTCGTCGGCGAGTTCCTCCGCCAGGTGGGGTCAGAACCCGCGACAGGCAAATTCGCGTGCTGATTGGACGACGAATGTCCCAAGCCGACCACCCCAAACGATCGATCGGGCGGGGGACCTGGTCGGCATGGGGTGAAGCGTCGCCGCAGAGGAAACGAGGCGCAAATGCTGCATCCCGATCTCGCTCGAGCGCTCGCCGCCGCGCACATCCAGGACCAACATCGCGCGGCCGCCCGCAGCCACACGATCCGTCTCGCCGGTCGCGTCGCGCACGAGCCACACGTGGCGGCCACTCCAATAGCGATACTGCGATCCGCGTCGACTCGGCTACGCGGTCTCGCGCACGCGCGGCCTTGATGCGGATGAACCGCCGCGTCTCACGCCTGATCGCGGGTTGGCGCACCGGGCTCTCTCGCCCGGTGCTCATCCTTCAAGGGGGAAACGCCCTCAACTACTTCGGTTATGGGCTGGTTCTTCCCTTTGAGATCATCTATCTCCACCAGATCCGCGGCTTCCCGACGTCGACGGCCGGACTGGTGCTCGCGGCGACCATGGGGACATCCGCAATCGTCACCCCGCCGACGGGAGCGCTGCTCGATCGGTATTCCGCCAAGGCGATCGTGGTCGCGGGAAGCTTGGCGAGCGCCCTTGGCTACGCCGGCTTTGCCTACGTCGAGCATCCCTGGGAGGCGTTTGCCTGCGCGGTTGTCAGCGGAGCCGGGCTGGGGGCGGCTGGGACGGCCAACCGAACACTGGTCGTCTCGCTGATCATGCCTGAGCAGCGAGCGGCCGCCTTCGCCCTGAACCGCGTCGCCGGTAACTTCGGCATTGGTCTAGGCGCGACCGTGGGCGGCTTCGTCGTCGCCGCTGCACCGGGACTCAGCTCGTTCCAGATTCTCTATCTCTTCGACGCTGTCACCTCCGCCGGATTCGCGCTGATCGTGCTCGCTGCGGTACCGAGCCCGCGCGCCGTGACCGTCGCAGCAACAGACGCCAACGGAACAGGCTTTCGCGCCGTCGCTCGAGATCGGCTGTTCCTCACGGTGATCGCAGCCAACCTCGTGCTCGTCGTCGTCGGCCACACGTTGTTCTCCAACATCCTGCCGCCCTTTGCAAAGGCCCACACACCAGTCGGTCCCGCCGGGATCGGAATCATCATTCTCGCCAACACGTCCTTCATCGTCATCGCGCAGATCCCGGCGGTGCGCGTGGTGGCGCGGATGCGACGCACGCACGCGTTCGCGCTGGCAAGCGGGCTCTTCGCGGTCAGCCTGCTCGCGGTTCTGCCGGCGACGCTCATCCACTCGGCGCTCGCGGCGACCGGCCTCCTGGTCGGCGTTGCGATCGTGTTCGCGCTCGGTGAAATCGCACACATTCTCGTGCTCGGGCCACTCGTCGCGGACATGGCTCCAGCCCATCTGCTCGGCCGCTACCTGTCGCTCTACAGCCTGACCTTCACGCTGTCCCTGGCCATCGGCCCGGCGATTGGCGGCCTGCTCCTACAGACCGCACCAGACGCCATCTGGTGGGGTGGCGCGGTTGCCGCGCTGCTGGCCGGAACCGTCCTGCTTCGGCTCGGCGACCGCATCCCCGACCACCCGTTGGCCGCGACCGCCGCCAACGCGCCCCGCGAGGCCGCGCCTGAGGCCGCATGACGCTCGCCGTCACCACGCGGCGCGAGCGATAGCTACCGACGATCGCGAGGAGGCGCCTTGGTAGCTGCCTCCGCCGTACAGGCCGCCGCCACCTGCCGCTCACGCGATTGTCAGCGCCCACGCCGAGGCGCCGCCCTGAGACATGGCCAGCATCACCGCGGAGCTCTTCGACGCGTGGATGCGACCGCGTCCCGCGGCGCGCGGAAGCCCGGGTGCGTTACGGTTCGCACCTCGTCAGGGCTCCGGTCAGCTCGAGGAAGCGGTCGATCATGGCATTGACCTGATCTGGCACCTCGAGCTGGTGAAAGTGGCCCGCACCGACGGTGATTCCAACCGTCAGGTCCGGCTTGATCTCCAGCAGCCGAAGATCCTCCGCGTCGAGCTCAGTGCGGAGAAGCAGTGTTGGGACGTCACAGCGTGCCATCGCTTTGGCGCCGTCCCACGCGGTGAGTTGCTGGATGACCGCCGTTGCGATCGGGAGTGGGATTGCGGACATCATGTCGGCGATCAAGAGTCCCAGCGCCGGGTCGCAGGCGCCCATGTTCTCGACATAGCGGCGTCGTATCTCTTCGCCGTCTGGGCCGGCCAGCTGCTCCGCGAAGGTATCGAATCTCCGGCACATCTCCGGGTCCCAGTCGATCGGGCCTGGATCGACGAGGACGAGCGCTCGCGGCAGCGACGGGCGGCGACCTGCCAGCTCGACGGCGATCATCCCGCCAAGGCTGTGGCCGACGACGATCGGCCGCTCGATGCCCACCGTTTGGCAGAACTCGATAACGTCGTCGGCCAGGTCGGGGATCGCGTAGCCGTCCGGTAGGCGATCGCTCTTGCCGCACCCGCGCAGGTCGAGCGCCGTCACGGCACTCGTCTCAGCGAAGTGATCGAACTGCGGCTGGAAGGCGGTGCCGTCACAGCACCATCCGGGTACGAAGAGCATTTCCGCGTCTCCTCGACCGGCTCGCTCGTAGTACAGCCGAAGGCCATCGAGTTCCGCATAAGGCATGGGTAGCGATCCTCTCACGACCCGCCCTAGTGCGGCAGAGCACGTCGCGAACGATCTCAATCTGACAAGCGGGTGCCCGCGTTACGGTTCGCACCTCGGTCCGCCTGGAATCTCCGGGACCCCGGGAAGGCGGCAGGTTGGCGACTACATCCCGAGGCCCAACGCGCGCGTGTCGCCCGCGCGCATGCGCAGTGACTAGGGTTGAGAAATGGCGCCGAGCGGGACTCGGTCGAGGAGTCGTGCGATGAGTTGGTGGCCGGATTCGTTCGGGTGGGTGTGGTCGCCTTCGAGCAGGGCGGTCGCGTCTCCGCGCCCAGTCGGCCCGTTGAATGCGCGGTAGGTGTCGATGCACACGGCGTGACGTGCAGTAGCGATGCGACATGTCGTGCCGGCGAAGGCATCGACCACGCGGGCGACGACAGGATCGGCGGAGGCGGGCACGGCGGGATCGCCGATGATGTCGTCGTAGTCGTTCGTAACCATTACTAGCGTCGGCTTCCCTGCCCGCAGAACCGTGATCGCCGCGAGGACGGATGCGAGGTTGCGTCCGTAATCAGCGGCGGTCTTCGCTACGCATGTGCCGCGGTATGACGCCCAGTCGGCGTTTGGGTAGCCCCCATGGCCGTCGCAGGGGTCGGTGAAACTGTTCCACGGCGTGTCGTTGTGGCCGACTGAGACGGTGACGATGTCAGCCTGTGCCACAGCCGCTCGCATGGGGGCGTCGCTGTTCATCTCGCGGCGAAGGTCGGTGCTCGTGATCTCCGTGTCCTGGGAGAGGTTCTCGACACTGACCTTCGCTTTCGCGGTGCGGCGAAGATGGGCGGCGTAGAGGTCGTCGAACGTCGCGCAGTTGCCGCAGAAGTGCTGGCCGAAGGGTATTGAATCGCCGATGGCTACGAGATGCAGCGTCGCAGGCCGCCGCGTGGATGTCGGCGACGAGGAGGAGGAACTGCAGGCCGCCAGCGCCATCGTCCACAGGATCAACGCCAAGAACAGGCCCACCAGTGTCACCACCGGCCCCGCTTGCCCGCGTCGTGTCGGGGGCCGGATGCGCCGTTCCCGCCGCCGAGGTGGCTCCGGTTCGCTGGGAGCTCCAGCTTGGGTCCCGTTCCTCGCCGAGCTTTGCGCGTTCACCCTTCTGCTCCCTTCTCGAAGTCGTCGAGTATCGGGCACATCGTGGAGGCGCCCGGGGGCGAGTCGGAAGTCAGAGACGGGTATTCGACCGGGAGCGCCCATTCGTTTCGCGAAACCGGTTCGCGTCGATCGACTCGCCGCCATTGTGTTATGTCCTCGTACTCAATGCGCTTCCCTAGGCCGTCTGTTCGATGATGCGAATCAGCTCGTCGGCCTGGTAGCCGTGCCTGCGTGCGTAGTCCACAAGTTCCCGCGTACGGGCCACGACCGCGCTTTGGTGTGGATCTCCGGTGACCGTGATGCCCCGGCCGCGGCGAAACTCGAGCAGCCCCTCGTCTCGCAATGCTCGGAGCGCACGCAACACGGTGTTGGAGTTCACCTCGAGCACCGTAGCGAGGTCTTTGGCCGGCGGCAGGCGATCGCCGGGCAGCGCCTCTCCATCCGCGATCGCCCGGCGGATCTTGGCGGCGACCTGGTCGTGGAGCGGGGTGGGGTCGTTGCGATCGACGGCAAACTCCAACATGGTGATATCTATGGTAGCATCATCGGCTGAGTCGCATGTCGGTCATCACGCCCCCTCCACCGTCAGCACCCGAGCAGTCTTCGGATCCCGAGGCGCTGATCGAGGAGGCGCGGCGGCGCACCCGCCTCCGCCGACGCCGAAATGTCGCCGCGGCGACGCTGTTGTTCGGCCTCGCCGTCTTGGCCATCGCCGCCCACGGGCGCGGAGGTAGTCCCGCACCCGGGTCGTCGACCCACAGACCCGCCGCGCTTCATGTCGCCGCTGCATCCTCCGTGATGCACAACGGGCCGCTGACGGTGATCAAGCAGAGCCAGGGGCACGGCGGCGTCTACCCGGTGGCACGAGCAGGGCTTGGCAGCATGCTGCTTCGCTGCCACGGAGCCCACTCCGCCTGCCTTGAGCTGGAGTACATCGCCTGGTCACCCGACGGGACGAAGATCGCCCTCGGTGTCACCTCCTACGCCATACCAAGCTCGTATGACGGCCTCCACGTCGTCGACCTGGCGACCAGACGCGACATCCAACTGACCGGAAGCCAAGGGCGCCCCGGGCTTTGGACCGATCCCGCCTGGTCGCCCGACGGTCGGTGGCTCGCCTACGGCTCGGACCGACCCGGCGAGATCGCGCTCGCCAGAGCGGACGGATCACAGCATCGAACCTTGCAGACCGGCTACCACGGCTGGGTGAGATACCCGACCTGGTCGCCCGACGGAACTCGCATCGCGTTCCAGAGCAGCCCACGCCACGGCTGCGGAGGGACATTCTTCCAGGTCAGCACATGTGCGATCTACGTTGTGCAGCTCGACGGCACGCACCTCCGACTGCTTGCCCGCCACGCCGCCTCACCGGCTTGGTCACCGCTTGGGACCACGATCGCCTACCAGGCCAGCTGCGGCATCCGCCTCGTGACACCGACCGGGACTGACGCGACGCCACACCCGAATGCAGCCTGTCCCCATATCGGCGTCGCCGGCCAGCCGGTCTGGTCACCCGACGCCCGAAAAATCGCCATCGCCCTGGCCACTACCGGCCCAACCCGCGGCCTCTACCTCATGAACGCCAACGGCACCAAACTCCACCGCCTCACCCGCACCGCCGGCCAGGCCGACACCGGCTTCGCCCGCCCAGCCTGGCAACCACGCCAATAAACCAACTCCTCGAGTACGACCGCCAGCTGGGAACAAGGGTTCACGGCGGTGTGAGCAGGTCGGAACACCAGGCAATGTGGCGCGTGCGTTACGGCTTGCACCTCCTCGGAGGGTCCCGAGAGCCTTCCCCCCGGCGGTTGACGGGAAGGCTGTTGGGACGACCTGGCGAGGTGCAAGCCGTAACGGTGGTGTGTCTGAGATCCCGATCGGCCGCGTCGCTGTCAAGAGTCCACGCTAGAGAGCCGATGAGTACAGTGGCCGCGGAATCGCCGGTTCCCGTTGGTCGGGACGCGTTATGTCGAGCCGGCTTAGCGAGGAGGCTCCGAGATGGGCTTGAAAAAGAAGGCGCTGGCGATTGGCACGCTTGGTGGCTCTGTAGCGGCCGAGAAGGTTGTCAAGGCTGGTCGTGAGGACGGCTGGACGACGCCGATGTTTGGGCCGAGCTCCAAGAAGGGGCAGGAGAAGCAGGCGGAGAAGCTGGCCGCAAACGGCGATGGTGCTCTTTGGATGGGTAC
>Ga0163163_10003664_pt1 | contig 13073 bp, 8 predicted proteins | sample S65metaG_FD_119766 | JGI IMG/M metagenome (GOLD analysis project Ga0163163, IMG submission 119766) | Switchgrass rhizosphere microbial communities from Kellogg Biological Station, Michigan, USA - S6-5 metaG | ecosystem: Host-associated > Plants > Roots > Rhizosphere > Soil | place: USA: Michigan... | reverse complement strand
TTCATTGATCTTCGCTGTCTCAAAGGTGGTCACGAGGTAAATGTTGTCTGGAAAATCCCGGTGCAATTGCAAAACGTAATGTCGCTGACTATCGACAGGCGGATAGTCAGGAACTTCAACGTTCACGCTGATGAGGATAAAATTGTCATGTTTTGCCTGCTCTACAAAATCTGGACGTGGTACAAGCGCATGTGCATGCACATCTATTTTTTTTATTTTATAAAAATCTTCATCAGAATAATATTTATTATTATCATTTGAAGGCGTATTGCACGCATACAGCAATAAGATCGGTATACTCCATAAAAACCAACAGTATCTTTTTTGCAATTTGATATTAGATCTCATAGTCGTCGTTGTTTATCCCATAATTGTATAGACGAGCCCGGGTTTTGATTTGATAAAAAAACGATGAATTTTTCACAATTTTGAAATTCATTTTTGATGAATAAAAAGCAAATGGAAAATAAACTCAAATTTTCTTTTCCCGTAGTTACCAAGTTTAAAATTATGGTTAAGCGATTTTGTACTGTTGCAACTATCCTTGTATCATTTTTAAGACCCGTTTTTTCCCAGATCAGCCCGGCCACTTTAGTAATTCGACCCAGAGAAATTGACGATGTATTGGTCAACCCTGGAATCGGCTTTACCACTTTCCAGCGGTTCAATGGAGATACGCTAACTACATTAAAGAATAAATCAGGTTGGACAGAGGGTCGCCCGATTGTATACCAAACGTTCAAAGGCGATCTTGCTAATAAGGAATATCCTCAGGCGTCTATTGCATACTGGCGGGTCTATTGGAAATATCTCGAACCGGAAAAAGGAAAATATCGCTGGGATCTTATTGACCAGGCGCTGGCTACAGCCGAGCAGAGAGGACAAACCCTGATGTTGAGGGTCGCTCCTTACGGGAGTGTACCGAATGATACCAGTAAAGCAAGGGCCAATAAGAATGATGGACCCGATTATAATGATGTCCCGGTGTGGTATAGGGCAATGGTTGGAAAAAATAAGGAATGGAAATATAATAATCCTGTAAACAGGTGGGTTGTAGATGCCGAGGATCCGCGGTATGCCGAGTATTTTGGAGAATTCATAAAAGAAATGGGAAAGCGATATGACGGGCATCACGTACTTGAAGCTGTTGATCTTTCCATCGTCGGTGCATGGGGTGAAGGAGGTGGTTCAGCATTGCTTACAGAAAAATCAAGAGAAGCACTGGTAAAGGCATACACAGATAATTTCAAAAAAACTCCTTTGATAGCGCTATTAACGGATGAGAAAACTAATAAATATGCAAATACACAAGGTAATATTGGTTGGAGGGTTGATTGTATTGGTGACTTGGGCTTTTGGGCAAAAGACCAAAATGGCTGGACACATATGTATGATTATTATCCCGAATCCATCATCCGGTTTGGCGTAAAAGACAACTGGAGAAAAGCCCCGGTAAGCCTGGAGATCTGCGGCACTTTTTATGAGTGGAAAAATAACCAGGGATATAAAAAAGACGAGGTAAAATATATTTTTGACCAAACGCTCAAATGGCATATCTCTTCTTTCAACGCGAAGTCATCACCTGTTCCACCGGAATGGGAACCTCTTGTCAACGACTGGTTAAAAAAAATGGGATATCGTTTTGTACTCCGAAAATTTTCCTGCCCGCAGGTTGCGAAAAGAAACAGCAAATTGCAATTTGAAACATGGTGGGAAAACAAAGGTGTGGCGCCGTGCTACAAACTATTTTCGCTTGCTATTCGACTAAAGAACGATAAAGACAGCATAACTTTTTTAACCGATGCCGATATCCGCGAGTGGCTTCCGGGCGATAATATTTATGACAACTCAGTTTTTATTCCCGGCAATTTTGCTGAAGGATCTTACGAAGTGCAAATAGGAATTGTTGATCCTTTGACCCATAAACCAAAAGTACAACTCGCTATTGAAGGAAAAGATGCACAAGGATGGTATCACCTCGGTAAGATAGAGGTAGACTAATGCACAATCAATATATCGATGCGTGATTTCGTATGCATGTTCTTTTCTTTGTCTTAAAACAAAGAAAAGAACCAAAAGAAAATTCAAGGAAAAAAGTAATGCTCCGCACTTTTTTCCATTGCTTGCGCACAAGTTTGCTTACGAAATGGACACAAGAGTCCTGGAGTTAGCTGCCTTCGCCTCAATTGCTTCTTCACCAATGTTTAGGCAATGGTTTGGCATTAGTTGCGGTTACAACTTGAAGATACTGCAGGCGCTGCATTTTTCGCCTTCAGTTTTATGCGACGTACGATTCGTAAAGTCGGCGAAAAATGAGGCGCTGGAGAACGCTGTTGGCACGTACTTGACCTTCCAACTAAGCCTCGTCCCTAATTCATCTTGGTTGCCACGATCGGCATCGGGTATTCGCTTGAAACAAATTATTCCGCCTTGCATTATATACCACCGAAAGTGTTCGGGTGAGTTCATTACACAACGCCGATTTCGGCGGAGGAAATATTCGACTAAAGGACAGCCACTGCATCAAAATCGGCTGTGCTTTCTTTGCTATTTTCTTTGCACAAACAAAGAAAGTAGAACTCTTCGGGAGTGGGGTGCTCAACGGGCGCTTAATGAAACATTTGGATTGCTGACCGGCGATGGGCCCGGTTACCTTTTGGCTTTACAAATAAAATTTTTACTCGTGAGAACCAGTTTTTACTTTCTCTATTCTGAATATCGTTTCCTGGTAAGGTTCAAGTTTTATATGCGCATTGGGAAGATTGACTAAACTTCTCAGGTTCTGAATTGCACCGTGTTTCCCTTGAACATGGAGATCGAATTCGACAGGTTCCGGCAGCAGGTTACTTGCATAGACAAGCCAGTCATCATCCCGTTCTACTCCGCGTACTTCTGCTCCTGTAACTAAATTGTTTTTTTGATCAATTCCTGTTACAGGTCTTTTTAAAGTAAGTTTCTTTGCTAAAGCAGAGAATAATATGTGATAGTCGTTTGATCTGATTGGGGCTGTAAGGTAATAAAGTGACCCGCTCCCGATCTTTGAGTAAACAATAGCTGTGTTGCCATCTTCAAATTTTCCCAATACACTATACCTACCTTGTCCGATTGTTTGCACCAGTCCATTTGAAATCATCGTTAATGGTGCGGGTTCGTTTGAAAATATATCTTCGCTAACAGTTTTTATTTTCTTTTCCACTGCACCGTATAAGATGGACTGGGAAAAACTCTGGTCATAATTCTGCACTTTTTCGCTCTTGCCGACAATGGTTGGTACTGTAACACCCGTTATATTAATTCCCAATTCTGCAATCCAATTTCTTTCTTGCGCATATTGATTGAACATAAAAGATTCAGGAATGATCACGGCGGTACCACCGTCGTGAATATAATTTTTGATCGTTTCAATGACCTCGGGTCTAGTGAATTTAACCGCAGGGACAATAAGGAGTTTGATCTTTTTAAGTTTGCCTGACAAAATTTGATTTTCACTTATAAACCCGGTCCTGCAGCCAAGGAATCGCGATCCCTCCCAGGCAGAATAAAGAGCATCAAGATAAGGGGTGCGGCCAGACTGAACCTGCTGAGGTGGCACTTGTAAAATGCTTGTTTTCGAATAGAGGACGGCAACCTGGGGCTCGTCTCTTGTAAATTCTGCTATTTCAGATCCCAGGCGCCTTATATCAAGAGATAATCTAAGTACTTCGTCTATGTCTGCCAGTGAAATCTCTTTACTATGCGGAAGGGAAGACTGATTCATTCGCAGGTACTCAGCACTGGGAGTATTTCCCCACCACCATTTTGAAATATCCGATTTGCCATGCAAAAACTGGAGCAGGATTCCATGCGTTCCTCCACCCAATTCAGGATCAACCATCACCTTTTTCTTTTCACTCAAGGAAGTCAATAGATCAGAAAAGATTGGAGATCCTGCGGATTCGTTTAGTATCACATCATCTACTTCATTGATGATCATCTCCTCGTCAATGCCAGTTACGCAGTTGGATGAATTAAGCATGGAAGATGTTCCACCTGCTGTAATCGGTGTAGCCGGATCAAATTTTTGCATTTCCGTTTTTATCCATTTCATATAGTCTGTAAAGCGGCGGGTATTGAAATCAGCCCAGTCGTACCATGCTGCACGGTTCACCCTGTCAACCGGCCGGGCATTATGGGATTCCGGGGCTCTTATTTCTTTAAAACTCCTGTAATTAGTTTTCCATGTTTTATTCAAACTGTCGACGCTGCCATATTGTGCAGTCAACCATTCCCGAAACATTTCCTGGCTCTTATTACAGTAGCAGATGTATTGTAATTCATAAGCCATAATATTATAAAGCAGGTTTTGATTATCGATCCACTCCTTGTAATGAAGTTTCATGTAATCCAATACAGCTTGCCGGATATAAGGGCTTTCTAAACAAATGACCACGTCTTCTTTTTCACCTCCCATCGACCACCGGTCTTTTATGAGGTGTCCACACCAGCCATCCCAACCAACACGGTGCGTTCCGGAGTCGCTGTGAAATGCCTTATAAACGGGGGAGCTTTCGATATCATACCTGGAGCCGCCGCCAACCGTATAACTTTCGATACGATGATTGAATGGTGCGAAATAATCCATCAGGGGCCCGGTGTTCAATTGGAGCATTGAAAAAACAAGTACCGGGTTGTCGTTCTCGTCGCGGTAAAAACCATCCTTTGGCTTTAATTTTTTGAAGCCAGGATAGGGAGGAATATAAAATGATTGATATTTTGTTTGATTGGCCACATCATTTTCAGGCTCATTGATCGATACAGTTCCCTGCTGAGCAGACAGAGTTCTTTTAATTTCTTGAGTAGTTTCTGAGCAGGATTTGATGATATATTTCAAAATTTTGGTTTCCTCTTCCTCACTTTGAAACCAAACCAGTTTACTTCTTATCCCAAGACCCACATCAGCAGTAATAAGCGGAATGCGTTGATATAAAGTTTGCATTCCCTGCATTTCCTCAATATTGATCTCATTTTTTAGTTTTTCAACTGCAGATGCTGCCTGCCTTCGTAACAGGTCTAATGCTACGCTTGTTTTGATCTTTTCAACAGGTCCCGCCAGGCTTGGGTAAACATACCGGTTGTCAATAACCACCCTGCAATCCCGTGGATCTACATGAGATGCCGTCTTACTACTTTCCGAACCTGAAGTTAATCGCAGGTTATCCAAATAAAGCGCATGATTAATAACCCCAAATGAAAAACGCAATTTGCGAATTCGCTTCAATTCAAGAGGCCGGTTCCCTTCCTCAACCTGTGCAGTAGGGAGAATAAATTCAAAATGGTTCCAACCGGTATTCAAAAATATTTTGTCGCCGTTGTAGCTCTGACCGCTGAACTCTGCCTGTTCATCTGTTCCCATTTCGTCAAAGATCTGGATGGAGCCGAAGTGGACTACAGGCGAAGGATTATAGATATCAAATTGCAGGTACTCAAATGCGCTCCAGTCTTTTATGATATTTTCAGTTTCTAACCACAACGACTGCCCCTCGTGGGCTTTGAGTTCAAGGCAATTTTTACCGTGTGCAGGAAATGCGCTGGAAATAACTGAAGTTCCTTTCCATTTTTTTTGGGTGGAGTGATCTTCAAAATCATCCAGTACGGTTACATTTCTAGTTTTTGTTAGCGCCTGTCCTTTCATTCCTAATGACGATGACAGAGCGATCACAAAAAAAAACGCAGCGAGGAAAGCTCTTTTCTTATTCATTAAACCAAAAAGTAAAGCAAAGCAGGTTATAAAAAAATTATCTCTCGATGGTTATTTTATGATCGGGACCCGCAACGCCAGCAAGATTTACGCTATGAAACACGAATTCATTCCTGTCCTTCTCCAATGATAATTCAACATTACCGGCAACGTTTTTCCAGCTTCCTCCGGGCAATTCTTTAACCTGGTAGGTTTTAAAATTCGGCGTATTGGAGATGATTTCTACAAAGGCCTTGTCGCCTTTAATGGTAATTTTTGAAGCAATTGTATTTGGCGTCCATTCAATCGCGCTACGATCTGATACAAGGTTCATATACGGAGTATTGTATGCCCAATGAGGTTTGCCGTCCCATATCCATTTGTGGGTTTTGAAATACTCATCCTGGTACATGATAAGCTGAGCGCTGTCGTTGGGCCAATTAGTATACCTGGTATTGTACTTATCCCACTCAAGCCATGCATACCATCTTGCAAATTCTTCTTTACTCCATTTGTATTGTTCATCAAATTCAACTGGCGTCCTGTCGGGGCCCTTTACTCTTACAATATCTGCAGCCTTATTCTTCAAATATTCATCACGCACTTCAAGAGCAGAAAGTGGGATTCCATTTTTTTCAAAATGACTGTTATACTTTGCATCACATAGAAACCACTTGTGATAACTGTTGAGCCATATTTCGTCCATCCCATGGTGTCCGTCGTGTCCGTTTTCACCACCCTCACCGGAACCAAGGCAACGACTCACATACCCATAGGCATTCATAATGGCGTTCTGAACAACCATAAAATGTCCGCAATGATACCCGCTTCCCTTTAATGCATGATCCAATATACTTTCACAGGAACCGTCACCCGGGTGAGGACCGGCATCGTTGATGCTGATATGCATCCTTATCCAATTTCTCAATAACAAAATTCTTTTTAACTCATCGGTCTCACCGTGAAAGACGGTGTCCAGCTGGTATTTTTCCCTTAATGCTTTGAATCTTGGAGAGTTTAGATCCTCGTTGCCGACAAAAACTGTGTTAGGTTTGTATGCAGGGTTATTATCTTCTGTTTCATGAAATTGATTTCGTGTATGGCAACTAAAAATCAACAAAGCTGAAATGGCCAATAAAATGAATTTACGCCTCATGTCTCAAAAACTAAAATAGAGGTAATGAGCAAAAATAAAATTAATATCTTCCTTTTTTTTACAAAAATTGCGGGCGGTTCCACGTCATAACCATCCTGAAGTCTAGTTTAGATTGTTCGTATATGAATAAATATCTCCTATCCGCTTTAGCGTTCAGTTGTTTTATAAATGCTGATCGCGCTTATTTAAGTTCCTCGGAGTTCCAATTATTCCCAATAGGAAGAAAGGTTGTAAAAGAAGCCTCTTCAGACACTACCGGTGGAGAAACATGGACGGCAAAATACTCAAAGGATTTTACAATTACCGGCGACGGTAGTGCTGTGAACTGGAATAACACGGAGTGGCTGAACCTGCCTTTGCGTGGCAATAAGGAAGTCGCGTATAAAACAAAGATAAAAATGCTGTACTCTGACTCCGGTATTTATTGCCTGTATCATTGTGAAGACAAGAAAATAACGGCTACATTGAAAGAAGATTTTCTTGACTTCTGGCATGAGGATGTCGTGGAAGCTTTTTTTTGGACAGATGAAAGCGTGCCACTTTATTTTGAATATGAATTGTCACCATTGAATTATGAATTACCTATTCTGGTGCCCAATATTAAAGGAAAATTTTTTGGATGGAGACCCTGGCACTATGAAGGTAACCGGAGAACAAACCATGCAACGCATGTCACTAAGGATCGCGATATGGTGACAGCGTGGACCGCAGAATTCTTTATACCCTATACCTTGCTTACCCCAATGACGAATGTGCCTCCGAAAAATGGCTCCCGGTGGCGCGCAAATTTTTACCGCATTGATCATGATATGGGTGAGACGACCTGGCAATGGCAGGAAGTACGCGAGGAAAATTTTCATGATTATGAAAAATTCGGAACGATTGTGTTTGAGTGAAAAAAGTCTTAATGAAAACCGTAATTTTTTATGAAGGAAATCTCCTTCCCCAATGAGTCTCACTGGCCTTAGCCTGTGGACTCATCGGAGTCTCCTTATGTTGTTTTTCTTCGGACTCCAGCAATGCTAAAAAATCCTGATAATCCCTTATCCGAATTTTTCCTTGTATGCCTATTTGATAAAACGAAGCGGAGCTGTGCTCAAACGCATGGGGCTTTTCACAAAGCCGCCATCTTTTCGCGCAAGGATTAAGATGCATGTAGTTCAATTTCTGCAAAATGAATGTCTCAGTCCGACATTCTTTTATATCAAATGTTCCCTGCCAAACTTCGTGTCGTTTATTTCTTTTGCGTTCCGCGAGACTCACCGCTTGACTTAAGATATTCAGTATTGAATTTTGTTTCTGTGCGTCCAACCGGTTGATAATTTCATAACCGATAAACCGTTTACCATTTCCAATCGTCGTATTAAGGGATTGATTTTGCATAGTGAAATAAAGAAGAAAATGAAGATGGTTCGGCATGATCACGTAACCAGTAATTTGGTGCCTTTTTTTATTCAGAATGTTGAAAAATTTATAAACCTCGTCATATGCATTTGTCAGCTTGATCAGAGGAAGCCAGTTGTAGCAGGTAAATGTGATAAAATACATACCTGATTTTTCCGTGAGGGTATGAATAGACATAATGGCAAGCTCGAAAAACATAATCGGATTGCCACAGTATTTTACACCAATTCATTGTTGAAGATTCACCTTGCAAGCAGAGAAAAACATCATATCTTTCTCAAGCATTTGGGTTTACCGATGAGTCCGCGGCTTGCGCGCAAAGCCCTTGGCGAGACTCATCGGGAAATGAGTGGCGCGCAAATTTTTACCGCATTGATCATGATATGGGTGAGACGACCTGGCAATGGCAGGAAGTACGCGAGGAAAATTTTCATGATTATGAGAAATTCGGAACGATTGTGTTTGAGTGAAAAAGTCTTTTAATGAAAACCGTAATTTTTTATGAAGGAAATTAAAGTAGGCATTATCATGAATGGTGTTACCGGGCGGATGGGAACCAACCAACATTTGCTCAGATCTATTGCTGAAATAATAAAACAGGGTGGTGTGAAGATTGGTCCGGGTGAAACCATCATGCCCGACCCGGTATTGCTAGGACGCGATGAAAATAAACTTCAAAAACTTTGTGCGCTATCTGGTGTACAGAAAATGAGTACTGATCTTGACACTGTACTCGCCGATCCCTCTAATATCATTTACTTCGATGCTCAAACAACAACAAGACGAGCAGATGCTGTAAAAAAAGCAATTAAGGCCGGTAAGCATATTTATTGCGAAAAACCTGTTGCGATGAGTACGAAAGAGGCGTTGGAGTTATACCAACTTTGTAAGAAGGCCGGTGTAAAAAATGGAGTAGTGCAGGATAAGCTATGGCTGCCAGGTATCATAAAATTAAAGCGACTCATCCAGGAAGGATTTTTTGGCAAAATACTTTCTGTACGTGGAGAGTTTGGCTATTGGGTTTTTGAAGGTGATACGATTCCTGCTCAACGACCATCCTGGAATTACAGGAAAGAAGATGGCGGGGGTATTATCGTTGACATGCTTTGTCACTGGCGTTACCTGCTGGATAATGTCTTTGGAAAGGTAAAAGCTGTTTCCTGCATCGGCGCTACACATATCCCGGAAAGGGTTGACGAGCGAGGTGAGCGATATAAATGCACTACTGATGATGCCTCCTATGCAACATTCGAGCTTGAACGAGATATTATCGCACAATTCAATTCTTCATGGACAGTGCGGGTAAGACGTGATGATCTTTTGACATTGCAGGTGGACGGCACCAAAGGCTCAGCAGTAGCAGGTTTACGCGAATGTTACATCCAACATTATGGAAATACGCCTAAGCCTGTCTGGAATCCTGACATTCCTCAAGCGATCAATTTTTTTGAGGGCTGGGCAAAAGTGCCTGAACAGGAGAATTATGATAATGCATTTAAGATACAGTGGGAATTGTTTTTAAAACATGTTGTAAAAAATGATCCTTTTTCCTGGGATATGTATGAAGGTGTAAAGGGTGTGCAACTTGCCGAGAAAGGATTGGAAAGCTGGAGCAAGAAATGCTGGGTTGACGTACCTGAAGTTTAAATAACTTTTTAAATACATGAATAGAGTTGCTTTAATTACGGGAGGCAGCAGGGGGATAGGTTTTGGCATTGCCACACAACTTGCAAAAAATGGTTTTGATATCGCTATCAACGGCACACGGAACGCTTCCGATGTCGAAGATGTTGTGAAAAAATTAAAAGATTTTGGTAATAGCGTTATCTATTGCCAGGGCAGCATTTCTTCAGCAGCAGACAGAAAATATATTATTGATGAAGTGAGGAAACACTATGGTGCAATTCATGTGCTCGTGAATAATGCAGGTATTGCACCAAAAGTCCGTAATGATATACTAGCAGCGACAGAAGAAAGTTTTGACGATGTTATTTCTGTTAATCTCAAGGGCACATATTTTCTTACCCAAAGTGCAGCCAATTGGATGATAGAGCAAAAGAAAGTTGATGAAACATTCACAGGGTGCATTATCAATATTTCATCCATGTCGGCAACCGTAGTCTCCCTAAACCGCGGAGAATATTGTATTTCAAAAGCCGGATTAAGCATGGCAACACAATTATTCGCTGTCAGGTTGGGTGAATTTAATATCCCGGTGTTTGAAGTGAGACCGGGTATCATACGCACAGACATGACCGCAGGTGTTAAGGAGAAATATGATAAATTGATAAATGAAGGTTTATGCGTGCAAAAACGGTGGGGCGAACCAGAAGATGTTGGAAAAGTTGTGTCTTCTCTTGCAAATGGAAATTTTGCATACAGTACGGGGCAAGTGATTATGGTGGATGGAGGGTTAACTATTCCGAGGTTGTAAAATCAAGAAATCTCAAAATACAATGAGTGGCTCAATAACACTTCGTTCAAACTCTCAATGTTCGATGTTCAACGACGATCAAATTGTACGGAGTATTCCTTGAATATTGAGTGTTGAACATTGAATATTTTATCTCAGGTCCAACGTCGTTAAACATACTCTCGATAAGCACTAATGATCTTATTAAGAAACTCAGATTGATCTTTTTGCCACCAGGCATTGGAAAAAATTTCCACCTCGATAAAGCCATTGAAACCGGTTTCTTCTACCCAGCCTCTGATCTGTTTCAGTGGAATGCAACCTTCCCCCATCAAACCACGATCGAGAAGCAGATCGGTTGTGGGAACTTTCCAGTCGCATACATGAAATGCCAGCAGGTTTCCGTTTTCCCCGCAGCGTTTGATTTCTTTTTCCAAACAGGGATCCCACCAAAGATGATAAACATCGACGGCAAGTCCGACCCACGGTGAATGCACTGCTTCTGCCATGTCATTAGCCTGCGACAAAGTGTTGATCGCGGAACGCGAATCTGCATACATGGGATGAAGTGGTTCTATGGCTAGTCGGACACCTGCTGATTCTGCATCAGGAAGTAAAGCCTCAATGGCATCCTGGATTTGTTTTCTTGAATCTTCCAAAGGTTGAGAAGGATCAGCGCCACATACAAGCACGAGAATTGATGTCTCCAATTCAGCAGCTTCGTCAATAGCCCTGCGATTATCATCAATAGCGACTTGTCTTTTGCCCGCATCTTTATTTGGAAAAAATCCTCCACGGCACAATGATACAATTGTAAGACCATGTTCTCGTAACATCTTCCCTGTTTGTTTAATGTTTCTTCCTTCAAGTGTATCGCGCCAAACTGTTATACCCTTTACACCTGAAGCTGAAAATTTTTTTGCCGCTTCTTCAATGCTCCATGGCTTTAATGTTATCGTATGAATACACAACTGCGAAAGGTCAGTAAGCTCTTTTGGTTTCATTTGATGTTGAAAAAAGTATAGTATGTTTCATTATTAATGATACGTTGCAGGTAAAGTGCTACTTCGCGTGCATGATAGTCTCCCCACATGCTTGATTCGCCGTTCGGGATTTTGCTTGCAGGGGGAATATAGTCCCATCCATTGGGACGATGATAAATGGAATGCAACAAAAGTCCCTGGTGATCGGGAGCAGTGCTTAAATATGGATCATCGAAGATCGTATTCACTACCGTAAGCCCAGCCTGTAAATAACGCTTTGCGGTGACTTCTTCTCCCTTCTTGTGTAAATAATTCCCGAGTCTTAATAAACCCTGCGCCGCGATCGCTGCGGCAGAACTATCTACCGGCTCGCGATCATTGAATGGATCGGCAGGTCTATTCAAGTAATCCCCTAGTTTGTTCAATCCAGGGGCACCTGTATCCCAATAAGGAACGCCATCAACAGGACTATTGTCAATGTAAAAATCGCAAGTCGCTTTTGCAGCCTTCAGCATCAATGATACAATATCTTCTTTCCCTGAAAATGCTTTCAGTCCTTTTTCATTTATCGCATCAAGCCACTCTAACTCTTCCGAAAATCCGCACATAGCCCATGCAAGACCACGGGTCCATGTGGTGAATCCTGAATAGCCCTGCTGAGAATTAGGGCACCTGAAATTTCCGTCTTTTACGTTGAAGATACTTTCGTGCGCCGTGCGTCCCCATACATCATACGTATCACGTCCTTCACCATAAAACACCGCGTATTTTGCAGTAGCCTTTATATGTTGAATAGCACGATCCAGCAAACTGATTTTTTGATCTCCTTCAGTTTGCAGCACGTGGCCAAGAATATGGCTGAGGACCAAAGCACGTACCGAGCGAATGGTATCAACAAAGAGAGAATGAGCGCCGTTAAAAGAATGAATAAAACCGCCATCCTTAATAACTGTCCAACGGCTTGCCTGCACGGCACCTGAAATTTTTAATGCGACTTCGTAAAAGTTTTTTTCCCACTCATTAAAAGCTGTCTTGCCTTCATGCATCAAACGAAGCAGATTTCCATAAGTGCTCACATTATTAAACCCGTGATCATGCACACCCGTATGACTTACATGCGGCGCCATCACTTCAACAGTTTTCTTCCGGCCCAATTCAAGGAACGCTTTATCGCCTGTTGCGTCAAATTGCAAGATCGCAGCGCCGAACTGAAATCCCTGGGTCCATTCCGTCCAGCCTCTTGTGGTATACTTGCCCTTTACTGTAAAAACCGGCGGGCCCTTAGACTCGTCGTAAGTTTTGTCAATAAGATGAATTTTCTCTGCCGAGAGCTCCCACAGCCTTTTCAATTTATAGTTAAGATCAGAAGGCTTCAGATCTGAATTTATTCTAACCATCAAC
>Ga0163163_10003661_pt1 | contig 13074 bp, 11 predicted proteins | sample S65metaG_FD_119766 | JGI IMG/M metagenome (GOLD analysis project Ga0163163, IMG submission 119766) | Switchgrass rhizosphere microbial communities from Kellogg Biological Station, Michigan, USA - S6-5 metaG | ecosystem: Host-associated > Plants > Roots > Rhizosphere > Soil | place: USA... | reverse complement strand
CTGATTTACGCCATTCTTCTGCAGTCCATGCGCCACCTTCGATTGCGAGGGCCGTCGGGATTGTTCCTGGTACGCGCCATAACGGCGGTCTGCGTTTTGCTGGCGGTGGCCCGCATCTATTCTCAACCTCTGCACATCGAGCTTCCTTCGGTGCTTAAACAGGCTGGATCTTGGGCAGGAGGAACGCCAACCGTCGGCCTTGAGCGTGCGCATGTGACGGCCGAACTGGAAAGCCAGCCCGGCCCTCAGCTTGCCATCGTCCGATACGTCCCCGATCATCTTTTTCCTGAATGGGTCTTTAACGCAGCCGATATCGACCACTCCAAACTGATTTGGGCCCGCGAAATGGATCTGGCCAAGAACCAAGAACTGCTGAATTATTATAAGGACCGCAAAGCCTGGTTGGTGGAACCGGATGCCAATCCGCCTCGCGTCACTCCTTATCCAGCCGGCTCCGACCCGAGCGCCCTAAACCCAGGCTACAGTGACCCTTTCGCTCACGTCCTGACGGTTAGGGACCGGCCGTGAAGCTTGCGACCGACGCGGCTCCTTCCTTCGATGTGGAGGCAGGCGATGCCTGGGTTTCGACTACGATCGACAAATCAGCCCGGTTCCTCATCTGGTCGGTCACGGCGATTCTATTCTCCCTACCCGTGTTGATCCAAGAGCGGATCGTCAAAGATTCCCGTTCAGTCGACTTTGTGTATTTCTACGCGGCGTCCACGATCCTCCGCGATTCCTCGCCCGAGAATCTCTACAATCCTGAGATTCAAGAAGCGGCTTGCCAGAAGGTCCTACCCATCCCGAATGGCGAACCTACCTACGGGTCTTCGCCCTATCCTCCCTTTGTCGCTCTCCTGTTTGCGCCCACCGCGCGCCTGCCGTTTTGGGGGGCTTTTCGGATTCACCAGGCGATCTCGTTCGCCCTCTATCTGTTTGGACTCGTGCTCCTGCTGCGACGATTTTTCCCCGCCCAACCGATTCTGTCGAACATCTTCTTGCCATTCGCTCTCGCCTATCTTCCCTGGATCTCCAACACGTGGCTCAATGGGCAGCTATCGGCCCTGGGGTTTATCGCCCTTGCTGTTGCGCTCGCGGAGCAGAAGTCCGGACACTTATTCCGAAGCGGCCTTGCGCTTTCCGTGTGCCTCTACAAACCCACCCTGCTGGTTCTGCTGATTCCCATGCTGCTGTTTCGCCGCCAGCTCCGAGTGCTGCTAGGGTTCGCGGCCGGCGGTTGCGTCCTGGTGGGTGCCGCCACCATCGCGTTTGGCTGGCACATCTGGGTGGCATATGCGCGCCTGGTGGTATCGCTCGGGAGCCTGGAGCGCCTCCGCCAGCTTCCCCAGTACGTCGATCTCATTGCTTTCTTCTCGCTGCTAACCGGAACCCGTTTCGCCGGGGTGCTGGCCCTGCTCAGCACCGTGATCGCGCTGGCGTTCCTGATAACCGCCTGGCGGCGCGATAAAGACGGCCCACAGCTTGCTTGGGCCGGAGCCATCACCTGGACGTTGATTCTTAGCCCCTACGTTCCCCTCTACGATACGATTCTGATAATTCCAAGCATGATCGCGAGCGCCGCCGCTTTTCGGCTCGGCCGCACTAACGCATTGCCGGGAAGCCTGCTCCTCATCTTCGTCGGTGCCTGGCTCAGCGCGGCCTTGGCGTTGCTTATTCACGTTCAACTGCTGACGGTGGCGATCGCGGTTGTGGGCTCGCTGCAGATTGCGGCTTCTTTGCGATCTTCCCACAAAGAAACGCCCGGCCATACCCATTTTCCAGAAGTGGCTGTGCCTGCCAAACCCAACTCGTCTTGTCATGCCAAATGGGATCAGTATCCTTAACGATTAACGCGTCTATTGACAAGCTCTTGCAAGCCCTGCCCACGTAGGCCGCGTCGATACCTTGAGGCTTTTCGAACAAATCATCAATCGGACCGATGATCCGGGTGCACGCGGCGGGGTCTCCCCCAAACACCGTACCGCATCCTAGTGTTTCGGCGGCCGCCTGCCGGTCCGCGTATAACCCGTAAAACAGGTCTCCTGGATCCGTATTGGGATTCTGCTCCACCACCGCGTCCTGCGGCAACTGGCTCTTCAGGTTCTCGTACAGTTGACGAAGTGCATAAGTACGGCCACCAAGGTTACGATCTGAAGATAGCCACTTCTGCCTTGGGATGTCCATGTTGTCTGCTATCATCGGAAACGATCTCAAGATGCACAGATCGTAGACCGTTCCGCCCACGCCGAGCGCCAGCGTTCCCACCAGCAGTTTCCTTCCCCTTTGCCCAAGGCGAACGAGACTCCGTTGACTAACAGCGGAATTCACGGCTCGCACGATCAGTCCATCATCTAAGAGCTCCGCACCCCAGATCAGAAGTATAAACTGAACAACCATGAAACCCCTGATCCCAAGGTCGTTGACCGAGATCACTCCTGATCGTAAGAATGTGCACACCATCGTGCCGCTCGCCGCCATGATGAATCCACATATCTCAGGGTGACGGAGGAAGCTTTTGCTCGCACGCATTTTCCTCCATTGGAGAAAACCGATCAGGAAGAAGAAGCCCAGCTCCAGAAAATAGCTTAGCGGCAGAAACAATGTGCTCGCGACAGACCTGAGCCATCCCATAGGGAGCGCACTGGAGATCAACGCTTCCGTTAAGGGAAACGACCTTATCGCCAATTGAAATAATGGTCCACCACTGGCTCTCTGGTTGGAGTGTCCTCCGGGCAACTCTCCGGGCAACTCGCCGAGCAACTCCAAGATGTACGGCACACAGAGAGCGAGAGCGCCGAATCCGGCGACGCAGATTATTCCCAGTTCGCGAAACCGTTGTGAGATGGCCGTCACAGCCACCCATACGGTCAAGAACACGGCAAACACGAAAGTCACGTAGACCGAAAGACCGAAGCCGCTGGCAAACATGATCCCAGCACCTATGGTCGCTAGGACGTCATCCTTCGCTCCTCGCCGGCCGCGCCGGTACCAGATAAGGAGGAACCCGGTTAGACAGGCAACCAAGGCTGTGACGTGGTGCGGCACCCACAGGACTTGGTCGGCCCACGGCACAACTGCGATGGCCGTTAGGATGAAGTTCCGAAAGAACACATCGTAAACGGCGACCGGCAAAATATTCAAACCGGTAATGCTCAACAGTGCCACGCCGATCAAGATGCGTCTGTCAAGGTCTTTAGGGCCTTTGGGCTGAAAGAAACGCAGATAAAGCGGGATGAGTGCGATCAAGCCGATTCCACACCACGACGTTCCAGCGATCATGGCCAGTCGCGGGCTTACCCTGGCCCGCCCGATCTGATCCACCAGGCTGCACAGGATGAACCAGAAGTAGTGGTAGCGAAGAACAACAGGCCGGCCGGGGAAAAAATAGGGGTTGTGAGGGGGAATCCCGGACCTCGTAATAGCAGCGGTGATGGCGGTGCGGAACGTGTAATCGTATGCGACTATCGGGAAATACAACCGGTCGTTGAATTGCAGATCAATTAACAGAAACGTTCCCAGTACCACCCAGCCGGCCACAACCCCGAGAAAAGCAACTCGCCCTCTTGAGAGCGGGGGACGGGTGAACCAAATGCCTCGCTCGTAAATCATCAGACCAATAAAGCCTATCCACATAGCTCCGAAGACGATCCACACCGCGGCCAGCGACCAATGCCACAAAAGATACGCGAGGATGGGAGAAATCCCGATCGACAACGGTACGGATATGGCGAACCGGGCGAGGAGGGTGCGCACGCTGAATCCAAACGCGTCTATGATCCAGCCGCAAACGTATCCCGGAATCAGCGTGAACAGGGGAAACAGGAAAAAAGCTTCGGCAATTCCAATCACATCCGAAACTGTGAAGTTGGAAGCCACCGGGTGCTGTGCTAACTAATCGGCCATCCTGCGAAGCACCGCTCGGCTGCCGTCTCCGGAATCACTCTCTCAGTCTATCGTCAGATGTTGCCATGTCGAGTAGCTCGCTCAAAAAAAGCGGGCGTACTGGGACTGAACGTCCAATAGATTCAGTGGGCACTCGATGTGCCACTGCCATGCGCCCGCGGCAGGTGGGTCGGAACAGGCCCGCCGGCTCTCGTCTAGGGGCGAGACAAGTCTACACAAGTACAGCAGAGATATGAAGTGACCCCTATCGTTTCGCTCCCGGATCGTTTCTGAGACAAGAATCGGAAGTGGCTCAAAGGCCACCTCAGCGCCGAGTTCATCCAGCCCGCAGGCTCGAACACGATCCGTTGCCAGTTCCTTATAGCGAATAATGCCGCCCGGGAGGTGCCAGCCCGCACCAAAGAATTCGTCATCGCGCCAGGTTAACAGCGTGCGGCCCGCCTCATCGTGAATCAGGAGATCGACATTGATCAACGGCGTCAAACGGCTGATCAAAAGAAAAAGGTCTTCCGGAAGGCCGCGACGGGGGTTGACGACAAAAGAATCTATTGTGGTGATTGCCTCGGATAGTTCCATTCGTGAATGCCTGCTCCCTTGGGAATCGGGTTCAGTGGAAAAGTATCCTCGATTATACGGCGCGAATCAGAATATTGGACTTCCCTGGGAGGCGGCTTATCAAAACCGGTTAAAGTGAGAGTAAAGTGCTTGCTTTATAACGTCGATCAGATGAGTGTCGTTTCCCTCCATATGAGGAGAGCGGCTCGCCCGGAAGGATGTCATTGAGCATTGAAGCGGGATTACCGGATCGGTCGCGATTGAGTCCCTCCATTCGCCCGGACGATCACAACCACCGCCGGCAGCGCCGTATTGCCGCGTCCGCGGGCGCGGGCGTCATTCAACGCCTGCTTCAGGTCGCCAGTTCCTTCATTCTGATGCCAGTGTTACTAAAGGTGCTTGGCCCAGCGCAGTTTGGGATTTGGGGTGCAGCAGCCTCCTTAGCGTGGATGAGCGGGCTTGCCGACCTAGGTACAGGCGCCGCCCTTGTAACGCTGGTGGCGCGGTCCAACGCGCTAGGGGATACGGAAGCTGCTCGACGTCACATTGCCGGGGCGTTGAGCTGCGGGTTGGTATTCGCAGGCGTAATGATTCTGCTTGCCGCAGGAGCCTGGGGACTGGGCATACCAGCCTTCGGGTCGAATCTGGCCCTGATCGCGTTTGTCAGTCTCGCCGTCAACGTGCCCCTTAGCGCGGCCAATAATATATGGATGGCATTGCAGAAGGGCCATATTGCCGGATTCTGGGAACTAGTGCAGACGATCATCACGACCGGTGCGCTGCTCACGGCCGCCACGACAATTGCGCCCCTTTGGGTTTACGTTGCGATCGTGTATGTGGGAATCGTACTGTCGAACTTGGCTAGCTTGATCCATCTCTTCTGGCGGCACCCGGAACTGAGGCCGCGCGGGTTTCTTGCGCCTATGGCAGCCACCAGAGAGGTGGCCAGACAAGGCATGATGTACTTTGCCATGGGCTTGGCTGGCGGGCTTGGCTATCTGCTAGATAATGTCTTGGCTCTCACAATGCTTGGACCCGAAGCCTCGGCTCGCATGGTAATCGCGTCGCGGATATGTGTCACGGCGGTCGGCGGCTTTGTGGTGCTCTCTCAGCCCCTCTGGCCGGCATTCGCGGAGGCCTCCGAGAGCGGCGATCAGCACTGGATACGCAAAGCTCTGCTTCGCGGATCAACGCTGCTAGTGGGGGTTACTCTGGCTGGCTCGGTCATACTGCTCTCGTACGGGGGGCGTTTGTTGCACTGGTGGCTTCATGGGAACCTAGAAATCAGCAAGGGCTTGTTGTGGGCAATCGCAGCGTGGATACTTTCTCAAGCATTAGTACGTGTGCCGCATCTTCTATTGAACGGCCTGTCGGTCGTCCGATTTCAGATTGTCGTTTTCTCCATGACGACAATGGCAGCGTTTGGACTAAAGTTCGCGTTGATGCATTCTTTGGGGGAGGCGGGAATTTTATGGGGCACGACCGTATCGGTTCTGTTGATTGCCTTCCCGTTTCTTGTATTTCGGAGCTTCCGTTCTCTTCGGCATCCCGCACCTCACGGTGACGATCTATTGGCACGAATTGCATCAGAACCGGCATCAGGTAGCTATCAGTGAGCAAACGAACCCCTCCTCGAACGGGGGTCTATTCGTGCGGCTCAACGGGAGCGACAGGCTAAGATGACCGAGGTTTCCACATGTGTGATTTGCGAGGGTGAAATAACGCGACTCAAGCGCGCACTTGTGGCTCCATTTCTGGCCAAGCGGATCTGGGACCGATCGCCATTTTGCGTCGACCTCGTACAGTGCAAAGTCTGCGGATTCATGTTTTACAACCCACGCCTCGACGCCGCCGAGGAGGGTCGCCTTTACACCAGCTACCGCTCGGAGGAGTATCAGCGAGCACGCCAAGATTCAGAGATTTGGTATACAAAGGCTTTTAATGCAGAGCTGGCCTCACCCTCCTCTTACGAACTCCGCCGTCGGACGCTCGGCGCCTTAATCCGGCCGCACATGGGCGAGCGAGAGATCAGACGCGTTCTGGATTATGGCGGAGACCAGGGCGATCTGGTAAACGGGTTATTCGATGGAGCTGAAGCCTTCGTGTACGACATTTCTGGTATACCCGCTGCTGAAGGCGTCACGTCGACACGAGATCCATCGGAGTGTCGAGCCGATCTCATCATCAACAGTAATGTACTAGAGCACGTCGGGTTCCCCCGTCTCTTGGTCAGGGACATGATAAACGCACTTCCCGCCGGAAGTCTTGTTTTTCTGGAGGTACCCTTTGAGTCGCCGTTTGGGTTGGCTCGAATAGCCCGGAGGGCAACCCAGATCGGGATCATGGCGCTGATCCGGCCCACTTTGGCGCGATCGGTCGTCCGTCCCGCGAGCCTATTTATGATGCACGAGCACATCAACTACTTCACGGAGCAATCGTTGACTACCCTGATGTTGTCGTCCGATTCCGACGTGGTAGCGGCGGGTAGATATTTCGTGGATGAAACTGCGAGCAAAGGAGAAATGGTTTGGTGTCTGGGGAGGGCAAAATACTCAAGCGTATCCCCGCGCCGTCCATAGGTCTTGGGTTGGACCTGTGCGGTGAGAATTTCCCAACGCCTCCAGTGATGCCCTCTGTTCAATGTGGGCGAGGCCACATATAAATGAGCTGCCCTTTTTGCAAATCCGATGCGGTCATAGAAATTCTTCCCGCCAAAGAAATGACCAAAGGTACGCGCACGGTCTTCGAATATGCTGTCTGCGCGAATTGTGCGTCGGCCTACATCACGAAGTTCCCGGACGATATCTCGCAATACTATGAGGATTACTATAGCTTTGGTGAGGAAACGTTATCGGTGGACGACAGCAAGTGGAAATCACTGACAGTAGACATCTACTCAAGGCTAATCGTACGCACAGGATTGAGCTTCTTGGTACGGTCTTTCTTTCGATGTCCCTCTGCTTGGCAAATGCAGTTTCTGACGCCGAACCTGCAAGCGTTTCTCTTCATCGGTGCGAAACCAGGCGTTCGTATCCTTGACGTAGGCTCGGGGAGTGGCCAGTTCGTCAGACTCATGAGGAGGTTTGGGTACACCACCGCGACTGGCATCGATCCATTCCTTAAAGAACTTCCCGGCCACGATTACGTGAGGCGCGGCGACATTAACGGAACAAGCGGGGTTTACGATATTCTCATCTTCAACCATACGCTTGAGCATATGCCGGATCCGGAAGCGGCCCTCAACACATCCGCCCGTCTCCTTTCGCCGGATGGCGTTCTCTTGATACAGATTCCCAATCTCGAGTCGAGAGAGTTTAGCAGGTTCAAGGAGCATTGGTGTTGGCTGCACGCACCCTTTCATTTCGCGATCCCTTCACGGAGAGGCGTCGAGTTGTTAGCGGACAGATCCGGCTTTAGAGTGGTCGACGCGATTTGCACCTCACGCGCGGACCATTATCTATATCATGACGAATACGCCCGCGACATCGCGGATCATGACCAGAATTCGGTCCGACGCGCGTTGGAAGACGGCTCATTCAACAAAGCGCATTATTCCGAACTTTCCAGGCTGGCGCATTCCCTGAACAAGACGCTCACAGGCGATTGGATCGCCTATTACCTGAAACGTGCCTGAGCATCGGATGTCAGCGACTCCACTAGGTTTGCTTACTTTCGCAGTCCATACACCGCAACGTACCCGTTCTGCGTCGAAACCATGACTTTACCACCAGCGACGGTCGGGGTCGCGAACTTACTCATGTCGCCCACTTCCCGATCACTCCAGTATTCAGACAAGTCGGAGGGATTTAGCGCCCTAAGCGTTGCTCGACGCGCCGTGAAAAGTGCGGAGGACGACACGGTGACCGCCCATAAGATACAGTTGCTCGCGTTGTTACAACTTCCGGATATCGCGGCTCCCGGGTAGGAAAACGTCGCTGTTCCGGCAACGCACGGAATCGTGAACAGTTCAGCAGCCGGGTTCCAGACACATCGGTATATCGGTCCATTCGTCGTGGGAACGTAAAGGGAATTGTTCATGAACACAGCTCCGTAGCTACCGGATGTGACAGTCGCCTTGCCAGCCGGATTGATCGAAAACGACTGTCGTAGGTTCGCGCCGGCGGCGGGTTGCAGGCGTTGCATATGAAGGGAGTCGATTAGCCGCAATACAAAATCTTTTGAGACACTCACAAGGTAAGCAGTCCGAGGAATAAGCAAGGCCCGGTTGCTCGCAATGTCCTGGTCTGCGCTGCTTATCGCAGCATAGTTGTAGGGGGTGAACCAGTCCGTAATGGAAAGATTCGGACCCACCTTGATGAAGCTGTTTCCCAAATTACTCATGCCATCGTAAGTTCCGTCCCCGGTAATCAGATATAAATTCCCGTTGGCGTCCATACTGGGCGCACCTCCCCAAAGCCCGCCGCCGCGCCCGGTGGGCGTAACGCAGAGGACATGCTGCTGGGTCAGCCCGGCCTCATCGTACGACATGATCCAGCCGTGCCAAGGAACGTTGACGATCCCGGCCTGAGAGAAGGCCACGTAAACATTTCCATTGCCGATTACGAGGCCCTCACGCTGTACATGCCAACGCGCCGTAAACAGTAGGCTTTGGCTGCTGGTGTGATCGCCGGATGTTCCCGTTCCCGGAACGGAAGCAGAGATTACTCTGCTGGACAGGACAGCACCAGTTGTGATGCTTAGTTTGCGGATTGTGTATTTAGGGTCGCGGTCGACGGACACTATGAACATCCAACCATTCCGCCGATCGATCACGGGCGTGGAGAGCGATCCAATCTGGCCATGGTAAAGGTTCGCGGTGAAAAACATCGGATCGGGCCATGTCGGACCGAGATGGGTCCTCCACAAGACCCGGCAGTTGTTCGCGTCAAAAGCAAACGCCGTATTGCCCATCGTCACAGCAAATCCGGTATCGTGCGCTGCTCCGGAAATCGTCAGGTGCGGCAGATAGAGTGGCTGTGCGTAGATTGCGGCGGCGTCACCTGGATCAGCCCGGCAAGTTAGACCGAATTTCGCCGACTTCACCTTCGCGGGTGTAAGAATGGTCTCTTTTCCGCTCAATCCCGTCGTATTTGAGTCATAAAATTGAGATGTGACGGCCTGCGCCAATGCAACCGACGCACCAATCAGCAACATCCGGCATACACGATTACTTGATTAGTCAACGCGTTGCTATTCAGTTTCAAGCGGTCCTCCGCCATGCCTGCCGGGGGGCGCTTTATCTGGGCTTTGGCAGCGGGCTCTCGACATTCTGGCCGCCGCTTTCAGTAGGAGGCGCCTTAACAGCGGGCGCGGCAGAATCAGAGCTGCGACCAAACGGCTCAGAGCCGTAGAGTTTCCGAACACGAATGGCAGGCAATCGATGGACCAAAGCCAAGCCCTCACTGCGCTCGCTCCCCTCAGTCTCGTCCAGACGAACTGATTGGCGGTGGAGCGGGCGATGTGACGCCGACAGTCTGTCCGCAGTCGCGCCAAATAGTCACAGCTCGCACCTTCTTGTTCCGACGCTCTTATCACAGCGTCCGCCAATGCTCGCGACTCACGTGCCCAGGCAAGCGGCGACGTACCATGCGAGATGTTGTCGGTGTCTCGGCGCAACAGAACATAGTGCGAGAGCACACGTTGGACGCAGCCCACCGCACCCCGGAACGCTAACTTGGTCCAAAAGAACATGTCGCCGATGACCCGATCATCTGGTTGAGGACCCAATTCCCGCAGGTCGCGTACGCGCGTCACACACGCGCACCATGAGACTTCTCTCTTCCCACTGTAGTGAGCCGCTAGAAAATCCGCACCCGACTCCACAGGCGGACCAACTTGTGCGGGTACTTGGCAATCTTCATAGTGGACGGCACATCCCGTATACACGAAAGACAAGTCGGGACGCCGGTCAAACAGAGAAAGAACTTCTGCGGCAAATTCCGGCTCCAAGAAATCGTCGTCTGAAAGGCCAAGAAAAAACTCACCGTGCGCTTGCTCCATCAAAAATTGTCCGTGTCGCGCGGCATTAATCGTCGACGGATGCCGGAACGTTCGCAGGCCGCGTCCGGCATAGCGCGCAATCACCTCGGCAGTTTCATCCGTCGATCCGTTGTCGGAGACGACAATCTCGATTTCTGCAGACGTCTGGGCTAGCGCGCTGTCGATAGCACGACCAAGAAGCTTCGCTCTGTTGACGGTGGGAATCGCTATCGTCAGCCGAGGAGTCATGCTTCTGAGATTGCCGACGCCATATGCTGTGGGAAGCTATGCCTCAGGCCATAACTTCAACGAGGTGCGGCTTTCCTGTAATGATTCACCTTCCGCCAGCGGTTCCCCCGGCGGATACTCAAAATTCATTCGCTCTTTCTCAATCACATATGGCCGCTTCTGGACCTGGGTATGGATGGCGCCAATGTACTCGCCCAAAATGCCCATCGAGAGCAACTGCACCGAGCCAAGAAAGAACAAGCCAATCACCAGCGGCGCGATTCCTACGTTGAAATTCGCCCAGAACACCAGCTTGTACACCAGGTATCCCAAACCGATTAACAATGACATTAATGAGCACAAGAAACCTAATGCGGTCACGAACCGCAGCGGCACTTTCGAAAGGTTCGTGATGCCGAGCATCGCGAGATCGTAGAGCGAATAGAAATTGTTCTTCGTGATGCCACGCGTGCGTCGCGGCTGGTCGTATAAAAGCTCGTAGTGCGGCAAACCGACCTCGGCGATCATTCCGCGAAAATACGGGTAGGGGTCGCCGAAACTCGCCACGGCGTCGATCACCTTCCGATCGTACAAACCGAAACCAGTGAAATTTTGAAAGGTTTCGATCGACGAGAGCCTGTGTATCCATGCGTAGTACATCTTGCGGATCTGGAACATTAGCGGGTTCTCTTCGCTGGCGCGCTTCAGGCAAAGCACCATCGCGTAACCTTCTTCCCACTTCGCCAGCATTTCGGGTATTTTCTCAGGGGGGTCCTGAAGATCCGCCACAAGGCTAATGATGGCATCGCCCTGGGCTTGCAAGAGCGCGTGCATGGGTGAGCGAATGTGGCCGAAATTTCGCGCGTTGACGATCACCTTCACGTTGCGGTCACGGAGGGCAATTTTCTGGAGGATCGCAACGGTCGCGTCCGTCGAGGAGTTGTCGATGAAGATATGCTCGTAGCGGTAGCGGCCAGCCTTTTGCACTGCGTCGCGAACCCGCCGGTAGAGCTCGTCGACGTTATCTTCCTCGTTGTAACAGGCGGTCACGATGCTGATCGTTTTCATCACCTACAACCTCCAGAGCGATCGCCCGTGGCAAACCCCGCTCGTAAATAGTTTTGCGCAACGAAGGGATGCTCGCGTAGGGGCTGTCGATGGCGTCGATCACGATGGGTTGATCGGCCAGAATCGGCCGCAAGAGCACCTCGCCACGCATCAATTCTCGGCAGGAGATCTGGCCTTGTTGTAGCGGAATCGCCAGATAGACGTCGTCGTCTGACAGGATGTGCCCTTCCGGCAGGTCGCGCTTGGCATACACTCCGCGGACCAGCGAATCGAGGTATTCCACTTCTTTAGGCGGCGGGATCCGCTTTTGGGTACCGGCCGCGCCGCACATTTCGCGGGCTTTCTGATACGTCTTGAACCAGGTGTCCACATGCTCGGGGAGAGAGCAGTATGGCGACACAGGAATTCCGTCGTCCTGGATATCGATGTGACGCTCGAAGGTCCGCGCGCCCTTCGCATATGCTATCAGCATCGACGACGCCCAGTCGCGGTATTCGTGCGTCGAAAACCCAATGGTGTGGTGGGGATACCGGGCGCGCAGGAAATCGATCTGGTTCATCTCGAGGTCGCGGTCCTCGGCGGGATAGAGTGAAACGCAGTGATTGATGGCCAGCGGGATGTTCCGATTCTGGAAGAACATCACGAGATCGTCCAAGTCTTTGAGGGAAGATCCGCCGGTCGAAACAATAACAGGTTTCTTGGTGGTGGCGATCTTTTCGATCAGCACCCAGTCATTGAGATCGGAGCTGGCGATCTTGATGATGGGAACGCCCAATTCGCAGCACAAGTCCACGGAGTGCTCGTCGAAGGGTGTCGCCATGGGCGTGCAGGAGGCTTGCCGGATGGCTTTGATCAAGGCCGCGTAATCGTCGTCCTTCATGCGCGTGTCCATCGTTTTCTTGACGTAACGGATGTCGGTGCGATCCTGGAATTCCTTGTGGATAAACGCTCCCACGTCCCGGAACTGGAGCTTCATCGCCGCCCGGACGTTATTGAAGCGGACCACTTGCGCAAACGTGCTGATGATCTTTAGGCCGCGCTCGAGGCGTCCCCAATGGTTGTTGGCAATTTCGAGGACGAACAGGTCCTCGAAAATATCACGGTCGATCATGTTACACCTCCGACTGCGGCTAAGACTGATCCTAACTCATTCAACGAGCTGAACAGATTCAACGTTGGCAGCGCCGCATCCGTAAAGTTCCCATAGCCGGTAGTGAGAATGGCCGCCGCCATTCCGACTTCCGACGCTGCTTTGAAATCCTCCATGGTGTCCCCGACGACAATTGAGGTCGCCGCAGCTACGCCATCTCGCGATATGAGGAGACGCAGCATATCAGCTTT
>Ga0163163_10003660_pt1 | contig 13074 bp, 11 predicted proteins | sample S65metaG_FD_119766 | JGI IMG/M metagenome (GOLD analysis project Ga0163163, IMG submission 119766) | Switchgrass rhizosphere microbial communities from Kellogg Biological Station, Michigan, USA - S6-5 metaG | ecosystem: Host-associated > Plants > Roots > Rhizosphere > Soil | place: USA... | reverse complement strand
GAATGTTCGGGCGTTCAATTTCGGATACTTTCTTCCGGTTCGTCACACTAATCGGCTAAGTTTTGATTATCATTTCAAGAACCATGCATCCTTCGAGGACGACGCGGTAAATGGTCGGTTCCAGGTCACCTGGGGAATGCTCGTGAAATGAGAAACGCCAGGATCTCTTCGGCATCCTTTAGGGCAAAATAACCATGCGTGTTGGCGCCTTGAACGATCATGCGCTCAGCAATCTGACGCGCGATGGATGGCTGTTATTTCTCACGCGATTCACGCGGCTGTTCGCTTACGGTGCGCTGTCCGTTGTACTAGTCCTCTATTTGACGGGCCTCGGGCTGAGCACGTCCCAAACGGGAATACTTCTTTCATTGACGTTGGTTGGCGATACCTGTGTTTCTCTCTTCCTGACAACTCGCGCGGATCGATTTGGACGGCGGCGAGTTCTTATTATTGGCGCTCTTCTCATGGCTGGCGCTGGATTGACCTTTGCCTTCACAGGCAGCCTCTTGTTGTTGATAATCGCGGGTACGATCGGAGTGGTCAGTCCAAGTGGCAACGAAGTCGGACCATTCCTATCCGTAGAGCAGGCGGCGCTTTCGCAAGTCGTCTCCAACCGGAGCCGAACGACTGTGTTTGCCTGGTACACGCTTGCGGGCTCGTTTGCGACCGCGATCGGCTCACTTTGTGGAGGACTTCTTCCCAGCACGATGCGACGATTTGCAGTCACTCCCGTAGGTAGCTATCGTGCGGTCGTCATCCTGTATGCCGTAACGGGCATCTTCCTGGGGCTATTCTTCACTCGATTAACTCGAGCCGTGGAAGTGATCACGAAGAGTAAAGGAAACTCGCTCGCAGGAAAAAAACAATCCTTTGGGCTTGGCCGCTCCCGTGATGTCGTTCTCAGGCTCTCCGCTCTTTTCGCCCTGGATTCATTCGGAGGCGGCTTCGTGGCCCAGAGCTTCGCAGCCTACTGGTTCTACCTCCGGTTTGGTGTGAATCCGGCAACGTTGGGCGCGATTTTCTTTGGGGCTAATGTGTTTGCCGGAGTGTCCGCATTGTTGGCATCCCGACTTGCATCACGGATTGGTCTGGTGAGAACGATGGTCTTCACGCATCTTCCTTCGAACGTTCTGCTCATTCTTGTTCCGCTGATGCCGACGCTCTCACTCGCAATCTCAGTCCTATTGTTGCGTTTCAGTATCAGCCAAATGGACGTGCCGACAAGACAGTCTTACACGATGGCTGTCGTTCATCCCGAAGAACGCTCGGCGGCAGCTGGGATCACGGGCGTGGCCCGAACCATCGGCGCGTCCATTGCGCCAGTGTTTGTCGGTCTGATGTTCGCTCGGCCGTCACTCATAAGCCTGCCGTTCTTCATAGCGGGAACGCTGAAGATCATTTACGACTTGTTGCTGTATCGAGGATTTGTAACGCATCCGCCCCCTGAAGAGGCTGAGTAATGGGAAACTGGATATTCGATGAAAACCAGAATTCCCACGACAGCTTCGTCGCACATGTGATGACCAAAGGTATTCAGCTGGCTTTGCTGGCAGCATTGCTGTTTGGAGTTAGTGCGCCTGTTGCGAAGCTTCTCGTGACTCAGCTCCCTGTGCAGTCGCTTGCGGCGGCACTGTACATCGGCTCCGGGTTCGGCCTAATGCTGGTGAGCGGTATACGCCGCGGCATCCAAAAAACTGAGCCCGCCATCCAACCGGCACAACTTCCGTATCTGGCGGGAGCGATCGTCTCCGGCGGAATAATAGCGCCGGTACTCCTTCTCTATGGACTGAGGGGAACACCCGGCTCCAATGCCGCCCTATTCCTTAATCTCGAATCGGTGTTCACGGTCCTGATTGCCTGGTTCGTCTTTCGCGAAAATCTCGGACCGCGGATCGCACTTGGAATGGTCGTTATAGTTGCCGGGAGCGTGCTGCTTTCCTGGAGTGACGGCGCCGGACCTGCTTACGGATTGCGCGGGCCGTTGGCGCTCGCCGGAGCCTGCCTGTTTTGGGGAATCGACAATAATCTGACGCAGAAAATATCGACAGCCAATGCCGTCCAGATTGCCAAGTGGAAGGGACTTGCCGGTGGTGGAACGAATCTGCTGCTGGCATACCTTCTTGGTGAGCGACCCGCTGTCGGTGCGTTTGTCCTTCTCGCTCTCGTCGTGGGCTTCCTCGGCTATGGCGTCAGCCTCGTCCTTTATATCCGCGCGATGAGAGATCTTGGAGCTGCCCGCGCTGGAAATTATTTTTCGATTTCTCCTTTCGTTGGTGCTGTCGCGGGACTGCTGCTGTTCCAGGAAAATATAACGATTCGTTTGATCGGATCAGGTGTCCTGATGGCTCTGGGCATCTGGCTCCACGTGACTGAAAGGCACAGTCATTGGCATGTTCATGAGCCAATGACGCATGACCATGTTCATATTCACGACATGCATCATCAACACGAACATGGACCCGGCGATCCGAAAGGGGAACCGCACTCCCATCCACACGTCCACTCGCGTCTCGAGCACAGCCATCCTCATTTTCCGGACATCCATCACCAGCACGATCATTGATTCAAGAGAACGAGCTATCGGTCCGATCGCCAGCAGGACATCAGCGGAGTCGCTCTTGGAGGCCTTTTTTCCGAACACAAGGAGCACGCAGGACTTTAAGGTCTGAAGAGTCGGCAGGAAGTTATTCCATGGTATTTGCCGATTGCCGCTCAGCTATCGAATGGCGGGAAGGAAAGCCAAAGGCTTGGTAGCACTATGCGGAATACGAAAAAATGGGAATTGAACCTGGGTTCAATTCCCAAATGTAGCACCAATGGGAATTGAATCAACTAATCCTAACAAAGAGATGGCAGGAAATTTCTAACGTTCCCGCCATTCTCCCCGCCAAATAGAATTCTTGTGTGCCGCCGAAACGGGATTTGAAAGTCGTCATAGGATATCGCCTGGCATAATACGCCAGCGCAGTGAGTGCAGTACTTCGTGTATTCGTGCGTGCCATCTTCGAGTCGCAGTGACGGCGGGCACGGGACAACGGGCACGGGACAACGGGATCCACCATACGCGGTGTGGCGCCGTGACTTTCATTCAGAGTTTTGGTTCGGCCCTCAATCTTAATGCCGCTGACGATCAGTCTACACGGTACGTTATCGCAGCTCGTTCACGCACAATTTCCGCTGAAGACCCTCTTTATTCAATCCGGGACAAACTGCAACGGATAGCAGGTAGTTCCTTATTGAGCCTGTCTAAATCGACGGTTACACTTTCGCGGCTTCCTGTCGAAAATCTCACCTGGTCCTGGCCCTTGCCAGGGGAGGGGAATGCACACATGATCCAGGAAATTGCCGGAAGTGTCGCGAACCAAGCGGCAGAGTCGGATGTTCGCAGCCTGATTATGGAAATGGTGCGTTGGCTGCAGGCGGGCACTGAGCTTTTAAGCGTGGTTCTGATTGGCGTGGGTGTCCTGCTGACCACCTATTGCTTCATCCGGCTGTTGCTGGCAGGAAGGCGAAAAACTCACCGCGAAAGACGCTTGGCCTATCAGAGTGCCCGGCTGATATTGTCTCGCTTTCTTGCAATGGCACTGGAATTCCAATTGGCGGCGGATCTGCTGGGCACGACGGTGGCGCCATCCTGGGATCAGCTGGGCCGCCTCGGCGCCATTGCGGTCATACGAACATTTCTGAACTTCTTTCTCGCGCGTGAGATCACTGATGAAGAGAAGGCGGAACTTGAGACGAAGGAAGCAGCCCTGGCGCGCTAGCGAGACCGATCAGGCGCCATGCTCTACACGACTTGCGGCGAAATATTCTGTTGCGCGCGTTATGACGCCAACCTACTTTTCAAAGGTTGAGACGGTCTTAGTCGATTGATTACCGGACTGAACGCTGAATTGTGGAGTGGACGGACAGTAACGAAACGATACGTGGTGCAGCTCTGATTCCTTCCATCATGAAAGAGCTCGGGTCTCCGAGCTAACGGCTTTCTGACAGGACACAATCCAGAGACATGACTTCGTCGTTGGCAATTTGAGGTAGCAGTTCCCTGATGGATCTTGGGCGTGGTATCAAGCGGGTGATTTGCGCAGCAGCTGGAACGTTGTTCCTGCACAGCGCAGCCGTAGCCCAGGTCCTGACGGACACTGCGGACGGTGTCTTGAGCGCAAGCATACCGTTCGGAAATCTGACGCCCGGAACATCCACTACGCCGTCAAGCACTCAGGTCCAGTTTCGGATCCGTTCCAATAATGACACCGGCTACAAGGTTCGCGTCTCGGCGATATTCAACGTCACCCCGACGAGCGTGGTCCCGGGTGGGGCCACTATCTCCGCTTCCGATATTGGCGTCGGAATCACCTCGCTTGTGATTGAACCCAGCGTGAAGACACCGAGAACAGACGCCATTGCCGCAGGATTCAATTACGACCCCGCGACGGTTTTGGCTGCCAGCGGCTTGTCGCCATACACTGACGCGGCGTCGGGTCGGGCGACGCTGGCGGACATCATTGCGAATCCGAACCTCACGATTCTTTCCGGTCCGAAGATTACGAACAACCAGGGGATCAATTCTCCAAGTAATTTCATAACGGTCACGGTTACGTTTGGGCTTCTCGGTCAGTTTTTTACGCCTGCCACGCTTTCCGGCGTCCTGACTCTGACGATTGTGAACGGCCCGTGACGGATTCCTTTTTATGTTTCCTCAGCGCATCAAACAACAAACAAGTGGATCGAACAACAACCTAGGGAGGGTTTCAATGTTTTTGCTTAGAAGATTAACAATGTCAGCTGGCGTAGTACTGATGCTGGCGTCAGCCTCTTACGCCCAGACGGGAACGATTACCGTAACGGGCACAAACCCTGAAGCGGTGTCGATGACCGACACAACAGGGGCGGTGCTCAGCAGTACCATCGCTCTCGGCACGCTGACTCCGACCAACACGAATACCTTTACGACCGGTTCAGGCTCAGCTGTGGTTCGGTTGAGAAGCAATAAGGCATACACGATTACAGCCCAGTCCTCAGTTCTGAACGTTACCGGAGGCGGAAGCGCAGACGGTGGCGATACGATTACGCTGTCGGACATCGGGTTCGGAATCACCGGCATGACGCTGACCGGAGGCAACGTTGCCAACAGCGGTAGCCGAACGGATTCCATCGTGTCCGGGTTTGACGTCAGTGGAGGCTGGCCCACCGCAACGAATGGTCTGACGCCGTCGTTCGGGAAGACACTCGCCAGCATTTCAAGCTCCACGCAGGTCTTGAGCGGCACGCGCATCAGCAAGAAGGGCAACCTGTCGACCAGCGACAACTTCATCTCGGTGACGATTGGCGTTGCGACTCTGCCGCAGTTCTTCACGCCGAACACGGGCTTTTCGAGCGTTATCACGCTGACCATCGCGGCATTTTGATCGGAGCGTCCATGTCCCGTCTGACAACATTTCTGGCATGCGTTTTCCTGATCGGGACGTTTGCGGGAAGCAGTGAGGCCCAGACCGCAGGTCTGGGCCTTCGCCCGATGCGGCTTGAAATGGAAGTGGTTCCGGGAAAATCGAAGACCGCTTCCTTTGTCATCGAGTCTCCGCCGTCGGACACCGAAGTCCGGGGACGGTTGATCCTGAGCCTTTCGGACTGGGGCATTCATGAAGACGCCTCAGTCACGTACTACGACCCTGGATCTCAACCGAAGTCTGCGTCGCCGTGGATTATTTTCAGTCCCTCTGACATGACGATTGCCTCCGGTCAGGAACGGCTGGTCCGTGTGACAGCCGATGTTCCTGCGGATGCCGTTCCAGGCGTGTATACGTCCGCAGTATTCGTTCAGGAGCGACCGCCTGCCAGAGAGCCCCTCAAGGGAGAACAGCTGCTCTACTTCCGTTTCCGGTATGTGGTCTCCATTTATGTGATCGTGCAGCCGGTAAGCACGAAAGGCGAGATCGGCGATTTTCAGCTGACTCGCAATGCGCAGGGTTTGCGTCTGGAATGCCAGTTGAAAAACAGCGGCACCCGGCATCTTCGCCCCAACATCAGCTGGTTTCTCCGTTCGGAAGGAGAGGAACTCATTGCGGAAAAGAACGTTGAGACCACCGTGCTCCTGCCTGCGGCGACAACCCGGGAGACCCTCTCGGTTCCAGCTTTGCCACCCGGCGAGTATGAGATCGAGGCGCAGGTTGATTTTCATGATGGGCAGCCTCTGCAGTCGATAAGGCGCAAAGTGCGCGTGGTCCCACTTTCAGCGAGCCAGTGAGGTGATGGCATCCAGAGGCCGCCTGATTACCGCAGCGTGTTTTGCGGCTGTTCTCAGCTTCACTCCAATCGCCCGCGGCCAGGCCTCCGCATGGAAGGTAATGGTCGACGGGACCCCCTTGCCATTGTCGCGACCGGTGGCTTCCAGGGGGAAAGAGCTCTTCGTTCCATTGTTGCCGGTGACGCGCGCGCTGGGCTTTCAGGTTGAGTTCATTCCGGAATTCAATGGTTTGCGTTTGCGTCGCGGAACAGGAGCTCCCATCGAATACGACGGTCGAACTGGAGAGATTCGGTTTGGCCCCGTCGTTGCAGGACAACTTCTCAATTACCAGAGGGCGCCAATTTCCCCGCCGCTCGACGAGTTGCTGTTTCCCGTTGACGGCCTGATCACACTCCTCGCCGTCGACGTTCAACTGGACGCCGGTACGAACGCCATCTACATCAAATCGTCGCGGGATCCACTCAATGTCCCCTCAGCGAGCCGCGTTGGTGTCTCCAGCCTGGACTATTCGCTGGGCATCACGCAGGCCGGAGGCACCAACGGGCATTACACGCTCCTTCGAAGCAATGTCCTGGGCGGTGGCATTCCACTCAGCAGCAGCTTTCTGCTGAGCGGAGAGGGGGCCGCGACCCGTCTGCAGCAGGGAACCGTGCTGGCCGACATGGGCCGCCACCGTGCGCTGACCGCAGGGGACCAGAGCGCCGTCAGCGGAGTCGATTCCCTGACTTCCTCCATACGCGGGCTGAGCTTCGCTTCCCCCTTCAAAGGATTTCAAGCGAGCGCCTATGCCGGTCGCGCCGCCAGCAGCGTGCGCGCTCAGATGGGAGCGCCTGGCGTTGCGGACTACGATTCCACGATCATCGGCGGCGCGTTGCGCAAGAAGAGCATCCAGGGAGATCTGTCCTTTGCGGCAAACAGCTTCACCGGACCTGACCGGACGGGCTCTGCCGCCGGCGTTTCCTTCGCGAAAACGACCGCGCGAAATCAAATGAAGGCGCAGGCTGTCGCAGGATCATTTTCGGGTTTCAGTCTTCGCACGATCACCACGAGCGAAACCAATCCATCACTCTCTCCCGACGCGCCGGCAACGCCTCCACAAATGATCGAGCAGACGCGCGTTCAGGGCGGAGCGCTTGGGCTGAGTGTGTTTGATACGTTCACGCCGATCGAACCCCTGACCATCACTGCTCAGCTGGAACGCTACGGGAAAAATTTCCTGACCGCGAGAGAGGATTCCGAATTCAACGCTCAAACCTCGCAGCGTGTGTCCATGACGCTCCGGCCGCAATCACATGTGAATCTTTATGGAGGCATAATGCGCCGAAGCTATCTCGCAGGAGATCCAGGCGTGATGCGCTCCTTCAATTACGGGGCCAGCGGACTCGTTCCCACAATCCAGTGGTTGCAGCTCGGCTATTTCAAGGTGGTCCAGAACGATACTGCTTTCCCTTCGGGCCGCCTCAAGCTATCGCAGTACTCGGCGACGCTGTTAAACATGCGGGAGTATTCAGGCGTCGTCAGTCTTTCGGATCTCCAGGCTAATGGAACCACGTCCCGCACCTTGAATGTTCTGCTGAGAAGGGGATTCTCTTCTTTCGGCCAACTGACCGCTCACGACCAGCTTCAGTGGGCCAGTCTTCACCGGTACGGGCCAGAGTGGCAGTTCTCTATTCCGCACGGGAGCGTGCGGCTGGGAATCGATCGACTGGCAAACCTTCGGACCTCAGACCACAGCTATGCGCCTCTCCTGGGTCTGACGTTAAATCTGCCTGGAAAACAACGGCTGGTGGCGACGTATTCCGGCGAGCCCGGATCACATACTTTGAATGTCGTTATCACAGGGCCTCTCGTCCATCACGAGGACCTTCGAAGAGACGACGACGGGCGGGTCCGCATCGTTTCACAGGCGTCGTTAGAGGGGCGCGTCTATCTCGATTCCGACGGGAACGGCACGTTCAGTCCGGAAAGTGACAAGCCCATGACCGACATCAATGTCTGGCTGGACGGCAAAACTTCGGTCGTAACGGACGCAAAGGGAGCCTTCCGATTCGATCACGTCATATCCGGAACGCATGGCGTCCGCGCTGACCTCGCCGACGTGCCTGCGGATATGGTCTTCGCGGATTCAGGCGAACGCCGGGTTGCCATTCTGCCTTTCAGAGACAACGTTCAGGATTTCGCCATTGTTCGCACCGGATCACTGAGCGGCAAGGTGACTTTTCTCGATTACAGCGAGGACCCGGAACAGCCGGTTCAAAAGCCGATGGCCGAAGCGCGCATCATCGCGGACAACGAGCATGACACCTACTCTGATCTGAGTGGGAACATTGCTATCAGTTCCCTGAAGCCGGGGACCTACCAGTTGAAGGTGGATCCTGAAACGACGCCCAGCGGCTATATCGCATCCGTCGTGCCTCAGGAGGTTCACGTGAAAGCCGGAGAAGCTTTGCGTGGCGTGCAGATCCAACTTGAAGCGGCCCCGAGGGCGGTTACTTTCCAGGAACTGCCGACGCAGGAGTCCATCACCCTTCCCTGAGTTGCGCGGATCTCGGTCGATCGCGCGGAGTCCATTCGATCAGTCCTCCCCGGATTCGGCGTGCGCTCCCCGTCGCCGGCCATCGCCGCCGGGACAGCCAGCGTCCAGCGAAGCTGCCGAGTGCAATGCTCATTGCGAAACGCGCTTCGGCTAAATTGCGAGTCATTCGGTGCATTGCGCCCCGAGCGCTCCGCTGTAGTCGGCTGACTTCGCGAGAAGCGCGTCCGTCGCAATGGTTGGAAGATGACACCACGGAGTCTCAGGAAAGGCAGTGGTATGCACACTTGCCTCCTGAGGCGCTGACCGTCTACTCAACACAACCCGTCGGAGAGCTTCTGCTAGGCGTTCTGCATTTTCTATGTTCCAAAGACCAGTAGACAGTGGCCGGTCTCTCTGAAAGTTTTTGTATCTCCGACTATGGCAATGACGTTGATGAAATCGCCTGGTGACTTCCTAATCCGGTCAGGTTGGCGGTAAACCGGCACACCGCAGATTGGATACTCCCGAAGCAATCGGGATTTCACTTCTACGGTATACCGACCGACTATACGGCCAGGTGAAGTTCGGTTACTAATCCTGCGGCGACAGGCAGGACCGCTGATTGACGGACCTCGTGTTAGCTCCGAACGCTAATTCAGCGAGCGGCGACAATGACTTCGACTGGGCCGTTCAAGGATTCAAGCTGCGTTAAATACTTCGCCTGCGGATATAATCCACGAGCCATGAAGGCTTCTTATTTTGTGGTTCTCGCAGTTTTGTTGACATCGATTCCTGCCCGCGCAGAATGTCGGTTTTCCACGGCCGGAGTGGGACGGACGGTGACTTACAGATTTGTACCCGAAGTCACAGGCTCCGATCTGGTTCTTCATGTCGCCCTTGAGTTTCAGGTTGGTCCCAAGGGAGTCGAAGAGATCGTGCTGCCCCTTCAATGGGCCGGTGAGACACTTCATTCCGTCACAAACTTGAGAGTGATATCTGACGGAATCGTTCTTGCCGATAGCAGCGAAGGCGTGAAACAGCTTCGCGGCGACGCCGGCCGGCCTGTAATACTGGCGTATGATCTGAAAAAAGATTGGGTTGGACCGCTGACCGGTCCAAAACAGTTTCATCCGGTGCTTATGCCGGAGTATTTCGAATTCAACGGCGACAACGCGCTGGTCCTCCCTGTCTTCGACGGTGGGCAAGCGGTGACGGCAAACTTCGATTGGCAGAAATTACCGTCATCGTGGGCGGTTGCGACCAGCTTCGGGACCGATTCGTCCGGCGCGCAGCGCTGCCAGACCCATAAGGGATTATGGATCGAGGTTGTGCGGGCTCTTTTCGCGGCAGGAGACTTCCGCGTTCATCACTTTCAGATCGGCCGCCGGCCCGCGGTGCTTGCAGTGCGCGGGCAGTGGACGTTCACCGATCAGGAAGCCATCGACACCATCAGGAAAGTTGTCGGCGTTGTGCGTGATTTCTGGCGGGATGACAACTTTCCATACTTCCTCGTTACGCTGAAGCCCTACGACCAGGATCACGGCAGCATAGAAGGTAGCGCCTTCACGAATGCGTTTTGGCTGTATGGGTCACGCCTGGATTCGCTTTCCTCGATGTTGACGATACTATCGCACGAAACGTTTCACCTCTGGAACCCGTTGCGCATGGGATCACTGTCGAACGAGGCCGCCCGCGCGACAGGGTGGTTCACGGAAGGTTTCACCAGGTACTACGGCCCGCTGCTCGTTTACAATGCAGGCCTGCTTTCACCAACGGATTACGTCGACTCGCTAAATCAGGATCTTCGCCGGTTCCCCACCTCAAACGATCCTAACTTAAGAGGTCGCGTCATTGCGCTCTGGTTGGACGGCGCAATCCGCAGGGAGTCTCGTGGTCGGAGCTCGCTGAACAACGTTATGTTCGCCATGGTACGAGGACGCAATCAACCGATCACCATTGAGCGCGTATTCCATACGATCGACCGTTATTTGTCGGCGGACACACGTGCCGAGTTTCGCCGTGTCGTTCAGGGCAACGGCGATCTCATTGCGCCGGATCCCGCGCCCGCGCTCAGCTCATGTTCGCGGTTATCCAGGGAAAACGTGCCTATGTTCGACCTTGGATTCGATCTCGATGGGTCGCGATCGGCAAATACCGTCAAGGGCGTCGAACTCGATGGACCGGCGTTTGCCGCGGGTTTGCGGAACGGACAACCGCTGACCGGTGTCTCAGTCTACAACGGACAGACAGACCGTCTCGCCACGATCACGATTCGCGGCGATGCAGGCGATCGAAAAATTGCGTACCTCCCGCAGGGCAAAACAGTCATGGTGTGGCAATACCACCTCGTCCCGGGCCAACCCTGCCGGTGATCTCACGATTGGTTTCGATGTGATCCGAACCTTTGAAGCTCCAGGTTACGCGAGAAGGGGCCAGCTACCGAGCGGTTAGGTGAGGGCGATAGCTCTCCGAAAGTCGCCAAGGGTTTAGGAATTGATCATTTCCCGTATAACCGGCAAATCGTAGAAGTGATTTTCAAAACTGAAATTTGTGGGCGGAAAGCTGATGACTGCGCCGATTCGTCGCCGAAAGCGGTTACTGTTGAGAAGGATGAGGGAGCAGAAGTCTCGGATACATCGTCAGCGTTACTCTGTTTTTCCAGGACTGCGTCACATGTCGCAATTGCCGGGACGTCAACGCATAATCCAGATTCTGAATCCTAGCGGTCAAGATGTCACATGGGGTTACATCGACTCGGGGAATGGCGCCACAGATTCCGTCGGTTAGCTTCGGTACGGCAATTGCCAGTTGTGCTGTGGAGCGATATGAGATTCCGGCTCAAACTCGATGTCCGGCCGGGGGAATTGCGGGTCAGATTGCGTTACGGGGTGTTTGCGATCATGGACTCCGATCGGAGAAGAGAACGTAAAGCCGCTCCCAAACGAAGGAATAGAAGTCCTGCAAACTTCCTCTTTCAAAGACGCCTCGTCCAGCTGGCTCCCGACTTCATTCGCGCCGCCATGCGCGGGCTGCAATTCGTTGTGAAGCACACCCGTTTCGATAACTGTACTGTTGAAGGCGTCTTGAGAACGGACGATCCCGCACAAACGGGCATTCTTTTCGGATTACTTTGCACGGTGACTGGAGTTATTGGAACCTGGTTCTCTAAGCTGCGAGTGGCTGTGATTCCGGACTTCGGTGACAAAGAAACAATGCTGAGCGTTCAAGTGGAAGGCTCACTACGTGCCGCAGTCCTGCTGGCACTTCCTGTCGTGATTCTCTTTCACTTACCCAAGGTCGCGACGACCCAACTTCTAATCATTGGGTTAAGGAGGTAGATCATGGTAGTTCAAGATGTATTGAAACAAATGGCCGAGGATATTAAGCAGTTCACACGCAGCGAAACGATCTTTGGCGACCCTATTGAGATTCAAGGGAACACGATAATTCCCATCTGCAAAGTTTCCATTGGATATGGGGGAGGCGGCGGTGAAGGCGAAACGCCGCCCCAACAAAGAACTGGCGGAAAAGGAACTGGAGCAGGCGGAGGTGCCGGATTGAAGATCGAACCGGCTGCGCTTCTCGTTGCAAAGGAGGGCAAAATCTCGTTGCTCCAGATTGGTGGACGAGAATCGAGGGTCGGATCGTTCCTGGAGAAACTGCCGGAAGTATTTGACCGAATGAGGCATGCGAAAGAAGGGAATGGAAAGGCAGACGAGGCGGCGTCCACCTGACTTGCTGACCTCAGCGAAGCGAGTATCACTCCGTTCGCTTCGCTGAGGTTGAGAGTGGTCTTCCGACCGTGATTAGGCAGTAGTCAAAGACCGCCTTTGACTCGGCGCCACTTCCTCAGGATTTGTTCCTTTTCAATGTAGACAAACTCGTTAGGCCTATATACAAAGCGGCGTTCGCCGTTTTGTAATCGAGACCATGTCCGTTCCGTCGAGTCGCGGAGTAAATAAGGTCTGAAGGGTCATTGACGGAAGGGCAGTTGTTTCATCACCTTTTCTGGTGATTTCGAGTCACCGTTTCAACCAAAATCCGGATTTTTTCAGTTGTAGTCACGCCGGATTCTCAGAGGCTAACTTGATAAGTTGATACGGTACTGCCGAAACTGCGGTTCGCTCAAACCGCTAATGGAAGTCCAATGGCCGTATAACCGGCAAATCGTAGAAGTGTACGTCGCGGCCCACAAACAGTAGTTTCTGGGTTTCTATGCGCTGTACGACAAGGTGTACCGGGAAGACGTTCTGGCATTTGCCTATGCGTGCTGCAAAGCCAATGGTGGAGCAGCAGGAGTCGATGGCCAGAGATT
>Ga0163163_10003657_pt1 | contig 13076 bp, 5 predicted proteins | sample S65metaG_FD_119766 | JGI IMG/M metagenome (GOLD analysis project Ga0163163, IMG submission 119766) | Switchgrass rhizosphere microbial communities from Kellogg Biological Station, Michigan, USA - S6-5 metaG | ecosystem: Host-associated > Plants > Roots > Rhizosphere > Soil | place: USA: Michigan... | reverse complement strand
CGTCCCAGCCCCGAACGTTCGGTCACATCGCGGAACGTCCCGTCGCGATTGTTGTGGTACAGCTTGATGGTCGCTTCGGCAGGCGTGGGACCGCTGAGGCGGCGGCCTGTGAGCACTACGATATCCTGCCAGCCGTCGTTGTCGTAGTCCAGAAACGCCACGCCGCACCCCATGGATTCCAGGATGTAGTCAGCCTTTCCTTCATCGCCGTAGATGACGGGAGCGCGCAGTCCAGCCGCGGCCGCGACGTTGGTGAACCTGGCGCGGAACGGGAGTCCGGACGGCTTGCCGCGCGGCACCGGCGCGACGCCGCGCGATGCCATTCCGCCATATCGCTGCGCACGTGCGGCGACGGCGAACGCGGGCAGTGTCAGGATGTCGCGGCGCGTCACCACTCCCTCGGGGGACGCGACTGGAGCAGGCGGCGGGGGTCGGGCGAATCTGCTGGTTTGGCAGCGGCACGGTCGCGGATCTGTGCGGCAAGGTTCTGCATCCACGCGTCGCCCGGCGCCAGTCGCAGCGCCTGCCGGATGGCGGACTCCGCGGCACTGGAGTCGTCAGGGGCGGAGCGCAGAATACTGTCCGCAAGGTGGGCCATCGCTTCGGGACTACGCGCACCCAGGGAGACAGCGGTCGCCAGTGCCTGTCGCGCTTCCGCGTACCGCGCGTGGGCGGCATGAATCATGCCGCGCGCCACCCAGGCCGCGGCAAACTCCGGCCACCGGTGCTGCACGGTGTCCAGCAATTCCATCGCTTCGCCGGTTTGTCCCGCCAACTCGAGCAGTGCGGCGCGCATCACGGGAATCTGCGGTTCCCGCGGCATCGCTTGCCCGGCCTTGGAGAGGAGTTTGATGGCGCTTGTATTGTCCTCATTGCGAGACAGGAGCAAGGAAGATTGCCAATACAGGTCTGCATCTTTCGGTGAAGCCTCTATCGCGCGATTCATCGAGGCGATGGCATCTTCGGCTTTGCCTGCCGCGTCCAGCATCTGTGCTCGCGCAAGATGATAGGCGGCGCCACGGCGCGATGAGGGCACGCGCTCCAATTGGCGCAGTCCCTCGGCGACGCCGCTGGTTCGAAAGACGGCGACGGCAATGTCCAGTTCGAGGCCCGCGGTAGGATCGGCGGCCGCGGCCTTCTCCAGAACTTTCCTTGCAGGCGCGTACTGACGCGCTTCCAGCAAGGCGCGGCCGGCATCGGCCAGCACGGCGGCGCTGGTCTTCAGTTTCGCGATGGCGCGGGCCGACGCGATGGCTTGATCGACCTGCCCTTCCTCCAGCGACAGTTTCAGATAGTGCAACTGCGCAATCGCATCTTCGGGTTGCTCCTGTACGGCCTTCTCGACGCGCGCGCGATAGTCGGCGCGCTGTTGTTCGGGCGTGAGGCTCAGATAACGCATCAGATCCTTGGGCGCTTGCGTCGGCCGCATCTGGCGGTAGCGGCCCATCAAAGTTTCGGATTCGGCGTCCTGTCCGGCTTCGGCGAGTGCGCTCGCGAGATGGAGCACGACGGTGGACTCGCCCGGCGCGAGTTCGGCGGCGCGGCGCAAGACGCGGATGGCGTCGGTCAGCCGGTCGAGGGCACGATAAACTTGCCCCAGGCGATCGAGGATCAGCCCGTTTGGAGGCTCGGCGCCAGCCGCGGCTTCCAGGTCGGGAACCGCCGCCTCCGGATTCCCCTGGACGTAATGCAGCGCGCCGCGTGCGGCGCGGGCAGCGGTGAAGCCGGGCCTGAGCGCGAGTGCTTTATCGAGGCTTTCGATGCCCTTGGTGGGGTCGCTGGTGCTTTTTGCCAAGCCGAGCTGGTAGTGCCCGATCGGGTCGTCGGGATGACGCTTGATGTACCACTCGAGATCGGCCATGCCGGTCTCGAATTGGCGAATGTGCGTGCGCGCGAAGCCGCGCTCGCGGCGCGCGGTATCGTCGCTTGGGACCAGTTCCAGGTAGCGGTCCCAGGCCGCGGCGGAATCCTCGTCGGCGGAAAGTTCGCCCGTGGTCACGGCAATCAGGCGGAGCACATCGGCGCGCTTGGGCGCGAGGCGCGTGGCCTGCGCCAGCATACGTAGGGCGGGCTCGGGCTGCTTGAGATTGCTGTAGACGAAAGCGAGGCTGTACAGCGCGTCGACATTTTCGGGCTGCTGCCGGACGGCGGTGTCGAGGAGATCGCGCGCCCGTTCGTAGTGCTGCCCGTATAGCGCGACAACGCCGAGGTCATAGAGAAAGCGGAAATTCGCCGGTTCGAGAGCGAGCGCCTGCGTCAGGAACACCTCCGAACGTTCGTACAGACCCGCCTGCGCCAAGGTCCAGCCGAGCGATCCGCTCAACTGCGCGTCTGCTCGCGAACCGGCGGAGAGCCGCTGGAAGACGGCGTCCGCCTCCTCATGCGAACCGGCCTTGTCGAGCGCGGCCAGGCGGAGAACCGCCGCGTCCGGATCTTCGCGCTGCGCCGCCGGTAATTGATCGAGATAGAGCAGAGCCCCTTTCGTGTCCTTGGAGGCCAGGGCGAATTGAGCCAGTTGCAGATTGGCGTAGCGATCGGTCCGGTCTGCGGCGAGCGCTTTCTGGAAGGCCTCGCGCGCGCCACGCTGGTCGCCCATCAGCAGGAGATGATTTCCGTAATTTCCAAAGACGCGAGCCGATTGCGGAGCGAGGGCCATCGCGCGCCGGTGCAGCGGTTCGGCCTCGGGAAACTTACTCTGGTTATCGATTGCAACCCCGAGGAGGCTCAGTGCTTCGGCATCGTTCGGGCGGAGTTTCACCTCACCGCGAAGTATTGTTTCCGCGGCGACGAATTCTCCGCGCTGCAGTGCTGCCGCTGCTTCGCGCAGGGCAGGAGTAGGGTCTGCAGCCAGGCATAATGCCCCCAGGTTCGCGATGAGCGCTACAAAACGCCAATTCACTCTGCCGATTGTATCGGTTTTTCCGGCGTGCACCCATGATATCCTCAGGCCCATACGTGTTGACCCGCCGCGACATCCTGACATTGCCCGCGTTCGCTGCCGCCGCACGTGCGCAGCGATATGGCGGGATGGCATCGCGCGGCGTGGCGCCCGTGCCGCGCGGCAAGCCTTCCGGACTCCCGTTCCACGCCAGGTTCACCAACGTCGCGGCCGCGGCCGGACTGCGCGCTCCCGTCATCTACGGCGATGAAGGAAAGGCCGACTACATCCTGGAATCCATGGGGTGCGGCGTGGCGTTTCTGGATTACGACAACGACGGCTGGCAGGATATCGTGGTGCTCACCGGCCGCCGGCGCAGCGGTCCCACACCTGCCGAAGCGACCATCAAGCTGTACCACAACAATCGCGACGGGACGTTCCGCGATGTGACCGAACGTTCGGGGCTGGGACGCAGTGTCTGGGCCGCGGGGATCACGGTAGGCGACTACGACAACGACGGATTCGACGACATCTTCATTACCTGCTGGGGACAGAATATTCTGTTTCATAACCAGGGCGACGGCACCTTTCGGGACGTCACCAAAGAAGCGGGACTTTTGCAGGAAGGCACACGATACGGCACTGGCTGTACGTGGGTCGACTACGATCGCGACGGGCGGCTCGATCTCTTCGTCGCGCACTATGTGGTCTTCGATGCGGCGAAGATCCTGCCGCGCGGCAAGAATCCGGCATGCAATTGGAGGGGCGTGCCGGTGTATTGCGGTCCGCAGGGCCTGGCCCAGGAGCACTGCCGCCTCTACCACAACAACGGCGACGGCACATTTACCGATGTGAGCGAGCGGGCAGGCATCACAGACCGCGGGGGCTATGGCCTCACGGCCGTGGCTGCCGATTTCGATGGCGACGGCTGGCCCGATGTCTACGTCGCCTGCGATAGCGTGCCTAGCCTTCTGTTTCGCAACAATCACGACGGCACGTTCAACGAGCGCGGCCTCGAGTCCGGTATGGCGCTCAACGAGGATGGTAAGGAACAGGCCGGTATGGGATTGGGGATCGGCGATTTCGACACCGACGGCCACCTCGATATCTTCAAAACGCATTTCAGCGAGGATACGAATATCCTCTACCGCAATAACGGCAAGGGCAATTTCCGCGACGTGACGACGCGCGCAGGCCTTGCAGTCGAGACGCGCTTCGTCGGTTGGGGCGGCGCCATTCAGGATCTCGACAACGACGGATTGCCCGACATCTTCTTCACCACCGGAATGGTCTCGCCGGAATTGGAGGCGTCGCTACGCGATGCCCCCTACAAGACTCCCAACGTCGTCTTCCGAAACCTGGGCGGAGGCCGCTTCGAAGAACTGCTCGACGAAGCCGGTCCGGCAATGAGGGAGCTGCATTCCAGCCGCGGCGCTGCCTTCGGCGATTTCGATAATGATGGCGATGTGGACATCCTGATCATGAACATGAACGAGCCGCCCTCGCTCTTGCGCAATGATGTCAGCGGCTCCAATCACTGGCTCAAAGTGCTGCCCGAGGGTGTGGAATCGAATCGGAGCGCCATTGGCGCCACGGTCGTGGTCGGTTATGGCGATCGCCGTCAGGCGCAGGCCGTGCTCGCCCAGTCGTCGTATCTTTCCGTCAACGACCGCAGGTTGCATTTCGGACTCGGGTCCGAACAGAAGGCGGAGATCGAGATCCGATGGCCCAATGGCAAGGTGGAGAAGTTGACTAACGTTGCCGCCGATCAATTGGTAGTCGTCCGGGAGGGCCAGGGAATCGTTCGAAGGGCAAACTTTGCCCGCTGACGCAGGCGAAGCGATGCACTTCGAAAAGGTGGAAGCGCTCTATGCGAAGCCCCGGACCTACTTGCTTTCCCGCCTCAAATGCGTAGTAAATCCTCATTGAAGGCGCTTGCATTCCTATATTGTTTCTGATATTGTTCGACCCCAGTGAGAGAGAGGGGTACCACGAATGCAACCACGCAGACTTGCACTGTTGAGCGCTCTGTTCGCACTAGGCGTGATGGCGGGCTTCGGCCAAACCGTTTCCAGCTCGATTCTGGGAATCGTCGTCGATCCGGCAGGTAGTGTCGTACCTGGAGCCGAGATCAAGATTACCAACCTGGGTACTGCCGCGGTGCAAAACACCGTGTCGGACTCGGGGGGATTTTTCCGCGTCACCAACATTCTCGCCGGCGCCTATTCGGTGATGGTGCAAGCCAAGGGCTTCAAGCTTCTGACGGTCACCAAAGTTGACCTTGGCACCAGCGAAGCGCGCGACCTGGGTAAGGTAACACTGGCATTGGGCAACGTGACGGAAACGATCAACGTCACCGGCGAGGTAGCCACCGTTCAGACAGCCAGCAGCGAACGGGCTGCTACCGTTGAGTCACAGGAATTGAACACCGTCGCCATCAAGGGCCGCGACCTCATGAGCTACATGAGGCTGCTGCCGGGTGTGCTCGATACCAGCACTGGCCGCGATGCGGCGGGCGGCAGCATCCTGGGCAGCCTGACGTTCAGCGGCAATCCGGGCGTCACCGCTCTCTCGGTCGATGGCGCGACCGACATCGATACGGGGTGCCGGAGCTGTTTCGCGCATTTTGAGCCGAACCTCGATTCCATCGCCGAGTTCAAGGTTCTGGTTTCGAATTTTTCGGCGGAATATGGGCGAAACGCAGGCGCCACCATCAGCGTGGTAACCAAGGGCGGCACGCAGAACTTCCACGGCAGCGGATGGTGGACTCACCGCCACGAGGAGTTTAACGCCAACCGGTTCTTCAACAATCAAACCGGAGTGGCCAAGCCGCGATACCGCTACAATATCGCCGGCTTCAGCATCGGCGGTCCGGTGTATATTCCGAAGCTGTGGAATACCAGCAAGACCAAGGTGTTCTTCTTCGTCTCGCAGGAATACACGCGGCAACTCGTGAACTACAACACTCAGTACCAGACCATGCCCACGCAGTTGGAGCGGGCGGGCGATTTCTCGCAGAGCATCCTGCAGGGCGGCGCGTTGATCACCGTCAAGGACCCGAATAACAACGGCGCCCCGTTCCCCGGCAACAAGATTCCGGCCAACCGCATCAACGGGTGGGGTCTGTCGCTTTTGAATTTCTTCCCGATGCCGAATGCCGTGTTCGCTCCCGGCACCTCTCAGTACCAGGCCGACAATTTTCAGCAGGGCGGATCGGGCGCGCACCCGAGGCGCAATGACATCGTCCGCATCGATGTCAATGCCACCAGCAAGTTGAACGGCTATTTGCGTTACGGCCACGACTACGACGACCAGGATCAACTTTTCAAGGGAATTCAGTTCCTGAAAGGCGTTCAGAGACATCCGAACCCTGGTACAGGTCTTGTAGGCACCGTCAACTATACTTTTACCCCGACACTGGTCAACCAGGCGACGTATAACTGGAGCTACAACTACTTTGCCTATTTCGCCTCCAACCCCGCGGAGATTGCGCGGTCGCTGGCGGACGGTGCGTCCGGTACCGCCCAGTCCGGGCAGCCTCTTCCCAGCCTGCTGCCGCTGCACAAGATTGGGCCTGGGCCCGGCGGCGACATGCTGTCGGGGCCATGCAATTGTTCGAACGGTTACGGAAGCTTCCTGCCCAATATGAGCTTTGGAAATATTCCACCCAATGCCCCCAACTACGCGCCAGGCGACATCGATTATGTGAATACCAACCGGATTCACCAATTTTCCGACAACGTGACCTGGGTTAAGAACGGCCACACGATCAAGGGCGGAATTTACGTCGAGCGCAACCGCAAGCTCCAGCCGGGAGATATCAACTACATCGGGACGTATGCCTTCGGTCAAAACAACAGTAATCCGCTCGACTCCGGGAATGGTTTCTCCAACGCGTTGCTGGGAAACTTCTCCACCTACGCGGAGAAGACCGGCCATTTCGTCTATGACGTGTATTACTGGAACATCGAGTTCTTCGTTCAGGACGACTGGAAGGTCAACAAGCGTTTGACCCTCAACTACGGTGTCCGTTTTTATGACGCCTCACCCCAGATCGACAAGAATCAGGAATTTGCCTACTTCGATCCGAGTAAGTTCTCCCTTTCGAAGGTGCCCCGCATCTACGAGCCATTTTGCACCAGCGGCGTGAACCCGTGCAGCGGAACGACCCGTGTGGGAAGAGATCCGGGAACGGGAACAATCGTGCCGGCAGCTTACATCGGTCTGTATGTTCCCGGCACGGGCGATGTGGCCAATGGTATGGTGACCGCCGGAGTGAATGGCGTCCCCTATGAAACGTACACCAATGCGAAAATTGTCGCCGCGCCTCGCATCGGTTTTGCCCTGGATCTCTTTGGCAATGGAAAGACCGCGCTACGCGGCGGTGTTGGAGTATTTTACGATCGCCTGGACGGTAATCAAGTCTATGGCATGTCCGGACAGCCGCCGGTTGGATACACGTTTACGGCTTATTACGGCAACATCTCCCAGCTCTCCTCGCTGCAAGGATTGTTCGGACCGCAGAACATCACGCAGTGGACCGGCCACACACCAATCCCCCAGACTCGCAATGCCAGCCTGAGTATCCAACACAATATAGGGTTTGGAACCGTCGTGGACGTCGGTTATCAGGGTACTTACGGATTGCACCAGCAACTCCGACAGAACCTAAACCCGATTCCCCTCTACGCCAGCTTCGGTTCGCTTGCGGATCGGACCCAGCCCCTCACCGCCACGGCCCAGCCGGCCCGTCTACCTGCCGCGCTGTCGCGTACCATCTATCCCGGGGTTGGTGACATCAACTACGCCGTGTTCCCCGGCAAATCCCGTTATGACGGGCTGCAGGTCAATGTCCGCCACCGGATGCAGAACGGACTGATTTTTGGCGCCGCATATGCCTGGTCTCACTTCTTCAACCTCGGTGCCTACGACCCCCTGGTCGCGGATAACTACAAGCGCAACTGGGGACCGAACGGAGCGGACCGCCGCCACCTCGGTTCCTTCTACTATGCATACGACTTTCCCAAGTTTGGAAGGAAGCTGCTGCATAGCAGAGTCGCGGGAGCGGTGACTGACGGCTGGAACATTTCCGGCATTACCAGCTACTCGTCGGGCGCACCGTTCACTCCCAGTTTCAGCACGACCAACGGCGTCGATTTTACCGGCACTCCTACTTCGGGTCCCCGGATTGATGTTGTAGGCGACCCCTACCAGAATGTTCCCGCGGGCACGCCCGGACTGCCGCACGGAGTCAATTACTTTAATCCGGCGGCATTCTCCGTGCCGGCAATCGGATCGGTGGGAAACGCCGGCGTAAACATCATGTATGGCCAAGGTTTCATCAATCATGACGTTACGATCGCCCGAAAGATCGCACTCGGCGAAAGAAGGGAATTCCAGCTCAAGGTGGAAGCGTTCAACGTGCTGAACCACGTGCAGTTCACCGGCGTGAACAGTACCTTCACTTACACACCGTGTGCCGCGGGATCGGCGGGCTGCATCTCAACTCCGGCCGGACTATTCCGCAACACGAACGCCAACATCGGCGCCCTAACAGGTGAGCGCGGGCCGCGCATCCTGTCGCTCGAATTGAGATTCCAGTTCTAAGCGGGCCTACTGCCCGAGACTGCGCAGCACCTGCAGCGCCGCGGCCCTGGCGTCCGCCTCCGGACCCTGGGCCGCGAGTTTCAGGTGGGCTACGCCCTCGTCGCGTTTTCCGCTTCGCGCCAGCGCGACACCCAATTCGTAGTGTGCGCGGCCCGAATCGGGCTTCAAGCGGATGGCGGCCTCCAATTCCCGGATACCGCCCGGCACATCACCGCTTGCCAGCAGGAGTTGTCCCAACAGCAGGCGTGCGGCCGCAAGCGTGGGATCTCCTTCCACTGAAGCCTTCACCTGGTAAACCGCCTCGGCGATCTGCCCGCGCGTCGCCAACAGCGCTGCCAGTTTGGCCCGATACTCCGCGACTGCGGGGTTGATCCGCACGGCCTCGCGGAACTCCCGTTCGGCAGCGGGCACACTCCCTGTCGCCATCAGCAGCGATCCCAAATAGTTGCGCGCATCGCCCATATCAGGATCGGCCTTGACGGCAGCTTCGAGCATGGTTCGCGCCTCAGCCGCTTTGTCCTGCTGCCAAAGGACCCAGCCCAGCAGCGCCAAAACGGCGGCATCGTCCGGCCGGAGCGCCTTCGCCCGGCGTAACGCCGTCTCGGCCTTCACCCATTGGGCCGACTCCATGCACGCAGTGCCCAACTGCAGCCACACCATTTCGGCGGCAGGTGCGCGACGAGCCGCCTCCTCGAAAAACGAAATGGCCTTACCACGATCCCCCGCCGCCCAGTAGCCGTCCGCCAGGCCGGAATAAAGGCCTGCTCGCACCGGACGATACTTCTCGATCAACGCAGCCAGTTGCTTCAGGCCGGTTTCCAGGTTGCTGCGATCCTTGATCTGGGCCAGCGCCAGGTACATTTCGGCTTCCGGTATCCCGGCAAGTGTTGCGGGATTGTACGCCATGACTTCTCCGCGATACGAATTCGCCGGCGTATCGTGCTTCTCCGCTTTGTCCGCGAGCAGGTCGCCCGCCGGCTTGTGGCGAACGATCTTATGGTCGGTCATCACGATGTGTACCGCATCGTCCGTTCGCCGTTTCGGCATATGACAGCCGGTGCAGTCCGCCTGGGCCTGATGGCCCGGTGCCTGTGGCGCCGCGTGGCAGCCCTGGCAGACCGCGTTATAGCGGCGCGCCGCGGCCTCGCCCCGAGGAATGTCGTGAGGATTGTGGCATGACGTGCAGCGCAACTTGCCCGCGCTCTTCAGAAAGCACTGCGAAGCACGCAAGCGATAGGCCGCGTGCGCCACTTCAAAATCCTCGTTCGTGCCCGCCGCACGGTCGAAGTCCAGTCGAAAATCTCCCAACGGCTGCCCCGGTACATATTCAAAAGGTCCGCGGCCCATCCGCGGAATCGCATGGGGTAGCGGACGGCTGGTGGTTTCCAGATGGCATTGGAGGCACACCTCCATCTCCCGCGCAGGACTCAGCCGGGCAGGATTGACGATGGCGGCGCGGATCTCGTCGCGCGCGGTGCCCGCAGCACCAGCCAGTGCCACGTGACGCGCTCCGGGGCCATGGCAGCGCTGGCAATCGATGCCTTCCGGAAGCGGAACAGTATATCGCGCCTCCGCCCCGCTCTCGCGTTGCGATGCGGGAATGCGAGGGTAGGCGTTGTGGCAGAACATGCACTCGTAGTGGATCGCACGCGTGGACCCCTGGTAATCCAGCCGGTCGTAGCCCGGGTTCATGGCCCAGTAACCGCCCTTTTCCGCGTACCATCCGAGCGGCAACTGCTGGAGCGTGTTGCGCGCCGTCAGGTGCAAAAACGTGCGCGCGTGGTTGCCCGAGCCGAGCACATAATCGATCTGCTTCTCTTCGACGTTGGTGTCTCTGCCGTCAAACCCGATTTGCCATCGCCGCTGATAGAATTTTCCGGCGCGCTCGATGGTTTCGAAATAGGTGTGCGAGGCCTCATGGAAGTAAGGTCCGCTCTTCGCCGCCTCCGCCAGATTCGGGGAGGTCGCCCGATAAAACGAGCGGCCCATTCCAGTCTTCGCGAACGCGGCAGCGATCCCCTCGTGGCAACGCGAGCAAACGGCCGCGTCAACATAACTGTTTGGTGCGTTCCTGGCCGCCGGCGCCGTGCTGGACGGGGCTTGCGCCCGTGCGCACAGCACCAGCATCGCGGCTACCGGCAAAAGGCTATGTAATCGCTGCCGCTCCGCGCGCTTTCGCATCGCTGGAATTGTCGCACGATCCGCTCAAGCCCGCCACTGACCGGAACTGATATGATCTTTCACGGACCATGAAGAACGTAACAACCTTCCCGACGGTGTTGATCGCCGGCATCCTGCTCTTTCAGGCCCCGGTAGCTTTTGGCCAGCCGAATCCGCAGGGTCGCCCCGCGCGTCCGCCCACGCAAAGCCCGGCATCGCAGCCCCGGCCGAAGTCGGCGACGCAGCAGACCTACACTGCCGCGCAGGTCCGCCAGGGCGAAGTTCGCTTTGGTGCTCAATGTGGATTCTGTCATGGCAAAGATGCCGCGGGCGGAGAATCGGGCACGGACCTGACGCGTTCGGAAATAGTTTCCAAGGACGCCCGCGGCGATAAAATCGGTCCCGTGGTCCGCGCCGGAAGGCCGAATGCCGGCATGCCATCCTTCGGCACTCTCAGTGAAGACGATCTGCAGGTCATCGTAGCTTTTCTGCATTCCCAGATGGACAAGTTCGCCGAACTCGGAGGAGGCCGGCGTTCCGTAGAGCCGTCGGATCTGGCCACGGGCAATGTTGCCGCCGGCCGCGACTACTTCAATGGTGAGGGTAAGTGCTCCACCTGCCACTCCGCTACTGGAGATCTGGCCGGAATCGGCAAGCGACTTCAAGGGCTGAACCTGCTACGGCGCATGCTCTACCCCACCGGCAACCCCGGCTCCACGCAAGCCAGGGCGACCTTCGTGCTGCCGTCAGGCCAGACCGTGGTGGCGCCCGTGGTCTCCGAAGACGAGTTCTCGGTTACCGTCTTCGATCCCACGGGGGCACGGCAGACGTATCAGCGAACCGCCGTGAAGGTGAAGGTCGACGATCCGCTGAACGCCCATTTCGACCGGCTTGGAAAATACACGGACGCGGACATGCACAGCGTCTATGCTTACCTGGAATCTTTGAAGTAGAACTCTCATGCGCACTCCAGCTCGAATCGCGACACTCCTCTGTTTGGCCGGCCTGCCCACCGGCGCACAGAACGTAGACCCGAAGGCACTGCTCAGTCCCCCCGCGGACTCGTGGCTTACTTACCACGGCGAGTACAACGGCCAGCGGCACAGCAAGCTGTCCCAAGTCACTCCGGAAAATGTCAGCCAGCTCAAACAGTCCTGGCGCTACCAGACAAGCCAGGCGCTCAAGGCGTCGCCTATTGTGTCCGACGGGGTCATCTACATCACGGCGCCTGATAACCTGTGGGCCATCGAAGCACGCACCGGCAAGGAACTCTGGCATCACGCGCACACCAAGAACAACGCATTTCACATCGGGCACCGCGGCGCGGCGATCTACAAGGACACGGTGTATCTCACCACACCCGATTGCCACTTGATCGCGTTGAGCACCAAGAACGGCGAAGTCAAATGGGACATTCTCATCGCCGATTCGGGGAAAGGCTACTGGTCTACCAACGCTCCGCTGGTCATCCGCAATCACGTCATCGTCGGCGTGGCGGGCGATTTCGATAACCTGCCCGGACTGTTGCGCTCCTTCGATGCGGACACGGGCAAGCCGCAGTGGAGTTTCTACAGCACGCCTCCTCCCGGCCAAAACGAACCCAAAAGCGGCGGCGCCACGGGCGGACAGATGTGGAACACCGGCACCTACGATCCGGACCTGAACCTGATGTACGTCGGCACCGGAAATCCGACGCCCGTCCTGAATGGCGCGGCGCGCCCCGGCGACAATCCTTGGACCTGCAGCATCGTAGCGCTGAACCCGGATACCGGCAAGCTCGCCTGGGGCTTCCAGGTTTCCCCGCACGACACTCACGATTGGGATGCGGCCGAAGTCCCGGTGCTGGTGGATGGCCCCTTCAACGGCCAGCCTCGCAAGATGCTGTTGCAGGCCTCCCGCAACGGCTACTTCTTTGTCCTGGACCGCACCAACGGCAAGAGCCTGCTCACCAAACCCTTCGCTGCCGTCAACTGGAGCAAGGGGCTGGATGAGCAGGGCAGGCCGATTCCCGATCCAGCCAAGGAACCCAGCCGCGACGGTGTCCTGGTTGCTCCGGACGAAGGCGGCGCCACCAATTTCTGGCCTCCGAGTTTCGATCCGAAGTCCGGTCTGTTCATCGTCAACGCGAAGGATGGCTACGGCATCTACTTCTTCAAGCCCGAGCACGGCGCCTATGGCTGGGCCGGCGCAGACTACGGCCTCGCCGGCAAAGGCTTCCTGCGCGCCGTCGATTACCGCACGGGAAAAATCGTGTGGGAGCATCCCTATCCGAGAGGCAGTTCTTCGGCCGGCGTGCTCACCACCGAGACTGGCCTCGCCATCACCGGTGACAGCACGGGCAACTTACTCGCCCTGCGAGCCAGCGACGGCACGTCCTTGTGGCACGAGAATATCGGCAGGATGTCGAGCGCGCCGGTGACTTACGAGCTGG
>Ga0163163_10003656_pt1 | contig 13077 bp, 9 predicted proteins | sample S65metaG_FD_119766 | JGI IMG/M metagenome (GOLD analysis project Ga0163163, IMG submission 119766) | Switchgrass rhizosphere microbial communities from Kellogg Biological Station, Michigan, USA - S6-5 metaG | ecosystem: Host-associated > Plants > Roots > Rhizosphere > Soil | place: USA: Michigan... | reverse complement strand
CTGATTTCAATACAACCTAAACTGTTTATTATGTCATCACTTCAACCTTTACAATCAAACGAACGGGACGAAAGCCTGGATATACTTCGCGGCTTTGCACTGGCAGGAGTACTGCTTACCTTTTGTATAACGGACGTTCGTTCCGCTCCCGGCTACACCAAAACTTTCCTGGATCAACTCATTGACTGGCCTAAATGGGTCTTCATCGAAGAGCGCATGTACACCATGCTTATAATCATTTTTGGAATTGGTTTTCATAAACAACTGGAAAAAGCAAAACAAAAAAATGTTTCCTTTGCCCCCGTTTTTTTAAGGCGGCTGTTTGGTCTGCTGCTTCTTGGTTTTCTTCATGCCATTTTTTTAAGTACCCGGGATGTATTAATGTTTTACGGATTGGCCGGTGCTGTATTGTTATTGTTTCGCAATGCAAAAAACTGGCAACTATGGGTACTGATAGCTATTATCTTTTTTGTGATTTCACCGCTTGTTGACCAAATTCAACGAGGAGGCTTTAAGGCGTTTTCCCTGGCACAAGCCAACAACTACGTCGATCACATCAATCACAACTGGCAATTTTTTAAACTCTATCACCAGATCTATTTCATCTATGCTGAAATGTTGTTTCATTTCATGTTCGGCTACATCATTAGCAGATCGGGAATGATTCAAAAAATAAAAGACAATAAAAAGTTTCGTCTCAAATTAGTAGTCGTTTCATTGATAGGAGCTGCTGTTTTAATACCTTTCTGTTATTTCTATCTTCCAGGTTCAGTCTTCCCTCTTTTTAGAAATATCAAACCACGGTGGGTATTGTTTTTATCTGTAACCGGCGTTCGAACAATTTGGCAATTATGGATGATTGTTTCTGTTACACTCTACACCGCTGTCATTTTAAGTGTTTACAAGTCGGCAAAAGGAAAGAGATGGTTATCACCTTTTGCGACATTCGGACAAATGTGCCTAAGTAATTATTTAATTCAATCCATTGTTTTAGTTCCTTATTTATTAGCGTTTAATAAATACGACAACATGGCTCCATTCAATGGATTCATCCTCTTTTTAATCATTCTTTCCTTACAACTTGTATTCAGTACCTGGTGGATGACAAGATATGTCCTGGGCCCCTTTGAATGGCTGTTACGCTCTTTCACCTATTGGCGGTGGCAAAAGATTAAAAGATCTGAACCATTGCCTCAACAAGTCAAAATATTTTCCATTTAAAAATTTGAATCAATCATGAAACCGTTCTTCCTTTTTATTTATGTGTTCTTAACTGTGCATCTATTTGCTGCTGTTCGAACAGTGAGCAATAATCCAAATACGATTGCACAATTCAACACTATCCAGGCTGCCGTAGATGCTTCAGCAAGCGGTGACAGCATTTATGTTCATGGGAGTGCAACATCCTATGCAAGTTTTACAATAACAGATAAACGATTAATCATCATAGGCCCAGGATGGTCGCCACAGCGAAGTTTCCAACCTTTAAAAGCAATTCTGCAGTCAATTACTTTTGCCGGAACAGGTAGTGATTTTTCAGAAATACAAGGTTTGGTAATTACTGGTGTTGTCACTTGTGGTTTTAACCATCCAAATAACCTTCATTTTATCCGCAATCAGTTTTCGCACCAGGTAATTATCAATTATGGTACTGCCGTTTATACTGGTTATGTTTTCCAGGATAACTGGTTTGATAATGGTTCCATGGTTATCGGCAATTCAAACAATAGCTATGTCAATTGCCTTTTTCAGAATAATATTTTTTACAGCAGCAGCACTACAACAAGTAATGTATATGGCTTAGGAACCTGCAGCAACGTTGTTTTTGATCATAATTTTTGGTATGGGCCTTCATCAGGCAGCGGCATTTGTTTTTCAGGAGGCTGTTCGCAATTATTGCTTACTAATAACATCTTCGTTCATCGCAATGCGGCTGCCAACAACACGTTCAGCATTTTCAATAATAATATAACCTTTAGCTCGGGTGTCGATAATCCATGGGATGCCGCTTACAGCAACAGCGGAAGTGGAAATGTGCAGGGCCAGGACCCACAAATGGTTAGTCAAACTGCTGTAAATACAGGCACCGACGATGCCTTGCTTGATTTTACCATTGCATCCGGACCTGCAAACAACAGTGGTACTGATGGAAAAGATATGGGCCTGCTATTTGATCCCTCCGGTTTGTTAAACTGGGCAAATAGCCGGATGAGCCGATTGCCTTTTGTTTACAAATTGACGATTACCAACTCGGTGATTGCTTCAGGCGGAACACTTAACGTACAGGTAGAAGCACGAAAAAGTAATTAGCCCCTAAAAATTTATTGTACAATTTAAAACTCAATTTGCATGAAGAGGCTATTCGTGCTGCTGGGAATGGTATGCACCATCACAACAGCATTTACACAAATAAAGCCACTGGCAACACCTGTAGTTCGAAGTATTACCAGGGTGGAATATTTTTTCGATACAGACCCCGGTATAGGGAAGGGAACTATTATTGTGCCATCGCCTTCAGATACATTGCAACTGAATACCACAATCCCCTTAACCAATCTCACAGGCTTTCACACTTTGATGATGCGGGTACGTGATACTGTTGGAATCTGGAGCATGACCGAAACTCGAGGTGTTTATATTTTCACGGGTACAAACAATACTACTAACATTACAGGAGCAGAGTATTTTTTTGATACTGATCCCGGGGCAGGAAAAGCCAACTCCGTTTCAGTAGGGGTTTCAGGGCCAACAGTAAATCTCCCGGTAATAATTCCTGTGACGCTTGCGGCCGGATTTCATTTTCTTACTATTCGCACGAGGGACGAAAATGGAAACTGGGGTTTTTCAGAGACAAGGAGTTTTTATTTAAATCCTGTGCCTGTTGATTTGCCGCCCATTGTAGCTGCAGAATATTTTTTTGATGCAGATCCCGGTGTTGGCAAAGCAACGTCGTTAAGTGTTGCTACACCGGGTAATATTGTTGCTGAAAATTTTATCATACCTGTGCCTGCCAGCCTTCCAACAGGCGATCACTTACTGGCCATACGGGTAAAAAATCAAAATGGCAGTTGGAGTTTGTTTGAAAAAGATACCATAACTGTAAGTGAAGCTTCAGCATCTATCACCTGCCCGGGAAATATACTTGTCAATGCTTTGGCTGATCAGTGCGTTGCCCAGGTTCCGGATATAGATCCTGTTGTAACACCTGCAGGCTCCTCATACACTTACACATTAACTGGTGCTACAACAGGTACTGGAAATGGAAGTGCCAGCGGACTTACATTTAATATAGGTACCACCACTGTAACTTATGCATTAGCGAATGCCCCCAATGTAAAATGTTCGTTTACAATAACCGTAAATACAAAAACATCTGTCAGCATTTACGGCCCAATTACCTCCCTGTGTTATGGAACGGAAATTAATTTTCTTGCGATGCCGTCAAATGGTGGCTTTACACCAATCTATCAATGGAAGAAGAACGGCGTCAATGTAGGGTCAAATAGTAGAACATATTCAGATTCGACACTAAACGATGGTGATACCGTTACCGTCGCTATGACCTCTTCATTGCCTTGTGCTAACCCGGTTACTGTTACTTCTGCTGCAATCAAATTTAAAGTCACACCGTCTGTTACTCCATCAGTAAGCATTGCGGCAACTACCACGACAATTTGTCCTGGTCAAATTATAACATTTACAGCAGCGCCTGTTAACGGAGGCAACAACCCGAGATATATATGGAGGATAAATAATCGCGGCTTCGAATCATACAGCAACATCTTTCAGGTTGATACATTAAAAAATGGAGATTCAGTAAGTGTGCTTATGTATAGTTCTGCTCTTTGTTATACTTACCAGCTTGCGGAATCCAATTTCATTCGCATTACGGTAAATTCAGTAGTAACTCCATCAGTAACCATTAAAGCATCGTCCTCAAGCATATGTCCGGGTGAACAGGTAACATTTACAGCTACAGTTGTAAATGGCGGTAATAACCCGGTGTATGAATGGACATTAAACAATAATGCTGTTGGTACAAATAGTAATGTTTATCAAACTACTTCGTTGAAAAACGGCGATGTGATAAGGTTAACAATGAGTTCGTCCTTGGGGTGTGCATCGCCTGCAATTGTTTATTCCAATTCCATATCTATATCAGTCAATGCAACTGTAACCTACTACCGCGATGCTGATGGAGATGGCTATGGCAATCCAAACATCACCATACAGGCGTGTTCAGTTCCAGCCGGATATGTAAACAATGACTCTGATTGTAATGATGCGAACGCAAATATTCATCCTGGCGCAATTGAAACGTGTAACGGCATTGATGACGATTGCGACGGACAAATTGACGAGGGCGCACACGCTGTAACCTGGTATCGTGATGCAGATGGTGATGGTTATGGTAATAGTGCCGTTTCACAAACATCCTGTGTGCAACCCAACGGGTATGTTTTGAACAATACAGATTGCAATGATAACAATGCAAACGTTCATCCCGGCGCAACAGAAGTTTGTAATGGTGTAGATGATGACTGTGATGGTCAAACTGATGAAGGATTCCAAACAAGTTTTTATCGGGACCTTGATGGTGATGGTTATGGAAGTATTGCTTCAGGATCTATTCAAGCCTGTACAGCACCTGCCGGTTATGTAGCCAATAACAACGATTGCAATGATGGCAATGCCAGTGTTCATCCTGGATCTCCAGAGATCTGCGGCAATGGAATTGATGATAACTGTAATGGCATAGTCGATGAAAATTGTAGCAATGGAAATTTGCCAATATTATCAGTCAGAGTTTACCCGGTAAAAGAAGGTAATGTGGGTGAAACCATTCTTAATGTTACAGTAACCCTGGATAAGCCGGCACCGAACAACGCCCTTGTACATTACACAACTGCTGATGAAGATGCCAAAGCAGGATTGGATTATGTAGCGGCAAGTGGATGGTTAACTATTCCAGCCGGCGCCATGTCTGGTGTGTTACAACTGAGGATTATGGGCGATATTATTAAGGAAGGGAATGAAAGGTTTGCGATCCGTTTCAGCCAACCATCCGGACTCGCTTTCAATGGTGACTCTGTTAGCAGGGTAATGATCATCGATGATGACCATAATATCAAAATAAGCGAATGGCTAACGATACCAAATATCGTAAGAAGAAATACGATATGGTCAATACCAGGCATTGATAATTTTGAAAATGAAATTTTGATTTTAGATGCGAATGGTCAATTGATAAAAGGATTTACTAATTATCATAATCACTCATCGATTGGCAATGTAGCAATCGGCCTGTACTTCTATCGTATCATTCAAAAACAAAGCAATGGCGAAGTAAAAACTTATACGGGACGGTTATTTGTAACCGAATAATAATTCTATGATTAACAAGGGCAGTACTTGTGCTGCCCTTTTTGCCATTAGTAACCCGTTTAAATATGTCTAAGAAATGGTTAATCCAGCCTCGGTTAGTACATTTTTGTCTTTACTTATTTTTCTTTTTTAATGTTTTTGCAATTTTATTGTATTCGAGTGCAAGCCCGATCCAGTACTCAAGTTGCTTTTTAGTTCGTAGTACGCCGGTATCAACAAAAACAAACCCTTTCATGGGTTTGCCTGTAAAATCCATAGGGGTGCAACCTTCTTTTTCCATCACTTCCTCATATTTTTCAGGATCGATACGAACCATCAATCTTTCTTTTTCCACGCCTACACACATTTTGTTATTCACCATAAAACAGAGTCCACCAAACATTTTTTTCTCTTCTATATTTTTATGTGATAGGGCAATTCTTTCGCGGACTCTATCTGCTAAATTTTCATCATAGGCCATAGTAATGATTTTATTACTTAATGACTGGTTATAACAAGCCCCGCCTTTGACGGCAGGACTTGCATTGACAGAGTATTGTTTAATAGAAGAATTGTTCCTTCACAATTTTACCATCCTTTACCTCATACACCGCTATTTCATCCATTTTCATTCTTCCCTGTCCTTTCATAGTTACGTCCATACCCATTGCTACGGCAAAATGATTACCCGCAACCTGTGGCTCATTAGAATAACCTCCGTGCATTTCCTCTACCATTTCGCCGAACCGTTTTCCCTTTTCCCTGATTGCTTCTATACCCTCCGCACTTCTCATCCCTTGGGAATGTTCCGGCTCAATGCTTACGGCGTTGTCCGCGAATAGTTCGTGCTGAATTTGATCCCACTGGCCCGTTTGTGCCAGCTCGTTAAAACGGTTGGCCACATCCTTGGTGGTCATGACGGCTTCCTGAGTTGTCATAAAATAAATATTTAGGTAAAAAATTGGGGAAGAGAAGTTACGCCTATTAACGAAGAAAACCTGTTATTAAATTATAAAGTGCAACCTGGCTATGTAAAAGGTTTTTTAGAACGGTTGGCGAAAACATTTTTAGAATTCAAATATTTTATAATCTAAGATGAGCCTTATTCAAATATATTTTGCAAATTGAGGCCTTCAAACGGGGCAATTTAACTATGTGCACATGAAGAACGCACTTGTGGGCTAAATGATATCTCTCCTTTATCAATCACTTCAAAATGCGCCATCATCCCTGCTTCATGATGTTCAAGTATGTGGCAATGATACATCCACCTGCCGGGTCGGTTATCGGGTATCCATGCAATTTTCACTTTACTTCGTGGCTTTAAGTTGTACGTGTCTTTCCATGCTTTGTATTCGGGCACCTTCCCATTCTCCTCAATCACCTGGAAGAAAAATCCATGCAAATGAAAAGGATGATCCATCAAACTTGTATTTGCTACTTCCCATACCTGCAGATCATTTATATAAATTGGTGCATCGTGTGCATGCATCTCGCCATTTACCAAAAAATCAATTCCATGTTTCCAGCTGGCTCCTACAGAAAATTTAATTTTTCTTGTAACAGCTGCGTCTCTATCTGCCAATGTTTTGATTTCTGTTAGTTGGGCGGGAATATAAGCAATGGAAGGTTTCGCCTCCTTTACACGTACGGTTGCAAAAGCATTATGCTTAGCTTTTAAAAAAGTCATTCGATTGTAGGGGAGTGATTCTATATAAAAAATTTCGCCACTCTTGAATGGACCCACTATAATATCTATTCTTTCGCCAGGCGTCAATAACATCTCGGTCATATTTTTTGGAGCTTCAAGTAAACCGCCATCTGTTCCAATTAAAGTAAATTGTTTTCCGCCCAGGTAAAAACGTACATATCGTGCACTCGAAGCATTAATGATTCTCCAGCGTTCGCTTTGTCCCTCGTGCATCTCAATAAGATAATTTTCCTGGCCATTGACCAATAGGGTTTGACCTTCACGGCCGTCATGCCTCACCTTCCATTGCTCAATAAAATTCCCTCTTTTGAATGAATAATTTTTTGCGAGTTTCATGTCATCGATCATTAATACGCTTTCTGCATCTGTCACAATTTTTGAATCATCCTCAACGATCAATGCTCCATACATGCCTCTTTCCATTTGTTCCGTTTCATTATGGTGTGAATGATACCAGAACGTACCTGCATCCGGCAGTTCAAACCGGTAGATAAAACTTTCACGTGGTTGAATTGGTTTTTGTACTTCGCCTGTGCCATCCATGCTGGCAGGTAATCGTATTCCATGCCAGTGAACAACGGTTGGCTCTTCCAATTCATTATTCACCTTGATGACCATTGTATCTCCTTTCTTTGCTCTCAGCACCGGTCCTGGAACTGATTGATTAAATCCCCATGCATTGACGGTTTTCGTTTCTGAAAGTTTCCAGTCAAATTTGGAAGCCGTAAGCTCATAATAATGTGTTTGCTGTTGCATATTTGTTGGTTTTGTTTTGATTTAAAAAGAGAGGCCTTTCGACCTCTCGTTACCGATTACTTGCTGGTTCCGCAAGCGCAATTGTCGCCACACAAACAAGGCGTACATGTACAATTCGGGTTGTGACTGTTGTTTTGAATTTTTGTTGTCATAATTTTTGATTTTTTAATTGACAACAAAGCTATCACGAAGCACTAGCCTGCACTTTATGCAATTGAGGGGAAGATGTACATAATTTTTGGATCAGGTTTGGTCCAGGGCTCTTCTTTTTTGGATACCAATCTTTTTGAAATGAGAGGGAGTAAGTCCAGTGACTTTCTTGAATTGCGCGGATAAATGATGAACACTGCTAAATCCTGTTTGGTAGGAAATTTCTGTAAGGGAGAGCTGATCATAGACTAAAAGCTCTTTCACTTTTTCTATTCGTTGAAGAATAAAGTACTGTTCAATGGTTTTGCCTTCAACGGACGAAAACAAATCGCTTAAATAACTATAGTCGTAAGGAATTTTGTTGGTGATAAAAGTTGAGAGTTTAAGATTCTGGTTATCCATTCCAAGGTTCAAATATTCCAATATAGCCTGTTTAATGTCTTCAATAATCTTGTTAACTCGTGTGTCGATCAGCTCAAATCCAACTTTACGCAAGTCTGCATCAAGTAGTTTTCTTTCATCTTCTGAGAGTTTTCGTTCTAGTTCCACTTCCCCAAGTGAAACCTTATCAAATGCAATTCTGTTCCTGCTGAGAATGTTTTCTACAGTCATTACGCAGCGGTTACATACCATGTTCTTAATAAAAAGATGGTTGGGCTTTTCAGGCATGACAACGTTTTTAATCATCATACTTTATTCCATTCCAATACATTCCATATACTTCGTTTATAACAGCGTCGGTTATTTTTTTATTTGAGAAATAAGCCTTCTTTACCATTTCATTGATGATACCAAATAAATATGAAACTACCAGCTCAACCTCGGTGGCTCTTATTTTTTTAGTTTCAATTCCATCTTTAATTAAATCAAATAAAGGGCTGAGGGCTTTTTGCTTTTTCTTGAGATCGATAAGGTCCACATAGGGCGAGTGATAAGACTGTTCCAGGAAGGCAGACACTTCAAAGTTTTTTATTTTGTAGCAAATGATGTTGCGAAATAATTTTTCCATTCTATGTTCAAACGTAAATTCCTGGTCAACACCTTCAAAATAATAATGAGTTGACTTATTGCGGCATTCTGCAAAAAGCGCTTTGATCAGTTCATCCTTGTTTTTGAAATAGATATATAAAGTACCTGTCGCAATGGAAGCCTCTTTGGAAATATCACACATGGTAATGCCTGCAAGACCACGTTCCTTCACCAGCGTCAATGTTGCACGATAAATTGCATCTACCTTTGAATCATCTTTACATCTCACCAGTCAAAATTAAATGAATTTTTATTCAGTTTTACCTTTACTTTGCACTTCGCCCCGAAATTTGGAGTGAATAATTAACGCCTGCTTGCTCCTAACGAGAACCAATTAGTATATGAAAAAGACCTTCGGCTTTTTTTCTTTTGTACTGTCCATACAATTGTTGTGTGCGCAAAGCAAGTCTGATAGTTTGCTCGTAGCTGCTACCCTGCAGGAGTGTATTCAATATGCAATAGAACATCAACCCGCAGTAAAACGGGCGCAGTTGCAGGAACAAATAGCTGGTTTTACAGTTCGTAGCCACCTGGCCGATTGGTTACCACAGGTTGGCGGTGTATATACCGTGCAGCATAATTTTCAAAGAGGCACTAATGTTATTAGTGGCGTCGCTACACCTGTTGGCGTTCAAAACACATCTGTCGGACAGTTTTACCTCGATCAAACTATTTTTAACCGCGACGTCTTATTAGCCACTCGTTCAAAAAGTGATATTTATATGCAGGCCAGCCAGGCAACGGCGGCCGAAAAGATTGATATCACCGTTGAGGTCAGCAAGGCCTATTATGATATTTTTACAACACAGCAACAAATAAAAGTAGCCGACGAAAATATTGCCCGCCTGCAAAAAAGCCTGGAAGACGCTTATTATCGTTATCAATCCGGTATCACGGATAAAACAGATTACAAAAGAGCACAGATTTCATTAAATAATACAAAGGCAACAAAACAAATTAACGAGGCTGCATTGGTGGCGAAAATGGAGAACCTCAAAAATTTATTAGGTTATCCTGTGGGTGCGCCTTTGACTATTGTTTATGATAGTTTGCAAATGGAGCGGGAGGTTGGTTTTGATACGTTGCAGCGTCCGGACTTTTCTAAACGAATTGAATACCAGCAACAGCTTACACAAAAGCGGCTTGAGCAGGCTTATGTAATTTATCAACGCAATGCTTTCCTGCCCAATGTATCGATATCAGCGGTTTATAATTTAAATTATCTCAACAATAATTTTGATAAACTATACGCAAAAAATTACCCTAATTCGTATGTTTTCCTCAATGCAGGCATTCCAATTTTCCAGGGAGGAAAGAGGCGGGCCAATATGAAATCTGCAAAGTTAACTGTGGCCCAAATAGACCTGGACCTGATCGATCTTGAGAATTTGATCAATAGTCAATATGCAACTGCTCTCAGTAATTACAAGGGAAACCTGGCCAATTACCTTGCTTCAAAAGAAAACGTACAACTTGCTCAGGAAGTGTATGATATTCTGAACCTTCAATATAAAGCCGGGATCAAAACTTACCTTGAAGTAATCAATGCGGAAACAGATCTGCGAACTTCGCAAATCAATTATTTTAATGCATTGAACCAGGTGCTGGCAAGCAAGGTAGATGCAGCACGTGCATTGGGGTTGATCCTTTATTAAAACTCATTCAACGTTATCAGACATCAAACCATAAAAACAAAATGCATTCAAAATTGAAATATCTGTTTCTTGTTAGTGTTATTGCATTTGCTTGCAAGGCGAAGGTTGCCACACAAACTTCAGCTCCTCCACCGGTTTATGTATCGGTAGTCATGGTAAAAGATACGCTTGCAGGTTCCTATGATGAGTACCCTGCTTCGCTGAATGCACTCAATGAGGTAAAGTTAACAGCTCAGGTAAATGGTTATATTACCGGTGTCTACTTTAAGGATGGAGATAAGGTCAGCAAAGGACAAAAATTATATTCGATCGATCAGCAAGTCTATGGTGCCAATCTGCAGCAAGCCATTGCCAACCTCCAGGTACAACAAACCAATTTAGTAAAGGCTCAAAAAGATGCCGAACGTTATCATGAACTGGAAAAACATGATGCTATAGCCAGGCAACAAGTTGATTATGCAGATGCGGCTTATGATGCGGCAAAGAAACAGGTGTCGGCAGCCCAGGCTAATGTAAATGCTGTTCGCGCAAATGTTGGATTTGCAATAATCAAAGCGCCGTTTACCGGCACAATTGGTATTTCGCAGGTAAAAACAGGTACAGCAGTAGTGGCCGGCCAAACTATTCTGAATACTGTTTCAACCGATGATCCTATTGCAGTTGACATCAACGTGAATCAAAAAGATATTTTCCATTTTTTGAAATTGCAACAACAAAAGCAGGACAGGTTTGACAGTACGTTTACTTTATATTTTGGCAATGAACGATACAATTTGCCAGGTAAAATTTATTTGGTCGACCGGGCTGTCGATCCACAAACGGGAACGATCAAAACAAGATTGCTTTTTTCGAATCAAAAAGGAATGTTGAAACCAGGAATGAATGGAACCGTTAGGGTAGCAACGAATAATAAGGCAACTTCCATTGTTATTCCTTATAAAGCAGTTACCGAACAGTTGGGTGAATATTTTTCTTATGTGGTGGGTGACAGCAATAAAGTAAGACAACAAAGGGTTGAATTAGGAACCCAGATTGGATCCAATATAGTTATCAGGAGTGGCTTACAACCTGGTGATAAAATTGTGGTTGAAGGTGTACAAAACTTACACCAGGGATCAGTAATTACTACTACTCCTTTGCAACCTCAGAAGAAATAGAAGGAATTAATTTAAGCATTAAAACTGCAGCGCAAAAACCGAAAGCTTATTCATGGTCGCAGAAACTTTTATTAAACGTCCAGTCACCGCCATTGTTATTTCAATTGTGATTGTGCTGGTAGGGATTATAGCAATGGCTACACTGCCAATCGCACAATATCCAGACATTACTCCGCCAACAGTAAATATAACCAGCAATTTTATTGGTGCCGATGCGGAAACCGTTGAACAAACAACAACCACAGCAATTGAAACACAGGTCAACGGTTCGCCCGGAATGTCTTTTATCAGTAGTAACAGTACTTCAAGTGGTCAAAGTTCCATCACGGCAACTTTCAATGTGGGCACGGATATCAATATCGCAACACTTGATGTTCAAAACCGCGTAACAGTAGCCGAACCTACTTTACCAGATGCTGTGAAGCGCCTGGGAGTTACTGTTCGAAAAAGAAATCCAGCCATTATGGTGGCGCTGGCATTTTATTCGCCTAATGGAACACACGATGCTAAATTCATTGGAAACTTCACCAACATTTACATGAAGGATGTGCTGCAAAGGGTGCCTGGTGTTGGTGATATTGTAACCCGTGCAGCCGATTTCAGTATGCGCATCTGGTTGAATCCGGATAAACTTGCGGCATTAAACCTAACCACCACTGACATCACCTCCGCTCTTGTCGAACAAAATTTGCAAGTGGCTGCAGGAACTGTTGGTGCAACCCCACAGTCGCAACAACAAAGTTTTGAGTATAGTGTATTAACCAATAGCCGGATTAACAGTATAGAACAGTTTGAAAATATTATTGTGCGGAATTCTTCTACCAATGGCAGCCTGATTTATTTAAAAGATGTGGCCAGGGTGGAATTGGGTGTATTTGATTACAATAGCAATGCCTTTACTAACGGTAAGCCTGCAGCGTTTCTGTTAATTTATCAGGCGCCTGGAGCTAATGCGTTAACAACATATGATGGCGTGGTAAAAGCACTGGAAGAAGCACGGAAAACTTTTCCTGCCGATATCGATTATTTAATTCCACTTGAAACCGTATCTGTTGTAAAAACTTCAATTAATGAAGTCGTTCACACATTACTGGAAGCGTTAGCACTGGTAGTTTTTGTTGTGTTCTTGTTTCTTCAAAACTGGAGAGCAACCTTAATTCCGTTATTAGCTATTCCGGTTTCTTTAATTGGAACGTTTACATTTTTCATTCCTTTTGGATTTACCATTAACACACTTACCCTTTTTGCGTTTGTG
>Ga0163163_10003654_pt1 | contig 13080 bp, 12 predicted proteins | sample S65metaG_FD_119766 | JGI IMG/M metagenome (GOLD analysis project Ga0163163, IMG submission 119766) | Switchgrass rhizosphere microbial communities from Kellogg Biological Station, Michigan, USA - S6-5 metaG | ecosystem: Host-associated > Plants > Roots > Rhizosphere > Soil | place: USA... | reverse complement strand
CACGGTGGGCGCCGGCACAACGGTCACCGTCTTCGTGTCGCTCGCCGTGCCGCCGGTGCCGGTGCAGCTCAGCGTGAACGTCGTGTTCGCGGAGATCGCGCTGCTCATCATGTTGCCGTTCATGGACTGCCCGCCCGACCAGCCGCCCGAGGCGCTGCATGAGCTCGCATTCGCGCTCGTCCACGACAGTTGCGTCTTGGCTCCCTTCGCAATCGCGGTAGGATTCAGCGCGAGGCTGACGGTGGGTGCCGGGACTACGGTGACGGTCTTCGAGTCGCTGCTCGAGCCGCCGACGCCGGTGCAGGTCAGCGTAAACGTCGTGTTTGTCGCGAGCGCGCTGCTGGTTTCGCTGCCACTCGTGCCTTTGGAGTCCGACCAACCGCCCGATGCGCTGCAAGAGCTCGCGTTCGTGCTCGTCCAGGAGAGTTTCGTCGTCGCGCCGCTCGCAATTGTCGCGGGATTCAAGGTGAGGCTCACGGTCGGCGGCCCCACGACGGCTACGGACTTCGCGTCACTCCCGGTGCCGCCGGGGCCGGTGCAAGTCAGTGTGAACGACGTGTTCGTCGAGAGAGCGGCGCTGGTCGCGCTGCCACTCGGCGCCTGTGCTCCGGCCCATCCGCCCGACGCGGTGCACGACGTCGCGTTGGTGCTCGTCCACGACAGTTTCGTGGTGCCTCCGATCGCTACGCTGCTCGGGGTCACCTGCAGCGATACGGTCGGGGGCGGCGTAGGCGCCGTCTGCGTCGTCGCGCTCGCCGCAGCCGACAGCGGCGATTCGTTGCGGTTCGGGCTCATGCGGTCGAACGCCGTCACGGTGTAGGTATACAGCGTGTTCGCGGTGAGGCCCGTGTCGGAATAGGTGATGGAGGTGGTGCTGGCGATGGAGCGCCCATCCCGCAAGACGTTGTAGCCGGCCAGTCCCGAGCCCGCGTCGCTGGCCGCATGCCAGCTGAGATCGATCCGGCTGCTCGACTGCGCCGCTGCCGCGAGCCCGGTTGGCGCGGTCGGCGGAACCGAATCGGCCGGCATCGGAATCTGCTGCTGCGGCAGCAGAACCGGGCGGATCGCGGCCGTCCAGACTTGGTAGCCGAGCGCGCTGAGATGGACGCCGTCGGAGATGAAGTAGTCGGCAATCGGGGTGCCGCTCGAATTGACCAGACGCGACGCGGTGTCGATGTACGTGTAGCGCGCGTCGGTTGCGCATAAAGCAGCCAGCAACTGGTTGGCCGTCGCCTCCGCCGCCGCAAACTGAACGCGCGCGGGCGAGTATTTGATCGAGATCACGTAGACGCGCGCATTGGGTAGTGCGGCCGTGATCCGGGCGAGGATCCCCGCCATCCGATTCGCAACGTATGTCGGCGACTGGCCGCTGACGATGTCGTTGTCGCCTTCATAGATCACTACGGCGCGAGGCTTATAGACCAACACGATGCGCTGGAGGTAGTAGTCGAGATCGTCCGCCGTGCTGCCACCGAACCCGCGCGCGATGATGTCGAGCGGCGCGAGATCGGTTTGGATCGTCGTCCACCCTACGATCGTGGAGCTACCCGTGATTACGACGGAGCCGAGCGGCGGCGGGTGCGCTCGGTCAGCTGCCTCGTAAGCCTGTATCTGGCCTTCCCATGGGTTCTGCGCGAATGCAAAACGCGGCTGGAGCAGCGCGCCGACGAGCGCCGCAGTTACCAGCAGCAACGAGCGAACCCCCATGTGGATGCCCGATCACACCGTCGCCGGAAAATTTCGCTGGCGCCGTGCGACCCTATTTTTATTTGTCGAAGGGCACGGCCATCATATCGTTTGGCACTCCGGATGCTAGTCCGAAGTGCACACGTGCGACTCACCGTATAATTTGCGACTTTCCCTTAGGCGAACGAGATGTCAGACCCGCGGACGATCCTGACCGAGCGGCTCGAGGCCGCCGTCGTTGCCGCGTTCGGAGCCGAGCACGCGCGCCTCGATCCGATGGTCCGGCGCTCCGAGCGCGCCGATTACCAGGCGGATCTCGCGATGGGGCTCGGCAAGGCTCTCAAGTTAGCGCCGCGCGAAGTCGCTGCGGCCGTCGTCGCGAAGCTGGATCTGCACGGCATCGGCGAGCGTGTCGAGATTGCCGGGCCGGGCTTCATTAACATAATACTGAGTCGAGACTTTCTCGAGCGCGAGACGCTCGCTCTCGCCGGCGACCCGCGGCTGGGCGTGCCGCTTGCCACGAGCCCCGACAAGGTGATCCTCGACTACTCGGCGCCCAACGTCGCGAAGGAGATGCACGTCGGCCACCTGCGCTCGACGATCATCGGCGATGCGCTCGGCCGAATTCTCGAGGTACTCGGCCACGAGGTCGTACGCCAAAACCACGTCGGCGATTGGGGCACGCCGTTCGGGATGCTGATCGAGCATTTCGTCGATCTCGGCCAGGGCGAAAAGGGCGGCGCGGATGCCGGCGTCGGCGAGCTCAGCGCGTTCTACCGTAACGCGCGCGTGAAGTTCGATCAGGATCCCAAGTTCGCGGAGCGCTCGCGCAGCCGCGTCGTGCTGCTCCAGGCCGGAGACGCGCACACGCTTGCGCTCTGGCGCGAGCTGATCGACGTTTCGAAGAAGCACTTCAGCGACAACTACGACCGACTCGGCGTGCTGCTCCGCGACGAGCACCTGCGCGGCGAAAGCTTCTACAACTCGATGCTGCCGGAGGTTGCGGCGGAGCTCGAGCAACGCGGAATCGCGACGATCGACGATGGCGCGCTCTGCGTCTTCGTGCCGGGCTTCACGAACCGCGAGGGCGAGCCGCTGCCGCTGATCGTTCGCAAGCAGGACGGCGGTTACGGCTACGCCGCGACGGATCTCGCCGCTCTTCGTTACAGAACGAAGACGCTGCACGGCACGCGGTTGCTCTATGTCGTCGGCACGCCGCAGACGCAACATTTCGCAATGATATTCGCGGCCGGCGAGCTCGCCGGCTGGCTGAAGCCCCCGGCGCGCGCGGAGCATGTCGCGTTCGGCTCGATTCTCGGCACCGACAAGAAGATGCTGAAGACGCGTGCGGGCGACACCGTCTCGCTCGCGGCGCTTCTCGCCGAGGCGATCGAGCGGGCCGACGCCGAGACGGCGAAGCGGGATCCGACGCTCGATCCTACCGCCCGCCGCGCGCTCGCTCCGAAGATCGGCATCGGCGCGGTCAAGTACGCGGACCTCGCGAACGATCGGATTAAGGACTACGTCTTCGATTGGGATCGGATGCTCGCGGCCGAGGGTCGGACCGGGCCCTACCTTCAATATGCGCACGCGCGAATCCATTCGATCTTTCGCAAGGCGCAGGAAGCCGGCGTCGCGGCTGCAACGGCACAGGCGCCCGTCGCGCTCGCAGAGCCCGCGGAGCGCGCACTCGCGCTCGAGTTGCTCGGCTTTGGCGCCGCGGTGCTCGAGTCCGCGGACACGCTGAAGCCCCACCGCCTTGCCGGTTATCTCTACGATCTCGCGGCCGCGTTCACGGCGTTCTTCGAGAATTGCCCCGTGCTGCGCGCGCCCGACGACAAGGTGCGCGAGTCGCGGCTCAAGCTCTGCGCGTTGACCGCGAGCGTGCTCGCTCGCGGGCTCGGTTTGCTAGGCATCGACGCACCGGAGCGGATGTGAGGGCTCGCGCGCCACGGGGCGGTCGCCGTAATCGTCGGCCATCCTCGACGCAGACATCGGTGCAGCGGCGTGCTTCCATCAACAAGAACGACAAGAAGCTCGCGAAGGTGACCGAGGTTTGCCTCGCGCTGCCCGGCGCCGAGCGACGCTTAAGCGGCAGCCATGCGACGTACCTCGTCCGCAAGAAGGTGTTCGCGTATTTCCTCGACGACCATCACGGCGACGGGATCGTGTCCGTTTGCGTAAAGTCGGAGCTCGGCGAGAACGTGGATCGCGTGCGTCGGGATCCCGAGCGCTACTACTTGCCGGCGTATATCGGGCCGCGAGGTTGGTTCGGGCTGCGGCTCGACCGCGGCCGCGTCGATTGGCGCGAGGTGGTAAACGTCGTGGAGCGTAGCTACCGCCTCACGGCGCCGAAGACGCTCGCCGCCAAGCTCGACGCGGCCGCGAAGCCTCGCCGCGGCGCTTGAGTCGCGAGAGCGGCTCGGCCGTCGCGCGTTGAAAATGGCGCCACCGCAACCACTTGCTTGTGATGGAGGGGCGGCCACCGCGATAATCCCGCCCGCGAGAAGCCCCGGCGGTTCGCAGAAGAGGTGCAAACATGCAGTGGTGGACGTGGTTCGTGCTCGGCACGCTGTTGCTCGCCATCGAACTGTTTGCGATCGACGCGCAGTTCTTCCTGATCTTCATCGGCGCGGCTGCGATCGTGGTCGGCCTCATCGGCATGCTCGGGATCGATCTGCCGGTCTGGCTTCAATGGCTGCTGTTCGCGGCGCTGGCCGTGGTCGCAGTGGTCACGATGCGCAAACAGATCTACGCAAAGCTGAGGAACCGGCCCCACAGCACGGTCGAAAGTGACGTGCATCAGCTCGTGAGAATTCCCGAGGAGCTCGCGCCAGGCAAGTCGACGCGCATCGAGTACCGGGGCGCGTCGTGGACTGCGCTGAACGTGGGCAAGAACGCGATCCCGGCGGGCGAGCAAGGCAGAATCGAATCTGTCGATGGGCTCACGCTGCACATCCGCGGCACTCACTAGCCATTCGGAGCATCCATGAACCAAGGTTTGTTGATCATCGGCGTCGCGGCGGCACTCCTCGTCATTTTCGCTTTGCGCCGGACCTTGATCGTGGTCCCGCAGCAGAGCGCGTTCATCGTCGAGCTGCTCGGGAAGTACAGCCGCACGCTGTCGGCCGGCTTCCATATCCTCGTGCCGTTCATGGAGAACATCGCCTACAAGCACAACTTGAAGGAACGTGCGATCGACATCCCGGAGCAGATCTGCATCACGAAGGACAACGTGCAGGTCGGTATCGACGGCGTGCTGTATTTGCAGGTGCTCGACGCGGCGCGCGCGTCGTACGGCATTTCGGACTACAACTTCGCCATTTCGCAGCTCGCTCAAACGACGCTGCGCAGCGAGATCGGCAAGATCGATCTCGACCGAACGTTCGAGGAGCGCGGGAAGATCAACGTGAACGTCGTGAGCGAGCTCGACAAAGCGACCGAGCCGTGGGGCGTAAAGGTGCTGCGCTACGAGATCAAGAACATCAATCCGCCGCACGACGTGCTCTCGGCGATGGAGAAGCAGATGCGCGCGGAGCGCGAGAAGCGCGCCGTGGTCTTGACGTCCGAGGGCGAGCGCGACGCGAAGATCAACCAGGCGGAGGGCGACAAGCAGCGCGTGATCAAGCAGTCCGAGGCGAACCGCCAGCAGCAGATCAACGAGGCGCAAGGCGAGGCCGAGGCGATCCTCGCAGTCGCGACGGCGACGGCGGAGGGTCTGCGCCGCGTGGCCGAGGCCGTGAGCGCGACGGGCGGGCGCGAGGCGATGCAGCTCCGCGTTGCGGAGGACTACATCCAACAGTTCGGGAACCTCGCGCAGAAGAGCAACACGCTCGTCGTGCCCGCTAACCTGAGCGACATTGCGGGCATGATCGCGCTCGCGACGAGGGTGTTCGAGCACTCGCGCGCGAACGGCCCGCCGGCGGCGCCCACTCCCGCGCCCGCGCGCTGAGGCGCGGAGCACCTCTACACGGTAGCGCGACGAGCTGGGCGCCATGTCGGCGGTCTTCAAAAAGCTGAATCTCAAGGACCAGCACGAGATCGTCGTCACGAGCGCGCCCGCGAGCTTCGAGACCGAGATCGCGTCGCTGAGTGGAGTCTCGGTCCGGCGGTCGCTCACGGGCGGAGCGCAGGTCGCGTTCTCGCTCGCGTTCGTGACGAAGCAGACCGAGATCGACGCGCTCGCGAAACAGGTCGCGCAGCGCACTTCCGGCGACGCCGTCGTCTGGTTCGCGTATCCGAAGCAATCGTCGAAGCGTTACAAGTCCGAGATCGACCGGGATCACGGTTGGGCCTCGCTCGGCGCGGCGGGCTTCGAGCCCGTGCGGATGGTCGCGATCGACGACGACTGGTCGGCGAAGCGCTTTCGGCGCGTCGGCTTCATCAAGACGCTGAGCCGTCCCAGGGAGGTCGCGCTATCCGTGGCGGGGAAGGCGAAGGCGGGCGCCGCGAAGAAAGGCGCGAAGCCAAAGCCTAAGCCCACGACGCGGAAGTGACGGCGTTTCGCCCCGCGCTCGTGGCGCGGCTGGCGCTCGCCTATTTCGCATCCGTCTTTTTCATCGGCTTCGTGCTCGGGGTCATCCGCACGCTCTGGATCGCGCCTCGGCTCGGAGAGCATGTCGCGGAGCTCGTCGAGATGCCGGTGATGGTTGCGGCCAGCTTTCTCGTCGCGCGAATGCTTATCAGCCGTGCAGCTGGCGTCGGCATCCGCGCGGCCGCGCTCGTCGGGCTCGCGGCGCTCGTGCTGCTGCTCTGCGCCGAGCTCGCGGTCGTCGCGTTCGTGCGCGGGCAAACGCTCGCTGACTACGTTGCGTCGCGAGATCCCTTGTCGGGCTCCGCATACGCCATCGCGCTGTTGCTGTTCGCTGCGATGCCCGCAGTGATCTCTCATCGTCGCTCGCCGCGCTGAGGCATGCGGCCTTGGTAGCGCGGCTCGCGCAACGCGCGATTTATCCGTGGCTGACATAAGTCGTCGTGGCCGCCGCGCGCCGATGTGACGGTCTTCGCGGCTGAGTCGCGAGGCGCCGTGTAGCCTGGTTAGCGCCCGGGAGGCTAGCCGAAATGTCCGATGGAGTGCTCGCTGCGATCATCGCAGCGTCCGCCACTGTCTTCGCCGCGCTCCTTCAGCTCAAGGCGTCGTTCACGCACGCCGCGCGCGCGCGCGCGACCAACGCTCGTAGCAAGAGCCGCTTACCGCAGCTCGTGATCGCCGCGATGCTCGTCGGCGCGGGCGTGTGCGGCTTCGCACTGGCGCAGTGGATCGCCGACCATCAACGCGCGGCGCAGGCTCTCGTGACGGCCGAGCTGCGCGCGCGGATCGAGCAGATGAGCCGTGCCGAGGGCCAGCTCACCGGCGCGTACGGTGAAATCGAGACGAGCGTCCTGCGCAACATCGGGCTGCAAGGCGTCGTCGTGATGGCGAGCGTGCCGCCGTGCAAGCCCGGGGCGGCCGCTACGCCGTCGCTCGCCGTGAGCACGGCCGAGGCGTCGGATCCGCCGACCACTCCCGCCGTCGTTGCCTCGCCGGGCGGTTGTACGGAGGCCGAAGCGAGCCCGGTAACGTTGTGCGCGACGATCCCCGCCGCCGCGACCGTCAACGACGTCGAGCTCTACGTCCGCGCGGCCGAATCGGCGACGCCGTGGACCGCGAGCCGCGTGGCGCCCGGTCAAGAGGCCGCACAAGCTCGCTTCGGCGGCGAACCGGTCGAGATCGCCGACGATGCGACCGCGAAGCACGTCTGCGAGCGTTTCGTGCAGTGGTCGACCGAGCACGGCCTCGTCGCGCGAGTCGTGGTTCGATATACGTTGTGACTGAGCACTCGCCGGCGGCTGTGGATGCCGCGGCGGGCGGCCGCCTACCGCACCGTCCCGCGCAAATACGCCGCACGGCGACGCTCGGGCAGTTTCTCGATCGCGTAACGCAACATCGTGCGCGGCATCGCAGCGTAATGCTCGCGTAGGAATCGCTCGAGCACGACGCGATCGCGGTTGCCGACTTCGCGCAGCATCCAGCCGGCGGCCTTATGGACCAAATCCTCGCCGTCGCCCAGCAGGATTTTCGCGAGTGCGAGCGTGTCGTCGAACGAGCCCTTCCTGATGTAACCGAACGTTGCGACGATCGCGACGCGCCGCTCCCATAAGCTCGGCGAGCGCGCGAGCTCGTAGAGCGGGCCACGATCGCGCGGCTCGAGATAAGCGCCGACGATCTGATACGCGGCGCTGTCGACCAGATCCCAATTGTTCACGTAGCGCGGCGTGTGCTTGCGGAACTGCGCGTAGATCCGGGCTCGCTCACTCTCGTCGCCGCGCTCGAAGCGCTCGACGAGCAGCACGAGCGCGAGTAGCCGTTCCTCGTGCAGAGGCGAGCGGAGCAGCGCGAGCGCGGAGCCGAGCGGCTCGGCGCGGAACTCGCGCGCGACGCGGCGCAAGTGCGGCACGCGGATGCCAAGGAAGCGATCGCCCGCGCCGTACTCGCCGGCACCGGATTTGAAGAAGCGCGCAGAGTACGCGGCTATGGTGGGATTCGCGAGGCCTCGGAGCCGCGCGCGAATCGCGGCGGCCGATGCGCGCACCGTCATGGGCGGCGCGTGTTCTGCCGGACGTGCTGCGTTCGGAAAGGCTTCGACTCAGCGACGCGCTTGCCCTCGGGGGATTTACCGGTTCCGCGCGGCTGGAAGCGCGGCACGAGCTGATGCTTGCCGTTGCCGATCAGGTCCTCGCGGCCCATCCGCTTCAGCGCGGCGCGAAGCATCGGCCAGTTGTTCGGATCGTGATAGCGCAAGAACGCTTTGTGCAGCCGGCGCACCTTGAGCCCTTTCGGCACGTGCACTTGCTCCGAGTCGCGCGTGACGCGGCGCAGCGGATTCTTGCCCGAGTGATACATCGCGGTCGCGGTCGCCATCGGTCCCGGCAGAAACGCCTGCACCTGATCGGCGCGGTAACCGTTTTGCTTGAGCCAGAGCGCGAGCTCGAGCATGTCCTCGTCCGTAGTACCCGGATGCGCCGCGATGAAATAGGGGATTAGGTATTGCTCCTTGCCTGCCGCCTGCGAGTAGCGATCGAACAGCTGCTTGAATCGGTAGTAGGTGCCGACTCCGGGCTTCATCATCTTCGAGAGCGGGCCTTCGCCGATCGCCTCGGGCGCGATCTTGAGGTAGCCGCCCGTGTGGTGCTGCGCGAGCTCCTTCACGTATTCGGGCGACTCGATCGCGAGGTCGTAGCGCACACCCGACGCGATCAGCACCTTCTTGATGCCCGGCAATTCGCGCGCCTTTTGATACAGCTTGATCAGCGGCGCGTGATCCGTGTTCAAGTTCGGGCACACGCCGGGATAGACGCACGACGGGCGCCGGCACGCCGACTCGATCTCGCGGCTCTTGCACGCGAGCCGATACATGTTCGCGGTCGGGCCGCCGAGATCCGAGATCACGCCGGTGAAGCCGGGCGCGTGATCGCGGATCGTTTCGATCTCGCGCAGGATCGAGCCTTCGCTCCGGTTCTGGATGATCCGCCCCTCGTGCTCGGTGATCGAGCAGAACGTGCAACCGCCGAAGCAGCCTCGCTGGATCGTGACGGAGAACCGGATCATCTCGTACGCAGGGATCTTCGCGTCGCCGTACGCGGGATGCGGCCGGCGTTGATAGGGCAGCTCGTAGATACGATCCATCTCGGGCGACGTGAGCGGAATCGGCGGCGGATTGAGCCAGACATCTCTGTCGCCGTGCCGCTGCGCGAGCGCGCGCGCGTTCCCGGGATTCGACTCCATGTGCAGGATCCGCGACGCGTGCGCGTAGAGCACCGGATCGTCGCGCACTTGCTCGTAGCTCGGTAGGCGGATGTAGCTGCGGTCGCGATCGGCCGTCGGCACGCGGCGCGTGAAGCGCACGACGTTCACGCCCGGCTCGTTCGCGGCCGCCTCGCGCGCGGCCGCCGCGATCTCCGCTTCCATCGCGTACGGGTCGGGCTGCTTGTCGATGCGTCCCGGCAAATCGAGATGGGTCGAGTCGATCTCCGTCCAGCCTTCGCCAGCCGCGCTGCCGAGGAACGCCGTGCCGCGGACGTTGGCGATCTCGGTCGGCTTCTCGCCGGCCGCGAGCCGATGCGCGATTTCGACGATCTGCCGCTCGCCGTTGCCGAATACGAGGAGGTCGGCGCGCGAGTCGAGCACGATCGAGCGGCGCACCTTTTCCTGCCAATAGTCGTAATGCGCAATCCGGCGCAGGCTCGACTCGATGCCTCCGATCACGATCGGAGTTTGCGGAAACGCTTCGCGCACGCGCTGCGAGTAGACGATCACGCTGCGGTCGGGCCGCTTACCGCCGACGCCCTCCGGCGTGTACGCGTCGTCGCGCCGAACGCGCCGGTCCGCCGTGTAGCGGTTCACCATCGAGTCCATGTTGCCGGCAGTGATCCCGAAGAAGAGCTTCGGCGTGCCGAGCCGCTCGAAGTCGGCTGCCGTTCGCCAATCCGGCTGCGCGATGATCCCGACGCGGAAGCCCTGCGACTCGAGCACGCGGCCGACGATTGCCATGCCGAAGCTCGGATGGTCGACGTACGCGTCGCCGGTTACGAGGATCACGTCGCACTGATCCCAGCCGAGCTCGTCCATTTCCTCGCGCGACATGGGCAGGAACGGCGCCGGCGTGAGCCGGTGCGCCCAATACTTCCGGTAGCCGAATAGCTCCGGCGCTCTCTGTCGTGGTGAGGTTGCGGCAGACATTGCTTCGACGGACCGGCTTCCACGCACACTGGATGCGTGTGCTCCGGCGGTCCGAGCGGTACAGGTTACCACTTCGCGCGGCGCGGCGCGGATCGCGCGCCGCCAGCCGCTGCGGCGGCGCTCAGCGATGGTCGATCACGCCATGGTAGAAGCGCATGATTCCGTCGGTCACCGCCGTGTCCGCGGTGTCGATGCTGAGCACCGTCGAACCGTGATTGTGGCCTTGCCACTGCACGAACATCGGGCAGTCCGCGTACTTGCGGCATAGCTTCGCATATAGATCGGCCACGCTCGTCTCGATAGCAGGCGCATCGTATTCGGCGCTCCAGAGCAAGATCGGCACGGCAGGACCGGCATAGCTATCGACCAAGGCGAGCGGCGTGTGCGTGCGATCAGCGCCGTCCTCGAACGGCCCCGAGCTTAGAATGGCGGCCGTGATGCCGGGTCCGCTCGGAAGCTGCGAAGGCTCGTGGAACAAATACGTGGCGACGTGAGCGGCGCCCGTGGAGTGACCCATCAACACGATGTTGTGCGGGTCGCCGCCGTAGGGCTCGACGTTGTCGCGCAGCCACGTGAGCAGCGTGCGAACGTCCTCGGCCCCCGATGACCATTCGGCATCGGATCCGCGCCGGTACTGGGCGACGACGCCGATTGCGCCGACGAGCGCGGCATAATTGCCGACGTTGCGCCCGCCGCGCGACGACTCGTCGCCCAAGTACGCGACCACGGTCGTGAGCTCGCTGAAGCCGCCTTCGGGCATGTAGACGTCGACGCGCTGCTGATCGTGCGGTCCGTACTTCAAGTCGGCGACTCGGCGGATGCCCGTCGTTTCCGCCTCGTTCAAGCCGGCGTAGAGCTTCGTCGTCGCTTCGGCGATCGACTCGTTCCACTGCTTGCCGAGTGCCGCGACGCCGGCGCGCGCTGTGTGGACCGCGGTGGCCTGGCCGTTCGCCGGCGCGTGTGCGCCGTGGTGGTGGATGCCACTCAGCCCACCGTGATGGGCAACCGCCACCGCGACGACGGCTGCGACCAACCCGAGTGCGAGGACTCCTACGATCGCTGCTCTCTTGAACGACATGATTCGCCTCGGCGTCACCACCACCTTCCGCTAGAAGTATAGTAAATATTACACAGAGTCAATTACGATTGACATTAAGTACTGTAATCATTACTCTGCGTCGCGTAAACCGTACCAAGAACCAACGCATGGCCGTCGTCTGAGTTTGGGGTCCCTGCCGACGAGATTCGCCTCGGCCCTTCCTCCCCGGAGCCCGGCCAAGCAGACGTCGCGTCGGTGGGGACTCCGTCCGGAAGCGCGATGCGCTCCGCGATCCACCAATTTGGGAGCGAACCAAGATGTCATTCCGCGAAAAGAGCGCCTGGGTTTCCTTCGCATGCTTGCTGTTGTTCACGCTCGGCGTCTTCCACAGCCAGCATGTCCATACTCACGACGCGCAGGGCAACGATCTGATCACTCCGTTGCACCTCGCGCTTGCGATCTTCGTCGGCTTCATCGTTCTGCAAGTCGTGCTCCACGTGATCATCGCCGTGCAGTCGCCGAAGGACGCGCGCACGCCGAAGGACGAGCGCGAGCGATTCATCGAGCTGCGCGCAGCGCGGATCGGCTTCTACGCGGTCGTCGTCGGTGAGCTCATTGCGATGGGCGCGTACCACGCGCACGGGCGGATAAACACGATGATGTGGAGCGTTCTGTTCGCGATTCTCGTCGCATGGCTGATCAAGCTCGGCAGTGAGATCGTTTTCTATCGGAGGGGCTAGAGATGTCGAGCCTACCGATCGACAACAACATCCGCCGCCTGCGATTCGAGCACGGCGAGATGACCCAGCAGGGCCTGGCCGAGCAGGTCGGCGTCACGCGCCAGACGATCAACGCGATCGAGCTCGGCAAGTACTCGCCCTCGCTCGAGGTCGCGTTCCGGATCGCGGCCGCGTTCAACGCGCCGCTCGAGCAGGTGTTCCAGTACCGAAAAGACAGGCCAGCCAAGAAGTGAAAGGCTCGGGTACACTCGGCCAGGGCGACGGAGGGCCTGGCTGCTAGGGAGACTGGACGGCCGCCTTTTGTCCGCCTTGAGTGGTCGTTGTCTAGGGGAACAGGGGGACACACATGCCAAGCCGTGCCAGCGCGCGGGCGTCGACCCGTGCCGCTATTCTCATCACCGCAGTCGGTATCGCAGCGGGTATCGCGGGCGCCCTACGGGCCCAACAGCTCGACGAGATCCTCGTCACCGCCGAGCGGCGCGAGTTGTCGCTTCAGGAGACGCCGATCTCCGTCATGGCCTTCACCGGCGCAGAGCTCGAGCTCCGCGGCGTCAACGACATGTTCGAGCTCGCGACCATTACGCCGAATCTCGACATCAAGGGCTCGCGCGGCACGGGTAACACGTCGCCGACATACGAGATTCGGGGGGTCAGCGGCACAGGCGGCGCAACCGGCGAGCGCAGCGTCGGCTTCTACATCGACAACGTGTTCATGCCCCGCACGACGGGTCCCGTCATGCGAGTGCTCGACGTGGACCGAATCGAAGTCTTGCGCGGTCCGCAGGGCACGCTCTTCGGCCGCAACAGCACCGGCGGCGCGATTCGGGTGTTCTCGAAACAGCCTAGCGCCGAGCAGGACGGGTATTTGAAGCTCACGGCCGGCAACCTCGATCACT
>Ga0163163_10003652_pt1 | contig 13083 bp, 15 predicted proteins | sample S65metaG_FD_119766 | JGI IMG/M metagenome (GOLD analysis project Ga0163163, IMG submission 119766) | Switchgrass rhizosphere microbial communities from Kellogg Biological Station, Michigan, USA - S6-5 metaG | ecosystem: Host-associated > Plants > Roots > Rhizosphere > Soil | place: USA... | reverse complement strand
TCAAATTTATCAAGAATCGACACAATACGTCGTTGTTCACTTATAGGTGGAACTGGTATGGTAATCTTTTTCAGATTAGGCACTGTTAGCTGGGGGATGCCACCGTTATCACCCTTAACTGTATATAGAGTGACGATATGATATAGATAATTTACATCCAACTCATCACTTGGTGTAATTGATAGTAAGCGTCCGATTGGGAGGAACGGTTCGTTGCGTACAGCTGCGTATCCTATAGTGCCTCTTGCAGAGATTGTCACGCTTGGTTTATAAACTCTAGCTTTGTTTGTGAAGCCCTGTAGGTCTCGTCCGCCTGAACCGTTTGCATAGACGGGTATTGTAAATTCCGTCGTCTTTAGTTTGGAAAATTGTTTTGGTTTGTCGCCCCCAGCAATAATGCTCTCCGCAACATTATCTAGGGTCACGATTTTAATGTCTTTTGCTGGGTGTCCACTGCCCAAAAGTGTTTTATTGACGTAATTTTCGTAATCTACGATTGTGGCATCAATTGCCTTACGCAACTCATCTTCTTTAGCCACTATTTCGGCAATCTCTGCATTAAGTTTATCTATGTCAATTATCTCTTGAGTCACGGACTTGTCTATGTAGCTATCAACTGCGATATTGTAGCTATTCTTGGCAATTTCGCTATTTGGTATAAGCTTTGCAAAATGCTCAATATCTTCGCGCTTTGTAAAAGTTTCAAGAATTTTGGCTATATTTGCGTTGTTTAATTTATTTTTACTACCACTTCGCACGAATTCTTCTGATGCGTCTATGAATAATGTAGAGTTATCTTTTTTACTCTTTTTAAGTACGATGATACAAGTAGCGATAGTTACTCCAAAGAATAGGTCTGCAGGCAACTGTATTACGCTATCAACAAAGTTATTTTCAATGAGATATTTACGAATTTTTTGTTCGGCACCAGTACGATATAGTACTCCAGGAAACTCTACAATGGCGGCAGTTCCAGTCGTAGATAGCCACGATAGTATGTGCATTGTGAATGCTAAATCTGCCTTACTTTTTGGCGCTAATACGCCGGCTGGTGAAAAGCGCGGGTCATTAATAAGTAGTGGATTGCTATCTCCTTCCCAGTGAATCGAATACGGTGGATTAGAAACGATTGCTTCGAAAGGCTCCTCATCCCAGTGTTCTGGGCTCGGGTCAATAAGTGTATCTCCGTGGGCAATACTAAATTTTTCGTAGTTAATGTCATGCAAAATCATATTAATACGACATAGATTATAGGTATTTATGTTTATTTCTTGACCATAGAACCCTTGACGTACATTTTCTTTGCCCAAGATTTTGGCGAACTGTAACAATAAAGAACCAGAACCAACCGCTGGGTCATATACTTTATTTACCTCAGTTTTACCTACAACTGTAATTCTGGCCAGTAACTCGCTAACTTCTTGTGGTGTATAGTACTCCCCGCCTGACTTACCGGCGTTACTGGCATACATACCCATCAGGTATTCGTAAGCATCACCGAAAGCATCAATTGTGTTGTCTTGGTAGCTACCAAGTTGCAGCTCTCCCACAGCCTCTAGCAGCTTCACAACTTGTTTATTACGTTTTTCAACCGTCGAGCCCAACTTATTGCTGTTAACATCAATATCGTCAAAAAGTCCCTTGATATCATCTTCACTCTCGGCGCCTTTAGCAGAGTTTTCGATATTGCGGAAAATACTTGTCAGTGTTTCATTAAGGTTAGCGTCGTTTTTGGCACGTTTACGCATGTTCTCGAACAACTCGCTCGGGAGAATATAGAACCCTTTTTCATTAACTGTATCCTTGCGTCCAAATTCAGCAGCGTCATCACTCAGCGTTGCATAGCTGAAATCTGCGTCACCAGTCTTCCGTTCTTCAGTATTTATGTAGTTTGTTAGATTCTCCGAAATGAATCTGTATAAAAGCATCCCAAGCACATACTGTTTGAAGTCCCAACCGTCCACAGACCCGCGAAGGTCATTAGCAATTTTCCAGATTGTACTGTGTAGCTTTGCTCGTTCTTGTTCTTTTTTCATATCCATAGTAATAATTAAGCAAACCTAGTTAGCTCCCACCCCTTTGCGTATACAAATATTGTACCAGTAAAGTACCGTGATAACACCTTTAGAAACGGTTTTAATGCTTGTGCTTGCTGTTACATCTGTTATAGCGGAAAATGTAAGGTGTAATGAAGATGGAAATGTAGATGGATAAGTATTGGTCGGAAGAAGAAGTGTTTTTAGCCGGGCGGCGCTCGCTCGGGCGGAAAGTGCCTTCAAAAAAGCTATTGGCTTACCTTGAGAAGTTTCAGAACGACGAATTAACGACCGGCACCGTTGACCGGCCAGCCAGATTTGTGGTGCAACGCGAGAGATTGGTGGCCGCGATGCGCAAAAAGCGCCCCGAGTACGGCTTAAGGCAGATTGTTCGGGGCAGTAAGATGGATGTGGATGTCCAGAACTTCTGGGAGCTAGTGTTTGCCATGCACTTTATAACTCGTGAAATAGAGATTATCGCTAATATTGGGTTCGATAAATTACAAATTGCCGCCGGTTTAAGCACGACTAGGAAAATCCCGCACGCCGAATTCAAGATTGTAGGCGAACAGTTGCAACAAGAAGTAGAGCGGCCTGCGAGCCTCGGTGTCGACGATACCAATCAGAAAGTAAGCATTGTTACTGGCGATAAGGGCGATGTGTACGCTCGATTAGCTGATGGCACTAAATATTGGATTAGTACGCTACGGGTAGACAATGACCCTTACCACTTCCTAGACTACCTTTTAAAGCACCCCGATACTTCGCTGACCGGCACGATTATTCGTACTGAAATCAAGATAGACGCCAAGTACGGCATGACCGAGCTTGTTAGGCAGTGTGGGTTTACCAAAGAGCTCCTACCGCTCAAACCTATATACTTTCCTGAGACCACCAAAACCAAAGTGCGTTTTAGGCAATCGGCCGAACTAACATCCAGCCAAATAGCCTTACTTGCCGGTCGGGATGCGAGCCGTACCAAACCGCAACGCGCTGTAAAAGCCACCCTGTAATTTCAACCAAACCATCGTAACTCATCGGAGCTGAATAACAGCTCCGTTTTTGTTTGGCAAACTACAGCCATAAGCAAAGAAGGGTATGGAAATGAGTAAAGATACTGTCGAAATAAGTGATTTAGGTCTGGCTGCTGCGTTAGTGTGCCAAAGCATAAAACTTTTAGGTACACGGCAAGATGACGACGGTCGTGTTCATTTTATTTTCTTAAATAACATCCACACAGAGGAAGAAATTAGGAATTACTGGAATGACAGGATGATTGTTAAAGCACGCGAATATTTTGACGCAACCAAGACGCTCAAAAATCGGATTTACTCCGAGAGATAAGAACTATGAAGCTTAGCGAAAAACATATTAAAAGCCTACGCCCACTGCTACACGATTTGTGCGGCCAGGAGTTCACGGATGAACAGTTGCAAGAGGCAGGCATGGCAATAATGCGTTTCGTGATTGTTAAAGCTCAGCGACGCCGCGAACTATCAATAAATGAGGAGAATGAATATGGACAACCAGATGAACGAATCAGAGCTATCGCTCAGCAATAACGAATTAGTCACCCCGTTGGATGAAATGACCTTGGACGACTTAGAAGCCATTTTGACCCACACAATTAAATACGACCGCGACAATAAGTTAATAACATTCCTCTGTATGTTATCGGCATACACGGATGATAGTCAGCTCAATGTGAGTTTTAATGCCCCAAGCTCATCGGGCAAAACGTACATGACCACCGAAATTGCCAAACTCTTTCCAGAGGAAGATAAGATTGAGCGTAGCGGCGCTAGCCCAACGTCATTCTTTTATAGCGAAGGCAAAGTAGACAAAAAGCTAGGTGTAAAAGTAGTATCGCTAGAAAGGAAGATACTGATTTTCTATGAACAGCCCAACCCCGAGCTACAGAAAAGGCTACGACCGGTACTCTCTCATGACCAACGCGACCTGAAATTTAGTAACACGAATAAGGATAAAAAAGGTGCTAACCGTGCCGAGCAAACTATTATACGCGGGTTCCCGGCTACAGTTTTCTGTTCGGCTGGCTTGCAGCTGGATGAGCAAGAAGCCACGAGGGCTATACTACTGAGTCCAGAAATTACCGAGGCAAAATTAAGAGAAGGTGTTCACCTACAGTTCATGCGCGGCGCTAATGGAGTGCAATTTGAAAGTGACATAGAGGCGCTACCCGACCGCATTGCACTAATGAATAGGATAGTAGCAATACGTGACCAAAAAGTTGACGACATTATAATCGCTGAGCCAGATAAAATTGAAAAACGCTTTTACGAAACGTTCGCCAAACTAAAGCCTCGCCATATGCGTGATTCCGGCCACTTAATGAAACTCATTAAAGCGGTTGCCCTGCTTAACGTGTGGCACCGGCGACAAGCCGATGGCACTATAGTTGCTAACGAGGCCGATATAGACCACGCATTTCAGCTGTGGAGTACGGTTATTGAAAGTCAAGATTTAAATGTGCCGCCCGCTGTCATGAACTTCTACAAAAACTTCATCTTGCCTGCATATCTTGAAAAGCAGGATGACCTTGATGAGGGAGATGATGTTAGACATGGTTTCGTTGGTTTAAGCTCCCAGGAGCTCAGCAAATACTATATGCGCCGCGAAAGAACTACCCTAAATGATGAACACCTACGCAAGCAGATAATCCCCCAGCTAGTAAATAGCGGCATGATTGCCTTTGAACAGCCCCGGTATGGTGATAGACGTAGCAGGCATATCTTCCCGAAATGGGGTCTAGAAGAGAAAAACAATAAGTCTGACCCAAACAATGTAGGAGAAGGGGGTGGGGTTTTAGATACTCTATCAGATGCAGAGTGGAAGCAGTTCTTTGGATAGGTGGTATAATAGTTATGTTCACACCTCCAGTAAACACGCGAAAAGTGTTTTTATTTTCAGGCCTGTAAGGGCGGCTCGGTATCTGAAAGTAGCTTTTCGCTACTGGAAGTGTGAACAATCGAGTCGCCCTTTTAGTTAGGAGAAAATAATGGAAAAACTACGCTACGCATCGTATATCAGGAAGTCTACCGAGGAAGAAGAACGGCAAGTGTTGTCTATTGCCTCGCAGAAAGACAAGATTTCTGAACGCTTCGGCAGTTTAAACATAGTTGCCGAGTTCAGCGAAAGTAAAAGTGCCTTTGACCCAAATAAACGGCCGGAATTTGATAAGATGCTGGCCATGCTGGACACCGGCAAGATTGACGGTATTGTGGCTTGGCATCCTGATAGACTTTCGCGTAATGCGGTAGACGCCGCAGCCATAAGCCACCGTATTAGTCGAGGTATCATCAAAGACTTAAAGTTCGCTAGTTTCACCTTTGATAATTCCCCCGAGGGAATAATGATGCTACAGATGACGATGAGCCAGTCACAGTACTTTTCTGCTAAATTGAGCAAGGATATTCGACGTGGTAATGAGCGTAAACGTGAGGTCGGTCAACTAACTGGCCGTGCGCCAGAAGGATATTTAAACTATCGCGATGCAATGTCCGGCCGAGGTGATGCAACTGTGATTGCCGACCCAGACAGATTCCCAATTATTCGAAAAGCATTTGACCTGTTTCTTACTGGTGAATATAGCGTTCAAGCCATCCATAACATCATGAATAACGAATGGGGCTACCGCACACTTAAACGCCGCAAAACTGGTGGTGAGAAAATATCACGCACCGGATTGTATAACATACTCCGTAATGTGAGGTATGCAGGCCTAATACCTGACCCATATGACCCCGAGCATCTATTCAAGGCCACCTATCCAGCAATGATAACTATGGAAGAGTATGACAAAGTCCAAGCCTTACTCGGTAGACGAGGACTGCCGCGGCTAGCGGCACACAAGCAGTTTGCACTTAGAGGTTTTATAAGGTGTGGCGATTGTGATTGTACCGTAACAGCGCAAAGCAAGAAGAAGCTATTAAAGAACGGTAGCTACAATATACACACTTACTATCATTGCACCGGAAAGCGCGCCGGATGCACTCAAAAGAGTATCTATCTAAAAGAAGACGATTTATACGCTCAGCTACTCGAGCTATTGGACAACTACGAGCTGGCACCAAAGATGTATGAGTGGGCTATGGCTACATTCCGGGATTTCGTGGAACAAGAAGCGAACGAGCGGGATAGTCTTCAGACTTTCCAGAATAGTGCTATTAGCTCAACTCAAAACCAGCTCGATAAGTTACTGGACATGGCGTCACGTGGTTTACTTGAAGACGATGAGTATCAGAGCAAGAAGCTAGCTCTTAAGGCCGACATTAAACGACTACACGATGAGCAAGCTAATACCGCCCACCGCGTCAAGAACTGGTTTGAGATAGCCACACAAACCTTTGAGAAACTAACTTACGCCGGTGAGAAGTTCAAAACTGGCGATGTAGGTAATAAAAAGGACATACTGCTTGCGATTGGCAAAAACCCCACTCTAATGGACGGCAAGCTAGAAATCACGCCAAATGACTGGCTAATCCCGGTAGCTAAGAATGCAAAACGTATACGAGATGAACTTGAAAAGGTTAGAACTATGCCTCAACAGATACAAAAAGCCTCCGAAGAGGCTTTAATGTCTGAATGGTGCAGGGGGAAGGATTCGAACCTTCGAAGGCGAATGCCGAGAGATTTACAGTCTCTTGTGTTTGACCGCTTCACTACCCCTGCATGCGGTGCCGCCGGCTGACGTATCATCTCGGCGACACCTTGATAAACAACACGTCCCTGAACTCCACTTCAGGGGCATTTGGTACTACTCGCAATTGTACCAAATTTGGAGCCACCTGTCGGATTCGAACCGACGACCCTCGGTTTACAAAACCGATGCTCTAGCCAGCTGAGCTAAGGTGGCCTATCAAAAAACAAGCCCAGAGCTAAGGGCACCAGAGCATACTACCAAAAACGCTTGTTTTTTTCAATCCGTTGAGAGGTGTTAAGTGGTTAGACGCTAAGAATAGTGATATAACATACCTATGCACGAAATGGAAAAAGCCCAGCGTGTCCTAGATTTCCTGGTGGAGAATCGCGAGGACCCGCAGCGCGAAGGCTGGTATTCGTTATCTGAAATCTGGACGGGCTTACCGAAACTCAAGGTCGGGCCCATCAGGCATCGGATGATTGTCAGCTCGGTGGCGCTTGCTAATGACTATCTATTGAGCCACACTCCGCCGCTCCTCGAAGACGGGTGGTTCAAATCCTTAAAAACTGACGGTCGGCCCTCCAGACTCCCTGACCTTGAAAGACAATACACGTGGGAAGAAGTCCGTCAGTTCGATCAGCACTACTCCGCCCGGCGCTTTTACCGGGCGATCGGGTACGTCACGTTGGCTCACGAAGACGGGTCGGATGTCGTGCCTGTCCCGCCCCTGCCGGATGGTTTCGGGAGTGCGGTATAATACATACCAGTCGACCGTAGTGTCAGGTGGGTGATCGTGGCGACGCCCACCGATGAGAAAATCCAGCTATCACCGTTTCCAACGCCTGATTCCACAGTATCTTCCGTTTTTGTTATTGAGCGCCGCCAGCGCTTTTTTGCTATACATGGGTGTGCTCAGCGAGGCCCGCCGAGTCATTACCTGCTATAAAACGCCGGATTACCTGAATCTGGGCTGCAGCTACACCTTTATGAAGTGGCGGGCCGGCGAGAGTATCGCCGAATTCTGCGCCTATATGTGGTTCGCACTGGCCCAGGTGGCTTTTTATAAGCTGTATGCGCAGCCGCAGCTGTACTCTGCGCGCCGGAGAGTGGGCTACAGCCCGCTGCGTTTCGTGGCGGTACTCTTTTGCCTGGCGGTAATCTTCGGCGGCTTCAGCGGCATCCTGCTGCTGACGTGGCGGATGGCCGTGATGTCGCACTAGCCTGAGCAGGCTTGGCGTGGCTAGACGACCACTTTACGTGGACGCAGTACGCGCCGAGGCTTGCCGGCCGGCATGATCAGCTTGTTGAGCTTGGATTTGAGGACGTCGGCTTCGGCCTGGTTGCCGATGGCTTCGTAGCCGCGGATAAGCAGGTTATAGGTTTCGGGATTGGGTTCCAGGTCGACGGCCTTTTCCAGCTCCTGCATCATCAGCTTGTTGTTACCGAGCTATTCCTGCACCTTGGCGTAGGCGATGTGGCGGGCGGCCAACGAATCTTCCAGCTTGAGCGCCTGTTCGAAGGCCACGGAGGCTTTCTGGTAGTTTTCGGTTTCGTAATAAATCAGGCCGAGGTTGTGCAGGCTGGAGGCACTGGGGTCGATGCTGCTGGCGATCTCGAAGCAGTCGATGGCATCTTTATACTCTTTTTGCTTGGCGTACAGGATGCCGAGGCGGTTGTAGGCGGCGGCGTTCTTCTGGTCGATCTTGAGGATGGTCAGCAGGGCTTTTTCGGCGCGCAGGAAGCGGTTTTCGCGCATCCCCTGATGGGCGATGTCCCAGAGTTTGCTTAAGCGGTCGCTAAGCCGACGGGAGAAGTCATCTTCTTCGTCGCTGATGGTGGCACTGCGGATGGCCAGGATTCCGAACGCGAGGACTAATACAAGCTCAAGCATGGCTTGCATCCAGTATACCACTCCCCTGTCGCCGTGTGGTGCGAACCAGCTAAAGATTAAGCATGAGGTCGGTGAGCAGCAGTTTGCTGTTGGCGTTGCGCTTGGCGGCGGCGCGGGCCCGGTCCAGATGCGTAGCGATGCTGTGCCAGCGTTTGAGGGTGGCCGTCTTGTCCTGCAGGGCGGCCTGCTCCATGGCGGTCTGGGCGATCCGGCTGAGGCTGGCCAGCAGTAGTTCCAGCGCCTGCTTATCCTTGCTGTAATCGTCGACGTGGGTCAGGCGTTCGAAGACGGAGCTGCCCAGGAGGGACTTGGCCTGGGCGACGTATTCGACCAGTTCATGCTCTTCAGCCTCTGTTAGCAGGTCGTTTAGGAGCCCGGCTTGGCCTTGCGAGAGCGACCAGGCCTGCCGGATGACGGCCTCCGTGAAACCCTGTGTGAAATAATGCTCCTGAGCGGCGGCCTGGCTGATCGGCAGCACGCGCACGACGGTGGCGCGCGACTGGATGGTGGGCAGCACGGTTTCGAGCGTACCGGCGGTGAGGATCAGGACGGTATCGGCCGGCGGCTCCTCCAGGGTTTTTAAGAAGGCGTTCTGGCCTTCGGTCGTCAGCTTGTCGACGCCGGCGACGATGGCGATGCGCCGCACGGCTGCCCGGCCCGGCGTGCGCAGCTGCAGGAATTGCTGCAGTTTGCGAATGCTTTCGATGGGGATGACGTTATTCTTCGGCTCGAGGAAGGTATAGTACGGGTAATTTTCCAGGGCTTGGGTGTCCGGGAGATCGAGGAGGGCACTGGCCATAGCCTGGGCCAGCGCCGTCTTGCCGCTGCCGGTCGGACCACTCAGCAGGATGGCGTGCGGCGGTTCGCGCAGCAGGCCTTTCAGCTGGAGGCGGGTGTTGGGGTTGAGGAGCAGATCATCCATCTTAGATTCCTTCGAACTCCGGCGGCAACGGTGCGGTGAAAGACTTGCGCTCGTGGTTCGGCAGCGTCAGCTCCAGCTCCAAGGCGTGGAGGTAGATGCGCAGCGCCGGTTTGCCGCCGTACAGCGTGTCGCCGACGATGGGGTGGCCGATGGCCCGTAAGTGGACGCGCAGCTGGTGGGTGCGGCCGGTGGTCGGCCTGAGTTCCACCAGACTGTGGCCGTCTGTTTCGCTCAGCACTTTGTGCTGCGTCGTGGCCGGCCGGCCGGTGGCGCCGGTGCGGAAACTCTTGGGGTTGGCCGGGTTACGTTCGATCGGCATGTCGATGACGGCCTCTTTTTCATCCAGATGTCCTTCGACGATGGCGACGTAGGTCTTCTTGACCTTACGCTGGCTGAACTGCTTCTGCAGCCAGCTTTGGGCGTCGGGCGTCTTGGCGGTGATCATGACGCCGCTGGTGGTGCGGTCCAGGCGGTGGACGATGCCGACGCGGTCGCCTTTTTCCTTGAGGTGGGCGTAGTCGCGCAGCCAGCTGGCCACGGTGGCCTCGGGGTTGAAGGCGCCTTTGGAGTGGCTGAGGACGCCGACGGGTTTGTTGATGACGACCACATCTCTATCTTCGTAGATGACAGGGATTTCGATGCTCGGCGGCTTGTCGACCAACAGATGGTCCTCGACCTCGATCTCGTCGCCGACGTGCAGCTTCTCACCGGCCTTCAGTGGTGCCCCGCCCTTCTGGACCTGCTTATGGTCGAACAGTTTGCTGACGGCGCTGCGGGCGAACTGCGGGTACATGAACGCCAGCAGCCGGTCGGCCCGCTTCCCTTTCCAGTTTTCGTCGACTCTGATTTTCTTCATCAAGCGGAGGGGCGGAGTCCGACGGCTTGCTGGACTTGGTAAAGTTTCTGGCTGGACGCGTCGCGCATGGCTTTCTCGGACTCCTCGAGCTTGCGCATGACGCTGGCTTCGTCGATGTCGCGGCGCTTTTCCTGGAACGTGGTCAGGAAGCTGCGCACGGCGTTGGCGGCGGCGGTCTTGAGGTCGCCGTAGCTGGTCTTGCCTTCCCACTCGGTGATGACGTCCTGCAGCGGACGTTCGTCGAGCAACGACACGATCTGCAGCAGGTTGCTGATACCGGCCTGGTTCTGGAAGTTGTAGTGGATGGCACCCAAGGAGTCGGTGGTGGCGCTCATCACTTTCTTGGCGGCGTCTTCGGGGTCGTCGGTCAGCATGATGGTACCGGCCGTATCCTCGACCGACTTGCTCATCTTTTTCTCGGGGTTACGAAGGCTGCGGATGCGGACGCCTTCTTTGCGGCCGGCAAATTCCAGCTGCTTGTCCCAGGTTTCCGGCACGGTGAATAATTCGCCGTGGGCGTTGAACTTGTTGTTCATGCGGATGGCGATGTCGCGCGTCAGCTCCAGGTGCTGGCGCTGGTCGTCGCCGACCGGTACCCACCGGGCGTCGTACAGGAGGATGTCGGCCGCCATCAGCACCGGATAGTCGAACAGGCCGGCGGTAATGGCGCCGTCTTTGGCGTCGTCGGACTTTTCTTTAAACTGGGTCATGCGCTGCAGCTCGCCGTAGTAGGTGAAGTTGTTGAGGACGATGGTCAGCTCAGCGTGCGTATTGACGTAACTTTGGCGGTAGATGAACGTGTCGGGGTTGCCCAGGTCGAGGCCGGCGGCGGCGTAGGCCTTGAGGTTCTCGATGATCTGCCGGTACAGGCTGTTATTGTCGATGGGCGTCGTGAAGCTGTGCAGGTCCGGCACGAACAGGTTGATTTGGTATTCGCCGGCGTGCTTGCGCTGCAACTCGACCATCGGCAAAAGTGCACCCAGGTAATTTCCCAGATGGAACTCGCTGTTGGCCCGCAGCCCCGTGAGGATGACCGGTTTACTCATCTAGCCCAATTCTACCATTTCATCGCCGATAGCGCACAATTGCGGACCGGTAAGATATGGATCCGATTCAATCGGTTGCGGCACGACCAGAACGTCATAGAGGATGGACCCTTCCCGCAAGGGGTCGCGCGGGCTACGAATGGCATCGTAATGTTTGCCGTCACCGATAAAGATCCGGAGTTTATCTCCGAGGCGGTGCTCATCGGGATTGTTCTGCAGAGCATCCTCCAAAACCGTGGTTTTAGCGGTTAAGAACGCCTGGACACGTCGCATGGCTTCCGTTTGGGAGCCGGCCGGTGTCGAGGGGTCATAGCCGGCTACATCGTAAATACGGCGATAGGCTTCAGCGTTGAGTACCAGTTTCGGCATAAGTCCAGTCCTTCCTTTCAAACAAAAAAACCGCCCTGCTGGCGGTTGCTGTCTGGTTCGTTGATTTATCTACTTAACGCGCACGCGAATAACCGCCGGCTTGGGGCTGGTAAACCAGAAGTAAAAGTAGCTGGTTAACTTGTTCACGTGATTGATTGTAGGCCTCTTTTTCAGTTTGTCAAGACGATGATAATGCTTAACAGTAATAGGCTAGCCGTTAAGACGAGACCGAAGTGCCACCAGGCGTGCCGGGTGCCGTAACCCTTGCGAATTTCGGCGGTCGTGAACCAGAGGCCGGCCAAGCCAAACAACAAGGGTGGAAAGCGGAACATCGGTACCGATGCCCACAAACCGGCGGCCAGAAAGATGGCCGTCGGGACGCAGAGGGCCAGGATCCAGTAATCTTCGACACGGATGGCCAAGCTCTTGGGTATGATAGTCATTAGCTTAATAATAGGAAATCCCCGGCTAAATTGCCAGGGATTTCTTTGGATGTACTGTGGTGGTTTAGGGATTCATGCATGGATGCGGTACAAGGAAAAATCGAGAAACGGACCGAGCTGTATTAACGATACAGCGAGGGAGTATCACAGATTTTGACGCAGTAATGCGCCATGCATGTATTCCTAAACTAGCGTTTCGTGAACTGACGCTGCTTGCGGGCACCCTTGAGGCCGAACTTCTTGCGTTCCTTCTCGCGGGGATCGCGACCGAGCAGGTCGGCGCGTTTGAGCGTACCCTTGAGGTCTTCGTTCATCAAGGTCAGTGTCTTGGCGATGCCGAGGCGGATGGCGTCGACCTGGCCGTTGTGGCCGCCGCCGCTGACGACGACGGAAACGTCGAAATCAGTCTTTTCGATGACGGCGAACGGCTTACGGAGCTCGGTCAGCAGCAACTTGCTGTTGGCGAAATACTCTTCGGCCGGCTGGCCGTTGACGGTTATGTTGCCTTTGCCGCTTTGCAGGCGGACGCGGGCCGTCGAGCTCTTGCGGCGGCCGAGGGCGTAAAAGTAGGTGTCTTTAGCCATTATTTAGCTTCCTTATTGCCGCGGTTGGCTTCTTTAACGGAGATGGTTTCGGGCTGTTGGGCGGTGTGCATGTGCTCGGCGCCGCGGTAGACCTTGAGGCGCTTGAGGCGCTCGTCGCGCAGCTTGTTGACGGGCAGCATGCCGCGGATGGCCTTCTCGATGACGATGGTCGGATCCTTGGCCATGACGTCGGCCAGGGTGCGCTCGGTGAGGCCGCCCGGATAACCGCTGTGGCGGTAGTACATCTTCTGGTCCAGCTTCTTGCCGGTGACG
>Ga0163163_10003651_pt1 | contig 13084 bp, 11 predicted proteins | sample S65metaG_FD_119766 | JGI IMG/M metagenome (GOLD analysis project Ga0163163, IMG submission 119766) | Switchgrass rhizosphere microbial communities from Kellogg Biological Station, Michigan, USA - S6-5 metaG | ecosystem: Host-associated > Plants > Roots > Rhizosphere > Soil | place: USA... | reverse complement strand
ATAAAAACGTTGGTAAAGCTTTTGGTTTTTCAAGATGGAAATACATCAGCAGGATCATGTTACCCTATTCTCTTCCTCATATCTTAACCGGCTTACGTTTGTCAATCGGTGTTGCATGGATGGTGATCGTTGCAGGTGAAATGCTCTCAGGCGGAATTGGTCTCGGTTATTTTGTTTGGGAAGAAGGTTTCAATGGAGGAAGCGTTGCTAAAATTTTAGTAGCTATTATCATCATTGGGATTGTGGGCCTTTTGCTCGACAGGTTTTTCATGAGCCTGCAAAAACGATTCACTTATGCCATTTAAAAAATAATAAACGCACAAACAAATTGTAATGGGTACATCAACAGTCATAACAACGGAAAACACCATGAGAGTAGCTGACCAGGTTTTAGATTTTGCATTGAATCCTTCACCAAATATTGAAATCGATAGTGTAGCCGTAAGCTTTAAAACGCCGAAAGGAATTTATACAGCAGTGAAAGATATTTCTCTTACTGTAAAAAAAGGAGAGATTATTTCTCTGATTGGTCACTCAGGTTGTGGTAAATCAACTTTGATGGGAACCATTAGCGGAATGGTGAAGCCAACAGCAGGGAGAGTGATTGCCAATGGCAAAACAGTTGCTAAACCCGGCCCTGACAGGGGATTGGTTTTTCAGAACTATTCTCTGTTGCCCTGGTTAACGGTCTATCAAAATATTTACACAGCCGTTGACTCCGCATTAAAAGATAAATCAACAAAAGAAAAAAAAGAGATCGTTGAAAACAACCTTCACATGGTTCATCTATGGGCACACAAAGACAAGCTACCCGGACAACTTTCCGGTGGTATGAAACAGCGTGTTGCTATTGCTCGTGCATTTGCCATAAATCCGGGTATTCTTTTACTTGATGAGCCATTCGGTGCATTGGATGCGCTTACCAAAAGCAATATGCATGTAGAGCTTTTAAAATTGTGGAATCTCGATAACCGTGAAAAAACTATTGTTATGGTAACCCATGATATTGAAGAAGCCATCTTTTTATCAGACCGCGTAGTGGTAATGAGTGACGGACCTGCAGCTACCATCAAAGAAATTGTAGATGTTCCCTTGCCTCGTCCACGAAATAAAAAAGAAATCGTTCATGATGCAGACTATATCGCCATTCATGACCGCTTGTTAAATCTTTTGATTCACAAGTTTTCAATTGATGATATCAAAGAAAATGAAGAGGACGAAAACTAAAAGCAACGTTTATTCACTACAAAGATCAACAATGAAACAGCCTCTCACCCAGTTGAAAGTTTTTTCGGTTAAAGGTGTTCAGATGCGCACCTTCCATATCACGTGGTTTACATTTTTTGTGTGCTTCTTCGGATGGTTTGGATTAGCGCCCTTGATGCCAACCATCAGGCAGGATTTGGGATTAACAAAAGAACAGGTTGGCAACACCATTATAGCCGCAGTATCGGCAACGATTATTGCAAGATTGGTGATAGGAAAATTATGCGATAGCTGGGGACCCAGAAAAACATACACGTCATTGCTTATCATCGGCGCATTGCCGGTGATGCTCGTTGGTGTTGCACATAGCTACACAACATTTCTTTTATTCCGTTTAGCTATTGGTGTTATCGGCGCTTCGTTTGTGATCACACAGTTTCATACATCAATGATGTTTGCACCCAATGTAAAAGGCACTGCTAATGCGGTTGCAGGTGGTTGGGGAAATTTAGGCGGTGGCATTACCAACATGTTGATGCCTGTGATCTTCGCAACCATTGTTGGCTTTGGTTATACAAAAGGCGAAGCATGGAGATATGCCATGGTTTTTCCTGGCGTTATGTTGCTGGTAATGGCTTTTGTTTACTACAGGTTCACAAAAGACACTGCCAACGGCAACTTCAATGAGATTGGAAGAAAAGCTTCCAAAATAAAAAATGACTGGAGCATTTTGAAAGACCGGAGAGTGTGGGCATTGTCAATGGCTTACGGCGTTTGCTTCGGAATGGAAATTACTTTCGATGGTGTTGCTTCATTGCATTTTGTTGATACGTTCAAATTATCTCAATCTTCTGCAGGATTTTGGGCCGGTGTCTTTGGCATGATGAACATTTTTGCAAGAGCGCTTGGCGGTATTGTTGCAGACAAAGTTGGTCATCGATTTGGAATGAATGGCAAAGGTCACTTGCTTGCCGCCATGTTATTGCTGGAGGGTATTGGCCTCATCGTCTTCGCAAACGCAGGTGGATTACTCTTCGCAATTATCTCAATGTTATCGTTCGCACTATTCTTAAAAATGGCTAACGGTGCTACGTACGCCATTGTTCCTTTTGTAAATGAAAAAAATGTCGGGTTGATCAGTGGAATTGTAGGTGCAGGAGGAAATCTTGGAGGAATGTTGTTTGGTTTTCTTTTTAAAAGTAAAAACATCAGTTATGCTGATGCGTTCATGTACATCGGCACCACTGTGGCTATTGTGTCAGTGATTGTGTTTGTAACACGATTTAAAAAATCAGAAGCAGTTGAAGCAGCGGTATTGCGTGAGGCGGCCGTGGCTTGAGTTAACAGTAATCTGTGTGGTAGCTGGTTTAAATAAAAATTATAAACTGTCCATTCGGAAAAAATGACGAATCAAGACGAGGCAATGTCCTCTGGACAAGGTTTCTTTTCACAGGGTTTTTTTAACTATCAATTTTAATGAGGCAGTTAAGTTTTCCGGATATGTGCAGAATAGCTTAAGAAGATTTAGGGAAGCAAGCGAAAAAAGTTAATGTATCTAAGCGAATTAAATGATGGATCACCAGTCAAAAACGGGATACGAAAGTGTAAAACTTAATTCAAATAAAAATCATTTGGAAACAGGTGCATTTAAAACAACATGTTGCTATTGCGGAGTAGGTTGTGGTATTGTGGTACATAAAGACCGTAAGGGGAAATTGCAGGTAAAAGGTGATCCGGAGCATCCTGTTAATCGTGGCATGTTATGCAGCAAGGGAATGAATTTACATTACACGGTAATGGACAATAGCGATCGCTTACTCTATCCCGAAATGCGTTACAACAAGCAATTGCAGAGACAACGTGTTTCCTGGGACACTGCTCTCGAAAGAACCGCAATGGTCTTCAAAAGACTGATTGAAAAATATGGGCCGGAAAGCGTAGCTTTTTATGCGTCCGGGCAATGTTTGACAGAAGAATATTATGTTGTCAATAAATTAATGAAAGGTTTTATTGGAAGCAATAATATTGATACCAATTCACGGCTTTGCATGAGCAGTGCAGTCGCTGCTTACAAAATGAGTTTAGGCGAGGATTGTGTCCCGGTTTGCTATGATGACATCGAACAGGCGGATTGTATTTTTATTGTGGGTGCCAATCCCGCCTGGTGCCACCCGATTATCTGGAGAAGGATAGAAGCAGCTAGAGCAAAGAATCCCGATTTGAAAATTATTGTAAGCGATCCCCGAAAAACACAAACCGCCTCATTTTCAAATGTGCATTTGCAACTGAAACCAGGAACTGATATTGTATTGCACCACGCAATTGGACGAGCGTTGATAGAGAACGGTGATATCGATATTGAATTCATTAAAGAACATACACAAGGCTTTGAACAATACAGGGACAAAATTATGCTGCGAACCATTGCGGAAGCGGCCGCAATTTGCGATGTGGCTGAAAGATTGATTTATGAAACCGCGAATTACATCGGTTCTTCAAAAGGATTTTTGACCATGTGGACGATGGGACTAAATCAAAGTGTGATTGGTGTAAACAAAAATTTGAGTCTGATAAATCTTAATTTAATCACTGGTCAAATAGGGAAACCCGGCAGTGGGCCATTTTCTCTAACAGGTCAGCCTAATGCAATGGGTGGACGCGAAGTTGGTGGGTTAGCTAACCTGTTGCCGGCTCACAGGAATTTAGCAAGCGAAAAAGATAGAAATTATGTGCAGAGTTTCTGGAATAGTAAACCCATTTCTCCCAATGCAGGATATACTGCAACCGAAATGTTTGAAGCATTGAATGACGGCAGACTGAAGGCTATTTGGATTATGGGAACGAATCCCTTGGTGAGTTTACCAGACGTTCGCATGGCCGAAGAAGGATTGAGGAAAGCCAAATTTGTTGTGGTTCAGGAAGCAAGCAGCAAACCCGAAACACTTAAATATGCAGATGTAGTGTTGCCCGCTTCAACATGGGCCGAAAAAGAAGGCACTATGACCAATGCTGAACGTCGTATTGCTTATTTAAGCAAAATAGTTAATGCTCCTGGTGAAGCCTTGCCTGATGCCGAAATCATTTGCCGATTTGGGAAAAAAATGGGTTTTAATGGATTTGATTTCAAAAACGTTTCAGAAATATATGAAGAGCATTGCCGCCTCACTGAAGGCACAAACATTGACATCAGCGGACTGAGTCATGAAACGATTAAAGAAAAAAGAAGTGTTCAATGGCCTTATACAAAAAATGAAAAATACTCTGGCACCGCACGACTGTTCACTGATAAAATATTTCACACACCGTCAAAGAAAGCTATTATACATGCCGTTGAAGATAATAACCAGTCGGAGCAGGTAACCAATGATCTTCCACTGATATTAACTACAGGCCGTATTCGCGACCAATGGCATACCATGACGAAAACAGGTAAGGTGAACCGGTTGAAGCAACATATCGCTAATGCATTTCTCGAAATTCATCCGTACGATGCCAGGGAAAGAGGTATCGAAGAAGATGATTTGGTTGATGTGATAAATGGCAGGGGTAATGTAAGAGTCAGGGCAAAAATTTCAAATGATATTAAAAGAGGAGTTATCTTCCTGCCCATGCACTGGGGAAAAATATTGAACAGTGATTTGAACCGTGCGAATAATCTAACTAACAATCTCGTTGATCCAATTTCCAAAGAACCGGATTTTAAATTTTCAGCCGTCCAGGTGAGGCGGTATCAAAAACCGAAACAAAAAATCATTGTTGTTGGTGCTGGTGCAGGCGCTTTCGGATTTGTAAAAACGTATCGTGCCTTAAATAGCGAAGATGAGATTGAAATTTTCAGCAAGGAAAATTTTCCTTTCTATAACAGGGTTATGTTACCAGATTACATCAGCGGTGTCCAGCAATGGCATCACCTGGTAAAAATGAAAGATGACGAAGAGGAAGATTTCAATATCAAACTGCATCGTGGTGTAAGCATTGAACATATCGATAGAAATAATAAAATTGTAACTGATAGTAAAGGCACTGCACACAACTATGATATTTTGATTCTGGCAACAGGCAGCCGACCATTCATGTTGAAAGATATACCAGATGTCAAAGGCATTTTCACCATGCGCTCTCGTACCGATGCTGATAATTTTAAAAATCATATTGATCCTTCCAAAGGAAAAGTGGTGATTGTTGGTGGTGGGTTGTTGGGTATTGAGCTTGCAGCTTCGCTACGCGAAGTGGACGTTGAAATTTGTATTGTTCAGCGCATCTCACGATTAATGGACCGCCAGCTTGATGTGCTGGGCAGCCAGTTATTGCACGAAGAACTTACAGAAAAGGGGGTGGAAATTTATTACAACGATGAAATAGAACGCTTCACAGGAGGTGAAAATATAACGGGTGTAAAATTAAAAAGTGGTTTGAAAATTCCCTGCCAGGCTGTCGTCATTGCAATTGGAACGATTCCCAACATCGAATTGGCTAAAGGTTCGGGCATTGAATCCAAACGAGGCGTAATTGTAAATGACTATTTACTGACATCTGATCCATGCATATATGCTATTGGTGAAATAGCAGAGTTCAAGGGTTTTTTATACGGTATCACTGCAGCTGCTGAACAACAGGCAGAAGTGGTTGCCCGCCATTTAAGTGGTGATATTTCTCATTACTACGACGGATCGTTGTTGATGAATATTTTGAAAATGCATGGTTCAGACCTTGTTTCTCTTGGCGTGGCTGAAGCACCGCCTGACGATCCATCTTATGAGGAGATACTCTTCATCGACAAAGCAAAGCGTTATTACAAAAAATGCATTATTCACAACGATAGACTCGTGGGCGCAATCTTAATCGGTGACAAAAGTGAATTCCTTGAGTTCAGAGATTTAATTCAAAACAAAATTGAGCTTTCGGAAAAGCGGTTGAAATTATTACGATCCAATAAAAAGGCAGAACCAGTGATTGGCAAGCTCATTTGTTCCTGCGGTAACATAGGCGAGGGAAATATTGTTAACAAGATCAACGAAGGTTGTACAGAGTTTAATGCCTTATGTGCAGCATCGGGTGCCGGACAAGGCTGCGGAAGTTGCAAACCTGAGGTTGAAACCATATTGAACAACATGCTGGCGAATTCGGCGAAAGAAAATGAATTGAAAGTTATAAGGGCCTAACTGTGTAGCCTTAGTAATAAAAATAAATGCAAACTCAACCAGTCATAATTAATTTCAAAGGCGGGATTGTTTCGCCTGGTTATTTGAAAGAAATACTTGAAACGGCACAACACGTGCGGGTGTCGCATGTCCGTTTCGGTTTGCGTCAGCAATTGATTATGGAAATTCCTTTAAAGTACTTGGAAGAATTCGATCAGTTGTGTCAATCGAAAAATATTACTGCATACAAGGTAACGGAGTCATTGCCGAACATAATCAGCTCATACCCGGCGGCTGGAATTTTTACAACAGATAGCTGGTTACGCGAAGGCGTGTACAAAGACATTTTTGACTTGTTCAACTACGCACATGAGCTCAAAATAAATATTTGTGACAGCCAACAATGTTTTGTTCCCTTTGTTACCGGGCATATTAACTGGATTGCATCTTCATCAGCGCATTTCTGGCATTTGATCATACGGTTTCCAAAAACAAATAAGGTGTTCAAATGGAAGGATTGTGTTTACACCAATGATCTTGCACTTGTGTCAAAGAGAATTGAACAGGAAATTTTAAACGATAAATTTTTGTTTTATGGTAATGAAAATGTAGACGGCAATCTGCTTTATCAACGTGTAAAACTCTTAAATGCTTATGTGGCAAAAACGGCTTTTGAGGAGCCATCCATTTATTTTTCGTTGCCTTATTATGAAGGATTCAACAGAGTAAACAATCAACTTTGGCTGGGAATTTACCGGCGCGATGAATTGTTCCCGGTAGATTTTTTAATTGACGTATGCAATATTTGCCTGAATTCCCGGATCGGCCAATTGTATGCTACGTCATGGAAAAGCATCATCATTAAAAATATTGATCCCGGCAGTCGAAAGCTATGGGATCATGTTTTAGGAATGTATCGCATCAATGTTCGGCATGCAGCTAATGAACTGAATTGGCAGGTTGAGGATTTTTCAGACGAAGGGTTGCAATTGAAAAGGCAGGTGATTCGTCATTTCGACAAGGAAGATGTGAGAACGTATGGGCTTTGTTTTGCTGTTCAATCCAAACCAAGTTCAAGCATGTTTGGAAATATTTTGATCCGGAAGCAGCAAACCAAAAATCCACATCGTTTAAAGTCGCTGGAACGTTATGACATTCTATACAAGAAAAATTTTAATCCAAACGAGGAGGAGCTTGTGTTGTACAGGGAAGCCGTAGAGAAAGAGCATATTGGAATTTACCTGGTAGGCCTGTGCAGATTTTATTATGAGAGAGACGGAATGGAAACTGTTCTTGTAGAAGATAATTCACTGGAAAAAGATGTTTTTCCAGAAAAAAGAATCGTTCACCAATGTCCGCATTGTTTTTCTGTTTATGATCCGTCTATCGGTGATGAAGATCAAAATGTTACTTCAGGAACAGAATTTGAAAATCTGCCGGAAAGCTACGGTTGTGCTCTCTGCGAAGCTTCAAAGGAAGAGTTTATTGAAATTGAAGAAACGGTTTCTGTAAATCATTAGTCGTCCTGATTCGAACGTCATTAATAGTATATTTAATCAATGCTTGTCGATAGATTTCATAGGGATCATAATTAGGAGCAAATTTCAATAACTGATAAGTGCAATTTGTGCTGCTTTTATTTATGCCGGAGGAAAATATATAGATGAAACCTACAATTACAATCGAATACTGTCCGCAATGCGGCTGGCTATTAAGAGCCGCGTATATGGCACAGGAATTCCTGACCACTTTTCTGGAAGATGTTGGCTCTGTAACATTGAAACCAAGTGAGGTAGCCGGTCGCTATACAATTTCAATAAACGATGATATTGTTTTTGATCGCAAGCTTTATGGAGGTTTTCCTGAGATTAAAGAATTGAAACAAATCGTTCGGGATCGGGTAAATCCTGCCAAAAGTCTTGGTCATGCAGATAAACATTGATATTGTTATATAAACCTCAAATTCATGATTGGCGTTGTTTTGTGCGGAGGACAAAGTACCAGGATGGGAGCTGATAAAGGCCTGCTAATACAAAATGATCTAACCTGGGTGCAAACTGCTGCTTCTAAATTATCTGAATTGAAAATACCTGTGATGCTATCTATCAACAACAGGCAGGAGAATGCATACTCAAATTTTGATTCAGTAAGTCAATTCATTGTTGATCACAAAAATATTTCTGTTAAAGGACCCTTGCTTGGTATTCTAAGTGCGCATAAGGAATTTCCCAACGAGGATTTGTTCGTACTTGCCTGCGATATGATTGATATGGACATAATGCCGTTGCAGGAATTACTGGAATTTTATAAGAAAGGTTTGCATGAAGCTTATGTTTACACAATAAATAATAACGTTGAACCTTTGTGCGCTATTTATACATCAAAAGGGTTAAAGCATGTTCTTGATTTACACCATCAAAAAAAACTGGCAAAATGTAGTATGATGTATATTCTTGAATCCACTGCTACCAATTATATTTCTTTAGGTGACGCCTCATCAAAGTTTTTTGCTAATTACAATTCTGCAGAAGATTTTTTAAAAAATGAATTTAGTCCACAGAGTGACTGAGCCCTTCGGCTACTTTAAATATGTGTATGATGTAAGGAAATAGTGCGTCCATGGTTTCTTCTGCTCCGCGAGTTGAACCCGGCAATGTAAGGACAAGGGTAGTATTAATAAAGCCCGACACACCACGCGAAAGCATGGCATACGGCATACGCTCCTGGCCATAACTTCTTGCTGCTTCCATTATTCCCGGAATATTTCTTGTGAACAAAGGTTCAATTGCTTCAGGGGTTACATCTCTTCTATACAAACCGGTGCCGCCTGTGAAGATGACAAGGTTGTAGTTCTCCTGGCTCAATTTCTTCGCTTTCGATTGAATGGTTTCAAATTCATCAGGAATAATCACATAAGTTGATGCATTAAGCCCATGTTGCTGTAATTTTTGAACAACTGCTTTGCCTGCAAAATCCTGCTTTGTGCCTGCAGCCACACTGTCACTACAAACCACAACTGCACATTTTAATGGGAAAGAAGGCCGGTCGTTAAAATCGGATTTACCACCTTTTTTCTTCAAAAGCCGGATAGTTGATATTTCGATCTCTTTGTCAATAGGTTTGAGCATATCATAAATAGTAAGTGCAGTTACTGATGCTCCATGCATGGCCTCCACTTCCACACCTGTCCGGTAAATTGTATGGACTTCCACTTCAATATTAATATTCAGGTCTTCTATCCGATGACTGATCGTTGCGTATTCAATTGGTAAGGGGTGACAATCAGGAATGACATCGCTCGTTTTTTTGATGGCCAGCAATCCTGCCGCCCGGGAAAATTCAAACACATCTCCTTTGGGCACTTGTTTGTTTATAACAGCATCAATGGTTTCCTGCCTTGATGTTTTAATGATAGCAGTTGCAATGGCTTTACGTAAACTGTTGCTCTTGTTCGTTATGTTGTTCATCTCGTGTCAATTGTTTTGCTTCCATTGATAGGATGCATCTTCAAATAATTCCTTGCCCCATACCGGTAATTCTTTTTTAATTCTTTCTACTACTTCCTTGCAGGCATCAACAGCAGCATTACGATGTATAGAAGAGGTAAACACAAATAAAGAAATTTCTCCGGCCTTTACTATTCCTATGCTGTGATACACATGCATGCAGGTCAGCTCATAGTTTTGGAAAATATCTTCTCTTATTTTATGCATTTGTTCCAGGGCCATTTCTTCATAGGTTGAATATTCAATAGCCTCAACCTGTTTTCCATCAATCACATCCTTTCTTACCTGCCCAAGAAAAATACTGTGGGCTCCAATATCAGTTTTCCTACTATGCTTTTGAATACTATCGCCGATAAAAGCAGAGCTGATTGATCCCTGCACGAAAATATTTTTAACCTTCCTGGTCTCCATAATTATAATTGAACAAAAAAATCTTAGCCTCCGCTGAAGGGCGGAAGAATTGCCACTGTTGCATCATTATTCAAAATAGTATGTTGTTGTATCACTTCTTTATTAACAGCAATTGCATACTGAACTCCTTTAAGCCGCGGATATTTCTCTTCCAACAAGTGCACAAGGCTTTCGGTTGAGTCAATCCCTTCAATCAAAAAGTTTTTACTTCCTGTAATTTCAGTTATCGCTCCAAATGTCAACACATTAATTTGTTTCATCACTATGCGTTTGTAAATAATAATTTATAGGCGGCTAATACCAATACTGTCGCCAAAACATTTTTTAAGATAACCTGTCGGAATTTTAATGCGCCGAAGTAAGCACCGACCAAACCGCCAACGAATGCAATGACCACATATGTATACATATCTGTGTTAAATTGAATGCCCTTCGTTAACTGTCCTGCAAGCCCGGACATTGAGTTAACAAAAATGAATAAGGCACTGATAGCTGCAGTTTCTTTTTGATCCGTCCATTTTAAAAGAAGTAAAAACGGAGATAATAAAATACCACCGCCGATACCAATCAGTCCTGATAAAAATCCGATGCAGCCACCAATTAAAAGCGATAAGGAGAAACTCGAATGTCGTTGTTCTATAACTTTTGAATTGCTAAAAAAATAAAAACGAATGATTGGAACCAATAAAAGCACTCCTAATATTTTTTTGTAAATATTTCCGTCAACAACTACTAATCCACCAAGGTAAGCAAGTGGAATGGAAGCCAGCGCAAATGGCCAAAACAGTTTCCAACGAAAATGACCACCACGATAAAATTGTATGAAAGAGGTAAGCGAAACAAACAGGTTCAGCAACAAAGCTGTTGGTTTCATTACTGCTGGAGTGATTGAAAAAAGAGCCATTAAAGCCAGGTAACCGCTGGCACCACCATGACCGACGGATGCATAGAGGAAGGCTACAAGGAAGAGAAGACAGTAAAAAAGAACCATAGTGTCCATGCATACTAAAGGTAAGGCAGAACAAGGGTTTCGACCATTTCGCCTTCCATAAAATCAAATTTTTCTTCGGGTAGCACAATAAGGCAATTGGCGACTGAAAAACTACTAAGTCGAAAAGATTCCTGGGCGGCAAGGGGAGTAACCTGCTGACCATTGCATTCTGCTTTCAGGAATTGTGTGAATTTTATTTTTTTGTTGACTGCGCAGGATAATGGAAGCCATTTTTTTTGGACTAAATTTTTCTGCCCGGTCATACATTCTATTGCGGTGATCACATAATTATAAAAACAGGTAAGCACTGAAGCCGGGTTTCCCGGTAACCCGAATACAATTTTGTTTTCCTTCCTACCTGCGTATAAAGGTTTGCCTGGTCGCTGTTTTACTTTATGAAATAATTGTTTCACTCCACAAACATTTGCAGCTTCTACAACAAAATCATAATCACCTGTGCTAACACCTCCTGTCAATAAAATCAAATCTGAAGTTGTTAATGCATTTGAAATCGAGTTTATTGTTTCATGTAAATCATCACCGATAAAATCGACTGTAATAGAATTAATGTGCAGCTGATTCAATGCAGATTTCAGCGTAAGTGAGTTAGTTTCATATACCTGGCCTTCACCAAGTGGTTGTCCTGGTTTTATCAATTCCTTGCCAGTGACGATAATATGAACCGCAGGTTTGGGATAAACCAGTACTTCATTTGTTCCAGTTGCTGCCAAGAAACCAACCGCTGCAGGCGACAGATAACAACCTTTTGCTAAGGCGAGATCAGCTTTTTTAATTTCCGCACCTGCCAAACGCACATTGCTGCCTTTTTGAATGTCCTGGTCTAAAATGATGATTTCGTTCTCTCGCGTTTCCACTTTCTCCTGCATGACAACTGTATCCAGTTCCTGTGGAACAGGTGCTCCGGTAAAAATTCGTACCGCATGCTGTTTAGGAATGAACTCAATGTTTGAATCACCAGCTGCTATTTCATGCTTTATATGAAATTGTTTTGATTGAACAAGATCTTCATATCTAAATGCATAACCATCCATTGCTGACTGGTTGAAATTTGGAACACTGCAGGCTGAGTAAAGATCTTCTGCCAGTACCAATCCGGATGCAGACGCTAATGGAATTTTTACAGATGCGAGGAGCTCTGTATTGAGCTGAATTTTAGTTATTGCTTCGTTAACTGAAATCATTAATCGCAAAAATCTGTTTTTTATTTTATCCGGGGTACTTCCACGTAGACGATTTGGTTGGACAAATTAGTTCCGAGTACAGGCTTTACTTTCTTTCCCAGCATCCACCGGAAAAAGAGATGATGCAAAGATTTTTGTTGGGATGGAAAGCAAAAAACTCTCCCCCCAAGACGTATTCGATCAACTTTATCTTGGTGAACGAATGGCACAATTAAGTTTTAAATCAACAAATCTTTACTATGAAATGTTTCCGGCAACGTTTGCGTAGGCATTTGGTAACGATTGCGTAAATATTTAAACGTCTCAAATCCTTTTTGTTACGGTAAGAAATTAACTTCAAATCGTGATTGTTTGCTGAAGGCTCACGGTCAAATTTCTTTTTTGAAAATTACCTGAGATTACAGAGCTGCTTTTGATTTTTTTCAAAAAAAATCCCCGCCCTTTTTAATTCGGAAATGTTGCTGTTCGGTTGATTTGTTTTGTTGTGGAAACTGTACAGATTAAATCGTTTCCTACAGAATTGACTCGTTTTTTGACGCTTTATGAAAAATAGTATTTAACTAAAACCTCCAACAATGCTGACACTTGCTATGAGGAATCCCTCGTTGTTACAACGCCGGTTTCCGT
>Ga0163163_10003645_pt1 | contig 13093 bp, 13 predicted proteins | sample S65metaG_FD_119766 | JGI IMG/M metagenome (GOLD analysis project Ga0163163, IMG submission 119766) | Switchgrass rhizosphere microbial communities from Kellogg Biological Station, Michigan, USA - S6-5 metaG | ecosystem: Host-associated > Plants > Roots > Rhizosphere > Soil | place: USA... | reverse complement strand
GGATCGGCGCTGACAGAGCACGCCGAGATCGCCTTCCGTATGCCCTACCTATTGCCGTGGGCGGCTGCATCAGTCTCTATCTGCTCGGAGCGCTGGCTCCCTTAGTTCATTCGGTGGGTCTATGAACGCCAACGTGACTAATGTGTTTTCCGAGGAGCCCACGACGCCATCGATCGCGTTGCAGAGGCTAGTATCCCTGGCGCCGCGGCCTGTCACGCTTGAAGCTTGCGGCGTACCGCTGCAGGTGCTCGCTGATCTGGTGCTGAAGTTCATCTCGCGGCTGGGACCGCTCAGCGCTATCGCACTCTGCGAACGTATCGCTTTGGTGCATTCAGTGATGGAGCCTGTCTTCCTGCTGCTGCGCCGCGAAGGCTGCGTCGATCTGCAGGCGCGCGGCGGCACTGAAATGTGTCTGGTGCTTACGGCGCGTGGTCGCGAAGAAGCGGCCGACGCGTGGCTGCGCAGCGGCTACTTGGGTCCCGCCCCTGTCCCTATTGGTCTTTACGATCGGGTAGTGCGGGCGCAGTCAGTGCACCTCGGGCGTAGCACCCGGGAAACCATGGAAGTCGCCTTTGGGGACGTCGTTCTCGAGAACGAATTGCGCCACCGCCTTGGCGTGGCGCTGAACTCCGGGCGCGCTATTTTCCTGCACGGGCCGGCGGGAGCAGGCAAGACGTTCGTCGGCGCACGACTCATACGTGCTCTATCCGGCGAAGTGCTCATCCCGCATGCGGTTCTGGTTGACGGCACAGCAATCCGGGTTTTCGATGCCGCGACGCACGAATTGCTTGAACTGACAAAAGGCAATCCTCGCCTATGGCACGGCCAGGGGTTCGACAACCGCTTTGCACTGTGTGAGCGTCCGCTCGTTATCAGCGGCGGCGAAATGGTGCCCGAACAACTGGATGTGCAATACAACCCCGCCACACGCGAATACACAGCTCCGCTGCAGATGAAGGCCAACAATGGTCTACTGCTGGTGGACGATCTCGGTCGCCAGCGATTTCCAGTGGATACTCTGTTCAACCGCTGGATCATGCCGATGGAGCGAAAGGTCGATTTTCTTACCGCGGCTGCTGGGCTGCATTTCGCGGTGCCCTTCGATCTAGTGTTGGTATTTTCGACCAACCTTGATCCAGCCGAGATAGCCGATGATGCAGTGCTCCGGCGTCTGGGCTACAAAATTAGATTCAAGCCCCTTTCTGTGGAGCTGTACAAGCAGGTCTGGGCCGACGTATGTCGGGAACTGCGACTTAATTACGATCCCGCGCTGGTCGAATATGTGATCAGCGACCTGTATCCCGGTTCAGGCCATGATCTACTGGCTTGCCATCCGCGGGACCTGCTGCGCATGGCGCGCGACAAAGGCATTTTTGAGGGAACCGATGACGTGATCGGTCCCGAGGACCTGCGCTGGTGCTGGTCAAGCTATTTCCTCAACGCAGCGACGAGTTCCACGGCAGTAGTGGACTAACGCAACTCCTGCACAAGGTATACATATGGCACGACGTACTGGCCCTGTATTGATACTGGCATCGCTGATCCTCGCCGGCGGGGCGGCCTGGCTCGCCAACCGCTGGGTGAATGCCCGCTCGGCGAATTCAGGCGGTCCTCCGACGACGCACATTCTAACGGCCGCCATGGATCTTCCTCTGGGCACCAAGATCGAGGCACGCCACCTTGCGGAGATGGACGCGGTCACCGGCAAGGAACCTGCTGGTTCATATCGTGAGGCGAACCAAGTCGTTGGCAAGGTGACTAAGTCAGCGATCATTACCGGCCAGATCCTTATGGCACCCATGTTTGTGGAGGCCGGGCAGGGCAGCTCGCTTGCCGCTGTGGTGGCCGCTAACAAGCGCGCTGTCACGGTGCGCGTTGATGACGTGGTTGGCGTTGCCGGTTTCCTGTTGCCGGGCAACCGGGTCGATGTCGTGGCGACACGTAAGATGGACCGTGGCGATACGGTATCCGACACGATTCTCAGCGACATCAAAGTTCTCGCAGTGGATCAAACCGCGGCAGCGAATACAAACGAACCAGTGGTAGTGCGTGCGGTGACGCTCGAGGTTACCCCCGAGGAAGCCGAGATCCTGCTCAAAGGCAAGGCGGCAGGCTCCATCCAGCTCACACTGCGAAACCCCTTAGACGATAGCGACAGCCGGCACAAAGTGGTGGCGGTCAAGGCGCCGGTTCGCCCTGCGCTGCCCGCGCAGAAGCCAAATCCTGGAGTCACGGTTATCCGTGGCACAAAAGTCGACCAGCAAGCTTCACGCAACTAGTCAGTCTTGGATAGGAACGTACGTATGAAAAATTGTAAGGGGCACATCGCAAGCGCACTGGCCAGTGCATGCATTGTCCTGGGCAGCTGGCTTACCAGTGTCGCGCAAGGCGCGGGAATCGCGGCGGTCGGTACGCCACCGCCACGCCTCACAGGTGGCGCCACAATTGAGCTATCGGTACCGCTCTTTCAATCTCGGGTGGTACAGCTTGAGACCGGAGCCAACAGGGTGTCAGTTGGTAATCCGGACATAGCCGACATTGTCGTTATCTCGCCGATGGAACTGTACGTCCTGGGCAAGGACTTGGGTGAAACCAACGTGCTGCTATGGGATAGCGACAACAAAATGATCGGCGCCATCAGCGTCAATGTCGTGCACGACCTCGATGGATTGAAACGCAAGTACTCCGAAGTGCTGCCGGGCCAGGCGATCGAGGTGCGCGCGTCGCAGCGCTCCATCGTGCTCTCCGGGACCGTCAGTGATGCCGCAACGATGAATGCGGCCGTCAGCATTGCCGAAACCTTCCTGCAGCAGATTCAGACAGCGAAAAAGTCAGAGGAATTTCAACAGGCCTCGAATTCACATCGCGAAGATAAGTCCGTCGGGGGAATCATCAACCTGCTGCAGATTGGTGGCTCGCAGCAGGTCATGCTCGAGGTCAAAGTGGCCGAGATTGCTCGCACCGAGCTCAAGCGAATGAATCCGCAATTCAATGCTATGGGCTTGACGGGCAACTGGTCGCTGGGTGGCGTCAATGGTGGCGCCAGCTTCCCAGATGCGCTCTATGGCACCTCCAACCTGCGCATACCGATATTTCGCGGTGGTCAGGGCGCAGGCGGCGGACTGAGCGGGCCGGCCATCGATGAATTTGCACCGTCAGCGATGACCATTCCGAACTCCGGACTGTTTGGGAGCTTTCTCAGCAATAACATGGTCTTCAATCTCGCGCTCGATGCCGCCAAGAACCAGGGTTTGGCGAGAATTCTCGCTGAGCCCACCTTGACGACCCTTACGGGTCAGGAAGCAACCTTCTTGTCGGGCGGCGAATTTCCCATACCGGTGCCGCAGAACAACAACACGACGACAATCGTATTCAAGCAGTTTGGTATTCAGGTGAAATTTCTGCCGGTCGTGCTGAGTGGAGGCCACATTAATCTGAAGATGGATATCAGCGTCAGCGACCTGGAGTCTTCCAACCAAGTTGTGCTCAATGCCGTCGGTACGCAATCGACCTTCATCATCCCTTCGCTTTCCGAGCGCGGTGCATCGGGCGTGGTCGAGCTGGGCGATGGACAAACCATTGGACTGGCCGGAATGCTCAATGAAACTACGCGCTCGGCTGTCACCAAGTTCCCCGGCCTGGGCGACTTGCCAGTGCTCGGTGCGCTATTTCGGAGCCAGAGTTATATCAAGGGTGAAACGGAGCTGGTAATCCTGGTCACGCCGCATTTGGCGAAGCCTCTTCCCAGCGGCAAGCAGCGCTTGCCGACAGATGCCTACGTGGCCCCGACTGACTCCGACTTCTATCTGCGGGGCCGCATCGAAGGCACACCGCCCCCGAAATAGTTAGGAGAGCACAATGCGCATGACCAAAATCTCGATAGCCGCCGCAATACTGCTAGCGGGTTGCTCCACTCATCCGGCGCAGCCGCTGCAGGAAGACTACGGCAGTTCAGTACATAGTCTGCTGCAAAATCAGACCGCATCGCCCAACGCCGCGACTGCCTCGAACGGGACGGTGGTGGAGGGTGCGAATCCCGACATGGTCAATACAGCCGTCAAGGCTCTGCAGACCGATATCGGTAAAGGCGAAAATATCCGGAAGCCGCCAAATGTCACACTGGAAAAAGAGCTTGGAAGCCAATAAGTACGGGGCCGCATGCCACTACCAGCGCGGCGCCGTCATGCCGCTGGTGGTCATTGCCCTTTTGGTCCTAGTCGGTATCACCGCGCTCGCGCTCGACGGCGCTCACGTGGTGCTGAACAAAGCGCGTCTGCAAAGTGCGCTCGATGCGGGTGCTCTGTCGGCAGCGAAGGTGCTGGATCAGACTAATTCCACGACCCAGGCCACAGCGGCAGCCAACAGCGTGTTCACGCTCAATGCCACGCCATACCCTGAACTGACGCGCGCGGTTGGCTCGGGGCTCACATTGACGACCGAGTACTCCAGCACATTGATCCCGTTTTCGCCTGGGACCGTGCCGGCAAAGTTTGTGCGCACTACGATCACCGGGTTTTCTACTGTCATGAGCCTTGCTGCCGTTCTGGGTGTCGCGTCAATCAACGTTGGTGGGAGCGCTGTCGCTGGGCCCAGCCCGACGCTGAGTGAGGTCTGCGATATCGTGCCGATAATGCTTTGCGCGGACCCTGCGCAGCCGGCACCTCTCTTCGGCTATCAGACGGACCAGATACTTGGCCTAAAGAAGATTCCATCGAGCAATGCTACGGCGGCAGATCTGGGGCCAGGCAACTACAATTTGCTGGCGATAGGCGGAACCGGGGCCTCGATAGTGCGCAGCAACTTCGCTGGCCAATACGCATCATGCGCCACTCAGGGACAGCCGGTAATCACTGAACCGGGAGTCGCCGCCGGACCTGTCGCTCAGGGTCTGAACACGCGCTTCAACGACTTCAGTGCGGTGATGGCCGGTACGCAGGCACAGTACCCCCCCGATGTCATCGGTTGTCCTAATGCGGCGAGCTGCACGAATTCCGATACCCAGCTTACCTGGAAGAGCTGCAACGGCAACAACAGCGGCTGCACCGAGAGCGTGCAGCAGGGCAACGGCGCCAACGCGATTACGGTCACGACCGCCAGTCAGATATCACCCAGTGCGGCCAATTGGCAAGGCTACAAGGCCCGTGTCGCATCGGGCAGTTACGACACCCCGCCGCCCACTGGGCATTTCCAGCGTCGCGTAGTGGCGGTACCGGTCGGCGACTGCAGTTCGCAAGACAACGGCCGAGGCAGTGTAAATGTCATGGGCTTTGCTTGCGTATTCCTGTTGCAGCCGGTGCAGCAGTCGACTGGACAGATTTTCGCGCAGATCGTATCGACATGCGACGCGCAGGGCCAGGTTGGACCCGGGGCTGGAACGGGTCCATTGCCCCACAAGATTCAGCTTTACAAGAGCGCGGGCAGCCCAGACTCATGAACATTTCCACCCGCAATCACACTATTGCCCCGGCGCGCAAAATGCGTGGCGTGGCACTGGTGGAATTTGCCATTTCAGTGCCGCTGCTTCTACTGCTGCTATTTGGCGGCGCCGAATTCACTAACTTCCTTATGAGCTACAGCATTCTCAATGACGCGGTTCGCGACTCGGCGCGCTACGTCGCTGGCCAGGCATTGGCCGGGCAGACTGGCGTCGTCGTGCTGACCGGACCATTGACCACAGCTGCTCAGAACCTCGTGGTCTACGGCAATATTGGCGGGTCGGGCGCGAGGCTGCTGCGCGGGCTCAATACCGGCCAAGTGACAGTTACGGCTGATGTGGCGAACGGCAACATCAATGTATCGGCGGCCTATCCGTATCAGGCGTTGTTTGCAGGCACCTTGCCGTCCTTTGGATTTGGCGGCGGAGTGTCAACTGCCTTGACGCTAAACATCTCAACCACGATGAAAGCCTTATGAAACGGCAGCGCGGAATAACCACGGTCGAATTCGCCATCGTGGGTGCAGTGCTGATGACGGTACTGTTCGCCTGCCTGGAGTTTGGCCGCGCCATGTATACCGGCGCGATGTTGAACGAGGGCACGCGGCGCGCCGCTCGGCTGGCTGCCGTGTGCCCGATCAACGATCCAGTGATCAAGCCGGCCGTCAATGTCGCCGGGCTATATGGATTCACGAACGCCAATGTCAGTCTGGATTATCTGGATGCGAGCGGCGCGCCGCTGGGCGCAGCTCCCGCAGTAATCAACGTGTATTACATCCGAGTGCAGGTGACCGGATATACGATTCCACTGGCGATTCCGTTAATCATGCCAACTATCACCTCGCCTGCATACGCGGTCACCGTACCCGCCGAGAGTTTGGGAATTTCGAATACGGGAGTGAGTACGGCATGCTGACTCGCGTACTAATTACAGGACGCGCAGCTGCCGCTCTGGCTGGCTTGCAGGCGCACCTCTCTGGCGTACCGGGCTTGGACGTGCGGGTGCGTGCGTTGTCCAATGGTAACGCCGATCCGCTGCACGGCCTGGAGCAGGTGCCGGACATCGTCGTGCTCAGATTCCAAGCCGATCAGACCGCGGAACTGACCGCCTGGGCAGCGGGCCAGCCTGACACGCGACCACCGCTTATCGTCGTCGGGCCGGCTGGAAATGCCGAAAGCATGCGGCTCGCAGTACGCAGTGGTGCCCGAGACTTCCTCGCCGAGCCCGTCGGCAAAAGCGACCTGCTGGCGGCACTGGAGCATGTGCGCGAGGAACTGCTGGCCCGTGCGGCTTCCGAACGCGGTGCCGTCCATGCGTTCATCGGCGCGAGCGGAGGCGTCGGCAGTTCACTCATTGCCGCCAATGTCGCACACCTGCTGGCAGTCACGGCACAGCGCAGCACTGCCATTGTCGACATGGATCTGAATTTCGCCCCGGTCGCCCACCATCTGGATCTGCATGGCGAGCGCGGAATACTCGATGTCCTTGAGCAGCTCGAATCTCTCGATGCGCACGCGCTGACCGGCTACGGTGCGCTGCACCGCAGCGGCTTGAGGCTATTTGCGTCAACGACCAAACACGTGGTGCTGGGTAAGGACGTTTCTGCCAGCCGCCTAGGGCGGTTCTTCGACTTACTGGCACGTCATCACCAACACCTGGTGATCGATCTGCCGCACTCCATTGACGATCTGACCGCGACCGCGCTCGGCATAGCCTCCGAAATCTACATCGTGATGCAGCAATCGACCCTGAACGCGCGAAACGCCGCGCGGCTGGTTCGAATTTTGCGTGATGAATTGATGGTACCCCCTGAGCGCATACGACTTTACATAAACCGTTATGTGAAGAACGAAGCTATGCAGGTTGAGGACGTGGTACGTGCGGTTGGCGTACCGGTCGCAGGCACCTTGCCAAGTCATTACAAGCAGATGCTCGCGAGCAGCGATGTCGGCATGCCCCTGTACGACGCCGACCGGCGAGCGCCAATTACGAAGGCGTTGCAGCAAATCGTGCGGGAAATCACGGGTAATAAGAGCCAGGAGCGCGATAGTCTGCTGCAGCGCGCCCTGCCTGCCTTTTTGCGGAGCTAATCCATGGCCATGCCCCTAAAAGACCGTCTCGAAATCGACAAAGCGCGCGACACCGATGACCGGATGCGCTCACTGACGCCATTGGAAATTGAGTGGAAACACCGCATCTACGATCGCCTACTCGAAGTAGTCGATCTCTCGATGCTGGGCACACTCGAGAACCGACAGGCGCGTGCTCAGATTGTCGAGGTAACCCAGAAGCTCTTCCTTGAGCAGGCCGCGCCGCTAGGATTGGCACAGCGCCAGTTGCTAGCACGCTGCATAGAAGATGAAGTGCTCGGCTTAGGACCAATTGAACCGCTGCTCGGCGACCCAACGGTTTCGGACATTCTCGTTAACGGTGCGAAGTCAATCTATGTGGAGCGTCGAGGCCGACTCGAACCTACTAGCTTGCAGTTTCATGACGATGCGCACCTGATGCGCATCATCGATCGCATTGTCTCTGCGGTCGGGCGCCGCATCGACGAGTCCTCACCGATGGTCGACGCGCGGTTGGCGGACGGCTCGCGCGTAAACGCGATAGTGCCGCCCCTCGCAATCGATGGCCCGGTCCTTTCAATTCGTCGCTTCGCAGTCGAACGTTTGGGCATCGCCGAATTGCTCCAGTTGGGTACAGTATCCGAACAGCTCGTAACGCTGCTCCGTGCCATAGTCCTGGCGCGCCTGAACATCGTCATTTCGGGTGGTACGGGTGCCGGCAAAACGACGATGCTCAACGTGATGTCGGGGTTCATTCCGGAAAACGAACGCATCGTTACAATCGAGGACTCAGCGGAGCTGCAACTGCAACAGCCCCATGTCGTGCGACTCGAGACCCGCCCGCCGAACATAGAGGGCAAGGGAGAAATCACCCAGCGCGAACTGGTTCGCAACAGCTTGCGCATGCGGCCAGACCGAATTGTGGTCGGCGAAGTGCGTGGCGCCGAATCTCTGGACATGCTTCAGGCCATGAACACTGGCCATGATGGATCGCTCACTACGGTGCATGCGAATACGCCGCGTGATGCCCTCAGCCGTATCGAGACCATGGTCTCTATGACAGGTGTGGCATTCCCGATGCGTGCCCTGCGGGCGCAGATTGCGTCGGCTGTCAACATCGTCATCCAGGTGCAGCGAGGCGAGGATGGCAAGCGCCGCATTACTAGTGTGCAGGAGATCAACGGCATGGAAGGCGATGTCATAACGATGTCGGAGATCTACACGTTCCGTCGCACCGGCATCGACGCCAAGGGCAATGTGCTCGGCAAGCTCGAAGCAACCGGGGTAGTGCCGGCGTTCCAGAAGCGCGTGGCAGTGCGGGGCATAGACCTGCCGATGAGCGTATTTGCTCGCGGCGACAGTGCCAGCTGAGGGAGGGCTGATGGATACCGGGACAATGATTTTTCTGGGCGTGGTGTTCGCCGCGGTTTTCCTACTGTTTCAGGGTCTAATGCTTCCAGCGGTTGGCGATGGCGCGCGCCTGCGCCGCTCCCTGCAGCGTCGCCTGGCGCAGATCAATGCCCAGTCCGATCAGCAGATTGCGTCGATATTGCGGGAAAAATATCTGACGCAGCTTTCGCCGCTCGAGCGGCAGCTCGAGGAGCTGCCGTTCATGGATCGCCTGGCGAAGTCCATAGAGCAGGCTGGCTTGTCGACCCTCGCATATCGCGTTGTGCTTTCCTCGGTGCTGCTATGCATCGGCGCCACTGTGGTGGCCTGGTGGTTTTTTAAAAGCGGCACGCTTGGATTGCTCGCGGGGGCGCTCGCATTGTGGGTTCCGTATTTGCGCATCACTCTAGCGCGGCGTCGCCGGCTAGACAAAATTGAGGAACAGCTTCCCGATGCCATCGATATGATCAAGCGCGCGCTACGTGCGGGGCATCCCCTTACTTCCGCCATTAAGCTGGTCGCGGAAGACATGGATCAGCCCATCGCTGGGGAGTTCGAGCAAGCCTCGGCGGATCTGAACTACGGCAATGATTTGCGCCGCTCCATGTTGGGCCTGTTGAGTCGGGTGCCGAGTGTGAGTGTGATGGCGATGGTTACAGCGGTACTGGTACAGAAGGAGACGGGCGGCAATCTGGCGGAGATTCTTGAGCAAATATCAATGGTGATTCGTGGGCGTTTCCGGTTTCACCGCAAAGTACGCACACTATCGGCCGAGGGACGCATTTCCGCCTGGATACTGGCGTTAATCCCACTGGGATTATTCGCCCTTCTTTCGATTTCCAGCCCCAGCTACTTGCCCATACTGCTGAAGCATCCGATTGGACACAGACTGCTAGAAGCAGCCGGCGTACTGGCGGTGATCGGAATCTACTGGGTGCGACGAATAATCCGGATCGAAGTCTAGGAGTAGGCGACGTGGGTAATTTCGCGAGCGGCAGTGGCAATTGGATCATCGTGATCTGGGCGGCGGCAGCTGGGCTGTTCTTCCTCGGCATCACCGTCATGGTCGGTCGGGTCATGGATCCTGCCCGTCGCCGCCTTGAGCAGCTCGCAAGTGCGACTGCGACTCCCAGCGCGCCTAGCGCCATGGGTGAACTGCTTAAGCCATTTGCGCGGCTCCTGCTACCGGCGGGAGGCACGGAGCGCGGCGCCATGACCGAAAAGCTGCGCTATGCGGGATATACTTCAGATTCCGCGGTGCAGTACCTGTATGCAATCAAGGGCGTCTTAGGTCTTGGCTTGCCGCTCATCTGGTACGGATGCTCGCGCTTCTTTCCGACCCTTTCAACCGGACGAATCTTCTTCTTTGCGCTGGCAGCGGCCTTCGTGGGAATGCTCCTGCCAAATAAGTGGCTGGACCGACGAGTTGCGGCGCGCCAGAAAAGCCTGCGCAACGGCTTTCCAGATGCGCTTGACATGCTAACAGTCTGCGTCGAGTCCGGGCTTGGCCTCGCCGCGGCGATACAGCGCGTGGCTGATGAGCTCGAAATCAGTCATCCAGAGCTTGCGATGGAGCTGGCGCAGGTAAATGCACAGATGCGGGCCGGCGTCGAGCGCGAGACGGCCTTGCGCGGCCTGGCCGAGCGCACGGGGCTGGACGACATTAGAGGCCTAGTCGGCCTCTTGGTGCAGACTTTGCGTTTCGGCACGGGCGTTGCTGATGCGCTGCGTGTCTATGCCAATGAATTCCGCGACAAACGCATGCAACGCGCCGAAGAGGCCGCCGCTAAAATGGGCACCAAGCTCATTTTCCCGCTAGTGCTGTGTTTATTTCCGTGCTTTTTCGTAGTCGCGATAGGCCCAGCGGTAATACGATTAGTGGAGGCTTTCAGTGGCCACTAGCAAACTGAGCATTGCGGTATGCGCGGCGTTGCCCCTAGCGCTGGCGGGCTGCTCGACACCACACGCGGCATCCCCGCCCAGTACCGCGCAGACAACGGTCGGCACAGATTGGGTGCCTGCCGCAAAACCAAAGCCCGTCACGCCACCTATACCAACGTTCGCCGAAGGCGTTAAGCGCGGCGATGCCGCTTGGACGGCCGGCGAACTCGACGCGGCCTTATACATGTACGTTCTAGCGTTGCAGCTTTCCCCTAACGATGCACTCACATTCGCGAAGATCGGTGCCATTCACGAGTCCCAGGGTAATTACATTGTTGCCCGCCAGGCCTTCGAGAAAGCGCATGCGGCTGATCCTAAGGACGCCCGCATTGCCGAACGGCTCGGTCTGCTCTATCTCCGGGAGTCGAAGATCGATCAGTCTGCCTCACTATTTGAGGGCGCATTGGCGCGCGAACCAGGACGCTGGCGTTCCCTCGATGGAATGGCGGAGGTGGCACGTGCGCGTGGCAATTTGAATGACGCGTTGCGCTACGACGATCAGGCCCTGGAGGCGGTTGGCGCAGACCGGCCTACGGTACTGGAACATCGCGGCCATACGAAATTGCAGTTGGGTGACTTGGGCGGTGCTGAATCCGACCTGCGCGAGTCCATCGACAAGACATCGCGCCCGGATGGCTGCCGGTATTTGGCGGAGGCCCTGGTGCGCCAGCACAACAATGCCAGTGCCTATGAGGTACTACTTAGAGTGATGGACATGCCCAGTGCCTACAATCGGATGGGCCTGATCCTAATGTCGATACCCGACTATGCCGCGGCTGCAGACTATTTTGCCAAGGCCGTTTCGGCTTCTCCCGGATGGAATGATGCAGCGCAGATCAATTTGTCGGTGGCGCGGGAACGTATGACGCAGGCCGGCACGCACGCGGTAGCGGCGAATGCACCGAATTGAGTATTGCCCGCAGACGAGCTTGCCTAAAGAATACCCGGTATCAATCGGTACTTGACCCGCCCGCGATAAGCTGAATAGACCGGATCACGTTCGAGGAAGCGCTCCTCGGCCAGTGCTCGCGAGACTTGCAGAGCGACCATGCATCCGAAAGCGCCTACATTCAGTGGGCTGGGTCGCGCCAACACAATCCCAAATAGTGTAAGAATCTCTGCTGCGTACAGGGGATGGCGGACCACGCGATACAGTCCCTCGGTCCGTATGCCGCGATGAGCAGGCACGATTCCGAAACTGCGCCGCAGCGACAGCAATGCAGCGACAATTCCGACTGTGCCAACGATTTGCACCGCAGTGCCCGTGGCTACGAAGCCGACGGCAGCGGTGGGGCGTACGGCCAGCGGCATCAAGGTACCGCCTATCGCCAATAACCACAGCGGCACCGACCTGGATATCGCACTTGCATCGCTGCGAGCAATATACATGGTCACCATCACTGAATTAACGGCGATGAGGCCGAGCCAGGTAAGCGAGCCGCTATCCCGAAACCTCACGAAGCAAAAGTAGGCTTGCAATAGGAGCGCCAACACTACCACCACGTTGGCGACGATTTTCAGGGCACTTGCAGCAATGGACTTTCGCATGGGAATACTTCACAGGTAGCCTAGCAATCAGTGGAGCCGTGCAACGTGAGTGCTCTCACATTACGGGCAAATGTGCTAGGCGTCGCAGGCAGTTGGCGACCTAGCCAATGCCCCATTTACGACCGGCGCCCATGATTAAAGGTGGGGTGTTTTCGCAGGATCGTCGGCAGTGCCAATGTCCCGGACGCGAACGCTCCGTGCACCGCTGCAATTAGCGCCGGCGACGCGCCGGTGCGTCGGACCTTCGTCGTAGCTTATTTCTACGCTCTCCGATATCCCGACCGGGATCGGGTGGATTTGCCAACACACTGGCCGCTCTAGCACTTGCGAGACGGCGAGCATATGCGGATGGGCTCTCGCCGGTATGCCGTCGATAGGCACGCGCAAAATAGGAAGCGTCCTGGTAGCCGGCCTGCATGCCCACGGCCGTCACGGAATTGCCACTGCCGTCGGTCCCTAGCAAGCGGCGCGCCGATGCGATCCGCAGGCGCGTGAGGTAATCCCGAAAGCTGCGGCCAAAGTGGCGCTTGAACAACCGACTGAACTGGAATCTGCTCAACTTGAACTCCCGTGCGAGTTCGGCTGCCCGCAGGCGCTTCGAGAAGTTCTGGCGCAACGCCTCAGCGACGCGCTCCATTACATCGGCGTCCGACGATTGCTCGGCAAGTCCATCCGGTAGTAGCGCGCTTGGGACCTCTGGTTGGCGCGAGG
>Ga0163163_10003642_pt1 | contig 13100 bp, 11 predicted proteins | sample S65metaG_FD_119766 | JGI IMG/M metagenome (GOLD analysis project Ga0163163, IMG submission 119766) | Switchgrass rhizosphere microbial communities from Kellogg Biological Station, Michigan, USA - S6-5 metaG | ecosystem: Host-associated > Plants > Roots > Rhizosphere > Soil | place: USA... | reverse complement strand
CTACGGCGACAGCGTCGACCTGGCGCTGACACCCCGAAGCGGCCGCCGCCAGGTGCTGCACCTTCTGCACAGCATGATGCACCGGCCGCAACGGGCGCAAAGCGGTGAAACCGATCTCTCGGAGCTCCTGCGCACCGCGTATACGATGGCGCCGCGGCGCTCGCTCATTTTCATCGTCTCGGACTTCATCAGCCGGCCTGGCTGGGCGGAGCCGCTCGCGCATCTCGCACAGCGGCATGACGTGGTCGCGGTCCGGCTCTACGACCCCCTCGAAATGGAGCTGCCCGACATGGGCATGCTCGTCGTGCAGGATGCCGAGACGGGCGAGCAGCTCTTCGTCGACACGCACGACCGCGGCTTTCGCAAGCGGTTCGAGGCGGCGGCGAAGGCGCGCGAGAAGGAGCTCCGCGCCTCGTTCGCGACGGCCGGCGTGGATGCGCTCGAGCTCGCGACCAACGACGACCTGGTCGACGCGATCCTGCGCTTCGCCGACCTGCGCAAGCGGAGGAGCCAGCTCGCGACCGGCGGCGGCCTTCCGCAACATCTAGGGGCTGTCCAATGACGTGGCTGTGGCCGGAGATGCTTTGGCTGCTGCTGCTCGTGCCGGCGGTCGTTGTCGCGTACCTCGTCATCCTGCGGCGGAAGCAGAAGAGCGCGCTCCGTTACGCAAGCCTTTCGGTGATGAAGGATGCGCTGGGCGCGGGCCATCGGATGCGGAGGCACATACCGCCCGTCCTGTTCCTCGCGGCGTTCACGCTCATGATCATCGCGATCGCGCGGCCGGCCGCGGTGGTCACGCTGCCGTCGCAGCACGAGACGATCATCCTGTCGATGGACGTCTCGGGCAGCATGCGCGCGACTGACGTGAAGCCGAGCCGCATCGCCGCTGCGCAGGAGGCGGCGCGCGCATTCGTCGCGGAGCAGCCGAAGAGCACGCGGATAGGCGTCGTCTCGTTCGCCGCCACGGCGTCCGTCGTGCAATCCCCCACCCACAGCCGCGATGACATCCTGGCCGCGATCGAACGTTTCCAGCTGCAGCGCGGCACCGCGGTGGGCAGCGGAATCCTGGTCGCGCTGAAGATGATCTTTCCGGATGCCGAATTCGACTTGCGCGCATCCAATCCCCGCGCGCAGCCGCTGAAGGCGAGCCCGCTGGACCCGCAGAAAGCGGCCGACCCGGGCGACGCAAAGTCCGTGCCCCCCGGTTCGTATTCGTCCGCGGCGATCATCCTGCTGACCGATGGCCAGACGACGACGGGCCCCGATCCCATCGAGTCGGCGCGCATCGCTGCCGACCGCGGCGTTCGTGTCTACACCGTCGGCATTGGCACGCAGAGCGGCGAGACGATCGGGGCCGAGGGCTGGTCGATGCGCGTGCGGCTCGACGAGCAGGCGCTGAAGCAGATCGCCACGATTACGCAAGGCGAATACTTCTACGCCGGCACGGCCGCGGACCTGCAGAAGATCTACAAGAATCTCAACACCAAGCTCTTCTTCGAGCAGCGAGAGACCGAGATCTCGGCGCTGTTCGCCGCCGCGGCGGCCGTCCTCGCCCTCCTGTCGGGCCTTTTGTCCCTGCTCTGGTTCAACCGGATTCTGTGACGGCCGTGTGAGTGTTGTCGCGATGCCGATGGCCGGCGTCGCACCACTGCAACATCGCCGATCTACCCTTCGTTTCATCGCCGCGCCGTCGTCTGCCGAACGATGCGCCGCAACATATGCAACACATGCGCGTCTTTCGTTGTGGAACTTTCGGCGCGAGCGATGAGTCGCACTTGGTCGCCCGAAGCGCACGTCACGAAAGGCGACACTCGAGACGATTCCCCCGATCGCATCCGATCCGACATCTGCTCTTCCAACAAAGGAGATCGCACATGGGAAAGATCCCGACTTCAAACCCACCGCCTGCCGAACCGACCGCTGTGCAGCCGTCGCAGCCGCGGAACGACGCGCCTCCTGCGCTGCCTGTCATTGTCGCGGCATGCTTCGACCGGCTCGCGCTGCGGCAGCGCGCGCGCATGCTGGGCCGGCTGCTCGCTTCGGTCGGCCCGCTCGCGCTGGCGGTGGTAGGCGGAGGCGCCTTCGCGAAATACGCGATCTTCGCCCGATTGCCCGAAGTCCCCGTGTCGCTCGAAGATGCGGCACTCGCCACGTCGTCCCAGGTGCAGGAGATCGTCCGTTACATCGAGCAGAGCAATCCGCAGCTTTTCAACAATCTGCTCGGGCTGCTCGCGCGCGACACCACGACGATCGCTGCGCTGGGCGCTTCGATTGCCGCATTGACGATGCATACGCTCGCGAACCGTCGCGAGCCCCGCCCGGTCGTCGTCGCCAAGCCGCCGGTCTCGGCAGACTAGCAATCCCGGCAGCCAGGGTCGCTCTGGTTGCCGCCCTCCCATCCGGCGAATATGATGCGCGTGGAGGTCGCGTCGCTCGACGCGCGTGCGCGAGCTCGCGCGGGTCCGGTTCATCGCCAGGGAGGAGGTCGCCGTGCTGCCCATCCAACGGTTGGTCGTCTGCACAGCCGCCGTCGCGCTCGCCGCGACGCTCGTCGTCCATGCACCCGTCGCCCGAGCCGCGAAGGTGTCCGAGTGCACGAAGATCGGCATCTGCTATTGCGTAGAAGGCGACTTGAAGGCGACGATCGCCACCAAGGTCGAGCGGTTCCGGCAAGTGCTCGCCGACCAGCGCAAGATGGGCAAGGCGGTGGGCTATCTGAGCGTTCCGTTGAGCTCTGCGGGCGGCGGCAATTTCGATGTCAACAAGGAAGTCGCCGAAAACGCAAAGCAGGCGATCGAAAAGCGGTTCGGCGCCGACTACCTGTACGTGCTCAATCCCGGAACGCTCGACGCCGACCTGCCGAAGGGCACGGGCTCCGATTACATGCTGATGTGGACGACGCTGCTCGAAGGACAGGACGGAATGGGCGACTTCGACTTCGTCTACTTCGCGGGCCCGCAGGACTTCGCCCGCTACTTCGGCTTCGACGGCAACAACGACATGGCGAAGCTCGAGCAGTATTTCGACAATCGCGTGAAGACCGATCCCGGGTTCGCGAAGGCAGTCGACGGCGGTCTCACGAAGGCCGCATTTCGCCGCTACTACGCGCTGCGCGCGTCGTCCACGGTGAGCCGCGGTGCGCACGACGAGTGGAACATCTTCAAGGCGATCAACGAGCGCCGGCGGGCCGACAGCAAGATCGGCACAACCGGGCAGATTCCGGTGCTGTTCGACGGTCGGGGCGTGAACCCCACGGACGTCGAAGCGGCTGTCTCCGAAGGCTACGTCGGCAAGTGCGCACCATAAGGGGGAGGACCATGATCGGATCGAATCGTTTGCGGCATCTCGTCGGGGGCACCGCCCGCATCGGCGTCCTGCTCGGCTTCGCGCTGCTGGGCGCGCTGCCCGCCCGCGCTGCCGACGTCGTCAATGCCTATTCGATCTGGCCCGAGAACTGGGCGCGCCCGATGTTCGAGGAGTTCGAGAAGGCGACCGGCATCAAGGTGAACTTCGTCCGCTTCTCGTCCGGCGAAGCGCTCGCCCGGGTGATCGCCGAAAAGGGCAATCCCCGGGTGGATGTGCTGTTCGGCGGACCGATCGAGACGTTCGCCGCCGGCATCCCCGAAGGCGTTTTCGAATCGTACAAGCCGCCTGCGTACGCAGCGCTGCCGCCGCGCTTCAAGCACGCCGACGGGCAGTGGGTAGCGATCGCGGACGACCCGCTCGTGTTCATGACCAACGACAAATTCCTGAAGGAGAACAACCTCAAGCCGCCGGCGTCGTGGAACGACCTGCTCAATCCCGCCTACAAGAACATGTTGCAGATGGCGGACGCCCGTACGTCGGGCACCGCCGTCACGCGCATCTTCTCCATCCTCGAAGTCAACGGGCGCGACGAGACCAGGGCATTCGACTACATGAAGAAGCTGCGGCCCAACGTCCAGCTCTACACGAAGAGCGGCGGCGGTGGCACGTTGCCGGTCGGGCTCGGCCAGGCAGGGGGCGGCATCTTCTTCATCGTCGACGCGCTCGACACCAAAGCGAAAGGCTACGACGTCACGATCAGCTTCCCGGCGGAAGGCATCGGCACGGCTGCCGAGGGGATCGCACTCATCAAGGGCGCAAAGAATCCCGAGCTCGCGAAAAAGCTGATCGACTGGGCCACGTCGCCCGCGATGCAGAGCCAGTTCGCGAAGTACAAGATCAACTTCGTGCCCGCGAACCCAGCGGTCTCCATCGAGCCGAGTCTCGCGGCCGTGCTGAAGGGCGCCAAGATCTTCGCGATCGACGCGGACTACGCAGGCGCGAATCGCAAGCGCATCGTCGATCGCTGGGTCGCGGAGGTACTGAATCCCTAACGGGATGGCCGGATCCCGCGGGATGGCCGAACGTAGAAGACCGTGATCCGCGCAAGCGGACACCGCGACCCCGTCGTCGCCGTCACGGCGCTCGTGCTGTGGCTCCTGCTCGCGCTCTTCGTTGTCTATCCGCTCGGCATGCTGTTCGCGCGGATGGTCGTCGACCAAGGCGGCTTCACGACCGCCGCGATCGCGAAGATCCTGACCGATCGCAACCAGATCCGCGCGTTCTGGAACAGTCTGCTGCTGGCCACGCTCGTCGGCGCGCTCGGCACGGCGGTGGGCTTCCTGTTTGCATTCACCGCGGCGCGCGGACGGCTGCCGCGGTGGCTGCTCGCGATGGTCGATGCGAGCGTGCTGTTGCCGCTCGTGTCGCCGCCGTTCACGACCGCAATCGCGATCATCTTCTCGTTCGGCCCGCGCGGACTCATTACGTACGAGCTCCTGGGAATGAAGGGCGTCACCGTGTACGGCCTCACGAGCACGTTCGTCTCGGAAGCGCTCACGTATTTCCCGATCGCGTACCTGACGCTGCGGCCGATCCTGGCCGCGATCGACTCGAACATCGAAGGGATGGCGTTCTCGCTCGGCGCCTCGCGCTGGCGCGTGTTCCGCACGGTGACCCTGCCGCTTGCGACGCCGGGACTCGCGAACGCGTTCCTGCTGCTGTTCGCCGCGTCCTTGGCCGACTTCGCGACGCCGCTCATCCTCGCGGGCAACCAGTTCCCGGTGCTGCCGACGCAAGCCTATCTGCAGATCACCGGCCTCTTCGATCTTCGCGGCGGCGCCGTGCTGTCGTTCGTGCTGCTGGTTCCCGCGCTCGTCGTCTTCGTGCTGCAGCGCTACTGGGTGAGCCGGCGCTTCTACGTCACGATCACGGGCAAGGGCGCGGGAGAGACGCCGTTCAACAGCATCTCGCCCGCGACGCGCAACGTCCTGCTCATGGTGTGCGCCACGGTCGCGCTCGTCATCGTCTATTTCTACGCCCTGCTGCTCTACGCGTCGCTCGTGATGGCGCTGGGCGCCAATCACACGTTCACGCTGCAGCATTATCGCGTGATCTTCACCGAGGGCGCGAAGGCGATCCGCGACACGCTGATCGTCGCCGCGTTCGCCATGCCGCTCGGCGGGCTGTACGGCGTGCTGCTGGGGTACCTCGTCACGAAGAAGGCGTTCATCGGCCGCCGCTCGATGGAGCTCGTGTCGATGGTCAACTATGCGCTGCCCGGCACGATCGTGGGCATTGCCTACCTCATCGCCTTCAACGACCCGCCGATCGAGCTCACCGGCACGGCGTTGATCATCATCGCGTGCTATGTGTTCCGGTACGGCCCAACCGGCATTCGTGCGACGGTCGCGCTGCTGCAGCAGATCGACAAGAGCCTGGAGGAAGCCTCGCAGGGGATGGGGGCCGGCAGCGCGACGACGTTCCGGCGCGTCACGTTGCCGCTGATCCTGCCGGCATTCTTCGCCGGGCTGGGCGTCGTGTTCATCCGGTCGATGACCGCCATCAGCGCGACGATCTTTCTGGTTTCGATCAGCTGGACGCTCATCACCGTCAAGATCCTCGACAACATCACCGAGCTTGCGCTCGGACCCGCGGCAGCGTTCTCGGTACTCGTCGTCGTCATCGTGTTCGTCGTGATTGCGGCAATCGGCCGGCTGCTGCGGCTATTCCGTGCGCCGGGCAACGTGCCCATGGCGAGCCTGCTCGGAGGCTGACCATGGGCGTACAAGGCGGCCGCAGTCGACAAGCGGTCCCTCCCGCAAGGACCGGGCGAAGCGCCAACCGAACCCCATGACCGCGGAATCGATCGGCGTCGACGTCGAAGGCGTCTCCAAGCGCTACGCGCATCGCGTCAAGGGCGAGGTGTACGCGGCGCGCGACGTCGTTCTGCACGTGAAGCCGGGCGAGTTCCTGACGCTGCTCGGTCCTTCGGGCTGCGGCAAGACGACTACGCTGCGGATGATCGCGGGCTACGAGATGCCGGACGCGGGTCGGATCCGCTTTGGCGGGCAGGACGTCACGCACGAGCCGGCCAACCGGCGGAACATCGGATTCGTGTTCCAGAACTACGCCCTGTTCCCGCATCTTTCGATCTTCGAGAACGTCGCCTACGGGCTCCGTGTGCGCGGCATCGACGAAGCGGAGATCGGACGCCGGGTCGGCGAGGTGCTCGTGCTCGTCGGGCTCAGCGGCTACGAGCAGCAGTTCTCGAGCCAGCTCTCGGGTGGCGAGCAGCAGCGCGTCGCGCTCGCCCGCGCGATCGTCATCCGGCCGCGCGTGCTGCTCTTCGACGAGCCGCTCTCGAACCTCGATGCGAAGCTGCGGGTGCAGATGCGTCACGAGATCCGCGAGCTGCAGCGCACGCTCGGAATCACGACCGTCTACGTCACGCACGACCAGGAAGAAGCGATGGCCGTGTCGGACCGGATCGCGGTGATGAGCGCAGGCAGCGTCGTCCAGGAAGGAACGGCGGAGGATCTCTATCACCGTCCCGCGTCGCAATTCGTCGCGCAGTTCGTGGGGCGCGTCAATCTGGTCCCGGGGCGGATCACGAGCATTGCGGGCGATGTCGCGAAGGTCGCGGCGCTGGGGTCGACCGTCGACGCTCTCGTCCTCACGGCCGGACTCTCGCCAGGTGCTGCCGTTCGCCTCGTCGTGCGTCCGGAATCGATGGCAATCGCCCCGGTGGCTTCGGGAAGTGGAGCGCTCGCGGCAACCGTCACGTCACGGACGTTCCTTGGCGAAAAGATCGAATACCTGTTGCGGTGTGCGGACGAGACGCTGCAGGTCGTGCGTTACGACTCGGGGCCCGGTGACATCATGGCCGAAGGCTCCATCGTGGCGGTACGCTTCGCGGAGGGTGCGGTGACCGTGTTGCCGGAGACGGTCGCCGCCGCAAAGTCGGAGTAAGCTCGACGGCGTTGGCCCGGGAGGGGCCCGTCGTTCTGGAATCGCCCATGCATCGAATCGGCAGCGGCCTCGTTTACTTCCTGTTCGCAATCGTGCTGACCGGCGCGGTCGGCATTGAGCGCGCGGTCGCCGCGGATCCTGCGAACGCGGTTCACGGCTCCGCGGATCTGTATGCGGCTCCCGGCGTGACGCTGGCGTGGGGCATCCTGCGTGGCGCCACCGAGGGCTCGACGCTCGTGGCCGTGCGCATCGTCGTTGCAACCGACACGTTCGCCGCCGTCAGTATCGTCGGCATCGATCCCTTCACGCAGCGCGAGCAGGTATTGCTGCCACCGAGCTCGACGGGCGCGCGCATCGACGCTCGCATACCGCGCGCCCAATTCGCCGATCTCCCGCGTACGGAGTTTCGGCTATTCGGGTCGACGCCCAAAGCGCCGACGGATGCCCCGAAGCTCCTCGTCTACTACCTTGGCATTCCGGACACGACGCCCGAGTTCGCGTCGGAAGCCGCGCTCGAAAATTACCTGACGTCGCGCATCCGCCAGGGCGCCACGAAACCATGACGCGAACTCGCACGCGTGGCGAGATCGCGCGCCTGCTCGATCATTCCGTGCTGAAGCCCGAAGCCACCGCCACGGACATCGAGGCGGGCGCCGGGGTCGTGGCCACGTGGCGCATCGGCTACTACTGCGTCCAGCCCTGCTGGGTGTCGCTTGCGGCGCGTGCGCTGGCCGGCGTTGACGCGAAGGTCGCGAGCGTCGTCGGATTTCCGCACGGTGCCGATCAGGCGCAGGTCAAGGCCAGCGCAGCCGCGCTTGCCGTCGCTGACGGCGCGGGCGAGATCGACATGGTGCAGAACTTCGGCGCGCTCCGGAGCGGCCGAGCGGCACTAGTGGCGGCCGACATCGAAGCCGTCGTCCGCGCAGTGTCGGGCATTCCGGTCAAGGTGATTCTCGAAATGACGGTGTTGAGCGACGACGAGAAGGCGCTCGCCTGCCGTCTCGCCGTCGATGCCGGCGCCGCATTCGTCAAGACATCGACGGGATTTCATCCCACCGGCGGTGCGACCGCCGCCGATGTGCGCCTGATGCGCGCGGCGGTAGGCCCCGCCGTGGGCGTCAAGGCTTCGGGCGGGATTCGCACTCTCGGCGACGTGCTCTCGATGCTGGAGGCAGGCGCAAACCGGATCGGGACGTCCGCGAGCGCGGCGATACTAGGGGCCGTCAAAGAGTGATTTTGAAGCAGCCTGGAGGGCCACTGCTGCGCTTCCCACCCGGCGGTAACCCGAGGACGCTGATACCGGTTCCTTATGGTCGCCGCGCCTAACAGCAGCGCGGCCCGCTGCCGCAATATTTCCGGTCGATCGCCTGCGCAAAGAACTCGCGGCGTGACAGCACCGGCAGGTCCGGGTGATGGGCTGCGCGATGTTCGAGGTAGCGCTCGTAGTCCGGAATTCCAAAGATCTGCAGCCAGCCCGTCCGTATCGCTCGCGCCTGCACACGCACGCGGCCGATGAAGGCGCCGCCAGTGCTGCCATCGAAGGCTTCGGCGCGAGCGGCCGGCGCGACGGTCCGCGGCTCGTTCACGCCACCGCTCCCTGCGCGGGCGCGAGCGGCGGAACTTCCTGTGCGGTCGGCTGCGCCTGCCGCAACGCTTGCCGGCAGATCTTGATCGTGTACCAGCACATGGCGAGAACCAACGCCACGAAGAGTCCGCACACGACGGCGTCGAGGTAGTTGTTGAACGCCACGCGCTGCATCTCGGCGATCGACTTGGCCGGTGCCAGGACCGTGCCCTGCGCTGCAGCCGCGCTGAATCTGTTTGCCAAGGCGACGAAACCGATCTTCGGATCGGTGTGAAAGATCTTTTCGATACCCGCCGTCAGGGTGGTGATCAGCAACCACGTCGTCGGCACGAGCGTGACCCAGACGTAACGCTCCCGCTTCATCTTCACCAGCATGCTGGTGCACAGGAGGAGCGCGATACCAGCGAGCATCTGGTTTCCGACACCGAAGAGCTGCCACAGCGTATTGATGCCGCCGAGCGGATCAACCACGCCCTGGTACAGAAAGTAGCCCCACGCGCCAACGCACAGCAACGTGGCTAGTACATTCGCGGGCAGGAACTGCGTGTCGCCGAGGGGCTTGTACAAGTGGCCCAGCATGTCCTGGATCATGAACCGGCCGACCCGGGTGCCGGCATCGACGGCGGTCAGGATGAAAAGTGCTTCGAACAGGATCGCGAAGTGGTACCAGAACGCTTCCATCGACTTGCCGCCGAGGGCCTTGGCCAGGATCTGCGCCATGCCGACGGCGAGCGTCGGCGCGCCGCCCGCGCGGGACAGGATGCTGCTCTCGCCGATATCCCTGGCGGTCTGCTCGATGAGTTCCGGCGTGATCGTGAAACCCCACCCCGAGATCACCTGCGCGGCGTTGGCGGCCGTGGTACCGATGGCGGCGGCGGGCGCGTTCATCGCAAAGTAGATGCCAGGATCGAGCACGCAAGCGGCGGACAGCGCCATGATTGCGACGAAAGACTCCGCGAGCATGCCTCCGAAGCCGATGAAGCGCATGTGCGATTCCTTCTCGACCATCTTCGGCGTCGTGCCGGACGATATCAACGAATGGAATCCGGATACCGAGCCGCAGGCGATGGTGATGAAGAGGAACGGGAAAAGCGATCCGGAGAACACCGGTCCGGTGCCATCGATGAAGCGCGTCGTTTGCGGCATCGCGAGAGGCGGGGCCACGACATAGATACCAACGGCCAGCGCGGCGACAGTCCCGATCTTGAGGAAGGTGGACAGGTAGTCGCGCGGCGCCAGCATCAGCCAGACCGGCAGGCTCGCCGCGATTCCGCCGTAAATGATCAGCGCCCACGCGAGTTGGGTCCCGGACAACGTAAACAGGGGGCCCAGCACCGCGTCGGCGGCGACATTGCGCCCATAGAGGATCGAGGCCAGCAGCAGGATCACGCCGAACACCGATGCTTCGCCCACGCGGCCGGGCCGGATTACTCGCATGTAGATGCCCATCGCCAGCGCGATCGGTATCGTTGCCGCGATCGTGAAAAGGCCCCAGGGACTGCCGGTCAGCGCCTTGACCACGATCAGGCTGAGCACCGCCAGGATGATGATCATGATCGCGAGCACCCCGACCAAGGCAAGCGAGCCCGCCGCGGAGCCGAGCTCCATCTTGATCATTTCCCCGAGCGACTTCCCATCACGCCGCACGGAAGCAAACAGCACGATGAAGTCCTGCACCGCTCCGGCGACAACTACGCCGGCGAGGATCCACATCGTTCCCGGCAGAAATCCCATCTGCGCCGCCAGCACTGGACCGACCAGCGGGCCGGCGCCGGCGATTGCCGCGAAGTGGTGCCCGTAGAGCACCCATTTATTCGTCGGCACGTAGTCCATTCCATCGTTGTGCCGGACCGCGGGTGTCGGTCGTGTGTCGTCAAGACGCAGCACCTGCTCAGCAATATATTTGCTGTAGAACCGGTATGCGATGAAATACACAGCCAGCGCGGCGGTGACGAGCCAGGCGGCATTGACGGATTCGCCGCGCCCGAGTGCCAGCGCCGCGAACGCCAAGGCGCCGACCACGGCGACGGCCACCCAAAGGAGAATCGATGTCACCTTGTTCATGGCTCCTCCAAGGCGACCGACGCCGCAGGTCGGCGCGAAAGCGATGACAACATTGTCCAGCCAAAGAAACGGGCGGATGCTGATCGCTCACAGTCGCCCGGTGTGCGGCAGCGATTACGTTACAACTTAATCGAGACACCGACAAGATGCGTTCTGCGATATTCGTTCAACGAACGCCTCAGCCAAGGTTGCGACAAGCGGCCGGTCCGATTTGAAGGCCCGCGACCTCACAGCCACCTTCTCACGCGCGCCGTGTATTGCGCATACGCTGCTCCGAACTTGCCGGCGAGCACCCGTTCCTCGGGCACGATCTGAAAGCGCGTGATGTAAAGCACGAAGACGACTGGGCCGGGCAGCGCCCAGGCCGAACAGAGGAACGCAGCCCAGCCGATGAGGACCAGGGTGAGGCCGACATACATCGGGTTGCGCGTGACTCGATAGATTCCCGACGTCACGAGTGTGGTCGAGTTCTCCGGCTTGAACGGATTGATGGTCGTGCGCGCCCGCTTGAACTCCAGGTCTCCCGCCAGAGCGAACGCTCCGCCGGCGACGGCGATCACTACGAACGCCGCGAGCCGGACGCTAAACGGCAACTCGAGCGAGATGCGCTGCTCCGAGACGGACCACATGGCGGCCCCGACGAGGAACGCGACAACGGGCGGAGGAATCTTCAGTTCCAGGGCGCGCATGATTGGTCTCCGGCTATTGAGGCCGTCCCGAGCGGCCCTGTGGGCGGCGGCACGCGATAACCGCCGCTACGTCGTCACGCCCGCGCTCGCGGCCGGCGCATCGGCTGCCTCGACCATCCTCTCCAGCATCGCCGCCCGCGACACGATCCGCACGCGCATCGGCTCCTCGCGCCCACGCAACGCGACCTCCTTGGCCGGCAACGAATCCAGAGCCAATTCTGCTGTCCGGCAGACCTCGTCCGACAGCACCACCTCGCACTGCAGGATTTTCGACTGCTCCTGCAGTCGCGCCGTGACGTTGACGGCGTCGCCGATCGCCGTAAAGACCCGATGATCGCTGTAGCCGATGTCGCCCAGGATGACCTCGCCGCCGTGAATGCCGATGCCGAATTGCACCGGCTCGCCCAGGTTCTCCCTGAACATCTGGTTGAAGCGATCGACGTTGCGCGCGATGAGCGCCGCAGCGCGGATCGCTTGTCGGCTCGCGGTTGCGGCGTCGGTCGCCACACCGAACAGCGCGAGCACCCCGTCGCCGAGGAACTGGTTCGGCGCACCTCCCGCCTCGATGACCGCCTGCGACACCGCTTCGACGAAACGATTGATGATGAACACGATGTCGTACGGCATCCGCTGCTCGGCGAGTCGCGTCGAGCCGCGCATGTCGACGAACATGCTCACCACGTGCCGTTCCATGCCTTGGGCTCGCATCGTCGCGCCCGCTTGCGACATGTCCGCGTTGGGAGGGAGCAGCGGGACGATGGCAAGATCGGATTGCGGACGCAGCTGGCACGCGAGCCGAACCGGCGAATCGGGCCCGAATCCAGCCCGCTCCAGCACGGCCCGCTCGCCGGGTGACGGCGGCGGCAGCGCCGAGCGGTCACCGATGATGCGAATGCGGCACGTCGAGCAGCGGCCGCGTCCCCCGCAGACGCTCGCGTGCGGAATGTTGAATCGCCAGCTCGACTCCAGGACGGAGAGTCCGCGCGGCACGCGAATGGTCTTGCCGTCCGGGTAGGTGATTCGGATCAGCCCGCGGCGGCGCTCGTTCAACGCGCGCGTGCCGCGCGCCGCAAAGACCAGCGCGATCGATGCCACCCACCCGATGAGCGTGTAGTCGCGGATCTCGGCGAGCCGGTCGAGCTGCTCACGCGTGCCAAGCTGACCCGGCGACAGATGCGCCTCGCTCCATTCGGGAAGCGCACTCAATGCGGCGACTGTTCGTCCCGCCTGGTAATAACCCAGCAACGCGAGCGTCGGCAGCAGGACCGCCGCGGTCAGCAGATACGGCGCGCCGCGCCGGAAGAGGGGTTTGAGCCGCAGCCAGAAGTAGATGCCGATGGAGCCGTGCACCCACGCGACGATGAGCGCCAGGACCTGCAGCATCCCGCGCCCCGGGGAGGCCACCCAGAACAAATGCAGCGCCTGCGCATACCCGCGCTCCACCCCGAAAACGTCAAGCGCCACGCGCTGGCCGACGACGTGCGCGG
>Ga0163163_10003640_pt1 | contig 13105 bp, 14 predicted proteins | sample S65metaG_FD_119766 | JGI IMG/M metagenome (GOLD analysis project Ga0163163, IMG submission 119766) | Switchgrass rhizosphere microbial communities from Kellogg Biological Station, Michigan, USA - S6-5 metaG | ecosystem: Host-associated > Plants > Roots > Rhizosphere > Soil | place: USA... | reverse complement strand
GTCGCCCGCCGAGCGCCCCGGATCGCCCCAGTGACCAGGTCCGGGGCGCTGACCGTGACAGGGTTGCCGTCCTCGTCCTCCAGCTCGACACTGTCGGGCGAGCCGTGGGCGGACAGGTGCAGCACGTGGTAGCCGGCGTCACCGCCGAGGGCGGTGGCGATCTGGCCGAGGCTGGCGACCTCCAGGAAGGTGACCTGGGCCTGTGCGGTGGCGACCAGCGGGCCGAGCGCGTCCAGGATCGCCTGGGACTCGGCCTCCACATCCAGCGGCGGGCTGGCCGTGCGGGTCTCCTGGGGCGCGGCGACCGCCGCGAGGATCTTCAACGGCCCCGGTGCCGGCCGGCACGCCCGGCGGCCGGGTGTGCCGATCCTGCGGGTGAACCGCACCCCTGGCAGGGTCGCGACCAACCGGCCGTCCGGCGCCGCGAGGCGCAGCGTCTCGAACGGCAGGCCGACGCACGCCCCGTCGGGCACGACCACGATGTCGATGACCGTCCCGACCGGGGAGGCGGTCACCAGCCCGGCCAGCCGGTCGGCGACCGGCTCGTCGAACAGCGCCTCCCGCAGCTGCTGCCCGACCGCGGCCAGGTGCGCATCGGCCGCCCACGGCTCGCGGGGAAGGTCCGCCCACGCCGACCGCACCCGCGCCGGCAGGACCGCCGCACGCTCACCGAGCAGCACACCATCCAGCGACGTCCGCGTCGACAGCAGACCCGCCGTCTGGTCAACCTCGACCAGCAGCCGGTGACACGGCGCGCCCTCACCCGCCCCGCCAACCTCGCCGGCCTCACCGGTGTCGTGCGCGGGAGCGGTGCCCGGTCGCGCGGCGCCAGCCCTGGCCGGTGTGACGGCGGCTGCCAGGCCGGCGCTGCTGGCAGCGCCGGCGGCAGTGGGGGAGGCGGCGGCGGTGAATGCCTGGTTGCCGGGGTAGCGTCGCCGCAGCCCAGCCAGCAGCCGCTCAGCCCCGTCCTCGGTGATCCCGGCGTCGAACAGGTCGGCGACCGCGGTCCAGAACACCTCTGGGCTTTGAGGGTTCCACGGCAGATGCTTGCCCGGGACTCCCGCCTCGGCCAGGAGCTGACGCGCCTCCAGCGGATCCGTGACCAGCTCGGACAGGACCGCGACCTGCCCCGCCGTCAGCGCACCCACCGCGCCACCCCCCGGCCGGCCCGAGCTGCGGGCGCCGGCCACCGCCGGCCACCGGCCACGGCCCCCACGCACAGCCACCACCGCGACCAGCCAGCGAGCCCACGATGACCGCTGGCCGTCGCCAGCCACCACCACCCGCCCAGACGCGGCCACACCGGCCCGGCAGGCGACACGAACAACAGTCCATGATCAGAGGCCCCGTTCCTCATGCGCAGAGCGTCCCAGATCCAACGCGGCCAGCACAATCACCCCCGCCCCACGCCGCCGACCCGCCACGGCCCGCGCGGCCCGGCCCGGGAACGCCGGCCCCACAGGGGCGGATGTCCCGGAACTGCGACCGCCGCCGGCGGCCGGGAGGGCCGGGGCGGCAGCCTGTCGACGGGGCAGGGGCAGCTTCAGGCGGCGCGGGCGAGGGCGCGTTCGGTGGCGCGGGCGCGGTGGATCAGGCTCGCCAGGGTCGTGACCCTGGAGGTGTCCCAGCCCGCCAGCCAGGCCACGGCCCGCTCGTCGAACGCGCCGAGCGTGACGCCGGCCAGGGCGCGGCGTAGCGCCGGTTCCCGGTCGCCGAGGGTGATCAGCGCCGGTTCGTGCTCGATCGGCCCGTCCGGTATCGCGGTCCCGGCCCAGTCCGCGCCGTTGCCGCCGTCCGGCGTGCGAGCGGTGGCGCAGGTCGCTGGCGGGACGGGGTCGGCGCGGAAGACCAGCGTGACGTCGACGTCGCCGTGGTGCTCGGCGAACCGGGCGCGGCGCGGGACCTGGACGAGGAGCGCTGCCAGCAGGTCGGGCGCCGCGCCGGGCCGGATCGTCACCTCGTGCCCGGCGTCGGTCACCAGCAGGCGGCACGACGGCCGGTCGAGGGACACGGGGCGCCACGGCCCGGAGCTCGGGAACAGGGGGTGATCCATCGGGGGCCTCGTTCCTGGGATGACCAGTGGGAGGGAGAGGCGCCGACGCCGAGGCCGGCACGGCGGCCACTGCCGCCCGTTATTAGACGACCGTTGCATAGTTGACGATACGGCGGGGGTGGACGGTCGTCTACTAGAATTTTTGTGTGGGGCAACCGCTGATGGGGGCCGCGGAAATCGCGAAGCGGCTCGGTGTGAACCGGACCCGGGTCAACCAGCTGTTGAACAGCGATCCGACCTTCCCCAAACCCTACGTCACCCTTGCTGCCGGGCATGTCTGGCGCACCGACGACATCGAGGCGTGGATCGCCGAGCACCGCCCCACCGGCCGTCTACGCCGCCGGGCCGGCGACGAGGACGACCCGGCGTAGGCCGGCTGGCCACTGCACCCTGAAGAGTCCGATCCGGGTCCGTCTTGGCCGCCCGGACGGGGACGTGTCCGGTGGGCGCTCGACCGTACGGCGGTGCGAGCGCTGCCGCACACCCCGTACCGGCGGTGGTCGCGACACCCGCCGACGGCGCGGTGCGGGTGCCACCGGCGCTCCCGCGAAGAGCACGTCCATGGACTGGGGTTCCAGGGCGAAAGCCCTGTCCGTGCCCGGCGGTACGGGTCCGGCTTCGTCACCTCGGCGGCCCGTCGGAGCGGTCAGGCCGCGGTGGGTTGGGGGCGGAGGTCGGCGAGGTAGCGGCGGGCGGTGCCGGTGTGCAGGTGGATCGCGGGGGCCAGGTCGCGGGCGAGGGCGTAGGTGGTGCGCGGGTCGTCGGCGGGGATGGTGGCCAGCAGCGCGGCGAGCTGCGCCTTCTTGCTGACCGGCGGCGCGGGGACGTCCTCAGCCGCTCGGCCGCCGGAGCCGCCACCCGTGGATGGGCGGACGTCGGAGGGTGAGGCAGCCGGAGCCGACGCGTCTGCGGGCTCGGTCCGCTGCCTGGGCAGGTCTGCGGCGGGTAGCGGCGGAGCGTCGTCGGGGTCGTCGTCGCGGCCGTTGTCGGCACGGTCGGGTGTGCCGGGAACCTGTCCGACCTGGTCCGGGCCCGTCGGCACGAAGCCGGTCGGCCAGAGGCCGGGACGCTGCCCGCTCGAGAGGGCGGCCATCGATGGGATGGCCCAGACGGAACCCGGCACGGCGGTGCTCCCGGCGGCCGAGGGCCGAAGGCCGGCGTCGGCGAGGCCGCGTTCGGCGCGTGCCTGTGGGCTGTGGTGTGTCGGGAACCGGCGGGCCCGGTCAGTCGGGACGCGGCGGGTGGTGGCGCGGATTTGGCCCATGAGCAGCTCGTAGGAGCCGATCAGCGCTGCCGAAGGCCACGCTGCGATCACCCTCGCCGCAAGATCAGGTTGCGCGTGCATGACATTCGCGGCGAGGCTCGCCGCGGAGCCAAGCGCCAGTAGGAGGTAGGGCAGCCAGGTGCGGCGGCGGCCGGCGCGGCTGTCGGCGAGCAGGGCCATGGAGGCGGCGACGATGAGGCCGTCGACCGAGATCGGGATGATCGCGGCGGCGATCGGGTCCTCGCCGTGGTCGAGGGCCACGCCCCGCATGTGGCGGTAGGAGACGACGGCCGCGATGCCCGCGACGGTCAGCACCGCGGCGACGGTGGCGAACCGGATCCACCCGTCGCCGCCGCGCCACCAGCGTGTTCGCGTTGACCGGCCGGCCAAGGGCCCGTCGTCGGCGGGCAGGCCGTGGCGGCCCGGTCGGCTGGCCACGTTCGTGCCCGGTTCTGATCGACCAGCGGACGGGGAAGCGTCGGCGAGCGGAGCCGGGCTGGCGCTGAGGAGGGTGGGGGCGTCAGCGCGGTTGACACCCCCACCAACTCTTCTGTGACATGAATCACATTTGCTACTGTGGGTAGCGAACTTTTCGGCGGTGCGCGCGTTGGTGGGGTAGGTGCCGTCACCGGCCGGGGTTGGGTCAAGGGCCGGCGCGACTGGTCCGGGGCGGGCGGGCTCGTGGTCGAGCGCGGTCGGGCCGGTAGGGACGTGGCGGTCGGGCGCGGTAGCGCGCGGCACGGCGCGGTCCTGGGTGGCATGGAGCACGGTGGCCTCCCTGATCTGACGGGATGGCCGGCCCGATCGGGTCGACCCGCGGGGCGCACCCCGGATACGTGGTGGGTCAGTCAGGCGCAGTGTCGCCTATTCAGAACAGCCCCGCGATGTCGGTGACGGAGGGTATGCGACCCCTGCCCGAAGTTATCCACAGGCTCGGATATTACGACTACTCAAGCGCAAATTCTTGTGGTACCACCGATTTGTCAACGAATCCTTCGGCTCTGCCCGGGTGGATTCGCGACAACGTCCGCTCGTGTATGGCCGGTCCTCGGCCGTTTGTGAGCGGTCCTTCATGACCTTGTTCTGATCTGTGGCGGAAGCCTGCCTTGACCTGCGGGTTCTTCCGCTCCTGCCGCTGGCTGCCGGCCTGTCCGCGCTGCGGCTTCGAGGCGTCCGCGCGCCTGGTTTGGAGGTCTGATGCGTGCCCGCGTCCGGGCGGAATGCCGCGTCGAGAATGTTCGGGGCGCCAGCGGCGTCCGGCTTGGGACAGGCACTGTCCTAATGCGGACTTCACTTTTCCAATACATTACGCGCCGCGTCCTGATGAGGACGCCCGTCCTGATGCGGACATCGTCCGTGGCGGGTGCGATCGGCCTGTGTATGACAATCGCCGCCTGCGGCGGCTCCGCCGGAGACAGTCCCACGCCGGCCGCATCGACCGCTGGGACGACTGGGGGCGCGACGCTTGCGGAGACACCAGTCGACCTTGCCGCCGAGGCGCGTGCCGAGGTGGCCGCAGCACAGAAGCGCTACTTCGATGCCTACCGCGCCGCCGCGGCCAATCCGCGCGACCAGGCACTTGTCGGAGCCCTGCGTGCCGTCTACACCGACCAGTCCGTCTCTGGCGACACGATTCGCGACCGCATGGCCTTCCTCGCCCAGCGGGGCTACGTGGTCAGACCTGGCTCGGACTCGTATTTCGTGATCGAGGACATCAAGATCGACGCCTTCCCGCCCCATGGGCAGGCTGTCGCGACGATGTGCGGCTACGACACGGACGTCGTCATCGACGGCGTCAACCGAGCTCCAGATGGCAAGGAGATCGTCGTCAGCGATACACGAAGCAGCGTTCGTACGCGCACCACCTGGGTTGAGCAGTCCGACGGATCCTGGAAGATCAGCAGTGGTGTCGTCGTCGACAGCTGGCAAGGCGAGAACCGGTGTCCGCCGCGTCCCGCCGCGTCCTGACCGTGGTTGTCGGTGCCGCCCTTGGGCTTGCCGCCGTGGGGCAGGCGCCGCTACCCGCTAGCGCCGAAGATCCGGTTCCGTTCGGGTGGGCGAACAACGTCGGAGTTCAGGCGGACGGCCACGTCGAGACGGACCAGGACCGGCAACAGATTCTTGGTTCGATCAACGCCAACGGCGGCCCGAGGCCGCAAACCGGGAGTCGCTCCTCTGGCCCGGCGCCGCAGTGTGTGTGGAAGTCGGTAGAGGAGCTGCAGGCAGCGGCGGGGGAGGAGACGTCGGCTGCGGGGGCGTCTGATCCGTTCGATCCGGACGGGGTCGAGTCGGTGCTGTACGCGCGGGTGTGTGACGGCGCGGTCGCCGGGTGGCGGTGGTTTCAGGTGCTGGACCAGGCGGGTCTGCTGGCGGCGGCGTCGGATGACGTGCGGCGGCGGTTGCCGGTTCCGCGGCCGGTGTTGTCGCCGGATCCGGTGCGGGGGTTGGTGGTGCGGGTGGCGACGTGGTTCGCGGTGCCGGGTGGGCAGTGGGTGCCGGTGACGGGAACTGCTGAGGCTTTGGGTCTGGCGGTGACGGTGGTGGCGACGCCTGGCGAGCTCGTCTTCGATCCGGGTGACGGTTCCCGTGCCGTGACCTGCGCCGGCCCGGGGCAGACGTTCGACCCGTCCGCGCCGGTGGCGGCGGTTACGCCGGCGTGTTCGTACACCTACCGGGACGCTTCCACGGCCGCGGTGAACGGCCGGTCGTGGCCAGCGTCGCTGTCGGTGCGGTGGCGGGTGACCTGGACGGCGAGTAACGGCCAGTCCGGCGTCCTCGACCCGTTGGTGACCACGACGGCGATCGACGCTGTCGTCCGCGAGTTCCAAGCAGTCGAAGGAAGCGGCTCATGACCGACCTCAGGTTCGCCTGTCCGCTAGTCGTCATCGCCGGGGCCGGACTCGGCTGCGGTCTCGCCGGAATGGTTGTGCCGCCTGCCGGCCTGGTCGGGGGTGGGGTCCGGTGACGTACTCGGCGGCGGTGCAGTGGGGTGAGACCGGTCAGGACGGCGATTTCGAGGACGAGGACCCGCGGCGGGGAGGGGGTCGGCGGTGGGGTGGGGTGTTGCTCGGGTTGTTGCTGGCGGTGTTGGGGGCGGGTGGGGCGTTGTGGCTGGGGTCGGGGAGTGCGCCGACGGTGGAGGCGGTGGCGCTTGCTCGGCAGGTGCAGCGCGGCCAGGTGATCACCGCGGGGGATGTGGCGGTGGTCCGGGTGGCGGCGTCGGGTGGGGCGGTGCGGCTCGCGACGCCGGCGACGGCGCGGGCGGTGGTGCTGGGTCGCCAAGCGCTGGTGGATCTGCCGGCGGGGACGTTGCTGACGCCGGAGCTCGTCGGGTCGGTCGCCGGGCCGGCGGGGACGTTGACGCTCGGGGTGGCGGTGGACGCGGCCGGGTTGCCGTCGTCGGCGCTGCGGGCGGGGGAGCGGGTCGATGTGGTCGGCCTGGATCCGGTGTCGAAGGACCCGGTGACGTTGGCGGAGCAGGTGACGGTGACCGAGGTCCGCCGCCCGGGCGGCGGGTCGCAGGCGGGGGAGACGGTCGTCTATCTGGCGGTGCCGGCGGAGCAGGCGGCGCGGGTCGCGGCCGCCGCGGCCGGTTCGGGGGTTCGGCTGCTGGGCGTGACCGCTCCTGCCGAGGGCGGGGGCGCTGAGGTGCCGGGTGCGCGGGCTGGCGGTTCTGGGGCGGAGCCGGGCGGGGGAGGTGGGGCCGGCGGTGCCGGGACGGGCGGTGTTGCCACCGCCGCCGGCCTCACCCCTGCCGTCCCGTCCGCCGCTGCTGACGCTGGCGTGCCCTCGGCGGGTGCCGGCTCGGCTGGGGTCGGGGCGGCCTCGACGGCGGGGACGGCCGGGCCGGGCGGGGTGAGTCCGACGGTGCGGCCGACCGGCGGTGGGGTGGCGGGTGTGCTGGGGGGCGGCGGGTGATGGCCACGCGTCCGCGTCCGGAGGCGGCGGGTTCCCTGCCGTCTGGTGTTCGGCGTGCGGCAGGGGTGCGGCGTGCGCCGCTGGCGGCGGCTGGGGCTGGGGTCGTGGTGGACGAGGGCCGGGTCGCTGGCTGTGTGGCCCGGGTCGGTGAGGTGGTGGAGGGGCGGCTGACCCACGCTCGCCGTGCGGGGACTGTGTTGGGGGCGGCGGATCGCGGGGCGCTGGTCGAGGAGTCGATCACCGCGGTGCTCGTCGCGGCCCGCCAGCAGGCCGAGGCCGACGGCCTGGCGCCGTTGAGCCCGGTGGACGAGGACGCGGTGCGTCAGCGTGCCCGGGCGGCCCGGGCGGAGCTGGGCCCGTTGAGCGCGGTGCTGACCGCGACGCACCGGTTCAGCGACGTTGAGGTCAACGGTGCGGTGAACATGGTCCTGACCGAGCGGGCCGGGGGGCGTCGGGTGGAGGTGGCGTCGCCGTTCGGCTCGGATGAGCAGGTGTGGGAGTGGGCGGCGGCGCAGGCGGCGTTGGCGGGGCGGCGGTTCGACGAGGCGAACCCGTCGGTGCGGTTCCGGCTGCCGGGCGGGGTGCGGGTGCACGCCGTCGGTCGGGTCACGTCGCTGACGCATCTGGACTGCCGGCTGTTCACCCCTGCGCTGGACTCGCTGACGGGGCTGGCCGGGGCGGGGATGGCCGGGCCGGATGTGACGGCGTTGCTGGCGGCGACGGCGGCGTTGGCGGTGCCGATCGGGCTGGTCATCTCCGGTGGTACGGGGGCGGGGAAGACGACGCTGCTGCGGGCGTGGGCGAACGCCATGCCGACCGAGCGGAACCTGGAACGGGTCGTGACGGTCGAGGACGAGGCCGAGCTGTTCCTGGACCGGCAGCGGTGGCGCAACCTGGTCGAGTTCGAGGCCCGTGAGGCGAACGTCGATGGCAAAGGCGTCTACGACGTGGAGCGGTACCTGTCCGCGGACCTGCGCCGCCAGACCCCGAGCCGGGTTCTGCTGGGTGAGCTGAAGCCGGATGGCGGGGTGCTGCCGCTGCTGCTGGCCGCTGGGCAGGGCATCGCCCAGGGGATCGCGACCACGATCCACGCCCCGTCGGCTGCCGACGTGGTGGCCCGGCTGCGGACCTATGCGGCGTTCGGGTCGCGCCAGGTGCCGGAGGCGGTGGTGCTCGAGACGATCGCGGCGACCATCGATGTGGTCGTGCATGTCGCGCAGGTCGGGGCGGCGCGGGTGGTGACGTCGGTCCGCGAGATCGTCGACTACCGCGCCGGGACGGTGAGCTCGACGGAGCTGTGGCGGTGGAGCCCGCGGGCGGGCCGGGCGGTGCGCACCGAGGTGGACCTGTCCGAGCGGCTGGCCGCCAAGCTCGCGACCGTCACCGACCCGTCCCATTTCCGCGCGGGCCGCGCGCCCGCGGGGGTGGGGTGGTGAACGGCGGAGCGCGGCTGCTGCTGCTAGCCGGCGCCGGTGCGGCTGCCGGGGTCGGCGTGTGGGTGCTGGTGGCGGCGGTCGCGGGCTGGCTGCCGCGGGCCGAGGCCGGCCCGGCCGCTGGTGGGGGCGGCCGGGCCGGTCGACGCGTGCTGCGTGGTCCCGACGGCCGCGGCCACGGCCACCGGCCGGGCGCTGCGGGCGGGATGGCGGTGGTCACCTGGTCTGGAAGGTCGGTACCGGCGGCCGGTCCGGTCGTGGTCGCGGCCGGGGTGGGGCTGGCGGTCGGGGTGCTGGTCGGGTTGCCGGTACTGGCGGTGATCGCCGGCGGGTCGGTGTGGCTGGTCGGCGAGGCGCGGGGACTGCGCGGGGCCGGCGAGGTCAACGAGCTGGGGGAGGCGGTCGCGACCTGGTGCGAGACCGTCCGCCAGGAGCTCGACGCCGGCCAGCCGCTGCGCGCGGCGGTGACCGCGTCCTGCCAGCTGCCCCCGCCGCCGCTCGCCGTCCCGCTGGCCGCGCTGGCGCGGCGGCTCGCCGACCAGCAGCCGCTGCCGGTGGCGCTGGCCGCGCTGCGCCGCCAGGTCGCGCACCCGGCCGTCGGCCAGGTCGTGACCGCCCTGATCCTGGCCTACCGGCACGGGGCCGGTGACCTGGGGCGGCTGATGGCCAGCCAGGTCGAGACGACCCGCCACCGGGTGGCCGTGGTCCGCGACGTGCACGCCGGCCGGGCCCGCCACCGCCGGGCGATGACGCTGCTGCTGGCCCTGTTCGGCCTGACGACCGGTGGGCTGCTCGCCGCCTGGCCGGCGGTGCTCACGCCGTATCGCACGCCGGCCGGCCAGCTCGTCCTGGCCGGGCTGCTCGCCCTCGTCGGCGCCGCCGTCCACGCCCTGATCCGCCGTTCCCAACCACCGGCGATGCCGGACTTCTTCCAGGAGACACCGTGACCCCCTCCCACGACGCGATCGGACCCGGCCGGTGAGCGCCGGCCTGCCCGCGAGCACGCTGCTGACCGGGCTGTGCGGAGCGACCGCCGCCGCCGGCGGCTACCTCGCGCTGCGCACCGCGCTCACCGCCCGGACCTCGCCGGCCCGGCCGGCGCGATGGGTACGGGCCACGGGCGGCTGGGTCAACGGCCAGGTCACCCAGGCCGCCGGGCCGGCCCGCGCTCACCGTCTGCTGCTCACCGACGACCTGGCGATCGCCGGGCGGGACCCGGCCGCCCACACCGCCGGCCGCGTCGCCGCCGCCACCGCGGCCGCGATCGTCACCGCCCTGGCCTGTACGGGTGCGGCCCTGACGGGGCTGTCGATACCGGCGCTGCTGGCGCCCGTGCTGGTCGTGTTCGCCGCGCTCGTCGGCGCGCTGCTCACCGACCGGCCGGTGCGCCGCCGGGCCAAAGACCGCCGCCAGGAAGCCCGCCTCGCGATCGCGGCCTACCTCGACCTGGTCCGGGTGCTGCTCGCCGGCGGGCTCCCGCTACCAGCCGCGCTGCGCCTGGCCGCCGACGCCGGCCACGGCTGGGCGTTCACCCAGATCGCAGGCGCCCTCGCGGCCGCCGCCGCCCACCACCAACCTGCCGACACCGCCCTTGAGGTGCTGGCGCGCCGGGTTCCGCTGGCGGAGTGGCGCGAGCTACGGCTGACCGTCACCTCCGCGCTGCGCGGCGCGTCCCCGGTCGAGGCCATGGACAGCAAGGCCACCCATCTACGAGCCACCGAGGCCGCCCAAGCCCGCGCCGACGCCGCGACCGCCGACGCCGAACTCGAACTGCCCGCCGCCCTGGTCGCACTTGCCTTCGTCGGATTCCTCACCTACCCCCTGCTCGCCCTCCTCACCTCCTCCAGCCTGACCCCCTGACCAACACCCCACCCAGCCCGCCGCGCGGAAAGGAACGCGTGATGCGCCGCCCCCTCAGCCCCCTCTACCTGGCCTACCTGGCCCACCTGTGGCTCACAGCCCTGCCCATCCGGCTGACCGACCGACTCGGCGCCTACGACCGGGACCGCCGTACCGCTGCCGGTCGGACCGGCCGCCGGCCCGACCGCGGCGACGCGCTGTCGACCGCGGTCATCGCCGTCGGCCTCGTCCTCATCGCCATCGCCGTGATCGTGATCCTGCGGGCGAAGGCCACCGACACCGCGAACAGCGTCTGCGTCGCCGACGACCCCACGACCTGCCAGTGACCCCACCCGCCCACCCCCACGGTTGTAGGGAGTCCGCGCTAGATGTCGAACGGTCGGGCCATTTGTCGACTGCGTGTCGAATGGCGGGTCGTGTGTCGACTGCGGCGCTCCGAATGCCACCGAAGCGGGACCAATCGGGCGGCCAGTGGGTCGCCGTTGCGCGCGCCAAACGAGGAATTGACGACTGTAGCGGCTGTTCGGAGGGCAGGTTGCGGGCCGGATGGACAAGTTCCCCGCGTACAAGACGACATCTTCACCGGTCTCCCTACAACGGTCGCCGTAACCGCCCTCGGCGGTCTGGGCGGGATCGGGGCAGCGCGGCCGAGCTGGCTGTGGTGATGGGCGGGGTGTTGGCGCTGTTCGCGCTGGTGCTGGTGTTCGGGATGCGCTGGCTGGCCGGCCAGGCCGCCGACGCCGCCGCGCAGCGAGCACTGGAGACCGCCCAGTCCACCGGCGGCACCGACGCCGCCGCCGGCCAGGTCGCGGCCGGGATCGCCCGCTCCAGCCAGGCCATCACCGACGTCACCACCACCGTCCACCGCGACATCGACACGGTCAGCGTCGAGGTCACCGTCACCGTATTGCTCGGCGGCCACGTCACCCGCACCGCCACCGGCCCCGCCGCCCGCTTCATCCCCCAGACCACCACCGCCACTGCGGTCGGGCTGGCGCCGTGACCCACCACAGCCCACGACCAACCCGTGCCGAACAGCCCCGCAGGCTCCGCTCGGCCCGGCGCGGGCAAGGAAAGGACCAGGGTTCGTTCGCGGTCGAGTTCGCCGTCGCCGCCCCGGCGCTCCTCCTCGCGCTGCTCGTCCTCGCCGTCGTCGCGGTGCACACCACCGCGAGGGCCGACGTCGCCCGCGCCGCCCGCGAAGCCGCCCGCGCCGCCTCTCTGGCCAGCACCTACGACCTGGCCGCGGCGGTCGCCGAGACCACCGCCCGCGACAACCTTCCCAGCCACCTGTGCGCCGCCGGCAGCGTCCGGATCCACACGGAGCTGTCCACGCTCACCACCGCCGTGCCTGGCCAGGTCGGTGGCGTTGGTCTGGTCACGGTCGTCGTCAGCTGCGAGCTCACCGCCGTGCCTGGTCACCGCACCGTGCAGGCCAGCGGCGACGCCGTCCTCGACACCTACCGCGGCGGCCCCACCCCCACAGCCCCATGAACACCCCGACCCGACCAAGCCCGGCGACGCCACCCCGCCGCGAACACCCGGTCGCTGTCAGGGCGACGCGGCGCAGGCGCGGGCCGGGCGGCCCCGACGGTGGCGCGGTCAGTCTGATGCTCGCCGTGCTGTTCGCCGGCGCACTGCTGCTGGCCGGCCTCCTCTACGACGCCAGCCGCGTGCTGCACGCGAACGGCCACGCCTCCGACCTCGCCGCCGCCGCGGCCCGCGCCGGCGCCCAGGCCCTCGACGAGACCAGCCTGCGCGCCGGCACCCCCACCCTCGACCCCGCCCAGGCCGAGACCAACGCCCGCGCCTACCTCACCCGCCACCCCGAAGCCACCCTCACCGCCCTCACGGTCGACGGCCTGACCGTCACGGTCACCGTCACCGAACGTGTCCCCTACCAACTCCTCACCCTCGCCGGCCACCCCGACGCCACCGTCACCCAGACCCGCTCCGCCACCGCCACCACCAACCCCTGACCATCCAGAGCTCAACCGCCGCCCGCACCAGCCACCGCCCCCCGGACCGCGGAGACCCGGCCCGACCCGCGAGCCCGTCGCCGCCGCCTGAAGCGGCGACGGTGGGCGCGGACCTCGGCCGCGCCTGGCATCCGAATGACCACCTGAGCAGGGAGAGACGTCATGCCCCGCCGGGCCACCCCCACCCCGACCCGCAGACCGCCGGCCCCGGCGCGCACCGAACCAGCGTTGTTTCCCCCGCCCCGTCCCACCCGACCAGCACGTCCGGCCCGGCTCGGCGTCGGCGAGATCGCGCGCAGCCTGGTCGCCCTGGCAAGCCTCGTCGGCTTCCTCGGTGGGATACCGCTGCTGCTGTCCGCCTGGCGCGGCAATCCACTGCCCACCACCTGGCAGCCCGGCCGCTGGGTCAGCCTGCTCGAAGCCGGCTACATCCACCCCGACGTCGCCCCTAACACCCTCGCCGACCTCGGCTGGCTGCTGTGGGCGTGGATCACCCTGTGCCTCGTCTGGGAGATCGTCACCCAGGCCACCGCCACCCACCACCCCCCCCCCCCCCCCCCCCCCCCCCCCCCCCCCCCCCCCCCCCCCCCCCCCCCCC
>Ga0163163_10003639_pt1 | contig 13106 bp, 16 predicted proteins | sample S65metaG_FD_119766 | JGI IMG/M metagenome (GOLD analysis project Ga0163163, IMG submission 119766) | Switchgrass rhizosphere microbial communities from Kellogg Biological Station, Michigan, USA - S6-5 metaG | ecosystem: Host-associated > Plants > Roots > Rhizosphere > Soil | place: USA... | reverse complement strand
CGTACCGCCCCCGAACCGGCCGAACCCCACGGACCCAGGAGATGCGGCGGACCTGAGCATTCCGTAGGGTTATCAATGCGATAGGCGATGACGCGATGCCCCGCGGCCCCGCTTTTCGGGGGCCAAGAGCCTCTTCCCACCGCCTCGCGCAACGTAGCGCAACGGCCTCGGAAATCAACAATTTAGGTTGTGGATAATGAAGAGACTTGGGTCAGCGTAAACTCTCCCGGGGTTGACTGTGACATCTCGATGTCGGCGGATTTTGCGTCGAAAAGCGGCTCGGTCAGCGACCGACCTCCTCGGCGGAGCCGAGGAAGTGACGAATGGTCTCGATGAATTTGCCCACCGAGATCGGCTTTGACAGGTAGGCCTCGCACCCGCCCTGGCGGATGCGCTCCTCATCTCCCTTCATCGCAAATGCGGTAACCGCGACCACTGGGATGGCCTTGAGCTCGGGATCCTCCTTGAGCCACTTCGTGACTTCAAGACCGGAGACTTCGGGCAGTTGGATGTCCATCAGGATCAAATCGGGGTGATGCTTGCGGGCCAGATCCAGGGCCTCAATACCGTTGCGCGTACCGACGGTCCGGTAGCCATGGGCTTCCAACAGATCGTGAAACAGCTTCATATTGAGCTCGTTGTCCTCCACGATCATCACTGTCTTCGACATTCCAGACCTTTCGACAGTCCCCCTGTGCGCGGCACCCCTACGGGACCATGGTTGCCTGCCCGGGCTTTTCCGCGCAGGTGCGAAGCCTAGTGCGGATCCGTTACGGAAACGCAAATATTCGCCTTTCAGCCCACACCCGCGCTCCCCGCATGCCTGGACGGAGATCAAAGGGTTCCAGTGACTTGTGCCTGTCCGTTCATGTGACTTCGCGCGCCAAAGCGGCGGCCATTCACGCCGGCGATCCCGGCGTCACATCCATGGTGCGCCGGCTGAGCGCGAGATTGAACGTGTAGCCGCCGAACAGGTCGACCACCGTGATGAAGATGAGCAGCAGGGCTGCCTCCCAGCGCTGCGGCGTGCCCACGAGCTCCGGCTTGCCGAACACCACGATCAGCACGACTGCGAGCGGCACCAGCGAGGCCATGCCGTCGACCACCCCGATGAAGCGGTTGCCGGCCGAAGGCAGACTGAAGGGGATCGAAATCAGCTGGTAGGTGAGATAAAGAGCGGCGAGCCACGCCATGTTGAAGCCCAGCCGGTCCGGAGTGAACAGTCCGATTCCCAGATTCGGGAACGATCCGTCGTCCCAAAAGAAATAGACCTCCCACGCCGCAAGTCCCAAGGCGAACAGGATGCTGGCGCCGGCAACGGATAGACGGCCCTTGCGCATAGACGCCTCCCTGATGAAAACGAGCCCCTCACCTACCCGACATTTCGCCCCGGCGTCGAGGGACTTGATCCCGTTTCGCGATTAGGATCAGCGCGCCGGCGCCACGCGATTCGGCGGCGTAAGCGTGCGGCGACAATGGTAGCCACTTCAAATCCACCCGCACTGGCTGCGGAGATTGCGATGACCAAGCTGCGCCGCTCGGCGAGCCGCAAGGAGCGGCAGGCCGCGGCCGAGGAACTCGCCATTGCCGCGCTTGGCTTCATCGCCGGCGAACCCGAACAACTGGGGCGTTTCCTGGCGATGACTGGAATAGGACCGGACTCGCTGCGCGACGCCGCGCGTGAGCCGCGATTTCTCGCCGGCGTGCTCGATCACGTGGCGGCGGACGAGGCTCTGCTGCTCGCCTTCGCCGCGGCCAACGAGATTGATCCGGAAGCGGTCATGCGCGCACGCGACGTCCTCACCGGGGAACCTTGGGAACGCGACATGCCATGAGCGAACCAGCCGGTGTCGCGGTAAACAACGGGCCGGCGCGCCGGGCTCTGCCGGGCTTCTGCCGCGATTGCCGCCGCGACGCGCCAGACGGCGTATCACGCTGTCCCGCGTGCGGCTCGCCGCGCCTGTTGCGCCATCCCGAACTCGATGCGCTGGCGATCGCCCATGTCGACTGCGACGCGTTCTACGCCACGATCGAGAAACGAGACGATCCGACGCTCGCGGACAAGCCGGTGATCGTCGGCGGACGCCAGCGCGGCGTCGTGCTCACGGCCTGCTACGTGGCGCGCACGTTCGGCGTGCGATCGGCGATGCCGATGTTCGAGGCCCGGCGGCTGTGCCCGCACGCCAGCGTGGTCCGGCCCGACATGGAGAAATACGCGCGCGTCGGCCGCGAGGTGCGTGCGCTCATGTTCAAACTGACGCCACTGGTCGAGCCGGTCTCGATCGACGAAGCGTTCATGGACCTGTCCGGAACCGCGCGCCTGCACGGCATGTCGCCGGCCAAGGCGCTCGCGCGCTTTGCCGCCGACGTCGAACAGAGCCTCGGGATCACCGTGTCGATTGGGCTCTCGCCGAACAAGTTCCTCGCCAAGATCGCCTCCGATCTGGACAAGCCCCGCGGCTTCGCCGTCCTCGGCGCGGCCGAAGCCGCCACGTTCCTGGCGCCGAAACCGGTGACGCTGATCTTCGGCGTGGGCAAGGTGGCGCAGCAGCGCCTCGCGCGCGACGGCTTGCGCACGATCGGCGATCTGCAGCGCGCCGGCGAGCGCGAACTGATGCGCCGCTACGGCGCCGAGGGCGCACGACTCGCGCGCCTGGCGCACGGTGTCGACGATCGCAAGGTCAACGCCGACCGCGAGACCAAGAGCATCTCGGCGGAAACTACCTTCGATCAGGACATCGCCGATTTCCGGCGGCTGGAACTGCGGTTGTGGCACCTGTGCGAAAAAGTCTCCGCCCGCCTCAAGAGCAATGCGCTCGCCGGCGGCACGGTAACGCTGAAGCTGAAAACCGCCGATTTCCGCATCAGGACGCGGGCGCAGACCCTCGGCCATCCGACGCAACTGGCCGCGCGGATCTTCGCGGCCGGGCGCGAGCTGCTCGGGCGCGAAACCGATGGCACGATGTTCCGCCTGATCGGCATCGGCGTTTCATCGCTCGATGATGGCACGGGGGTGGATCTCGCCGACCTGCTCGATCGCCGCACCGCGGAGGCCGAACAGGCGATGGACCGGCTGCGCGAGAGGTTCGGCGACGAGGCCGTCATCAAGGGCCTCGCGCTTGAGGAACCGGACGATGGCCGGCACACGATCGAGGACGGCTAGGATCCGGCCGCCATCGTCTCCTATTTGCAGGGCTTGGTGTCGCGCACCTCGAGCGAGGTGAGTTCTCCGCTGATGGCGAAATCGTTGTAATCGAGCACCAGCGCGCGCGAGATGCCATTCTCGTAAAGCTCGAACTTGATGGCGTAAACCGGCGCCTGCTCGCCACTCTTGGACGCCTGGTCGAAATAGCTCACCGTGACCGGCCAACGCTTGAGGCCGGCGAGCGCTTCCTTGCCGGCAGCAGCATCGGTGGGAACGCGCTCGTTGGGCGCGATCACGTGGCCGATGACGGTGAGCGTGTTGTAGATCTTCTCGCCCTTCTCCGATCCGTCATAGACCGGAAGCTCGAGGATGCTCTTCTCTTCACGCGCGGCAGCGATGATCCGGCGCATGTGCTCGGTCGGAAACACCGTCGCCGCTTCGAGGTTGAACGTCTTGTCGACGGGCTTGGTCAGGGTGACCGTGACCTTGTCCGCGCCCCGCTCGGCCTTGCCATCGACCGCATCGATCATGGTCTCGTTGAGATAGTTCTGCGACTTGAAGATGTACGACTTTGCCGCGCCGTCTTCCCAGGTGGTCGAGCGCAGGTCGCTGAGCGTGACCTTGCCCTCGCCATTGTCGAGCTCGGAGACTTGACGGAACTGCAGCGCATAACCATCGCAGGCATTGCCGGAGAAGTCGTAGAGAATGCGTCCGCGCGCGGACATGGCGGGAGAATTGCCGCGGGTTTGCGCCAGCTTGAGCTCGTAAACCGCGCGGTGGGACGCCAGTTCGTCCGCCGGCGTCAACGCCGTTGCATGACGCAAGCCGAACCCGCCAGCCAGCGTTACCGCCAGCGCCGCCGACCCGCAGAGCACAGATCTGCCCGACATCATCATCGCAATTTGCCTCCGCGCCGCCCGCTTGCGGCGCAACATAGGTAGGTCACTAGCCGCGCGCAACCAGACACGGCCAAGAGCGGGCCCGCGCCGACACCGGCGGGCGGCTTGCATGGCCGCGCCCGATCGGCGAAGACAGGGCGCCGACAGCAGCCGAACAGCGCCAAACGCACCATAGCAGCCGAGGAGAACATCATGGCCGGGACGGTCGAAAAGAAACTTGCGGAACTCGGGATCGCGCTCCCCACGCCGGCCACACCTGTCGCCAATTACATCCCTTTCGTGCAGGTCGGAACCCTGCTGTTCGTCTCGGGCCAGATCTGCCTCGATGCCAGCGGCAAGCTCGTCGCCAAGGGCAAGCTCGGCGATGGGGTATCGGTCGAGGACGGCCAAAAAGCGGCGCGCGCCTGCGCGATCAACGTCCTAGCGCAGGTCAAAGCAGCACTCGGCGATCTCGACCAGGTCAAACGGGTGGTTCGCCTCGGCGGCTTCATCAACTCCTCGCCGTCCTTCCTGGAGGGCCCCAAAGTCATGAACGGCGCCTCCGACCTGATGGTTGCCGTGCTCGGCGACAAGGGCCGGCACGCGCGCACAACGGTCGGCGTGGCGGTGCTCCCGGCGGACGCCGCGGTCGAAGTCGAGGGCGTTTTCGAGGTGGCCTAAGGCATCAGATTATTTCGTGCTCACATTTGCTGCAGGCGACCGGCCTCCTCCCTTCCGGAAAATTCTGCGATGGCGGGTCTCGACTGGCTGATCGCACGGCCGGTGGCGCACCGCGGCCTGCATGATGCCCAAAAAGGCGTCATCGAGAACACGCCGTCGGCATTCGCAGCGGCGATTGCCGGCGCTTATGGCATCGAATGCGACCTGCAGATCAGCGCCGATGGCGATGCCATGGTGTATCACGACGACACGCTCGACCGCCTGACCGACGGCAAAGGACGGCTGGATGCGCTGACGGCCGCCGAGCTCAAACGCCTTCCCTTCAAGGCCACCGCCGATCGCATGCTCACGCTCGCCGAATTGTGCGAACTGGTGGCGGGCCGGGCCACGCTGGTGGTCGAACTGAAGAGCCGCCTCACAGGCGATCGCCGCCTCGTCGAGCGCGCAGCAAGGGTGCTCGGACGGTATCGCGGACCGGTCGCGTTGATGTCGTTTGATCCTGCGCAAATTGCGAACTTGCGCGTGATCGCGCCGCAGGTGCCGCGGGGGCTGGTGGCGGAAAGCCCCCACTTAGCCAGCCAGCGCGGGCGCCGCCTCGCCGCGGCGAGGGACGCGCTCGGCTTGCTCGCGCAGTCCCTGCACGCACGCCCCCAGTTCATCGCATATTCGGTCGCCGACCTGCCCGCGACCCTGCCGACGGTCGCGCGCAGGATTCTGGGCCTCCCCCTGCTCACCTGGACCGTGCGCAGCGCCGAGCAACGCCGCACGGCGGAGCGCTATGCCGACCAGATGATCTTTGAGGGATTTCGGCCATAAACTTGCATTACGTACCATGATGATCGCCGAGCCCATGACCGAAGTGACCCTGCGCGTTGCAAATGCCATCAGTGAGGTGACGGCCGCGGCCTGGACTGCCTGCGCCAATCCAGCCGGCCGCGATCAGGGCAATGGGGCGGCTCCTCTGGCGCCGGCGCCCGCTCAAGAAATAACATTTGAAAACGACTATAATCCATTTATATCACATGAATTTCTCTGGGCGCTCGAGAAGTCGCAGTCGGTCGGCCGCCGCACCGGCTGGCAGCCGCTGCATCTCTTGGCCGAAGGCACTGACGGGACCCTCGTCGGCGCCGTCCCCTGTTACGTGAAGTCCCACTCCCAGGGCGAATACGTCTTCGACCACGGCTGGGCCGAAGCCTATGAGCGCGCCGGCGGCAGCTACTATCCGAAGCTGCAGGTGTCGGTGCCTTTCACCCCCGCCACCGGGCGCCGGTTGCTGGTGCGCCCCGGACCGCAAGCCGCCGCCATGCGTGGGGCACTGGCTGATGCGCTGATGGATATCTGCCGGCGCTCCGATGCCTCGTCCGCCCACGTCACCTTTCCCACCCAGCCGGAATGGGAGCTGCTGGGGCGGCGCGGCTTCCTCAAGCGGACCCACCAGCAGTTCCATTGGGAGAATGCCGGCTACGACTCGTTCGATGCGTTCCTGGCCGCGCTCGCCTCACGCAAGCGGAAAACCATCCGCCGGGAGCGCGAGGACGCGCTGTCCGCCGGCATCAGCGTGCACTGGCTGACGGGGTCGGACCTCACGGAGAGCGTGTGGGACGCGTTCTTCGAATTCTACATGGAGACCGGCTCGCGCAAGTGGGGACGCCCCTATCTCACGCGGCCGTTCTACTCGCTCGTGGGCGAAAAGATGCGCGACCGCATCCTGCTGGTGATGGCCAAACGCAACGGACGCTGGATCGCGGGCGCCATCAATTTCATCGGCTCGCATACGCTGTTCGGCCGCCACTGGGGTGCGGTCGAGCATCACCCGTTCCTGCACTTCGAGCTCTGCTACTACCAGGCCATCCAATATGCCATCGAGCACAAGCTGGCTCGCGTCGAGGCCGGTGCCCAGGGTGAGCACAAGGTCTCACGCGGCTACCTGCCGACCACGACCTATTCGGCGCACTACATCGTCGATCCCGCCCTGCGCCGCGCGATCGAGGATTTTCTCAAGCACGAGCGCGCCTATGTGGCGGCAGCCGGCGCCGAGCTCGCGGAAGCAGCCCCGTTCCGCAAGGAGTGAGGGAGCTACCGGACCGTCCCTTGCGCGGTGGCGTAGGCCTTCATGGCGCATATCCGCAACGACCCGCCTTGGCCTTCGTGTTCCGGGATGATGACGCCCACGCTCCCTCCGCGCTACGGTTGATTCCATCCAATCGCAGGAGGAGCATCATGACCACGCCGCGCTTCGCGTTACCGTTCCACATGCATGGAGTCCTGTCGCGCCGCTCGATTCTCACCAGGGGCGGCGCCGTGCTGGCGGCCGGCGCAAGCTCGGCGGCGTTGGCGCAGACCGTGCTCGGCGAGGGAAAGACGCCCGGGCACCTGCGCTTCCTGCAACCCGAAACGAGCTCCAAGCTGGCGGGCTATTCGCATGTGGTGGAGGCGACCGTTCCCGGCCGCATTGTCTATATCGCTGGCCAGATGGGCCTCGACAGCAACGGCAACGTCGTCGGCGCGCCTGGAGATTTCAAGGCGCAGGGACGCAGGCTTACGAGAACATCCGGGCCGCACTGGCCGCCGCCGGCGGCGGGTTCGAGCACATCGTGAAACTGACGCAATATCTGATTCATCTGCGGGCGCATCAGGCATTGATCCGCGAAGTGCGCGCCAAGTTCTTCAACCCGGAGCTGCCGCCGCCGGCGAGCACGATGATCCAGGTCGGCGCGCTGACCCGCGAGGGAGCGCTCTATGAAGTCGACGCGGTGGCGGTGCTGCCGCCGCGATGACGCAACGCGCGGCCGGCTTTCTCCGGCGCGCATTCGATGATCTAATCCCGCTCCGTCGTGTCAACGGTGACGCCAAATCATGCCCGCCTATGATCCCAACAACATCTTCGCCAAAATCCTGCGCGGTGAGCTGCCGTGCTACAAGATCTACGAGGACGACAAGGCGCTCGCTTTCCTCGACATCATGCCGCGGGCGCCCGGTCATGCCCTGGTCCTGCCGAAGGCGGCGGCGCGCAACATCCTCGACATTTCTCCCGACGATCTGGCCCATGTGATCAAGGTCGCGCAGAAGATCGCGAAGGTGAGCGTCGAGGTCTTCGGTGCGGACGGCATCACGATTCAGCAGTTCAACGAAAGCGCCGGCGGCCAGGTGGTGTTTCACCTCCACATGCACGTCATTCCGCGCAAGGCCGGCATGGCGATGAAACCACCGGCGACCGAGAAGGCAGCGCCGGACGTGCTCGCCGATCAGGCCAAACAGCTGGCCGCGGCGTTGCGGTGAGTATCTGGGCTACGGTTTAGTTTAGCGGGCTCGGCAGCTCGACAGGTCAAAGTCCATAGCCGAGCGCGCCGAGGGTGAGCACGACCTCCCCGGCTACCACACCGGCGAATACCGATCGGCGCACCACCAGGAATGCGCCGAACCCGCAGGCGATGGCGCCGAGGCGGATGCCCAGCGGCACGCCCGCGAGCGTCCCGGGCGGCAGCATGATGATCTTGGCGATGACGCCGGCGAGCACCGCGATGGCGACCGCGCGCGCCCACATGAAGAACTCGGACTCCTCGTCGATCCCGCGGGCGGCGACAAGCCCGACTAGGCGCCAGATCTCATTGGGCAGAAAACCCACCAGCACCAGCAGCACATAGGCATGAAGTTCGCCGCTCATTTGCGCGTCCCGCGCACGCGATAGATTGCGTAAGCTACTGAACCGCCCACCACCCCTGTCCACAACAGGTCGAGGCCGACCTGCCAGGCGGCGAGCAGCGGCCCGAGCACGAGACCGAAGGCGAGCGCGAGCCAATCCGACAGCAGACGGCAGTTGCGCGTCGTCGAGATCAGGAACGACATCGGCGTGAGGAAGAGCAGCGCTGCGCTCAACAGCGGCGGCAGCGAGGTGGCGAGATAGTAGCCGAGGCAGCCGCCGACCTGCGCCGCCAGCATGAAGCCCAGACCCAGCCCATTGGAGAATGGGATCCGGTTCTCGCGCGGCAATCCCGGGAGAAGCCGCAGCGCCTCGATCCACATCGTGACGGCGGTGAGATGGGCGGGCACCAGGAGGTCGCGGTTGCGCGTCTGCGGGTGCTTGAGCAGCGGCAACAGCGAGATGACCATGGGCAGCAGGCGCACGCTGCTGAGGCTCACGGCGATCGCGGCCTCGACTGGCGTGGTTCCGGCGCCGAGCGTCGAGACCAGGATCACCTGCGCCGGGCCGGCCCAGACCAGCACGGTCGAGGCCGCAAGCCACCACAGGCTGAAGCCGAAATCATGCGCCAGCGCGGCGATTCCGACATAGGTCGCGATCAGGACATAGGCCATCACCGATAGCCATGCGGCGCGCAGACCGGCGAAGAATGCAGCGGTCGGCGAGCATTGCGACGGGTCGATGGTCGGCGCTGGCGGCATGGGCACGGATGGCATGGATACGGAAGGCATGGACACGGAAGGCATGGACACGGAAGGCATGGACGCGGAAGGCATGGACACGGGAGGCATAGGCCCGCGCCTCTGTTCCACAGCGTTGCGGCGGGCGCAATCGCCGTTCGGTCACGTCAGCTCCGCCGTGCCATCGCCCTTGACGATCGCGATATAGCGCGCCACGGAGCGCCTGACCGCATCCTTGCCCGCGCGCGAGATCACGCGGTCGAAGAACGCGCCGTAGATCACATCGTAGGAGAACGGCTCGAGCATCACGCCGATCCGCGCCACCGCGGGCGCCGACAGCGGAATGAGGTTGGGATAGCTGCGCATGAAGCTCACATGGGTGCGGTCGGGGATGAGCTGCACGATGTCGCCCGTCAGCAATGCGCCGCGCCCCTCCCCGCCCGCCGCCCAATGCAGCACCGTTCCGCCGGCAAAGTGGCCACCGCAGCGCACCAGCGTCACCCCGTCTGCGAGCGGCATTGTATCGCCGTCCCACAGATGGACCACCGCATCCGGCCGCATGATCCATTGCCGATCGGCGGCGTGCAGATGGATGGGGGCCCCGCCGAAGGCGTGGCTCCACTCCACCATCGTGGAATAGTAGTGCGGATGGGAGATCGCGACGGCGGCGATGCCGCCGAGACCTTTCACGATCTCAACCGTGGCTTCATCGATGAAGGGGATGCAGTCCCAGAGGATGTTGCCGATCGACGTGCGCAGCAGCAGCGCGCGCTGGCCGATGGAAAACTTCGGCACCGTGCCGATGCCGATCAGGCCGGGCTCGTGCTGCCGGTAGCTATTGAAATGGCGGCGCGCGAGCGCATCGAGCGTCGTCCATTTCTGTCCGCCGGGCGGGACGAACTGACGCTCGTCCTGGCAGATCGGACACTCCGGCGGCGGCTCATCCGATGGCGTGAACTGGCTGCCGCAGGTCTCGCAGAGGAAAGCGGGCATGGCGACTTGCGTTCCCAAGGGTTTGACGTCATGCCCTTTGTCCCGCGTCAGGCCGCTGGGCGCAATGCCTCCGCTCACTCGATCGCGGTCGCGATGCGATGTCAGTACTGCGCGTAGACCGGCCCGCTGGTGAAGTGAAAATTGAAGCCGGCGCTGAACACATTGTCCACGATGCGACTGGTGCCGATGGCGGCGCCGCCGGTCAGCGTGGTGTCCAGTCCCTTGAACTCGACGCGCCGGTAATCGAACTTGACGCCGACATTGGGCGTGAGCAGCCGCTCCATGCCGGCGCCGACGTACCAGCCGGTCTGCGTCCCCGACGCATTGCCGGAACCGATTGCGCCGACCACGGTGGAGGTCGCATCGACGCCGAGATGCGCGAAGGCGCCGCCGCCGTTCGCATAGATGAACAGCTGGTTCGCATCGAATGCGAGCCCGAGCTTCGGGCCGGCGGTCACCATCCAGTCGATCGTCGAGGTGGAGCGGATGGCGGTGTTCTGCACCGACGTGGTGAAGGCATAGTTGGTCCCGCGCGCGCGGCCGAGATCGACGGCCGCTTCGCCGCACAGCACGACCGGCGACGCCGCCATGCGGCAGTAGCCGGCGTCGATGCCGCCGAACGAGCCGTGGAAGGTATCGCGCGTGATCGGGTAGACGGCCGCGCGATTGGTGAACGCATCGTCCGTCCGTCCCGAGTGATACGAGAAACCGGCGCCGACATAGAACCCGTTCCAGTCGTAGAGCGGCACCGGCGGCACGGGCTTGAGCGGCGGCAAGTCCGCGGCGCCGGCGGGAATGCTGGCCACGAACAGAACTGATGCGACAACTCCCAGAAGCTTTTGCATGATACCCCCCGCTACGACCGATCCGGTGACAATGTTCCCGGACGACATCAATCGCTGCGGCTCAATCAAAAGCAATATCCAAGCAGCGCCATTGCCGCGATTGCAATTCGCCAGTGTCTGTCGTGCAACGTCAGTATTCGATCGTTCTAAATTTGAATTGCTTTAAAGAATAGCAGACGAGCCGCACCCGCAATACAGATCGTGCGCGAATCCCGCTGCGCCACAAGGCTTTCCGCGCGGGGGTCGCCGACCACTGCCGCAGCGGTGCGCAGGCCGGCAGTCAATACGCATCATCCGATTGATCCCCCAACGCCGCCATCCGGCCAGCGCACCGATAGTTCGGCCGCGGTCGAACTGAGGGAACGGTCCGTGGCGGGCTGCATTGCCGTTTCGAACTCCGGAAACCGGCCGCCGCCGCCAACCGCCCGTGCGGGGTCGCCACAGATTGACGAGGTTCCATGGTTTCAGCCACCGCGTCCATTCATCACCGGCACGGCCACACGGCGATCCTCCTCGCCATGTGCCTCGGTGTTTTCATCGCCCAACTCGACTCGCAGGTGGTCAATCTCGCGGTCAAGCAAATCGGCAGCGATCTCGGCGCCGGCATCAGTCAGCTACAGTGGGTGTTGGATTCCTACAATGTGTTCTACGCCACGCTGCTGCTCACCGGCGGGACGCTCGGCGACCTCTACGGCCGGACGCGCGTTTTCGCGATCGGCATCGCTCTGATCGTGGTGGGGTCGCTCGTATGCGCGGCCGCGCCCAATAGCGCGGCGCTGATCACGGGACGGGCGATCACCGGTGTGGGGGCGGCGCTGGAGGTTCCGACGTCGCTTGCGATCCTGACGGTAACCTATACCGATGCGAAGGAACGCGCGAGCGCCATCGGCGTCTGGGCCGGCTGCAACGGCCTTGCGCTCGCGGTCGGCCCGACCATCGGCGGATTGCTGGTCGACGCCGCCGGCTGGCGCAGCATCTTCGCGTTGGTGGTTCCGATCAGCGTGCTCGCAATGGCGATGGCGATCCGAACCGTGCCGGAATCGCGCGATGCGCAAGGCCGCCGTCTCGACCTGCGCGGACAGGTCCTGGTGATCATCGCGCTCGCGGCTCTGTCATTCGTCACCATCGAGGGACCGCATGAGGGCTTTGCATCGCCGGCCATTCTCGCCCTGATCGCAGTCTTCATCGTCTCGAGCGCGCTGTTCCTGGTGTCGCAACGGAACAGGGCGGGCGCGCTGGTGCCCCTCGATGTCTTCCGCAACGCGCCGTTCGACGCCGCGCTCGCGGTAGCGGGAATGATGACCTTCGGCATGTACGCCATGCTGTTTCTCACCCCGCTCTATCTGCAGACGCTGGGCAAGTTCTCGGCCTTCATCGTGGGCCTTCAACTGCTGCCGCTGTCGGCGACCTTCGTGGCGGTCTCGCACTATTCCGGCGCGCTGGCGAAGCGCTTCGGGCCCCGCGGCGTGATGGCGAGCGGAATGGCCGCCATGGGCATCGGGCTGCTGTTGCTCACCCAGATCACGTCGGTGCCGAACATGGCGCTGCTCGCAGCAGCGCTGTTCATCATCGGCGTGGGGCTCGGGCTCAATACCGGACCGGTCAACGCGGTGGCAGTCGCAAGCCTGCCCCCGTTCCGCTCCGGTACCGCGTCAGGCCTGGTCAACACCTCGCGCATGATCGGCGCCACGCTCGGCGTCGCCGTGCTGGGCGCGATGTTCGCGGTGCGGGCCGCCGGGAATTCACCCGACGCCATGGTCAGCGGCCTGCGTGCCGCCTATCTCGGCGGCGCGATCGTCGAGATCGCCGGCGCGCTGATCGCGCTCGCCTTCATCCGAAGCGACTCGATGGAGCAGAGATCAAAATAAAGCCGCCGGCCGCGCTTGCGCGACCAGCGGGCATCGTCGTTTCAGCCGGCGCGTGCCGGAATGCTAGACTTTGACCAGCGGCACCTTGGGCACCGAGCCGCGCGGAGACGAGGGGCCGCCGCTGCCCTTGGGGCCGGACGGCTTGCGGCGCGGGCTGCGGCGCTTGGGTTTCGCCTCCGGGATCTTCTCCGGCTTGGGCGTGACCGGCCCGTCGAGATATTCGAACCCGAGCTTCTCCGCGCCGGTTTCTTCATCCTTGGCGGCGATGACGCGCACGTGCCCGCCGGTCTTGAGCTTGCCGAACAGCACCTCGTCG
>Ga0163163_10003637_pt1 | contig 13107 bp, 11 predicted proteins | sample S65metaG_FD_119766 | JGI IMG/M metagenome (GOLD analysis project Ga0163163, IMG submission 119766) | Switchgrass rhizosphere microbial communities from Kellogg Biological Station, Michigan, USA - S6-5 metaG | ecosystem: Host-associated > Plants > Roots > Rhizosphere > Soil | place: USA... | reverse complement strand
TACTTTTTCGATCGTATACTTTTCGGTTTGAATGCGGCCCCGTATCGAAGGATTCAGCGGCCCATTGTAATCGGGCAGGCCGCCAATCAATGAGAGGAGCGTCTCACGGACCGATTGCTTACGGCGCTCTGCGCCGGCGACATTGTGGATTTTGGCAACGGCCTGTTCCCTGCCCCGCAGTTGCTGTTGGGCGAGTTGATCCATCCACCGCAGGAGAGGATCCGGGGCGGGCTGTTGAGAGGACAGGGATGGACTAAGAATGGCAGCAATCAGTGGCGCCAGAGTCGTCAGTTTCATAGGTAACTGAGCGGTCGAATCAAGAATAGCACTTCAGGCAATTGTAAAATTCTCGCCCGTTTCGCAAGCCGGATGCGAAATTAGCGCTCCGATTTCGCATGTACGGGCATGGGCGGAGCTATGCGAACTTCGATTGCGTTCAACGGCCTTGCCTTGGCTGTATTCAAAACATATATCTTGGAAACAGGAGATCGGATGAGTTCATTCAAAATGGCTATATTCGCCCTCGCGTTCAGTTCCTGCACGATGGTGGGCGCGGATTTCTTTCCTCTGCAGAATGGCAATACGTGGACGTATCGTGAGCCGGTGACGCGGCAGACATTCACTGTCCGAGTGGGCCAACCCGTCACCAACGCCGGCAACGTGTACTACAAGCTGAGTGGCTACGCAGAATCCGACCTGTTAGTCCGGGTCGAGCCGGTTTACGGCGCGCTGGTGTATTGGAACGATGCCCGTAATCAGGAGCTTCTGCTCACCTCGTTCGAACCGTTCGAAGGTGGCCACTGGTTCGCGCCGTTTCGGCCCTGCCCGGAACAGGACGGACAGACGCAGGTGAAGCGGGGCAATCACAACGGCCCGGCCGGCCCCGTGCAGGACGTCCTGGAAATCCAGTATCGCGCAATTGGGTGCGCCGATGTCGGACCCGTGCAGGAGCAGTACGCCGAAAATCTGGGTATGTTACGCCGCATCCAGACTACGATCGCGGGTCCTCGCACCTATGACCTGATCTCGGCGCGAGTGGGCGCGCTCACAATCGATGCGGCGCCAGCCGCGAGTTTTAGTGTGTCGGTGGGTCCAACGGCCGGCCCCGGCCCCGTCTTCGCAACGATTCGCCTTCAGGTGAATTCGCCAACGCCTCTCACGCTGTCGTTCACGTCGGGGCAGGAATACGACTTCGCGCTCATCGACAGCGCAGGCAATGCCATTTGGACATGGTCCGCCCGCAGGACGTTCTTACAGGCGCTGCACCAACGCACTGTAAAGGACGAATGGAGCGAATCTGTCGAAATTCCGTGGCCCACAGCTCCGGGAGGCGGCCTGCAGCCGGGCGATTACACTGTCCGTGCAACGGTCACAGCGTCCGACTCCACACCATTTGCCGCTACGGTGCCGGTAACTATCGCAGCGACGAAATAGAAAAATCAGCGTAGCCCGGACGTCCGAGCTGTGCTCGGATTTGACAGGCCGGAGGCCTGTCCCACGAAGCGCCGCACAGACTGAAATGTTCAAAGTCCACGGAGGGACGAGGGCTCTACCGCTTCGAAACAGTCTCCGTCCGCCACTGCCGGAGCATGGTTCGAAGCCGGCGATAGTCGAGCGCGCGGACGTGCCCCTGCAGGTATTCATTGGTTTCAAAATGCAGATGCCGACCGTGCCCGGCTTCTGACGCGTTTAGTCCGCTGTGTCCGACATTCCCAACGATCTGGCCCGCTGCTACAAGTTCTCCCGCGGAGACCAGCACGGCGCCCAAATGGCAGTACCGGTAGAAACGATCGTGATCGGGATCGAAGACGATTACAGCGTTGCCGCCCTTTCGCGAGGTGGTAGAGAACAGGTTCGCGCGGCTCCAGTCGCGGTCAGCCAGAACCACCATGCCTCGGGAGGATGCGCGGACAGCGGCACCTTCGGGCGCGAACAGGTCGACCGCATACTGATGCGTCCGCCGTCCGGCGCTTGATGCCGAGTAGTCTACGGGCGTCACCGATCGCTCCGGACCCGCCGGGCCGGAGCGTACCCAGATCTCATGCAGGAGCCGCACAAAGCGCACCTTGCGTTCCGGGGACAGCATATTAGTGATCTGCCCGATGATGCGCCGTTCGGGGGCGGCGCTGGTACGGTCCACCGGAAAATCGCCCAGGAAACCGTCGTGGTAATAAATCGCGGAGACCATGTACGGGCTGGCCAGGAGGTTATCCGTATTCAGGTCGTCGAGAATTCGCCTTACCTTCGCGACCTCCTCCGCCACCTGCGTTTCAATTTCCGGCGCGGGCTGGACGTCCTGGCTCATGGGACGCGAAGCGGGACGGCGGCGAGCCGGCCGGGACGCAGTGGCTGGCTGGGAAAGGCAGGCGGCCACGGCGAGGAGGACTGCCAATTTGACCATTGCAGCGGCGGTCTTCGAGCTTCCCCAGTGGAGGCACGCTTCGAGCACAGGCAACCTACCCGCCCTAGTTTAGCTTGTTTTCTCACATTTCGTGAAGATGGGTTGAAGTGTACGACGATGAGGCTCGCGTTTTTGATCACCCACGCTAGGGTGGGCATCCGTCTCATACGCGCTACAGGTAAACGAAGTAAAGTTCGGGTAAATCAGGCAAGGTTAAGCCAAAGGTTAAATCGGCGTATACAAATCGGCTAATTTTCTGTTAACATTCATCCAATCAAGACTCGGACTGTTGTAATGGGAAACACTGGGTGGATGCTCTCGTCACCGGCCCCTCTTGAGTCCAGGTTCTAAAACAAGGAGTTGGTATGAGTTTACGAGGTTTTCGTTCCTTCGGGGAATCGCTGTTCTTAATCGCCGTGCTCATGATGTTCGGTATTAGTCTTGCTTCCGGACAACAGACCACAGGCAAAATTGTCGGGACCGTAACCGATTCGACCGGATCCGTTATACCCGGCGCCAAGCTGACTGCAACCAGTCCGACGTCGCCGAGTGCACTCGTCGCGACTACCGACGATAACGGCCGCTTCGCTTTTGAATCGGCGCCGATCGGTGTCTACACGATTACGACCACCAAAGCCGGGTTTGCGACGCTCAAGCAACTCAACCTGGAAGTCAAATTGGGTGCGAACGTGGACTACAACCCCAAAATGGAAGTCGGGCAGCTCACCCAGATCGTGGAGGTCGCGGAAGCGGCCGCGTCGATCGACGTGTCGTCGAGCCGAACGTCAACCAATATTTCGGCCAGCCAGTTCGATCAACTTCCGAAAGGGCGCAGCTTTAATTCGCTTCTACAGATCGCCCCGGGTGTTCGCCAGGAGGTCAAGAATGGAAACACCGGCGGCGCGGGTGGCGGCTATCAGGTGGATGGGGCCAGCGGCTCTGAGAACTCTTTCGTTCTCGACGGCGTGGACGTAAGTGACATCCGGCGCGGGTCGTTGCGGCTGCAAAATGCAATTCCTCCCGAGTTTGTTCAGGAGATTGAAGTAAAGAGCAGCGGATTCGAAGCTCAGTACGGCGGCGCGGCAGGCGGTGTGATCAACGTCGCCACACGTGCCGGCACCAACAGTTTTCACGGCCAGATCGGCGGCGAATTCACCAACAATCAGCTCAACCCACGGCCGCGAGGATATTACCAGCGCTCAGCCGCCAATGCCAATGTGGCTGAGTTTTTCGCTCCAAAAGAAGACACCTCTCGCACGTTTTATCCCGGTGGCATTTTCAGCGGCCCAATCCTGGCCGATAAGGTTTACTTCACGGCGGGCCTGTTCCCTACTTACAATCGCATCGAGCGCTATGTGGAATATCCGACCGGAACGCGGGCGTTTAACCAGGAGAACACCAATTACTACTCCTTGGGCCGGCTGGATTTTTCGCCGAATTCCAAGCTGCAGGTGAACTCGTCGTGGATGTGGACGCCGCAACGGAGAAAGGGAACGCTGCCGAATGTCGATCCCCGCGTCGCCGCTCCGTCCAACGACCTTACGGTGCAGGGCGGCTGGCAGCCGTCGCAGACGTATACTGCGTCGCTCAACTATTCGATCACTCCCAGCTTTTTGCTGAGCGCCCGGTACGGATACAAATACCAGAATGACAAAGATGGCAACTACGGATTGTCGGGTGCGCCATTCGTTACGTATCAGACGGCGTCCCCGGCAGGCGTGCCGGTTCCCGGCGCGACGGGCTTTGTCAACGTGTCCAGCACTCTTGGCGCGGTGAAGGACGTCACCTCGCGAAACAACGTATATTTGGACAGTTCTATCCTGCGCACTCTCGGGGGGCAGCAGCACACGTTCAAGTTCGGGTATGCGGTGGCTCGAGTGAGCAACGACGTCGTCTCCGACTATACCAACGGACGGTTCAGCATTTACTGGGGCGATTCCTTCTCGCGCGGCAGCATTACGGGTGCCAAGGGCACTTACGGCTACTATATCTGGGAGGATGGCGTCCGACAGAATGCCGCGGTGAGCAGCCGCAACCAGGGCTTCTACTTGCAGGATTCCTGGAAAGTCCACAGCCGTGTGACCCTCAACCTGGGCGTGCGACTGGAGGACGAATTCCTGCCTCCCTACCGCAAGGAACAGAACGGAGTCAAGATCGCCAATCCCGTGGCCTTCGGCTGGACCGACAAGATTGCTCCGCGCCTGGGCGCCGCCTGGGACGTGCGGGGCGACGGCCGGTGGAAGGTATCCGCCAGCTTCGGTTACTACTATGACGTGATGAAGTACGAGTTGGCCCGTGGATCGTTTGGCGGCGACTACTGGGTGAGCCATGCTTACCTGCTGGACAGCCCGAACGTACTTTCTCTCGGCAAGGCCAATCCGGGCGCCCTGGGCAAAGAGATTGTTTCCTACGACAACCGCACGGTTCCGATCAATGCTCAGGGAGAACTCGACGGGATCGATCCGAACATCAGGCCGTTTAAGCAGCGCCGGCTGAACTTTGCGGTGGACCACTCATTTTCCTCGCGGCTGGTGGCGAGTGTGCGCTATACACGGACCGACCTTCTGGCCGGTATCGAGGACATCGGTATCGAGAGTGGCGACGACGAAGTATATCTGATCGGCAATCCGGGTTTCGGCGAAACGCGCAATCCGAAATCACCATGGGGTCAGAAATTTCCCAATGGGAAGGATTGGCTGGTTCCGGAAGCAACCCGGCAGTACGACGCAGTGGAGTTCCGCCTGCAAGGCCACACCAAGGATTTCACCTTCCTGGGTTCGTACACGTACAGCCGGCTGTGGGGCAACTGGTCGGGTCTGGCCAACGCGGACGAGTCCGGCCGCTCCGACCCGGGTGTGTCGCGCGCATTCGATTCGCCTTACTATTACATCGATGCGAGCGGTAGTCAGAAGACAGTATTCGGGCGCTTGGGGACGGATCGCCCGAATGAGATTAAGCTGTTCGGCTCATATGACGTGCGGAGCAAAATCGGTGTGACGACGTTCGGCCTGAACCAGGTAGCTTTCAGCGGCACGCCTGATACGACCACCGTGGTCTATCACACCGCTCCGACCACGCCCTTCGGGAGAGCGGATCTGGCACGCACTCCGTTCTACACGCAAACCGACCTGGGTATCAATCACAACATTAAAGTGAGTGAACGGGCCACGGTCCGTATATCGGCGAATGCTACGAACCTGTTCAATCAGGCCGTCGTGGTTTCCCGGGTCACACAGATGAACCGCGCCGGGGCGATCAGCGATGCCCAGCTACCGGTGGCCCAGTTCTTCAGCGGATACGATGTCAGGAAGTTCGTCTATCCTGGCAACTTCAACGTCACCGGGCTGCCGCAGTACAACCCAATCTACGGGCTGCCGGGTGGAGACTACCGTACGGGTGGGACCGGGGCCTATCAAGGCAAGCGCGAGATTCGTCTTGGGATTCGGTTGATGTTCTGAGCACGTGTTCCAAGTAGCTTTGGAGAACCTCAAGGGGGCTGGGAAACCGGCCCCTTTTTTTGTATCGCCGCTATTCGTAACGCTACCGCCGGCACCACTAAAAACACCACCGGGTCGGAGCCGCTTACCCGATACAACATGCTGGCGCGGCCACCCCGGCAAGTTGCGCATCCGCCGCGGCAAGAGTGACGCCGCTGCGCAAACGCCCGAGGGCAATCAGGGCATGGTTGTCGCGCGAGGCCAGCGAACGGCCGTGGTTATCGAAATCGTTGACCATCGCTTCGTAGACGCCGAGGGGCACATACAGTTCGGCGCTTACCAGGGTGGTGGTGCCGGTGAAACCCTCCGGTGTAATTCCGACTACGGTAAACAAGCGGCCATTCAAACGCAGTGTACGGCCGAGTATCGCGGCGTCGGCTCCGTGGCGCTTCCAGAAGGAGTAGCTCACGATCACCACCGGCATGGCGCTGCCGGGCCGTTCCTCTTCGGCGGTAAACACGCGGCCGCGGAACAGCCGGACGCCCATCGTGTCGAAGTAATTCGACGAAACCAGGTCGGCGAACAGCCGGCGCGTCGTGTCGCCTTCGGTGAGCCCCACCATCGCCAGGTTGTGGACCGCAAGACTGGTGAAGACGCCGCTCTGGCCGCGCAGATCGACGAAGTTCGGGTAGGAGGTGGCCCGGTAGCTGTCGGGCTTTCTGGTGTCGCGGCTGTAAAGCCCCACCAGTTCTTCCGGATTGTGTATCGCCAGCGGCTTCAGCAGGAAGGCGTTCACCAGACTGAAAATCGCGGCGTTTGAGCCGATACCTAGAGCTAACACCAGCACAGCCGCTGCGGTGAAACCCGGTCGCTTGGCAAGCACCCGGACTCCGTGAGAAAAGCTGCTCATCTAGCCTTAACCTACGTGCGGGGAATCGGAAAAGTTCTCAAGAAAATCTCCTGAGTGACTTAAGCAAACCCTTATTAACCAAGGTCTTAATGCAATTCGTCTAGGACGGGCTACCAGTACGTTGCCGGTACGGAATCCCCTACCGGATTCCCGCCGGGCGGACGATGATAGAGCCAGATGATCTGCATCCACTACAACGACGGGCGAGTACTTCAGGGAGTAGTGCTCGCCTCCGCTGACCGCGTGTTACGCGCCGCGATCAAAGACTCGGACGATGCCGTCGAGTTCCGAATGGTCAGCCAAGTTTGGGTTTCGGAAGACTGTGAAGTTGTGAGATTCTCCGACCTGGCTGCCGCGCCGCCGAGCCACCAGGACGACCTGCGGGAGAACTGCTTCCATTCCGAGTCGCAGCCGGTTTCCCTCCAGCGCGTGATGTAGTGGCCCGCCGGGAGGAAACCTGCTTTAACGCGAGCGCACGTCCACAATCACCGAAGTGCGGATCGGGTCGAACTCCGGGTGGCCGAACTCCAGGCGCATACCGCGTCCAATGAAGCGGGTTTTCAACATCGAGCCGCCCCAACTGGAGCCGTGAATCGTTACCGGAACCGGCTGCGGGCAAAATACCGGATGGCCCGAGATCAAAGCCTGGTCCCACCCCTTATACAAGATGGTATAGGAGCGATTTTGGGTCTGAACCTCCAGAACGGTGCCGGGCGGAAGATCCTGCAGATGGACGCCACCCTCGATTTCCGATTGTACGATGTTGCTGTTGACAGCATCGCTCAGGTTGGCGTGGGGTGGAAAGAACCGAGGATGGTCGCAAGTGGTGTTCATGGTAGCCCGCTCCGCGCCTAACGTTAGCTTACTACCGTTCGGACGCTCGGGCTGACCAATATTAACCAAAAGTACTACAAACGTGGCCCGTACGCTTGGCACTGTGCTCGGCAGCCCAAGTGAAGCATACTGAGCCTTGGCTTCCACTATCCCAATGATCCGGCTGTTCGACGAAGAGGATATCCAATTCCTTCGCACTGTGCCGGGATATACCAGGCGCATGGAGACTGGGTTCCGGCGGCGCCGGTGCCGCATTTTCCATGGATACCTGCGCACCCTGCGGGCCGAGTTTCTGGCAGCGCAGACCGAGCTGGAAACCCTGCGCATCGAGGCTCCAGAAATCCATCCGGAAGTGGCCCTGCTGGTGATGCGCTGCCGCATGCGCTTCGCAGGCGCGATGATTCCGGCGTATCTTTGCCTGTTCCAGTACCGTTGGGAGTTGGGCAGCGCCGAACTAAGTCCGGTCGTGGAGAGATTTGAGAGGATCCGCTGTGAGCTCCGGCGTTTGATTCCCGGAATCGCCTGATAACCGGTGGCGCACTCCGCATACTCTTTAAAATCCGCAATGCCGTGCCGTAACATATAGTTGGGGAGCGGGCGGAGTTTAATGAAAATCGAAGCCATACACCATGTGAGCCTGGGGGTCACGGACCTCGAGCGCTCGCGGCAATTCTACAGCGAGATTTTGAAGTTGCAAGAGATCGAGCGTCCGCCGTTCGGCTTCCCAGGCGCGTGGTTTGCCGCCGGCACTTCCCAGCAGCTTCACCTGATCGTCCATCCAAACTCCACTTTTCGTACCGGCAAAGGACTAGATACCCGGGATGGGCATTTCGCGGTCCGCGTCGGCAGTTACCGGCAGACGGTGGTTTACCTGTGGTCGAGAGGCTATAAAGAGGATGCCGCCGACGAGTTCAAACGGATGATCCTGCAACCCAATGCCACCGCGGGATTTCCACAGATCTACATTCTCGACCCGGACCGTAACATGATTGAAATCAACGCCGCCGAGTTGGATTGATTCATCGCGGCCGGGAGCGTCCGTCCTTCTGGATTTGCGCGAGCATGGCGAGCAACTCCTTCACTTTGTCGGGATGTTGCGCGGCAACATTGTTCTGTTCGGCAATGTCGGAGGCCAGATTGAACAACTGCGGCGCGGGATCGTTGCCGATCTCGTTGCCGGTCTGATTGCGCCTCGGCCCGTTGTGCGGCTGGATCACTTTCCAATCGCCGGCGATCAGCGAGAGCGCCGCGGCATGTTCCACAACATGGGGTCTTCCCTGCCTGGATTTGCCGAGCAGCGCGGGCAGCAGGTTGAAGCTGTCGGGCGCGGAATCCTCGGGCAGTTTGCGCCCGGCCAGCGCGGCAAAACTGGCGAGCAGGTCCACCTGGCTGAGCGGCGCCGCCGAAACTCCAGGCTTGACCGAGCCGGGCCATCGCACCACGAAGGGCACGCGCGTACCGCCGTCGTAGGCGCTATATTTGCCGCCGCGCAACGGACCGGCAGGCTTGTGATCCCCCAGCTTTTCGACCGCCTGGTCGCGGTACCCATCGTCCACCACCGGGCCGTTGTCGCTCGAAAAGATAAATAACGTGTCGCGCGTCAACTTCAGGCGGTCAAGCGTATCCAGGATGCGCCCGATCGACCAGTCCAGTTCGGCGATGGCGTCGCCCCTCGGTCCCATCCCGGTCTTGCCCACGAAACGCGCGTGCGGTACACGCGGCACGTGTATGTCGTGCGTCGCGAAATACAGGAAAAACGGCCGCGCGCGATTCTGCTCGAGAAACTGGACGGCCTTGCCCGTGATCGTGTCCGCCATGTCCTCATCCACCCAGCGCGCCGACTTGCCGCCGGTCATATAACCGATCCGGCTGATGCCGTTGACGATGCTGTTATCGTGGCCGTGGCTGGGGTGCATCTTGAGCAGTTCGGCATTGGCCGCGCCCGTCGGCTCACCGGGATATGGATGCTCGTAATCCACGCGGATGGGATCTTTGGGGTCCAGGTTGACGACACGGCGATCCTCGACAAAAACGCAGGGCACGCGGTCGCCGGTGGCTGGAAAAATAAACGAGTAATCGAAGCCGACATCGAGCGGGCCTGGGGAAATCTCCCCATTCCAATCGAGGTTGCGAGAGCCCAGGCCGAGATGCCATTTTCCCACCACGCCGGTACGGTAGCCCGCCTCTTTGAGCATGGCGGGCAGTGTGTAGCGGCCCGGCTGTATGATGAGCGAGGCGTCCCCCGGCAACACGCCCGTGCCCTGGTGACGCCACGCATATTCTCCGGTGAGCAGCGAAAAGCGCGACGGCGTGCAGGTGGCCGACGACGAGTGGGCGTTGGTGAAGCGTACGCCGGCGGCCGCCGCGCGATCCAGATTCGGCGTTTTGACCCGCGTGGCGCCGTAGCAGCTTACATCGCCATAGCCGAGATCGTCGGCGTACATATAAACGATGTTGGGAAGTCGCGCGGCAGCGGCGACACGGCTCTGCGCCAGCAGGGGCAGCGAGGCGCTAAGAAATTGGCGTCGGTTCACTCGGAGGCTCATTCGGTTAACGGCTTCACCTTATCAGAATTTAGGCGTGAATCGACGGAGCCCCAAGGATCATCCCGGAGGCATGTCTGAAATTCGTGCATTGGCGGCGTCCGCCGCAGGCGGCAAACTGGAACCATTCACGTACGATCCGGGTCCTCTCGGTGACGAGCAGGTGGAAATTGAGGTGCACTATTGCGGTATCTGTCACTCCGATCTTGTGATGCTCAACAATGAGTTTCATATAACGCGGTTTCCCTTCGTGCCCGGGCACGAGGCCATTGGAACGGTCACTGCTGTCGGGCGGGGAGCGAAAAACGTTGGCCTGGGACAAACCGTTGGTCTGGGCTGGAACTCCTCAAGCTGCATGTATTGCCCGCAGTGCCTATCGGGCGATCACAACCTCTGCCGCAATCTGGAACTGACCATTGCCGGCCGCTACGGCGCTTTCGCCACTCGCGTGCGGTGTCACTGGTGTTGGGCATCGCCCATCCCGCAAGCGCTGGACACAGCGGTAGCGGGCCCGTTGCTTTGCGGCGGCATCACCGTCTTCAATCCGCTGGTGCAGCACAAAGTGCGGCCGACGGATCGGGTCGGCGTCATCGGGATTGGCGGCCTGGGCCACCTGGCATTGCAGTTCTGCAATAAATGGGGATGCGATGTTACGGCGTTTACCAGTTCCCAGAGTAAAGCCGACGAGGCGCGCCAGATGGGTGCGCATCACGTGGTAGACACGCATTCCGCCGAAGAACTCGGCAAGGTGGCCGGTTCGTTCGATTTCATCCTATCCACGGTGAGCGCGCCGATTGATTGGTCGCTCTACCTCAACGCGCTGGCTCCCAAAGGGCGTTTACATATCGTGGGAATTGTCGCCGAGCCGATGGCAATTAGCGCGCCGTCCTTATTTCTCACCCAGCGTTCCGTCGGCGGATCTCCATCCGGCGCGCCGGCAACCGTCTCAACGATGCTCGAATTCTGCGCCCGTCATGGCGTACGCCCGATCACCGAGGAGTTCCCCATGAGCCGCGCCAACGAGGCCATGGCCCACCTGGAGGCGGGCAAGGCGCGGTATCGTATCGTATTAAAGAACGATCTATGAAATATTACCTGGCCAAGAGCGAACCTTCGGTGTACTCGATCGACGACCTGGAGCGCGACGACAAGACCGTCTGGGATGGCGTGACCAATCCACAGGCGGTGAGAGCCATCCGCGCCATGATGCCCGGCGACCGCGTCTTCTTTTATCACAGCGGTGGGGTCTCGGCGGTAGTCGGTTTCGCCAACGTACTTTCGGAGGCGCGCGACGATGCAAAGAATCCAAAATCGGCGGTCGTGGATCTGGCGTACGGCGGACGGCTCGATCCACCCACCACGTTGGCGGAGGTCAAGCAATCCGGCAAGTTCGACGATTGGGCCCTGGTGCGGCAGTCGCGGCTGTCCACCATGGAAGCCCCAGCTAAGTTCGTAGAGTGGATGCGCGCGCGCTATCCGAAGGCGAAGATGTAAGGCCTACCATCCCACCGGCTTGCCCTTATTCTGCTCGTCGAGCCACTTCTGCAGCGGCGCAAAATAATCGCGGATGGCGGTAGCGTCCATCTGGCGCGTACCCGCGATCTTCTCCAGCGCATCCTGCCAGGGGCGGCTTTGGCCCATTTCCAGCATGGCATTCAGCCTGGCCCCAGCTTCCTTGTTGCCGTAGATGGAACAGCGGTTCAGCGGCCCTGTGCATCCGGCGGCCTGGGACAGCGCGCGGTGGAATTGGAACTGCAGAATGTCGGCCAGGAAATAACGCATGTACGGAACATTCGCGGCCACATGATATTTTGCGGCGGGGTCGAAATCGCTCTCGCTGCGGTCCACCGGTGGGGCGACACCCTGATACTTCTGGCGCAGCTGCCACCACGTCTGGTTGTATTTCTCGGGCGGGATCTCGCCGGAGAATACCTTCCAGCGCCACTGATCGATCACCAGACCGAAGGGCAGGAAGGCGATCTTCTCCAGCGCCTTATGCAGCAGCAGTCCGATGTCCTTGGAAGTGTCGGGGGCGCGATCGAGCAGCCCGATCTTCACCAGGTATTCGGGCGTGATCGAGAGCGCGATGGTGTCGCCGACGGCTTCGTGGAAGCCGTCGTTGGCGCTGTCGCGGAAACTGGGAGGCTGCTTCGAGTAGGCGCGTTGATAGAAGTTATGTCCTAATTCGTGGTGCACTGTGAGGAAATCCTCACCCGTGATCTGAATGCACATCTTGAGCCGCACGTCGTCCACCGAATCGATGTCCCAGGCGCTGGCGTGGCACACTACGTCGCGGTCTTTCGGTTTGAGGAAGAGTGAGCGCTCCCAAAACGTTTCAGGCAGAGGCGCGAATCCGAGCGACGTGAAGAAGCCTTCACCGTACTTGACCATCTTCTTCCAATCCGTGTTGCGCTTCTTGAGGAGCTCAGTCAGATCGTATCCGGGGTCGGCATTGGCGGGCGCGATCAGGGGGTAGATGTTGTCCCAGTCCTGCGCCCACATGTTCCCCAGCAGATTGGCCGGAATTGCGCCGGTGGCAGGCACGGCATCGCCATATTTTTCGCGCAGGCGATTGCGGACGTATGCGTGCAGAGAAAGATACAGCGGCTTTACCTGTTCCCAAAGGCGATCGAGTTCCCTGGCGAAATCGTCGGGAGCCATGTCGTACTTGGATCGCCACATGGCGCCGTTGTCCTTGAAGCCGAGTTGGCGGGCGCCCTTGTTCGCAAGATCGACGTAGCGCACGAAATCCTTGCGGATGGGTTTGGAGATGGCGTGCCAGCCGGTCCAGGCCTCCTGTAGAGCCTTCGGGTCGCGGCTTTCGGCGAGAATTTTGCTTAGCGCTTCGAGATCCTTGCAGCTTTCCGGGCCGCTGGGACAGTATTTGCCCTTACCGTAAGTGCCCTCCATGCCGGTTACGATGCGAGTCAGATCCTCGCTCTCTTTGGGATCGACGGGGGTGGCGAGGGTGAGGGAAAGCTT